>Ga0209039_10002198_pt1 | contig 16892 bp, 19 predicted proteins | sample BogFormECP12_OM1_FD_188238 | JGI IMG/M metagenome (GOLD analysis project Ga0209039, IMG submission 188238) | Bog forest soil microbial communities from Calvert Island, British Columbia, Canada - ECP12_OM1 (SPAdes) (version 2) | ecosystem: Environmental > Aquatic > Freshwater > Wetlands > Bog ... | reverse complement strand
CTATACTCATCTGCTTGCCCGGCATGGCATCCAACGTAAAGCGCGCTGCCACTTCAGCCACCCGCCCGGCGCCCTTCGTGATGACCACGAAGTTGATAATGATGAGGATGAGGAATACGATCGCGCCGACCACGTAATTGCCCCCGATTATGAAGGTGCCGAAAGCTTTGATGATGCGGCCTGCGGCCTGTGTCCCCTCATCACCATGCAGCAGGATCAGCCTGGTGGAAGCAATGTTCAGAGAAAGCCTGAAAAGCGTCACGATCAGGAGAATTGAAGGAAATACGGAGAAATCGAGCGGCCGGTGGGTGTACATGCCGAGGAGCAGGATCATGAGCGACGTGGAAATGCTTAACGCGATGAAAAGATCGATAAAAAAGGGATTGAGAGGGATGATCATGATGAGGATCACGACCACCACACTGGTGGCAATAACGAGATCGCTTTTCCCCTTCAGCCATGTCAGTGCGCTTTCCATTTAAAGACCGACCTTACTTTTCCGTCTATAAATCTGAGCAAGAAGCTCGGCCACAACGAGGTAAAATTTTTCCGGAATGTAGTCCCCGATCTTGACACTGTAAAAGATTCCCCTGGCAAGAGGCTTGTTCTCGACGATAGGAACCCCGTGGAGTATGGCAACGGTTTTAATCTTATCAGCCACGAAGCCGGCCCCTTTAGCCACGACCTGGGGGGCAGGCATTTCCTTAACCATATACTTGAGGGCTACGGCAAAACTTGTCGGGTTGGTCACGACAACATCCGCCTTCTTCGCGTCTTCCAGCATGCGTCTGCGTGCAAACTCGCGCTGCAGACTTCTGATCCGCGACTTGATCAAAGGGTTACCCTCGCGCTCCTTCATTTCCTCGGTCACTTCCTGCTTGGTCATCCTCATGTTTCGCATGAACTGCCATCTCTGGTAGAGATAATCAATGCCGGCCAGGAACATGAAGATGATGCCAAGTTTCAGGGCCAGTCTGAAGCCGGTCTGGCCCAGATAGCCAACCGTGAATTTCACGTCCTTTTGCACGAGGGAAAGGATGGTTGGAAACTCGCTCTTGATGATTGAATAGCTGATGTAGACCAGAACGAAAATTTTGGCCAGTGATTTAAGCACCTCCTGCAAAGATCTGACGCTGACGAATCTGCCGATGCCTGCTATAGGATTAAGCGTATTAGGGTTGAAATTGAAGACTTGCGGGCTCCACATGAAGCCAACCTGGGCAACTGTTCCCGCTATGCTGAGAAAGGTTACGAGTCCGAAGAGAGGCAACACCAGAGCAAGCCACTTGAAAATGCCTGACGAAAGAATCCCGTGGATGCTCGCAACGTTCACATCCGTATGCATTGTCTGCACAGACACCACGTACGATTTGAAAGCCTCCTGAAAGGTGTAGGACATGCTGAAATAGAGAAAGATGGATGAAAAAAGTATGATCATGCAGGAGCCGAGTTCAGGCGATCTGATAACCTGCCCCTTTTTCTTAGCTTCTTCCAGCTTCTTCTCAGTCGGCTTTTCGCTCTTTTCCTGGAAACTCTCAGCCATGGTTATCTCAAAATCCTCAAGACTTTCATGAATTCCCCATCAATCCCCTCAAACAAGGTTCCCAATGCCGGCGCCATGAAGCTGAGAGCGAGGGAGAGAATGGTTAACGACACGAAAATCTTCACAGGCAGACCTTCGACAAAAATATTCATGGTCGGGATCATCCTCGACAAGAGACCGAGGGAGAGTTCTATCAGAAAGAGAGCCACCACAAGCGGCGCCCCGAACTTGAGACCCAGGCCGAAGATCTTGCCGCTTGCAGCGGCGAAATAGCTACACAAGCCGTTGTTCACGGTCGCAGTTCCCAGGGGTAGTTCTTTGAAACTCGCATAGATGCCCCTTACCACAATGTGGTGTGCGTCAACTGAAAAAAAAATCATGAGACTGAGCATGTACAGGAACTCCTCGAGAATTGACGCCTGACTGGAAGAGAGGGGATCAACCATCCTCGCAAAGCCGAAGCCGGTTTGGAAGCCCACGATCTCACCCGTTGCCTGGACCACCGCAAAAAGCAGACGAATCGCAAAACTGATGCAAAGCCCGATCAATATCTCTCTGAGAACGGCAAGCAGCATAGCATAGCCGTCAACCGCCAATTCGGCAGGATATGAAACAACCCCAGTGAGGAGAAACGCCATGAGCAAGGCAAAACTGACCTTGAAAATAGCTGAAAGGCTTCTCGCTGAAAAGACGGGTAAGAGCCAGAGAATTGCCAGCACCCTGAAAAAAATCAATATATATTTTGGGGCGTCTATGATCATCGAATCTACCGGACATATGTGGAGAGGTTCGAAAACAGGGTGATGGTGTAGGTCACTATATGGTTGAGCATCCACGGGAAGAGAAACACGAGGACTAAGACCACGGCAAGTATCTTTGGAACAAACGTCAGAGTAACCTCATGTATCTGCGTGGCTGACTGAAAAATACTGACGAGCAGCCCAACGATCATCGCTGCCAGAAGCAGGGGAGACATGATCAACATCCCCATTTTCAACGACCCTCTGAAGATCTCCAGCACGAGTTCCTGACTCATCACACTCTCGAAGGGTAGACCGGGGACCGCGGACCGCAGACCGGCGACTTTTGAAATGCTTTATCGTCGCTTCTTCCTCGGTCTGCCGTCTGCGGTCTGCGGTCTGACGTTAGATCCATAGTGACTCTTACAAAAATCCTTTGACTAAGGAGCCGACCAGCAAATTCCAGCCGTCCACAAGTACGAACAGCATCAGCTTGAACGGCAGCGATATAAAGATGGGGGGCAGCATCATCATGCCGGTTGACAAGAGTACGCTCGCCACGACCATATCGATTATGAGGAAGGGTATATAGAGCAGAAATCCTATCTGGAACGCCCTCTTCAGCTCGCTGATGGCGAAAGCGGGTACAAGAACACGGAAGGGGATATCGCTCTCGTTTTTGGGACGCTGAAGCCCCGCAATGTTCGCGAATAGGGCCACATCTTTGTCCCTTGCAAACCGGAACATGAACACACCCATCTCTTTTGAAGACTTATCCACAAACTCATCGTACGCAATCTTGTTGTTCATGTACGGAGAGAGAGCGTTGACATGAATCTTCTCGAACGTCGGGCCCATGATAAAAAACGTGAGGAAGAGTGATAATCCGACGATCACCTGTGTGGGAGGCAGCGTAGGCATACCGATGGCCTGCCTCAAGAAAGAAAGGACAATCACGATCCGTGTGAAGGAAGTCATCAGCAGCAGAATAGCCGGCGCGAAACTCAGAATAGTAAACATCAACGCGAGATTCACGAGATTCCTATTTCCTTCTCCCCCGGCGAACATGTTGATGAGGTCAATTTTTGCCGAAGCTTTGTCACCGGTCGCATTCTTAGCCCCTGCCATGCTGGGGACGAGAACTACAGAAAAAATCAGGAGGAGAACCAGGAGCAGCCTCACTGTGGTATCTCCTCCTTTTTCATTCGGGCAAGTAACGAAATCGTGTCCTGTCCCACACCGATAACAAGCACCTGATCCCTGATCTCCACTACGGAGATGAACTTCTTGTACCCGAGAGGTATCGTTTCGACCCTCCTGAGCCCGTAACTAGCACCCTTTGAGTTCCAGTTTCCTTTGTACTTCCCCATCACTTTGTAAAGAATTCCGAGGCAACCGAGCAATCCAAGCAGGACCAAGAGTACCTTTATGAACTCACCGTACATGCCTTCAATCATGCTAACTTCTGAACCCTCTCAACAGGCGCGACAATCTTGGCGACGCGAACCCCGAGTCTTTCGTTGACCACAACTACTTCACCTTTTCCCAGCAACTTGCCGTTGACGTAAATGTCGACGGACTCGCCTGCTGATTTCTTCAGCTCAACGATAGAACCCTTGCTCAAGGAGAGAAGTTCTCCTATGGTCATCTTGGTGCGGCCGATCTCGATAGAGATGTCTATTGGCACGTCGAGCAGGCTGTCGAGATTTAGCTCTGCATTGTTCCCATTCGTCCTGGTTTCGACCTCTTCAACAAGTTTCTCCATGCTCCCTCCCTACCTTATGATCTCCTCAATTTTTACGGCCTTACCCCCCTTAAAGAGACCGAGCTTGCCTCTGAGCCGCGCCCTGTTGTCTATCTCGAGCGGCAAGAGGTCATTGACGTGCTGTTCGACAAGGATGAGACTCCCCTCCCTCAGGTTCACGAATTCCTGCAACGACATCTTTTTTCGGCCGAGCGTGGCAGTGATCTCCAGAGGCACCTTCAGCAGTCTGTTCTTCAGTTGTTTTTCCCAACGCTCTTTTATCTCCCTACCCTCCCTCGAAGGAGCGAGAACGAGAAGGTTTTTTATCGGCTCCAGGATTGAATAGGGTACGCAAATCTTCATCCAGCTGTTTATGTCATCCACAGTGACTGAGAATTCGCAGAGGCTGACAACCTCTTCCGGCGCTATGGCAGTCACGTAGTTTGGATTCATTTCCGATCGCGAATATTTGCAGCGGAGCTCGTACACTGCTGCCCAGGCTTTCTCGAATTCGAGAAGTACCACCTCGATCAGCTTTTTTACTACCTTCAGCTCGATCTTTGTAAATTCTCTTCCCTCGATTTTTGGTGCGGAGAGACGTGAGCCCCCAAAAATCGTTTCAAGCACTGAAAAGATGAGCTTTGCATCGAAGATCAGAACGAGAAACCCTTTGAGGCCCTCTGTTATCACAAGGTTTATATTGGTTGGTACAGGCAGGCTCTTGGTCAACTCTCTGTATTCGGTATTCTGAACCTTACTCGCACTGACGTCCACTTCCCGCTCTATAAACAGGGTCAGAGCCGACGTAAGCGATTTTCCAAACCTTTCGTAGATAAACTGGAGGGTCGGTAGCTCCTCCTTCTTGCTCCGTGCCATATTCGCAAAGTCAAAGGGGCGTACGTCTGAGTTGGCAGCCGGACTCCCCTGTTCCGCTTCGACCGCAACATCCCCTTCAGATATGCCTTTGAGTAGGGCATCTATCTCTTCCTGGCTTAGTACCTGGCTCACCTTTCCACCTTACGGGATAATGATGTCGGTAATGTAAACAGACTCCAAATCGTCTTTTTCTTTGAATACGCTTTTGAGCCCATTCTGTAACTCTATCTTGATCGAGTCCCGTTTGGTCACATCGATCAGTTCTTCCGCACTCTTGCCGCTGAGAACCGTTAAAGCCTTATCCCTCAAGATGGGTACAATCTTCTTAGCCTCTTCAAAGGCTTTACCGTTTTGAAGGCTTATGGCCAAAGAAACCTTGGCGAACCTAGAGCTATTTCCCGCCAGATTAAAGATAAAGGGATCCAGGGTCAGGATAGGGCCCCCGGAGCTGCTCTTTTTTTCCTCTACCGCACCCGCCTTCTTGGCCAAGGCACGGCCGCTGTTGCTGGTTACGATAAAGTTCTCAAGAATCCGATCTCCAAGAAACAGATAAGCTCCCGCGCCACCACTTACCAGCAGCAGGAGCAAGACAAGAATGAGCTTTGATTTTTTTTTCTTGGAAGGCGGTTCTGCCCGGGCAGTTTTGGGCTTCTCCTCCCGTTCCTTGTTGTCGCTGACTTTCTCGTCCCGTTCCTTCTCATCTTTTTCCTTGGCCATGGGTATCTCCTCAGTCTTCGCAAAGAGCAATATGTATGCCAGATGAGAGCCTGTAAGCGGGAAAGGTTTATAGACAAGCTATTACGGCAGAGGATTGGGGAAAGGCCGGCCGATTCTGACGGTTACGGCCTCTTTTCTTATGTTGGTACCAAAACGTAATCTGTCATTTCATTGACAGAACTTAGCCCGGGCACTGCGCTCCGGACAGTAGACTCCGGCTCGTCTGTGACTCAAGTTTGAAGTCTCACATCTCGCGGTCTGGCATCCACATTTCTGCCCGTTGCCCCGAGCCTGAACGCCCGACGCCCAGTTACCCCTTACGATTCAAGGAGATCGCCTTACGGCGAAGCCTTAAGATCCATCAGCGTCTGCAGCATAGCATCCGTCGTGGTAATTACCTTGGAGTTGGCCTGATAGCCACGCTCCGTTGTAATCATGTTTACGAACTCGGTAGCCAGGTCAACATTCGATTGCTCGAGGGAGTCCGGGTTGATGTTTCCCAGAATGCCCACGCCGGGAGCATTGGTAAAAGCCGGACCTGATTCGTATGTCTCGCTATAGAGGTTCCCCCCTATCCTGTTCAGACCCCACGGGTTATTAAAGCTGGCTAGTGTGATCTGATAGAGACCGAGAACTTGACCATTAGAATAGTGGCCCGATATGATGCCGTCAGTGCTCACCGATATACTGGTGAGCTGGCCAGGCGCGTATCCGTCCTGCGTCTGAAAATTCGTGGTTGAAGCCATCGGATACTGGGTCGTTGAGCCGCCACCCGACTGCGGGCCCAGGATGAGGCTAATCTGTTGGTTCGGCGCAGCACCGTTTGAAAAGTCAAATGAGATACTCTGGGGGTCCCCGCCGGACATCAGTACACCGTTGGAGTTGAAGTCGAGATAGCCCCATTTAGCAACGTGCGGCTGGCCATCGGCCGAGTCTGCTCCACTCACTTCCGCGTAGTATTCCCACACATTGGTCTGAACCGAATTTGCGACCTGCTCCCACGCTTTTCTGAAATAGACCGTTACCACATGCGACTGACCGAGTGAGTCATATACTGTCACCGACGTGCTATAGTTTGACGTAGTAGAGGGATTGAGGGTGTCACTCACCTGGTTGGGCTCAAAACCACCTATGGTAAAGTTGGAGGTGCCGGGCGTGACAACAAAGTTAGCTTGGTGTGCAAAAGTCAGGTCAAGCCCTGACTCATTCCCTGAGTTTCCCCAATTCGTCAGCGTCCCCACCTGCGCCGAAACTTTGCCTGCATAGGTCTTCATGAACTGGCTCCCATCCGGACCGGTTGTTACAGACGTGAGGCTCATCTGGCTGCCATAAAGGTCGGTACTCGCCTTGTCGTCTGCAGTCCAACCGGTGCTGCCGGTTGCAAGCGCGCTGTCATCGAATGAGATGTCCACGCCGTCGGCAGTGGCACTCAGGCTGAGGTGTTGGTACCCGCTGGCATCCACAGTGTACGATGCCCAGACCTGAGAAGCATATCCTGCGGAAGGCATGGCAAGCATGGAATCCAGGTAGGTCGCGAGGGACGCGGCAGTGGTTGGTCCGTTGCTGGTGGGAAGCATGATCTCATAGTCATTGATGATTACAGCGCCTGTAAACTCCGTTCCATTGGAGGCGGCGTTGGTGCCGGTGTGGCCGATCTGTGACGCTAACAGATTCGTCACCACAGCAGTGTAATCACCCGGCATCGGGTACTGGCCGTTACTCGCAGCCACTTGCGAGAGGCCGCTCGTTCCGGTGACGCTTCCCACGGTACCTTTCCATGGTGCGTCTGACTGGAGGTTAGCCGCTATCCCGATCGTTCCTGTCGCCTTCGGTTCACTGGGTCCCTGAGGGATAATAATATCTTTGGCTACACCCATGGGCGAGTTTGTCACAGTATCCATAACCCTGCCCTGCAGAATGTTATTTGTGGGATCAACCATGTAGCCGTCCTTGTTGAACTGGAACTGGCCCGCTCTCGTGTAATCCAGGTCGTTAGAATTTGTCGGCCGGACTATGAAGAAGCCTTGCCCGCCTATGGCCAGATCGGTGGGGTTGTTCGTGCTCTCGAAAGAGCCTTGCTGAAAATCGGTATCCACGGACTCCAGCGCAACGCCCCTGCCCACCTGGCTCGTGCCCGCTGTGCCGAAAATCGACTGGTAGAGCATATCTGAAAATGTAGCTCTGCTTGCTTTGAAGCCCACCGTGTTGGAGTTCGCCACATTGTTCCCGATGACGCCCATCGCCTGACTTTCGGCAGTGAGCCCGCTGATACCGGAATAGAGTGAACTTAGCATACCTTCCTCCTACTGCGTAATAGTGGTGATTGATGTGACCGGCATGGTCGTTCCGTCACCGAACACGACCTCGACACCGGAGCTGTTTGTCTCGATTGCCTTTACGACGCGTGAAACCTCTACATTGCACGCTACCGGAGTCCCGTTCAGTGTTGCAGAGATGCCACTCACCGTGGCGTTATCCGTACCTTGATACGTGTACGTGAGCGGGTCTCCGTTCTTGAACGTGACCTGCTGCATATTGCCGGTGGTCGAGTCTGTCACTGTAAGGATGATCTGGTCGTAGCTGCCTTGAGGATGCAGTGTGACCTGGTCCCCTGTCGATAGCGCGCTGCTCTGGACATCGACTTTCTTGCCCACCGCGGAAAGCCATTGGGATATACCTCCCTGCTGGCTATTTGTAGCCATGGTGCTTATCGAGCTGGAAATATTGGTCAGCTGTTGCACTTCCGTGAGCTGGGCAAGCTGGCTCATGAAGTCTTCCGGGCTTGAAGGATTCAACGGGTCCTGGTTTTTCATGTCGGCAATGAGAATTTTTAGGAATGCGTTCGCATCCAGAGCCCCCGCGAAATTGCTCTGGCTGGTCGTGGAAGTACTTTGTTGGCTCGTTGCGTTGGTGACTGACTGAACACTCATGACTCCCCCTTAAACTGAAGTTTCTATATACGGGTTCGCCGGCTCGCGCCGCCTTTCCCACATATTCTTTGGCTGCTCTCTGCCCTGCCTCTTGGTAACGTCCTCTTCAACAGGGCTGACTGAGATACTCGACGAAACCTGCTTTGCTTCAAGGTTACGAACAATGGTCGCTTTTTGTGATTCCAGGAAGCCGACCATATTTTGGTCAGCAGATCTTACCTGTACGACTATTTTTCCTGCTTGATCCTTGAGCCCGACCATGAGAGATTCTCCACCCTCTGTCTTCAGGCGGAGCAAGATGTCGAGCGGTCTCTCCCTTACCCCAACCTGCTCTGCGACAGCAGCCAGCCGATCAGCCACGATGCTACCGAAAGAAGCTGACGTTGAAATTTCGGCCGGTGGCTCCTGGTGCTGGGCGCTTACCGGTACGTAGGCGCTTTGTTCTGCAGAACTGCTATTTCCGTTTCCCTCAGATGGAGAGCCTGTCTCTTTTTCTACTGCCTCATTGGTTGGCTGCATGACTCCAGGCAACGAGACAGCCGATTTGACCTTGGCGAGCAGTGATTCGGTGACATCTGTGCCTTTCGGGAGCTTCAGCTCCGAGAGGCTATCCGGGATCGCGCTGAGGCCAGTCGATGCATCCGTCGCCGTTGTGGTCGTCACATTCTGACTGCTCAATTCAGCAATGAAGTTCCTGAAGACGGTGTTCGTGTCTTGGTTCGCTGATGTGCCGTTGCTTCGCGTCCCATTCAGTAACCATTGAGCGAGCAGGTTGGATGCCTGCGAGCCGCACGCCTTCGGGTCGTCGATCTGTGGTTGCCCGTTCTGAAGATCGACCGTATTTGAGGCGTTCTTTTGAAGAGCGCCCACGAGGGCCTGCAGCATGGAGAGGATCTGATTCACGCTATCCTGTACGTCGGACGGGTCGAACGGTAATTTTACGGTCAGTTTCGCATTACCGTCCGAGGAAGACGCCTGTTTCGCACTGCCGCCAGACAGAGACTCGAGCCCGCTCTCATCAGAGCCGGAAGCGTCCGCCTGATTCGCGGTCGCTGAGGCAATAGCCTGGGCCGCACCGGTCCCTTTGCTGCAAGCAGTGAGCAGCGCATTGAGTAATTCTTCCGGAAGCCCCTGCAGGGATACGTTCACGCCATCTCCTGTATCTGTCAAAGAGATGGTAACGGTCAGTTCGTTCGTTGGGGCCTGTGTGGACCCGGTAGTATGTTGTGACCCATCCGCTTGCTGGGCCGCCGCACTGGAAGCGGCGTCCGCGGTCTGGGATGCGCTCTGGGTACCGACTGTGGAATTCTGGTCCGTCTGCTCTTTTTTCTGGGCCCCGTCGGCTCGGCACGCGGGCGTTGCCTGTTCATCCCCTTTTTGCGTACGATTCCCGTCGACCGTTGAGCGCGCATTGACAGCATTCCCCTGTCCGTCTGTGCAGTTCTGTTCGGCCGACGCCCGGTCCAGCGCCTGCGAGAAGCTGGTGGCCCCGCTTGTTTGGTTGCTGGCTCGGATGGAACAAGAAGCACTCGTCGTACACGAAACCGGCAAGTCGTTTGGCGTGAAACCCTGCACAGCGAAACTAGTCATGGCGACTCTCATTAAACAAGAAGCGTGCCACCCGCGAAAATCACGTCGGGACAAGGGGTTTCATACATTTGAGTTTGGCCGAAGGGGCAAAAGAGAGCGGAAATAAACTCCACGCAGGGAAAATTTTTCCCATCGAACCGAAATTACATTTTTCGGCTATCCAACCTGAGGGCGATTTCGTCGAGAAGCTTCTGAAGCTTCTTGTTTTCTGCCCGTTTGGCTGCGGAGGATGTCCTTTTTTTCAGCGCGTCAAGCGTTTTGACCTCTTTCAACATCTCGTAGAGTTCAGCGCGAATAACCGCGATCTTTTGCTCAACGAGCGTCTTCTGGGCCAAGGCCTCAGCTTTCAACCGTTTGAGATGCTCCAAGTAATCTTTAAGTGACGCAAATTCATTTCCATCTAGGCATCTTGTACAAATATCGGAATAATTGACGTCAATTTCAGCATCTAAACATTCAATATTGCTTTGTATAGCATCCCTTTTTCTGGCGTGCTGATCGAGCAATCGCTCCTTCTCTTCCATGAGCCGTTCTTTTAGTTCGATGATGCGCTGAAGCCGGTCGCTATGCATAGAAGAGGAGCTTCATGCTATCGAAGGTCTTGTCGATGGTCACCTTCTCATCCACACCTTGGGCGAGAAAAGCCTTAACCTTGTCCATCATGGAGATGGCATAGTCGATCTTCTTATTACTGCCGGGATTGTATGCTCCGATGTTGATCAGATCTTCGGCACGTTCATATTCCGAGAGTATTTCCGTTATTCTGTTGGCCAGCCGAAGTTGCTCACCCGCAACTATATCCTTCATCGTCCGGCTCACGCTCCGCAATACGTCGATCGCCGGATACTGATTTGAGTCGGCCAGTTTTCTCGAAAGCACGACATGGCCGTCGAGAACAGCTCGCGATGCATCTGCAATAGGGTCGTCAAGATCATCACCCTCCACCAGCACGCTGAAGATGGCCGTCATGGTCCCGGTGCCTTCCCCATTGCCGGTGCGCTCAAGGAGCTTGGTCAGGTGGGAAAACACACTGGGGGTATAGCCCTTTGTGGTTGGCGGCTCGCCGATAGCGAGCCCCACCTCCCTCTGGGCCATCCCAAACCGCGTCAGCGAGTCCATCAGGAGAAGCACGTCAGCACCCTTGTCTCTGAAGTACTCGGCTATCGCAACCGTGAGGAAGGCAGCTCTTACCCTTATAAGCGGCGGTTGATCGGAAGTGGCAACAATCACCACGGAACGGTTGAGGCCCTCACCCAGATCCCGTTCAATAAATTCTCGCACTTCCCTTCCACGCTCACCGATCAAACCAATCACATTTATGTTCGCCTCGGTATGTCGCGCTATCATGCCGAGTAACACGCTCTTGCCAACTCCCGACCCCGCAAAGATGCCCAGGCGCTGCCCGCGTCCGCAGGTCAGCAGGCCGTTAAAAGCCCGTATTCCAAGATCGAGAGGTTCCGCTATCATCTTTTTTCTCAGCGGGTTTACCGTATCCCTGTAGATCGGCACGTGCTCTACAGTATCCAGTTCGCCTCTCCTGTCCATGGGCATTCCCAGACCGTCTATCACCCTTCCCAGGAGACCGGGACCGACACCCATATTAACAACACTTTTTTTCGAAATGATCTTTGATCCGACGCCCACACCCCTTAACTCTCCGAGCGGCATGAGCAGTGTTTTGCCCTCCCTGAACCCCACTACCTCGGCATTAATAGGCGGTTTGGCATCGGTCGGGTAGATCAGGGCTGCGTCACCCACCGACGAGACCGGACCCTTGCCCTCGATCACGAGCCCAACCACCTGCGACACCTTCCCGTACATCTGGTAAGGATAGAATGCCGCAAGCCTGCGACCGACCGATGTAAGCCTCGCTTCGTCCTCAGGAGTTAATGCCAGTTCGCCTTCGTTCATATATTTCCTAATCTAAGCCGCTGTGAATTCCGATGGAAGAGGGAAGATCGCTTCGCTAGGAAGACCGTCACGCCTATGGCGTGCCTAGGAAGCCACTGCGAAATCGGCAGTGCCAGCTCGTGCATTTACCTCTCTTTCATCTTCCTAGCCCGCAGGGCGATCTTCCATCTTCCTAGCCGCACGACCGTGCGACGATCTTCCATCTTCCGGTTTTCCGTTAACCTGTTCTTTCTGTTGTGCCCACAAACTCTTTTTTCAGTTCCTCCAGCTGGGTTGAAATTCTGCCATCTATGTCGCCGAAGTTCGTTTCTATCACAAAGCCTGGTTCCTTTAGTTCTTCGTCGGGGATGATCTTCCACGAGGTACCGCCTTGAGCTGAGATCATCCACGCATCCTCTTTCGGTAGTCTCACCAGACATTCACCCCTTTCCTCACAGGCTTCCAAGGCCTTTCTGATCATGGAAAGAGTTATCTCCCTGTGTTCTGTGCATTCTTTGAGAACAATCGACTCAGCAAAAGTGAGCGCAAGTACGGTAGCGAAGCGTTCTACCCTTCCCAATAGTTCCTGTTTTAAACTTTCAATCGAGGTAAGGTACTGGTTCAGCTTTTCAATAAGCGGCTCAACCTTTTTCATGCCCATCTCATGGCCGGCCTTTTCTCCCTGGGCGAAGGCTTCCTCAAAAACCCGTCGTGTCTCTTGTTCAACATCAATTGTTTCCTGAAACTCTTCTTCTGGGAGGCTCTCAGATTCGTTTGCTAATTCCGGAACACTGGGGGGCTCTTCTTCTGGTGGCAATTCCAGGAGCGGCCTAAACTCGGGTGTTTTTTCCGGGGGGAGTTCAGTCAGATCATGAAAAGCAAGCGACTCCACTTCATCAGACAAAGGTGTCGCCTCCTCCCGTCAACATGATCTTCCCCTCCTCGCTCAGCTTCTTGGCAACCATAGCAATCTTGACCTGGGCCTTTTCAACATCGGAGACGCGTACAGGCCCCATTGCCTCAAGGTCTTCTTTGAGCATCTTCGCCGCCCGTTCCGACATGTTGTTGAGTATCCTTTCTTTAAGCGCTTCAGACGCTCCTTTGAGCGCAAGGGTCAGATCGTCGGAGGATACTTCTTTGAGAAGCAGCTGGATTCCTTTGTCGTCAGTCTTCAAGAGATCTTCGAACGTGAACATGAGCTGCTTTATTCTCTCGGCAAGCTCAGGATTTGATTCCTCTATAGATTCCAGGATCTCTGATTCGGTAGTCCTGTTCATCTGGTTAAGCATACTTGCGACTACTTCTACGCCTCCAAGGCGCCTCCCTTCGACCACGCCGATCGACTCAAGCTGCTCTTTGAGCACACCTTCGATCTCTTCGATGATCTTCTTGTCCACCCTCTCCAGGTGAGCCATGCGCACGATCACGTCACTCTGCACCTGTTGAGGAAGAAAACTTACCACTTCGGTGGCTTGCTTGACTTCCATATTAGAAAGCACCAGTGAAATCGTTTGCGGGTGTTCTCCTTTGAGCGTGTTTGCCAGTATGCGCGGGTCACAGCTCTTCAGGAACTTGTCGGTATTCACCTTCTCTGTACTCAGTTGTTGCCAGAGCGACGCTGCCCTGTCCTCCCCAAGGCTCTTATTAAGCAGTCCCTTGAATTTGGCCGGTACACCTAGAATATGGGTGCTTTTCTCTTGCAACTTTTTCGTGAACTCTTCGTTGATTCTCGTCACTATTTCTCTAGAGACCGACTCAAGCCTTGAGATCTCCTGGCCGATCAGTTCGATCTCGCTTTCGTCCAGGTCCCGGATCACCTCTTTCGATAGATCCTCATCCATGGTCAGCAAGAGTATCGCAGCCTTTTTGACACCGCTGATCTCTTCCCGCTCCATTACCTATTCTCCCTGACCCATTCTTTTATAATAGTAGAAACCAGAGCCTTATCCTGCGTGGGACCCAGAGACCGCGCTTCCTTCTTTTTTTCAAGTGCTCCCGCTTCCTCGTCACCCTCCTTGATATAGACATCACGAACTGCATCAGCGGGTAAACTGGCCCCCTCTTTCTTGCTCCGCCGCAGCAGTGGTCGAACAACAAAGAGAAGGAGAAGAAGAGCCACGGCCGCATAAAGTCCATAGGTCACGATAGTCATGATCAGTTCCTTGCGCTCGGCCTTTTGCATCGACTCTCTCTCTTCGTTTAAACCTTCCAGTTCAAAAGGCATGTTGATGACTTCTATTTTGTCACCTCGCCCCTCGTCATATCCCACGGCACGGGCTACCAGCTCCTTAATGTCAGTCAGCTCTTTCTGCGATCTGGGATTATATTTGAGTTCTTCCTGTTTAGGGCCCTTTATCTTCTCGTATCTGCCGTCAACAACGATAGCCAGCGACAGCCGCTTGACATCTCCGAATGGCTCGACAATTTTTTTCACGGTCTTGCTGACCTCGTAAGAGACCTCGGCCTCTTCTTTTTCAGCCTCACTCGAGCGTTCGGGGCCTTCCGGTTTTACGTTTCTCTGCGGTCCGGGCACGTTGGATGCCACCCCGGGTACGCCGCTTGCCTTCAGGCTCTTGTTGCTTGACTTCTCGTGGGCCCTCTTTTCATTCGAGATGGCCTTTTTGTCCGGAGAGTACTCCTCCTGGAGTTCTTCTACCTTCCGCAAGTTGAGGTCAACTGTGGCACGCACGATCGACTTGTTCGTGCCGAGAAAGCGGTCGAGCATCGACTGGATCGACTCCTCCAGCCTCCGCTCTATGTTTCTTTGAAACTCGAAGTGCTGGCTCGAGACCATTATCGGAGAATCCGGCTCCCCACCCTTGTAGAGAATCTTTCCCGAGGAGTCGATCACGGTTACCTGCTCCGGTTTGAGCCCCTCAATACTTCCTGCTACCAACACAACAATCCCCTGTATCTGCTCCTTGCCCAGGGTTTTTCCCGGCCTCAACTTCAGGAAAACGGAGGCAGTGGCCTGCTTCTCCTTATCCGTATAGAGCGTCTTTTCCGGTATTGCGATGTGCACCCTCGATCCTTTTACTTCGGGCATCTGGTTAATTGTCCGGGAGAGCTCCCCTTGGATTGCCCTCTTGTAATTGACGTTCTGCATGAACTCGGTCATACCGTAGTTCGTCTTATCAAAGAGCTCGAATCCTATGCCTCCTGATCCGGGCAATGCGTTCTGGGACGCAAGCATGAGCCTTATCTCATACGCCTTTTCTTTAGGCACGTAAATAGTTGTGCCTTCCATGCCCAGTTTATAAGGGACTTTCAACTCTTTCAGCTTGGCAACGATACTGGAAGCATCTTCCATCGATAGCCCGGAAAAAAGCGGATGGTAGTCATCCTTTTGGGTCAGCGAATAAGAGATGATCGCTGCTCCGAGCGCCCCGACAAAGACAAACAGATAAAGATAGAGCTTCTTCTTTGGCGTTGTCTTGATGAAGGTTTTTACGTTGTTGATATAAACTTCAGCGCCTGGCATTTATCAGACCGTCATACGCATAATCTCTTGGTAAGCATCGAGTATCTTGTTTCTGACTTGCATCATGAGCTGGAAGGTAAGGTCCGCCTTCTCTATTGCCATCATGGTGCTCGTAACGTCATCGCTCTCCATTTTTGCCAGTTTCTCAACTTCTTTGTCCGCCTCTTTTTCCAGCTCACCCACCTTTTTGATGGAATCCTTCAGCGTATCAACAAAGGAGGATCCCCCTTTTGTTGTGCCCTTGAGCTGCTCAGCCGTCCCGTTCCCGTTTACGCCATCTATCTTCATCGTGAGCCTCCTACTTTGCTATCTCCAAAGACTTCTGGAACAAGTGCTTGGTGGTATTGATAACATTCACGTTGGCCTCATATGAGCGCGTGGCAGACACCATATCAGTCATCTCTTCAAGCACATTCACATTCGGATATGTCACATACCCCTCCTGATCCGCATCCGGATGGGCAGGGTCGTAGGTCTTTTCGAGGGGTTTTTCGCTCTCTGTTATCTCTTCCACATCCACGCCCTCGAGTTTCTGGTTGAAGACCCCCTTGAACCTTTCTCCGGAAGCATCGGAAGAGCCGAGTACAACATTCAACTTCTTGAACGGACCGCCGTCTTCTGTGCGTGTCGTGTGAATGTTGGCCAGGTTGGTTGCTATCGTTTCCATCCTCACCCTCTGCGCACGGAGCCCAGAGGAGCTAATTTTCAGCACATCGAACATTCCCATATTACTTTCCTCCATTGATTATGTAACGCATCATAGAAAACTTTTTGGAAAGTGCCTGCACCAGTGCATCGTAGTACATACTGTTTTCCGTCAGTTTCATCACCTGAGTCTCCATATTGACGCTATTCTCGTCCAGAGAGGCAAAACCTAAAGAATCCTGTGGGGATTCTTCAATCGCCACGCTGCCTGAATACTTCATCTGCCGGTCAAGCTGTTTCTTGAAATCGACGTCCTTTTCTTTGAACCCGGGCGTGTCAACGTTCGCTATGTTTCCGGCTATCACCTTGTGATAGACGGTCCGTATGTTGAGCGCCTTGCCGATGAGATCAATTAGCGGCATTGAGACACCCCTGGGGCACGGCTATTCCCAGCTCTTTATACTCTTTGATTTTATTCCGCAGCGTTCGCACGGTGATGCCAAGAATGGAAGCAGCCTGCGTCCTGTTGCCATTGACGGAGCGCAGCGTGTCCAAGATCAGGTTCATTTCCATATCTCTTACTGAGCCGACCTTGAGCTCCTTTCTTGCTTCAAGGTCCTGAAGATGAGTCAGTTTCACAACGGAATAGTCCGATAGAATGCAAGCTCGTGCCAAAGTGTTTTCCAGCTCCCGTACATTGCCCTTCCACGTCTTTTCTTTGAGAAATTCCATGGCA
>Ga0209039_10002197_pt1 | contig 16896 bp, 17 predicted proteins | sample BogFormECP12_OM1_FD_188238 | JGI IMG/M metagenome (GOLD analysis project Ga0209039, IMG submission 188238) | Bog forest soil microbial communities from Calvert Island, British Columbia, Canada - ECP12_OM1 (SPAdes) (version 2) | ecosystem: Environmental > Aquatic > Freshwater > Wetlands > Bog ... | reverse complement strand
TCGCAGCCATCACCAGCCTCTCACCCAGCGTTTCCCCCGGATCGCGCCGAGCCTCTGGAGTCGGAAAGTCGGCGATGCAGGCGGCCGCCGGGATGCAGACGAACCAGGCATCGCGCACCGTGCGGAAGGCCACCGCGCTCGCGACGGCAAGCAGGGCGACCTTGAACAGATCGATCTGCTTCCTCCACCCCAAGGCGACAAACGCGGCCGCCGGCAGCACTAGTAAGACGTAATGGCTGAACTGGCTGAAATCGGGGGGCAGCAGCTCGCTAACGAGGGTGTACGCCGCTTTGGCTCTGGAATACTTATATACGACCTCGTACAAGTGAAAGGAATACGGCCCAATGCAAGTTGCTACCAGGCAGGCTGCGAAAATCGCGCCCAGCGGCAGGGCCGGAAGCGCAGGCGGCAGAAGGAATCCGGGTGCATATCCCAGAGACCTCGCCAGCCGCTGTAATAAGTTGACGGCAGCAAACAGGCCCACGACAAAAATGCCGTAGATAAACTGAATGTGAAGGTTCGACCACACCAGAAAGACCAGTGGCAACCAGTAGAGAAGTTGTACGCGGCCACTACGATTCGCCTCCAGAATCAGAGTGAGCGTCAGGGTGAACAGCACCATCGTGCAACAGCGCAACGCGTACACCGGTATTAAGAAGCCCGAACAAGCAGCGATTGCAAGCAGGCATGAAAGCCAGAAGTTGCCGGAGAGACGATGAGCCATCCAATAGATGGCGTAAGCGACCGCCAGAACCATCAGGGTTTCAAATATCGCGACACCCATGATGCCAAGCCACTCGTAGACCCGCGATAATAGGACCTCGTATCCCCAGCTATAGGCGATCCAGGGCCGGTTCGCGGCCGTACGTGAAAATAGGCCCGTGTGGGGAAAGGCGCGGTGCTGGATGATCCAGTCTCCCACCCGGAGATGCACCCAGAGGTCCAGATCAAGGGTCCAGAACTTTAGGCTGAAGCAGATCAGTCCCAAGGTTACCAGTAGTCCGGCAAGGACTAACAGGTGCAGAACCCGCAATTGCCAAGGGCGGCCAGCCTTCTTGCCAGACTGCATCGCTTTCGGGTGACCAGAGATGGCATGGGTGCCTGATTGAATTTCGGCTTTGCGTTTGGGAGCGGACAAGGTCAGCTAGCCTTCCTGAATCCGACGATTCTAACAGTCATGACCCGGGGACCTGCCCTGCAACCGGCTGCTCCCATCGGCGATGGCTACAACCTCACTTCGCCTCTCTCGGGTCCGGCGCGAACCTTCGCTCGCGGTCTGAAACTTCCGCCTCTTCGGCGCGTCTTATCATGCAGAATGAAGAAATCTCTTCTGTTCCTCGCGGTTGCCGCGCTTCTGGCGAGCGCTGTTTCCAGTGCTAGGGCCCAAAATCCCGTGGTTGTCGAGCTGTTCACTTCGGAAGGCTGCTCAAGTTGTCCGCCTGCGGACGCGTTGTTGGTGAAGCTGAGCCGCGAAAGTCCGCCCGGCGGTGCGAAGCTCATCCTGCTGGGCGAGCACGTGGACTACTGGAACTACATTGGATGGACTGACAGGTTCTCTTCGTCGGTATTCAGCGATCGCCAGAACACTTATGCCAACCACTTCCATCTCGGCTCAGTGTACACGCCGCAAATGGTGATCGACGGCCACCTGCAAACGGTGGGCAACGGGGCCGCAGAAGTCTATCGCGACATAAGCAAAGCGGCGGCCGAGCCGAAGCCTGCGCAAGTAACGTTGCGGTGGGAGTCGCAGCAGAAGCTGAACATTGCCGTGCACACTCCAGCGCCGGGGCAGTCGAAGGTACTGCTCGCCATCACTGAAGACGGACTTTCCACCTCAGTCGGCGGAGGCGAGAACGGCGGGCGGACGCTGCAGCATGCGGCCGTTGTCCGGCAGTTGCGTGAACTGGGAACTGCCACCAACGGACAGTTTGAGGCCAGCATTGACGTTGCGCCGCATCCTGATTGGAACCAATCCAAACTGAAGGTTGCCGTGCTGGTGCAGGACGCCGGCAGTGGCAGAATTCAGGGCGCAGCTTCACTGGACTATGTGTCGAAGTAGCGCACGCGCGGCCTCCCGTGTCGTATAGTGTCCTCCGGGAGTTGCATTAATGAAACACGCAATTTTGGGAGCGGGAGCAATCGGAGGTCTGGTGGGCGCGGCGCTGGCCTCGCTGGGCGAAGATGTCACGGTGGTAGTCCGGCCCGAAAACCTGAGCGAGTATCCCAAGAACCTGACGCTGGAACGACCATCCGGCACGATCACGGCTCCGGCAAATGCCGTAGCCACGCTGACCGAACCAGTGGACGTTCTATGGATCGCGACCAAAACCTATCAACTGCAAACTGCGCTGGAGTTGGTAAAGTCGTCGCCCGCCTTGGTGGTTCCGCTGATGAACGGAGTGGACCACATCGAAGTGCTGCGCGCGCGATTCGGCCGCGATCACGTGTTACCAGCAACCATAGCGGTTGAAGCCGAACGCCTTGCTCCGGGACATTTCCTGCAGCGCTCACCATTCGTTCGTTTGAATCTCGCCGCCGCTGCAGAGCCGAGCTTGGGAGCGATTGTCGCACGCCTGGGTGAAATTGGATTCACCTGCCAATTCATGCACAACGAGCAGACGCTGCTGTGGAGCAAGCTGTGCTTCCTTGCGCCCTTTGCACTGGTGACCTCGGCTTCCGGAAAGAACGCCGGCGAGGTCATAGCAGACGCCGAGTGGAAGCACAAGTTGGATGTAGCGATCGCCGAGGCCTGCGCCGTTGCGAAGGCCAGCGGGGCGGAAGTTGACGTGGCGAAACTTCAGGCGGTCTTTGGGAGTATGCCTCCGGCAATGCGTAGCTCCATGCAGAAAGACGTTGCCGCAAACCGGGAGCTTGAGTTGGATGCCATTGGAGGGCCGATCGTTCGAGGCGGGGAGCGCAATGGCATCGATGTGGCTACGACGAAGGGACTGATGGAGATTATTCAGGCAAAGAAGTAAATCGGTAGGAAATAGAAAAAGGCTGTGACTTTGGTTATGCTCTAGCCGCCAACTCCTGCGAGAGAGTCACCAGCGTGGACGCATGTACCGTCACAGCCCTCGGTGCGATCACCACTTTCGCGGTTCCAAACCCCGGCGGTCATCTCGCAACGCCGTCGGTTTTTTCGGGTTTGGCGGTTCGACGAGTCGCCTCACCTGAACCGATCACCCAGCGTACTTCAGGCCGACTACATTTATGTTGCCAGCCCTTTTCTGCCGTCGACATGAGTGATCCTAATACAGCAATTGCAATTGTCAACGCCGAAGGTTGGTGCAAATGCAGATTATTTTCATGTGGGAATAATTTCCTTGAAGTCTAACAAAATAAACAATTTATTTTCATCCCCGGGTGTTATCCGAAGTCGATTCACATCTTTTTCACAGAATTACAGATTGGAAACTGCGCTTACCGAGGGAACCACAAATGCCGCTTGACGAATCCACTGGCTTGAAGCATCTTGTCAGTAGGGAGTTCGATGTCTGATCTTGTGGCCTATGTGGACGGCGGCTCGCACGGGAATCCCGGGCCATCGGGCATTGGAATCGTGATTTGGAGTCCCGCCGGGGAAACTACCAGGATCTCCAAGTGGATCGGACACCAGGACAATAACGTCGCCGAGTACCTCGCGCTGCTCGAGGCCCTGCAGCACGCCATCGCAGTCAAAGCCAAGTCGCTGCGCGTTTATTCCGACTCGGAGATCGTAGTGAAGCAGATGTTGGGCGAGTACGCCTGCCAAAGCGCCCGTCTTCATTCCCTGAACTGGACCTGCCGCAAGCTGGCACGCGCGGTCGAGTTTTCCATCCAGCATATTGACCGCGAAGAGAACCGCGAAGCCAACGAGTTGGCCCACCACGCGGTGCGGCTGCGCAGCTCCTAACCAAGCAAGAAAGATCAGCGCTCCGCTGCGTTTTCATCCATGCGACGCGTTATTGCGCTTTCGCAGCGAAACCGCGAAGATAGTTTGTGGTTGTCCATGAACAGCAAAGGGGATTCTCATGCTGACCAAGACTGTCATCGAGCCGTTTCGCATTAAGAGCGTGGAGCCGATCCGCTGGACCACACGAGAACAGCGGGAAGAGTTCCTGCGCGCTGCCCATTACAACCTGTTCCTGCTTCCCGCCGACGATGTGCTGATCGACCTGCTCACCGATTCCGGCACCGGCGCCATGTCCACGCGGCAATGGGCGGCAGTGATGATGGGCGACGAGAGCTATGCCGGCAGCCGCAGCTTCGATCACTTTCGCGACTCGATTCAGGACATCTTTGGCTACCAGCATGTGATCCCGACCCACCAGGGCCGCGCCGCCGAACGCATCCTGTTCAGCGTGATGTGCAAGAAGGGAGATGTCGTTCCCAATAACACCCACTTCGACACCACCCGCGCCAACATCGAATTCGTGGGCGCCGAAGCCGTGGACATTCCGATCGCGGAAGCGCGGCAGCCTGCGACACGGCATCCCTTCAAGGGCAACATGGATGTGAGCGCGCTGGAGGAGGTCATCGCGCGCGTGGGACGCGAACACATTCCGCTGGTCATGCTGACCGTTACCAACAACTCCGGCGGAGGTCAGCCGGTCTCGATGGCGAATGCGCGGTCCGTCAGTGCAGTGTGCCGCAAGCACCGCATTCCGCTCTATTTCGACGCCTGCCGCTTTGCCGAGAATGCGTACTTCATCAAGCTGCGCGAGGAAGGGTACGCGGCGAAGACTCCCAAAGAAATTGCGCAGGAAATGTTTGCCTTGGGAGATGGGTGCACCATGTCAGCGAAGAAGGATGGCATGGCGAACATCGGCGGCTTTCTGTGCACCAACGACGCTATGCTCGCCAGCCAGGAGAAAGACCTGCTGATCTTGACGGAAGGTTATCCCACGTACGGCGGTCTCGCCGGGCGTGATTTGGAGGCGATCGCGGTCGGGGTGCAGGAATCGCTGGAAGAGGATTACCTGCGCTACCGCATCGCCTCGACGGCTTATCTCGGCAACCATATTTCCGAGCAGGGCGTGCCCATCGTGCAGCCACCCGGAGGACACGCCATTTACCTTGACGCGCACGCTTTTCTGCCGCACATTCCGCTGGACGAGTTCCCTGGCGCCGCGCTGGCGGCGGAGCTGTATCTGGAGGGCGGCATTCGCTCAGTGGAAATTGGCAGCCTGATGTTCGGCGCAGCAGCGCAGATGGAGCTGGTGCGCCTGGCGATCCCGCGCCGCGTTTATACCCAAAGCCACATTGACTACGTGATCGAAGTGATTCTCGCAGTCTGGAAACGCCGCGAGCAGATACAGGGCATGCATCTCACCTATGAGGCGCCCTTCCTGCGTCACTTCACCGCGCATCTGGAGCCGGTGGCGGTTGCGCAGGTTGCCAAGTGAACGCGGGAACTCGCATCAGCCGGAATTCTTCAACCAAGATTGACGTTGTATATACTAGCTTGTATAATTCTATACAGGATGGGTTATGCCCCTTAGTATCAGGAACGAAGAGACCGAGCGACTCGCTCGCCTGGTCGCCAAAGAGGCCGGTGAGTCCATCACGGAAGCGATACAGCGGTCGCTGGCAGAACGTCTGGAACGGATGGGGCGCAAGCGCGATGACCGCCGGACACGAAAAGCGCTGGAGGAAATCCTGCATCGGGTTGATGCGCTACCTACACTGGATACCCGCTCCGAGGACGAGATCCTCGGATACGACCAGCATGGGGTCCCACGCTCATGGTGATTGACACCTCGGCGTTGCTGGCCATCTTCCTGGCAGAGCCGGAGCGTGGGCCGTTCCTCGACGCAATCACCGCAGCACCCGTTCGTTTGCTCTCTGCGGCCAACGCGCTGGAGACAGGAATCGTGCTTGAGGCGAGGCGAGGCGAAGCGTTGGGCCGCGAGTTCGACTTTTTCGTGTACCGCGCCGCTCTGCAAATCGCCCCTGTGGATACCGAACAAGTGGAGATTGCACGCCGCGCTTGGCGCGTATTCGGCAAAGGACGTCATCCCGCGGCGCTCAATTTCGGCGATTGTTTCGCGTATGCTCTGGCCCAAAGCTCCGGTGAGCCGCTCCTGGCCAAAGGTGAGGATTTCCGCCAAACAGACGTTGAGCTCGTGCTGTAAGCAGCTCAGTTCGCACCCTCGGATGCTCTACCCGGGAGCTATTACCTCCGCCCTACGCCGTCGCTACCCTGAGCGCCTCGTCCACAGTATTGATGTCCACCAGTCCGAAGCAGCCGTAGATCGCGGGAAGCACGCGTTCAGACGGGAAACTGCGGCGCAACTGTGCAACGCGCTCCGTTCCCGAGCGATATGCCGGAAGATACATCCGGCCCAACAGCGGATGACGTCCCCATGCGCCCGACAACTTGTCGGCGCGTTCTTGGCTCACCAGAAAATCCCGCCGCAAGGTTACAGCCACTTCGGCCTGCGGCTTGCCCTCGCCCCACGTGAGGTACGACGACTGATTCTTGGCGTCGTCCTGCAGCAGCGCAAGCAACACGCCGATCTGCATGTCCTCGTCCGGCAATTGCTCGACTTCGGTCACGCCGTGCGCGATTAGGATGGCATTATTGGCAACGCCTTCGAACAGCGTGGCGGCACGCGTATTCATGGTGAGCACCGTCGCTTCAAAACCAACCAGTCCGCGAACGTACAGGTCCTGAAGATAGGCGAAGGTCGTCACGTGTCCGGGCACGACTTCGTGGCTCACCAACTGCTGAAACTCAGGAAAGCTGATTTGTAGCGAAGCGTTGATCTCGTAGCTCGCCTCGTACTGCGGACTGCCATCCGCATTGCGCGCGCGGCCAAGATAGTTCATGGAGCCGGAAAACCAGGCGTCTTTGATTGGCAAGAAGTCGATGTTGGCGCGCGGCACGCGCGCCAGTTCCTTCGGCAACACTGGCAGCAGGTGGGCGGTGCTGAGGTTGTCGAAGTATGCAATCACTGCCGCCCCGAGCGCTTTGACCGATGCCATGGGAACCGTGCGCTCGCGTCGCCACGCGTCAACCGCTCCCAACAGACCGTCGGATTTCGCAGTCGAGTAACCTGCACGGTTTAGCAACTCAGCAACTCTGTCGCGCTTGGCCTCCGGATGCGACGGCTCGGGCAACTGGCCGGTCGAGGCCTGCACGCAGCGCTCATAGGGAACAGGCTTGCTCTTGCCGAGCATCTCCATCGCCAGCTCCCACATGGTCCTGAGACAGATCGTGAGGCCGGCAAGATATTGCCCGCGCAGGCCACCGAGTTTTTCCGCCTCGCTGCACATCCCGTCCATAGCTTTCGGCAGGTCCACCTCGCGCAGGTATGCCTCGACCGCCTCGCGATCAATGTTCTTGCCACCGACGCCGCCGGTTTCGCGCACGCGCGCGGCCGCGGGCGTGGTGTAAGCCGCGGGCAGCGGCTCGTCTGAGAACCACGAGTCCGCGATGAAGCGTCCCGTTCCCGACGGACACATGACGTCTCCGCCCCAAAGCGTATCGATGCCGAGCACGGCATCCGCAACATATCGTCCTAGCTGGTCCATATCATTCCTTCACTTTCTGTAGAGAGCCAAACCACACGTACAAGCATAATCCGATGAACATCAGCGCCGAGATGCTCTGCGATATGGGTTCGTTGTTATAGAACGGAGTCTGAACCCATTCTTCACCAAACTTCGGCAATAGGCGTAGCGCGGCGCCGAAGACTCCCCCCAGCGCTCCGCCCGCCATGAGTCCGCCAGCGACGATGACGCCACGCTCGCGTATGGTGCGGCCACGCTCACCACCCGTCTTGTCCGCGCGCTTGTTCACCAGGTGCGAGAGAAATCCGCCAGCCAGGATGGGCGTGGTCAATTGCAGCGGGAGGTAAATTCCCAGGGCGAAGACCATGGACGAGACGCCTAGCATCTCCAGCACCACCGTGATCAGCGCGCCGATGCCAAACAGGACATAGGCGACCGGCTGGCCACTCATGAATCCCGAGACAATGGCCTTTAGGGCGGAGGCCTGAGGCGCGACCAGCACCTGGCGCATGTCTCCCGGCGCAGCCTCTCCAAACTGGAAGGCCTTGGCCAGCAGAACGATGGTCAAGCCGGCAGTGATCGCCGCGGCGACTACACCGATAAACTTCACCTTCTCTTGCGCTGAGGGCGTCGAACCGATCCAGTAGCCGGCTTTGAGGTCGGTAATGAATTGTCCCGAGACGCAGAGGGCAACGCACACCATGCCCGCCAGAGCCATCACGAAGAACATGCCGGTGGTTCCGGAGAGGCCGAACTTCAGCAGCACCACCGCCGAGACGATCACGGTGAGCAGGGTCATGCCGGAGGCGGGATTGTTCGCCGTGGTGGCAATGGCGTTGGCGGCGACCGTGGTGAAGAAGAAGGCGAAGAGCAGCGTCAGCGCCAGGCCGACTGCAACCACCGTCCAAGTGACATGCAGCTGTCCAAAGAATACGGCCACGGCAATGGCCCCCACCACCACGCCGAGGAGTATGGCCATCACCGAAATGTCGCGGTCTGTCCGCTCCATATGCGGGGCTTCGCCGTGGCGGAAGGCGTGCAGTGCGATGCCGAACGATCCCGCCACCACGCGCAGCGATTTAAGGATGCCGACGAGGCCAGCGGCTGCGATGGCGCCCACGCCGATGAAGCGCACGTAATTGCGGTAGATTTCGGTAGCCGTCATGTGAGAAATGGGAATCGTGGCCGGATAGACCGTGACGTCGCCCATGTGGCTGCCGATGAACCAGATCACGGGCACCAGCACAAAGTTGACCAGAACGCCACCTGCGCAAAAGATCAGGGAGATACGCAGGCCCATGACGTAACCGAGGCCGAGAATGAAGCCGATGGCGTCGAAGTTGAACACCATACGATGGCGATCGACTAGCGATCGCATTACCGGCACAAATTGGAAGTTCAGGTACTCCTTCCAGACATGGAAAGTGGTAACGAAGAAATCGTAAACGGCGGCTATGCACGTGGCCTGGAGCAATAGCTTGGCCTGCGAGCCGCCCTTTTCGCCGGTGACCAGCACCTCGGTGATGGCTGTGGCTTCGGGAAATGGTAGCTTGCCGTGCTGCTCGCACACAAAATAGCGGCGCAGGGGAATGAGGAAGAGAATGCCCAGGCAGCCGCCGGCCAGGCAGATAAAGATGGTCTGCACCGGATGCGGGTCGAGATGGAGGATGTAGAGCGCCGGCAGAGTGAACACGGCGCCGGCCACCACGCTACCGGAGGCGCCACCCATGCCGGTGATGATCATGTTCTCCAGCACGGTGGAACGGCGCCGATACACACGCGCCAGCCCGATCGCGAGGATGGAGATGGGAATCGCCGCCTCCATCCCCTGGCCGACCTTCAAAGCGGAGTAGGCCGAAGCCACGCTGAAAATGATGCACAGCAGCGTGCCCCAAAGCACCGCGCGCCAGGTGACTTCCGGCAGGCTCACGCTGGTGGGCACCAGCGGCACATAGAGTTCACCCTCTTTCAGCGGCTGATAGGCGTTCGCGGGCAGGGACTTGGTTTCGAGTTCAGGTGCGGCGGTAGCCATGAATGCGATCTCCGGGCGGTCTGGCAGCCGAAAGAATTGTAAATGGCAGGGTCAAGCAGGGATGTGATGTCGGGCGTGAGTGTCTGTGATCCCACGTTCGCGTCCCGACTTTCGACGCGAACCTGGGAGGCGCTAGACGCCCAAGTCTCGTTCAGGCAGTTCTACCCTGCGGGCCTTCCAGATTAATGATCCTGGTTTCCAGGTCCAGGAGCTTCGATTGCATGGCATCAAGCTACTGAGTGGTGGATGAATTGATGTTGGAGACGTCGGCTTCGATCTTCCGCATACGCACGCTGGCTGATTCCTGATAAGCGCCGAACGCCCGAACGATGCGAGTTTCCGCGTCATGCGTGCGTTCGTCAATATACTCGCGCAGGCGCCTCTCCGTGTCATTGATGCGCTCGTCGATGTACTCGCGCAGCTCCAGTATGCGCTCGTCAACGTACTCGCGCAGGCGCTTCTCCGTGTCAAGCGCGCGCTGGTCAATATGCTCGCGCAGACGCTTTTCCATTCCTTCCAAGTAGCGCAGGAGATCTGCATCCATGCCCCAAATCCTATCACAGGGAAATCATGCTAGGCCCGTTCCGCATCGCGCGCCAGCGCCTTCAAAACCATGTTGAGCAGCGACAGCACGAGCGCTCCCCAGAACGCCGGCCAGAAACCGTGGACCGCGAAGCCGGAGACAAACCTTGACGCGAACAGCAGCATCAGCGCGTTAATGACCCACCAGAAGATGCCGAGCGTCAGGACCGTTAGAGGCAGGGTGATGATCTTAAGCACCAGCCCGAGCGTGGCGTTCACCAGCCCGATGACCAGCGCTGCAATCAGTGCCGCAGTGAAGTCGCGGACGTAAAATCCGGGGATGAGGCGAGATACGATCAGAAGGCTGATCGCGCTCAACAGCCAATTCAGCAGCAAACGCATTCCGTCGGGAATTATACCGCTACAAATGGTTGAGCACCGGATGAGTCTGTCATCTCGACACTGCGATGCGGTAAGCTCATTCTGTGAGGTGGCTCGCCGATGCCTGATGCGATCGCGCAGTTCGCCAACGCAAAGTATCTGAACCTGGAAACCTTCCGCAAAACCGGCATCGGGGTGCGAACACCAGTTTGGTTTGCCCAGGAACGGAGCACATTCTATGTGTACACGCTGCCTGATTCCGGCAAGGCCAAGCGCATCCGCAACAACGCCAAGGTTCGTGTCGCGCCCTGCGACATGCGCGGCAATCTGCGTGGCGCCTGGGTGAACGCACGTGCACGCATCTGCGAAGAGACCGAAGCCGCGCGCGGCCAGGAATTGCTGCGCGGCAAATACGGCTGGATGAAAATCGTCGGCGACTTCTTCAGCCGCATGCGTGGGCGCACACAAATCGTAATTGCCATCGACATGGACTAGCTGCGGTGCTCGGTTTGGTGCCCTGCTGTATTCTCAATGGATGCGCGTGGCGTGATTTCATCGGGTTTCGCAGTTCAATCGACAAAGTCCGCGCGCACGACCACGGAGGACATCGCCATGAGTGTTGCCAATCCTCTCCTCGAACCGATGCAGGGAACTGAGCACCAGCAGATTGCAGGAGTCCAGCTCGACATCGCGCGCGCCGGTACGGCTCGCGTCAAACGCGTGATCTACCCGGCTGGATTCCACTGGTCGACCCACATCAAGCCTATCGTCGGCACCGACTTCTGCATGCACACCCACGTCGGATTTCTGGCGCATGGGCAAATTCATATCGAGTTCCCCGACGGCTGTCGCAAGGAGTTCGCGGCGCCACAAGTGGTTGTTATCGAGCCCGGCCACGATGGCTGGGTGGTGGGGAACGAACCGGCGGTGCTCATCGAATTCGACTTCGAGGGCCACACCGCTCGGGTTTGTGGAATGCCCGATTGTCACGCACACGGGGATTCGGCGGGGAAGAGTTCCAAGTCATGAACGATCGGCGGAGCGCGCGGCTCAGGCCGGATACCTGCCGGTGATGTAGCCTTCCAGTTGCTCGATATGGTGTTTCTGGCCGGAGATAATCCACTTCACCAGATCGCCAATCGACAGTACGCCCACGACCTCGTCGCCCTGCAGCACTGGAAGATGACGAATGTGATGGTTGGTCATGATGGCCATGCAGTCGTCTACGGTTTGCTGGCGAGTCACAAAGATAACCGGGCTGGTCATGATCTGGCTGACCGCGGTTTCCTTAGAGTGACGCCCCTGAAGGATGACTTTGCGGGCGTAGTCGCGCTCGGAAAGAATTCCCACCAGCTTACTATCGGAGATGACAAGCAAAGCTCCCACGCCATGCTCGGCCATCCGCTCGATAGCTTCATACACGGACTGCTCGGGAGTGACAGACAAAACTGCGTGGCCGGTTTTCTGCGTGAGAACGGCGTCAACTTTGTCACTAAGACTCAGACTCATGGAAGCACCTGGTGGGTTGTCACCCTTTCGTCGGGGTATCTTACATCATCCCGGGGCCTCTGCAATCACTTTGCGAACTAAATTCATCGAACGCAGAGGCAGTTGGCAGCACTTTCTGAGTCAGTGTAAGAGCCCTGCAGTTCCGACCGGATTCGGATCAATTTCGTCCTCTCTATCTGTCACTCCGTCGCTTTGACCGACATCACAAATGAGGAAAACTCACGGAACTGGGGTGCAAGTCCTTGCACCAGACGTTTTTGTTACCTATACATTCCAATGGTTTACGGCGGAGATGGAATTGCAGCAAGCAGAGTGAGTATGCTCCGGCGTACGTGTGCTCCGTTACGTCGGTCGAAGGGGAAGCTTTGCAAGGAGCGATCTATGGATCGTAACCTCCTTCTTGCGCAAAACCGATCTTCATCGGGCACCGTTAAAGTTAAAGTGTTCCAGTGCAGCCTCGACCTCGCTAGTCAGGACTCTCACCCACAGGGTAGCGCCTTGAACAGAAAGTTAGGATGGTCACTCTGCCTGCTGGCTCTCGCTCTCTGCAGCCTGCCAGCAAAGGCTGACACGCTGTACAGCAACTTGGGTACAGGATCCACCATCTACAGTTGCTGCACAGGATGGAATATCAGTGGCACTGGCAGCATCGGTACCAGCTTCACCACGGCCAACGAGTTTCAGGTGACCACCAGCGGCACCGTCAGCGAGATTGACTTTGCCGTGGGGTATGTGCCGGGCTTTGGAAACTCGTTTTACCTCGACATCGACGCCGACAACGGTGGTCAACCGGGAAAGGTGCTGGCCTCGTTCACCAATCTCTCCAGCAGCACCCAATTTGGCACGTGCTGCGGTTTGGTCTCCGTCACAGGTATTTCGGGACTCAACCTCAGCACCGGCACCAATTACTGGTTGGTGCTCGGGCCGACGAGCAGCAGCAGCAACACGTATGACGTCTTTAACTGGAGCAACAGCGCGACCGGCACCGAAGACTACTCCACAGATGGTGGCAAGACGTGGCTTACCAATGGCGTCACAAACCAAGGCGCTTTCCAGATTCTTGGCGGCAACGGCGGCACCACCCCGGAGCCAACTTCCATGCTGCTCTTGGGCACCGGATTGGCCGGAGGGGTTGCAGCCTTTCGCCGCAAAATGAACCTCTAGTCTAATCCCCCTGCTTTCGTTCTTCGTGAGCCGGAGCGGAGTTCTGGCTTTTCGCCTCTTGGCAGCATATGGATCACGCTGAAGGCGCGCTCTCGGATCTTCCCCAGAACAACCTGTGGCACTGAGACTGGGGAAGAAAGGGAAAGAGTCTAGCACATGCCGCCGCAATTTCTTGCACCATCCCGGTTGATGCTCCATATTTTTCAATGCCTTGGAGCGGACACAAAATTGCAACAAGGTGACTAAAGTTTCCCAGGGTCGGCGTGTACACCACTTTAGTTTGACACGGGGACTTTGGTGGGGAGTTGTCCCTTTGGTCGCGACTCAACTCCTTGCGCAGCAATCGGCCCTTCGTTGAACACCACTAAGGTGTTTGTGTGCAGTCTGAATCTCGCGAGTCAGGATCCTCAACCACGGAGGTAGCAACTTGAACAGAAAGTTAGGATGGTCACTCTGCTTGCTGGCGCTCGCTCTCTGCAGTATGCCGGCGATGGCAGGCACACTCTACAGCAACCTGGGCACTGGAACGGACGTGTACTACTGCTGCCAAGGCTGGACAATCTCCGGCACTGGCACCCTCGGCTTCAGCCAGAGCGTAGCCGAAGAGTTCCAGGTCGGATCCAACGGCAGCGTCGGCCAGATTGACGTTGGTGTTGGCTATGTCGAAGGCAACAATGCATTTGACATCGGCCTTTACGCCGACAGCAGCGGCCAGCCGGGCACGCTGCTTGGTGCATGGAACAACCTGTCGAGCCCCCAGAGTTTCGGAGGATGCTGCGGCTTGATTACGATCACCGGCATTTCCGGAATCAACCTCAGCACCGGTACGAACTACTGGCTAGTGGTCGGACCCATAAACTCATCCGACACACTGTGGGGAGCTTGGAACTTCAGTAACAGCGCCACTGGCCAGCTGGATTACTCCACAGACGGCGGTAAGTCTTGGAACAACGGCGGCGTCACTAACCAAGGTGCGTTCGACGTTCTTAGCGGGGGTCCCGGCACTACGCCAGAGCCAACTTCTCTGCTGCTGTTCGGCAGCGGATTGGTCGGAGCGGTGGCGGCATTCCGTCGCAAGATCAAACTCTAACCCCTGCTTTTGAGTCTTCTTAGCCGGAGCCAACCAGCTCCGGCTTTTTTCCGGCCAGTGTGCACTCCCGCAGACTGGCCTGAGACAGGTTTGACTTCTGCTCCAGACTGGAATAGGAAACCGTGGTGAAGGTTTCCGGGATTCGCAACCGCGCCCCGACGTTGTCGCGCGATCTGGGCGTGAGCCACGCCAGCGCGATCGTCGTGGGCACTATCATCGGCAGCGGCATCTTCCTTGTACCGGCCGAGATGATGCAAGCGGTTGGCTCGGCTTGGCTGGTGTATCTCGCCTGGATCGTCGGTGGCGTGCTGTCGCTGGCGGGCGCCATCACCTACGCGGAACTGGGCGCCATGAAGCCGCAGGCGGGAGGCGAATACGTTTACATTCGCGACGCCTACGGACCGCTGCCAGGTTTTCTCTATGCGTGGACCTGGTTCGCCATCGCCAAGCCCGCCTCTATTGCAACGCTCACCGTGGGATTCGTCCGTATCCTGGGAACGTTTCCGGTGTTCGGGTTCTTCAACCATGCCGCGGTGCGCTCGCCGTTCGTCATCAGCTACGGGCAACTGGTCGCTATAGCCGCCGCTGCTCTCATCACCGGGCTGAACTACATCGGCATCAAGCGCGCCGGAGACTTCCAGGTGGTCTTCACGCTGCTGAAGATCGCGATCATCGTAGTCATCGCTCTCGCGGCCTTCACCGCGTCCAGCGGCACCTGGCGCAACTTCCAGACCAGCTTCCTGGGCGCGACCGGCGGATTCGCCGGCTTCATGGCTGCTCTCATCGCCGCTCTTTGGGCCTACGACGGATGGAACGACCTGAACATGGTCAGCGGCGAAATCCGCGATCCCGGCCGCACGATTCCGATCGCGCTGATTGCAGGCGTCGGCGCGGTTGCCGTGCTCTACATGCTGACCAACGCCGCGGTGCAATACGTGCTTCCGGCCGCAAACATCGCTGCCTCGCAGCGCCCAGCGTCGGACGCCACTGCGGTCGCGGTTGGCGCGTGGGGAGCGGCCGTCGTCTCGGCCGGCATGGCGCTGTCCATGCTGGTCGCGCTGAACGGGACCATCATGAGCGGCGCGCGCGTGCCCTTTGCCATGGCGCGCGACGGCTACTTCTTCAAGGCGATGGCGGATGTGCATCCCGTATTTCACACGCCGTCGGTTGCCCTCATCGCGCAGCTTGTGCTGTCGATCGTTCTGCTGCTGTTCGCGGGCAGCTTCCGACAACTGTTCTCGCTGGCCATCTTTGCCGAGTGGCTCTTCTACATGACTGCGACCAGCACCGTTTTCGTCTTGCGCCGCAAAGAGCCGAATGCGCCGCGACCTTACCGAACCTGGGGATATCCGTTGGTACCAGCGCTGTTTGTCGCCGCTGCGGCAGTGCTGCTGTACTACACCTTCACCGAGAACATCCGGAATTCAGCCTGGGGCGTGGCGGTGATTCTGGCGGGAGTGCCGATTTATCTGTGGTTCGCGGGGAAGAAGAAGAGAGCGACGAGCAGTTAGCAACTAGCGCTTGGCATTTAGCAGTTTGTATTTCGTCCCTGTGCACTCTCTTCAATACTTCCGCAGCACCCCAATCACTCTTCCCTGCACCTGCACGGCGGCAGCGGGAACCATGATGGGCTGCATGGCAGCGTTCGACGGCTGCAGGCGGATCTTGCTGCCTTCCAGGTAAATACGCTTCAGCGTGGCGTCGCTGCCGTTGATCAGCGCGACCACGATCTCGCCGTCGCGCGCGACGTTGGTCTTTTCCACCAGCACGTAGTCGCCGTTCACGATGTGCTCGTCCTGCATGCTCTCACCCGTGACCTGGAGCACGTAGACGTCTTTGGAGCGCGTGAAGTCAGCGAGCGAAATGGACTCAGGATTCTCCACCGCTTCCAAAGGACGCCCAGCGGCAATGCGTCCCATCAGCGGCAAGCTCATGCTGGATTCGGCTGCTGCGGCGAAAGCCTGCTTCATGCGCCCGCGCGGTCTCAGCAGGTCAATGGAGCGGCTGCGGTTGTAGTCGCGCCGCAACAGTTCCTTCTCTTCCAGGTTGCTGATGTGCTTGTGGACCGTGGCCAGCGAACTCAGACCAAGGCCATCCGCGATCTCTTCGTAGGACGGCGAATAGCCATTCTTATCCACAAAGTCAGAGATAAAGTCGTACACCTGTTTTTGACGCCGGGTGAGAGCCATAATTATGCGCACGGCCTCCACCAGAATTGTCAGCGAATAAAAGGCGAAAAGTCAAGTGGGAAGTTCATGCGGTAGTTCACTTTTAAGGTGCCTTCTCCGCCTCGCGGCGGTACGGCTCGCAACAGTCAAGCCTCCACTATAATCGGCACATGGCCACCACGCCCGAAGCCCCCGTCGCGACGCGCTCCAAGTACGAGCCGGTCATCGGACTGGAAGTACACGTCCAGCTCCTGACCGCGACGAAGATCTTTTGCGGCTGCTCGACCCGCTTCGGCGATCCGCCCAATACAAATGTCTGTCCGGTTTGCCTTGGCCTGCCTGGGCCGTTGCCGGTGCTGAACCGGCGAGCGGTCGAGTTCGCGGTATTGGCGGCGACAGCGCTGAAGTGCAAGATCAACCAGACATCTATCTTCGCGCGCAAGAACTACTTCTATCCCGACCTTCCCAAGGGCTACCAGATTTCGCAGTACGACAAGCCGCTGGCCGAGCACGGCTACATCGAGATCAAGACG
>Ga0209039_10002196_pt1 | contig 16899 bp, 14 predicted proteins | sample BogFormECP12_OM1_FD_188238 | JGI IMG/M metagenome (GOLD analysis project Ga0209039, IMG submission 188238) | Bog forest soil microbial communities from Calvert Island, British Columbia, Canada - ECP12_OM1 (SPAdes) (version 2) | ecosystem: Environmental > Aquatic > Freshwater > Wetlands > Bog ... | reverse complement strand
GGCGGCGCCCCATCGCGGCCGGGCCCAGAGGGCACCCCCGGGTAGCCGCCACATTCCACGCGCCAGCACCAGGAAGGCGACGGTCGCGCACAAACCGAGTCCGATGGGGAATTCGTAGTACGCGCGAAACAGGTTCGGCGCCACCAGCCCGACGAACAGGCCGCCCACGGCGCCGCCCAGCGAAACCGTGACATAGAAGCCCGTGAGGTAGCGCGGGTGCGGTTTGAGGCGGGCCAGCTCGCCATGACACACCATGCAGCACGCGAACAAGCCCGCAGCGAAGGCAACGACGATCTGACGAATCGGCATGTGCGCGAGAAACCCGAGCCACGGGGGATCGTAGGTGGTGCGGTACGGCCAGAGCCGGTATGCCATGAAAGCCAAAGCTACCCCTAGCAGCGGAAGAAAGACCGCGCGCCGGTAGAACCGGGGGGATTCGAAACAGACGATGAAGCTCAACAGGTAGACCGCGAGCGGCAGGATCCACAGAAACGGAATGGCGGCGACATCCTGGGTGAGATGATTGGTGACGGCCAGCAGCAGGACCGAAGCGCTGGCGGCCAGGCCCAGCCACAAGAGGCGCAGCGTCCAGGCGGGGTGGCCATCGGCGGTTTGTGCGTCCTGCTGGGCCGCGGCATGGGGCGCGGCGGCGTGTGCCGACGATCGCCACGCGGTGATCCCGCAGAGCGCCGCGAAACAAATGTATGCGGTGGACCATACCAGGCCCTGGATGCGCGCCGGCAGGTTCGGCTCCACCAGGAACGGATAGCTCAGCAGCGCCAGCATGGAGGCGAAGTTCGACAGGGCGAACAGGCGATACGGCACGCCCTCGCGATGGGTCCGCGCGTACCACGCCTGCAATAACGGGCTGGTGGAGGAGAGCAGGAAGTACGGCAGCCCCACGGTGACGGCGAGCAGCGCCAGGATGGTGAGAGAAGGGTGGGCCACACCCGCGCTCTTCCAACCCGGATTGGGCAGGATGGGCAGCGCGGCGAAGCTCACCGCCAGGGCGGCGATGTGAGCGATGGCCTGCTTGCGCGGCGCCAGTTTTTCATGCAGCCAGTGAGCATAAAGATAACCGAGCAGGAGCACCACCTGGAAGAACAACATGCAGGTGCTCCACACCGCCGAAGAGCCGCCAAACCATGGCAGGATCATCTTGGCGATGATCGGCTGCACTTGAAAAAGAAGGAATGCGGAGAGAAAAATGGTTAGGGAGTAAAGTAACATCCGGTCCGCTCAATATCGAAGGCTAACACAGCGTGTGAAATGGTAGGCGTGATATAGTCGGGACCGGACCAGGAGGAGTTGGAAATGAAAATCGCGTGTGTGTGCCGGATGATGGCGGTGGCCATCATGCTATCGCCGGCGGTGATTGCCCAGCCGGGAATCTTCGAAGGGCACGGCGATGTCGGCACCGTGCTGCATCCGGGGTCGGTGGAATATGACGCGGCCCAGAAGACCTATCGCATTACCGCCAGCGGGGAGAACATCTGGGGGACGGCGGACGCGTTTCACTTCGTTTGGAAGAAAGTGTCGGGCGATGTGTCGCTGACGGCGGAGGTGGCTTTCGCCACGACCACCGGCGAGCCGCATAAGAAGGCGGTGTTGATGGTGCGGCAGAGCCTGGACGGGGACGCGGCGTACGCCGACGCGGCGGTGCACGCTGTCGGGTTGACGTCGCTGCAATCGCGCGAGGAGAAGGGCGCGGCTACGCACGAGGTGCAGGCCAACGTGACGGCGCCGAAGCGGGTGAGGATCACCAAGGCGGGCGCGTATTTCTATATGTCCGTGGCCGCGGAAGGCGAGGAATTGCATCTGGCGGGCGGCTCGATGAAGGTGGCTCTGAAAGATCCGTTTTACGTGGGGATCGGTTTGAGCGCGCACAACAAAGACGCCACGGAGACGGCCCTCTTCCGCAACGTGGAAGTGACGCCGGCGCCGCCGCCCTCGGGGCAGCCGAAGCTCTACAGCACTCTTGAAACCATCACCGTGGCCTCGACGGACGGGCGGGTGGTCTACGTGGCGCCGGGCCGGTTCGAAGCGCCCAACTGGACCAGGGACAACATGCTGCTGTTCAACGGGGACGGGCGGTTGCATCGCATACCGGTGGATGGCGGGAAGCCGGAGACCATCGACACGGGGATCGCCACGCGGCTGAACAACGACCACGCGATTTCGGCGGACGGGACGATGATCGCCATCAGCGATCAATCGCAGGAACAGCACCAGTCGTTGATTTATGTGGCGCCGATCGGCGGCGGGACTGCGCGCAAGGTGACGGAGAAATCGCCGTCGTACTTGCATGGGTGGTCGCCGGACGGGAAGACGCTGGCATTCTGCGGCGAACGCAACGGCAACTTCGATGTCTACACCATTCCGGCGGCGGGCGGCGAGGAGACCCGGCTCACGACGGCGGAGGGGCTGGACGATGGGCCGGAGTATTCACTTGACGGCAAGTACATCTACTTCAACTCGATTCGCAGCGGGCTGATGCAAATCTGGCGGATGAAGGCGGACGGGAGCGGGCAGGAGCAGGTGACACCCGACGATGGGTACAACAACTGGTTCCCGCACATCTCGCCGGACGGGCAGCGGATCGTGTTTCTGACCTATGAGAAAGGCGTCAGCGGGCATCCCGAAAACAAAGATGTGATGCTGCGGATCATGACGCTGGCGGACGGCCGGATCAGCGTGTTAGCGAAGCTGTTCGGCGGCCAGGGGACCATCAACGTGCCCTCCTGGTCGCCCGATGGGCGGAGGTTGGCGTTCGTCAGCTATCAACTGGTGCCGTGAGACTGGGCTATTTCTTGGCGGGTGTAATGTCGGTCACCGGCAGGTCCCAGTGGCCCAGCAGAATCTCAAATCGCCGTTGTTCCTCGCGCTCGTAAGTCTTCTGATCGGGCCAGAGCTGCTTAATTAGCCGCTCTTCGTCGGGATTGGCGGTGGTCGCCACCGTCGAGTTCTTGTACCGGATAGTGACGCGATAATCCCAGCGCCCATCTTCGGTGGTGTGGTTGGCGGGCTGCTCAATTTTCAGCGAGAGGATGCGGCCGCTCTCGGCCTCCTTCATGAGTAATGGGTAGTGGTTCTTCAGAAACAGGTTCAGAAATTCCTGCTGATGTCCCCACTGCACCTTGTAGTAATACTCCATTATGTAAGGGTCGTTGGGCCCTCCTTGTGGCGGCGCGCCCTGGGCGAGCAGCGGCCGCGCCACAACTGAAAGCAAGAGCGTAAGCAGTATGTTCTTCATTGATCCTCCGGCTACTGGGTGACTTGGATTCTAGCAGGCCGCCGGGCGGCGGTGCAATGGCCATTGTTGTTTTGACCGGAAGTTTAGACTAAACTTCGATCAGGATGATTGAAGTCAGCGTTCACGAGGCCAAAACCCAACTTTCGCACCTGCTAGACCTTGTGCAGGATGGCGAAGAGGTTCTCATCCACCGCCATGGCAAGCCCGTCGCGCGGCTGGCGGCGGCCACGACCGCCACGCAGTCTCCGTTCGGGGCCATGCGCGGCGAGTTCGAGCTGCCGGAAGGCTGGGATCGGCCGTTCACCGCGGACGAAGCGGATGCATTCTGGGCGGGAAAGTGATGGTTCTTCTCGACACCAGTCCGCTGCTATGGACTTTGGCGGACCCGGGCAGGTTGTCGGCGCAAGCCCGCGAAGCCATCGATACGGGACTCGCCACTCTCAGCGTCGTGTCGTATTGGGAAGTGGTCATCAAAACCAGGAAAGGACTGCCGCCGATCCCCGATCCGGTGGCTTGGTGGACCAGAGCCGTCTCGCTGTTTCACGGCCGCGTGTTGCCCATACGGGCCACCCATGTAACAGCGCTGGCTGCGCTCCCGGATCTCCATCGCGACCCCTTCGACCGGATGCTCATCGCACAGTCGATGGCCGAGGGGTGGCCGCTGGTCGCCAAGGACGAGCAGATTCGGGCCTATCCGGCCCGGACCATCTGGTAGAGGAATGGCTCATGGGAGCGGGGCACGCACGGAGATTTCAAAGGGAGAGCCGCGAAGCTGAGTCGTGTGGGGGACGACGGCGACGATGGCGCGATCGGCATCGCCATAAGCGACGCTTATGACCGGGACGGGACGGGTCTTCGCCGCCATCCCAAGGTCGAACAACCACACCTCACCTCGTGTGGGCGGCATTCTCTTCCTGGTCGAGGAGGGCGAACACGGCCTTGCCAGGCTCGCCAATCTCCGCGTCGGCGATCAGGCCGGAGTCGAATGGCAACGCACGGGCCCGCCGCATGATTTCCACGACGAATGTCTGCTTCGTCAGACGGCAACGCGTCGAAGGCATTCAAGAGATGGAGGGTCTGCTCACTCACAGTTTCAAGGTAGTGGCTTCCCAGATGAGAGGCTGTCGCTGATCTCCATGGCCCGCGCCCAACCGTGAAATGCGGATAGCAACCGGGTCTCGACCTTCTCGGAGCGTTCGTCGACGTAGCCCTTCAGATCCGTGACGGCGTTCAGCAAGTCCTGCTTCGTTACCAGTTCGTCAGCCACAAACATAGTTTACACCCATTAAACCCGAACCGCCTCCTCCACCTGGCCAGGGCAGCCAGCATCGGGGGTTCGGGGACAGGATATCGCGTGCCCCAGCCGCGCCATGACATATACTGGCTATTCACAGGCCAGCCAAGATGGCCCTTTTCAAAACCCGCAGCGCCGCCGTTTACGGCATCGATGCGCACCTGATCGATGTCGAAGTCGACATGTTCTCGTCAGGCTCGGCGCGCGATTCCGTGATGGTCGGCATGCCCGATACCGCCGTCCGGGAAAGCCGCGAGCGCATCAAATCGGCCCTTATCAATTCCGGTTTCGGCTATCCCAACAAACAGATCACGATCAACCTTGCGCCGGCCAATATCCGCAAGGAAGGCGGCGGTTTCGACCTGCCGGTGGCCCTCGGCATCCTGGGCGCGATGGGCGTGGTTCGGGGACTCGACCGCCACATCCTGGTGGGCGAACTCTCGCTTGATGGCACCATCCGTCCTGTGCGCGGGGCGCTCTCGATCGCGGTCTGCGCGCGCCAGGAAGGCATCGCCAACCTGATCCTGCCGGCCGAGAATGCCGCCGAAGCGGCCGTCGTCGAAGGCGTCGCCGTGTACGGTATGCGCCACCTCGCCGAGGTAGTCGCCCTGCTGACGCGTCCCGAGGAATTCACCCCGGCCACAGCGAATGGGGCCAGCCCCGAAGCCGAGCCTGCCGCCGTGCCGGATTTTCGCGATGTGCGCGGGCAGACCATGGCCAAGCGAGCGCTCGAGGTGGCCGCTGCGGGTTCGCACAACGTGCTGCTGATCGGCCCGCCGGGCTCCGGCAAGACCATGCTGGCCAGGCGGCTGGCCGGCATTCTGCCACCGCTCACTTTCCCGGAGGCCATTGAGACCACCAAGGTGCACAGCGTCGCGGGACAGTTGGGCAGCAACACCGGGCTGTTGCGGGAACGGCCCTTCCGCGCTCCGCATCACACCATTTCCGATGCCGGGCTGATTGGCGGGGGAGCGGGCATGCCGCGTCCCGGCGAAGTCAGTATGGCCCACAATGGAGTGTTGTTCCTGGACGAGTTCCCGGAATTCCCCAGGGATGTGCTGGAAATGCTCCGCCAACCGCTCGAAGACGGCTCGGTGACCATTGCGCGCGCCAGCATGACGCTGCGCTTCCCATCGCGTTTCATGCTGGTTTCGGCCATGAATCCCTGCCGCTGCGGCTTTTGGGGAGACGCCACCAGGGAATGCCGCTGCACGCCCGGACAAATCCAGCAGTATCTCGGCAAGATCAGCGGCCCGCTGTTGGACCGCATCGACATCCACGTCGAAGTTCCCGCGGTGCCCTACCAGGAGCTGCGCGGCAACTCAACGGGCGAATGTTCGGCCGACATTTCCGCCCGCGTGCAGAGGGCCCGAGCGGTGCAACAGGCGCGCGGCTACTACAATTCCCGCATTCCCGCGCGCATGATCCGCAAGATCTGCGCCCTCGACGATGCCGGCGAGCGCACCCTGGAAATGGCTGTGCGCCGCATGGGCCTTTCCGCCCGCGCGCACGACCGCATACTGAAGGTGGCGCGCACCATCGCCGATCTGGGCGGGGTGGAAGGCGTCCTGGCCAAGCACGTTGCCGAAGCGGTGCAATATCGCAGCCTGGACCGCAACTACTGGAGCTGAGAGGAACAGATGGCCGCCAACGCGGCGCCCCTGGAGCCGATCTACTTGGTCGAAATCTCAACCAGTTCGACGCGGCGGTTCCTGCCCTTGCCATCGTCGGTCTTGTTGGTCGCTACCGGCGCATACGGGCCGTTGCCGAAGGCGATCAGCCGCGCGGCGGCAATCCCGTGCTTGGCCACCAGCGCGTTAATCACCGATTGCGCGCGCGCTTGCGACAGCTTCACGTTGCTGGCGGCGTCGCCCACCATGTCGGTATGCCCCACGATATAAACCTTCAGCGTGGGATTGTCGGTCAGAAGCTTGGCGATCTGGTCGATGGCCGGGTCGGATTCCGGCTTCAGGTCGGACTTGGCGGTGTCGAACGTGATGCCGTAGATGGCCACGCTGCCGGTGTCGGCAATGCTGCTGGCCATGCCGGCCGCGTCTATGGTCACCTCCTGCTTCATGGCCTCTTTTTCGATGATGGTCAAATCGTATATATAGCCGATAGTGGTATGAACCTCCATCCACAGCTCTTTGCCACCCTTATTAAGGTGTATGGTGGTGTAGCCATTCTCATCGATCAACACCTGCCCACCGGCGGAACGCGCGGCATTCTGATAGTTGCGATGGATCTGCAGGGCGCTGGGTTGCGTCACACCTTGCTTGAGGCGGTAACGGAAATAGTACATATGGCCTTCCTCTGACTGTTGTACATTCTTGCCGTTTTGCTTAACCCAGAACTTATAGGCATCAAAGGCGGTCTCCACGTAATCGCCAGATTCGAGAAGGACGAATCCAGGCACACGGGATATTCCGGGGTAATCCTTATAGCCGGCACGATCTTCTTGCGGGCCCGCGGCAAAGGCTGTTGACGTTATTGCGATCGCGGCCATGGCCACGAGCGCAGAGCGGAAAAAGAGTTTCATCATAGCTCCTTGGTAATCCTTGTTTAGCCAGATATATGATATTGCCTCAATCCGCGCAATTGCAAGCAGATCCCCTCTATACACAAAAGAGTAAACATTGTTCCGGCAGCCGCCGGTTGGGCATGCTATCTCGCGGAAATCCGGAATCCGGAGACCATACGCGCCAACACCGTTCGGCAGCTAGTCGCCGCCTGGAGCTGGACATGGCTCCATGCCTGGTTTGCCCCTTATCCGGCGCGCCATCCTGCGCCGATTTGGGCGGGCTGGAAGGCGTTCTGGGGAGTTAAGCGCAGGGCAGCCGCACCGCGAACGATAAACTCGTTGTGCAGCAGGCCGAGTGACTGTGCGGGACATTTCAGCCACTGTGAACAATCGCACTTTTGCCCTCATACACCCTTTTACACGTACTTTACCTTGGTGCGAAGATCCCACGCGGGCGGGCAGTTGAGCTTAGTTGGATGAGATTGACGAGGCTCAATCACCTTTCTCCCGGCCAGTGATATATTCTTCTTAGATCGGCACTTGGAGGTCAGGGCTGCCATGAGGGTTAAGGCTTGGTTTTTTCTGTTCGTCTCTTTCGTGATACCGGCGCGTGCGTCCGTGTGGTGGATACTGGGCGCGGGTAATGTGACATCGGCTTCGGGTGTTCCGTTCGTTACCGATTTGCACCTGGCGAACAACGGGACGGCAGCCGCCAATCTGCAGATCTCGTTCTTTCCCACGGGAGGCAATCCGCCGTTTCCGGCGATCGGCAGGTCGCTGGCCGCGGGCGGCAGCGCTTCCTTCCTGGATGTTTTGAATCAGCTTTGGAGCCTCAAGGAAATGTCGGGGGCCGTGCGTATCTCCTCGGATCAGCCGCTGTTGCTTTCCGCCTCGCGCCATACCAATCAGGCGCAGGGCCAGGCATCGCCGCCTCCCACCTTCGGCACCGACCTGGCGGTGATCGCCGACGAGGACCTGCTGGGTAACGGCGCCATCGGCGACGCTCTGTGGGTCTCCGAATCCGGCGACCCGTCGTCCGGATTCACCACGCGGTTTCAGGTTTATCTGGCCGATCCGAATGTGGCGGCCGAGCTGCGGATCTACGACGCCACCGGCAATCTGGTCAATACCAGGCCTTTCAGCGGAGGGCCGGGTCTTTTCGAGACCACGACGCAATCGCTGCTGACGGCGCCGCTGGCGCTGGGGCGCGCGGAACTGCGGGTGAGCAACGGGCGGGCGGCGGGTTGGGCCGAAATGCGCGACAACGTCACGGGCGACCCGATGGCGGCCGGGTTCATGCCGGCCGGGAGCGCTAGCGCGACGCTGGTGGTGAACGGGGCCTGGCACGGGTCGACGGCAGCGGGGAGCGCGCTCCAGAGCGACCTGCGGCTGTTCAATCCCACCCCCGCCGCGCAAGGCATCGCGATTTCGGATAGCAACGGCAAGAGTACGAGGCTGACGCTGGCGCCGCATAGCTTGCAGGAGATCGCGGATGTGGTTGGGTTTTTGAACGACTCGCCAGCAGGGCCGGTAACGGTTTACATCTACTCCGATAACCTCGCGATTCTGGGCGCGATTCGAACCGCCGCGGTGCCGCGGCCGGGCTCACCGGGAATCTACGCCGAGGTGCGTCCCGCGCAGCCGTACGATCCGGCGAGCGCGGCTGGAACGACGAGCACGGTCTTCGCGCTCCCGGTGGGAAGCCCATTGGGCATGCTGGTGACCCGCTCGGATTCGGGCGGGGGCTGGCAGGCGGCCCTGCGCGACAGCGCCGGCAACATCATCGCGTCTTCCAGCGCGGTGACGGTTTCGCCCTATATCGCGAAGCAGAGCGCCCTCACCGACGTTTTCGGCGGCGTAAACGTTCCGGACGGTGCGCACCTGGAGGTGAGCGTCCAGTCGGGAAACGTGGAAGCGGGATTCTTCTCTTTTGCTTCCGGTACGAGCGACCCGGTGTACCGGGAAGCGGTATTGCCGCAGATGGCGGACTGCCCGCCGCCTTCGATCAGTGCGTTTTCGGCGTCGGCAATCTCGCTCACCGCGGCCGGCAATGTGACTCTTTCCTGGAGTGTGGCGCTGGCCGATAGCGTTGATCTTTCGCCAGTTGGTACGGGGCTGTCCGCATCATCCTCGACCACGGTTGCCGTTTCGCAGTCGACGGTGTTCCAGTTGACCGCGCACAATTCCTGCGGGGATCGCTCGGCGCCGATCGGCATCGCGGTGGGGCCGGCCGCGCCCAAGTCACTTGGGATCGTGACGGCGAGCGGCACGGCTGGAGCCGGAGCCGCCGGCCAGCCGGGGCGAACCCTGCGCATTCATGTGGACAACCTGTCGGACCCCACCACTATCGATGGTGTGCTGTTCCAGGCTTCGAATGGCGAGAGCTTTGCGGTGGATCCGCTCCAGACCTACGATACCGGCGACGTGGATGTACGCGTCCCCTGGTGGACCGACGACACGCAGTCGACGGGCTATCGCACCGGCAGCTTCATGGTCGGAGTTTCGGTGAACGGATCGGTGACAGGCGCGTTGCCGTTTACCATCCAGCCACTCTCCTATTCGGGCGATCCGGTGGCGGCCTTCCGCGCTATCATCGACGGAGTTTCATCCGCCGCCGCGGCCTACTTCAGCGCCGCCGCGAGTGTGCCGGACGTGGCGAGCTCGATTCCGGGGCAGCAGGCGTTCTCGGCGAAGTACGAAGCGGTACTGCGAGGCATCATGGACCGGCTGGCGGCGAACGGCTCGACTACGATCAACTGGGGCGCGGAGCCGCCCACGGCGAACACCGTGACGGCCACGCTGAGCACCGCCGATCTTGCAAACATTGTGGCTTACAATGCCAATCTGCTGGTATCGGGGCCGGTTCCCAATTCCAGCGCGAGTTCTTCTTCGAGGGCCCGCGGCGAATCGCGGCGGCCGCAGCCCCTGGGCCTGGCTCCCCCTGGTTACAACGAGTTGAACTGCCTGGGCAAACGGCCGCCATGGTCGCTGGCGGCGACCTGCAAATCGCTCAAGATCGGTCAGGTAATCGGCGACGAGATGCAGGATTATCTGAACTCGTTCGACCGCGACCAACTGATCACCTACGCCAAGAATAAGGCGCAGGATCAGATCGTCAAGTTGATCCAGAAGAAGGGAGCGGGCGCCTTGCTGGAGAAACTCGCCATGTGGCTGACCGGCATCAAGGCGGCCTGCCTGCTGGCGCCGATCGAGCTGCAGTACTTTTACGTGACGCCGACCAAGCTACCGCTGGCGCCGTCCTGGACCAACCCACCGGGGCAGCCCGTGCGCCTGTACGCGAACATGATTTCCCCGCTGCTAGACGCACAGATTGCAGCTCGCATCGAGCAGGCCGAAATCAACCAGTATCTGAAGAATGTCTCGAATAGCGTCAACCTCGACCCCTCGGTCAAGAACAGGCTGCAGCAGTATCTCACGGAACTGCTGCTCGATGCGAATGGCGGTTTCGACACGGAACTGGCGGAACTGGCGCGAAACCTCGCCGGGTTGAAGAAAAGCAGCAATCCTCAGGTAGGAACTTGCGATCTGAGTCACTTTTATCCTTTCACAAACGGTCCGCAGAACATCTACACCAGGGGCACGAGCTATCTGCAGGAGGCGAGCGGCAGCTACGGAGAGAATCAGGGAGACCTCGATTTCTTTTACCTGGGCCGCCGGCCGGGCAAGGAGACGTTCTGCGTCGATCCCATGGTGGAGAGCTTTCTTTTTCCCGACGACATCGAAAAATCCATTGGAGCACAGCGCTACACGCAGAATTCGAAGTGCCGGTACCAGACCAAGACGGGGATCGCCGTGCCCTCCAGGGCCGCGCCCAGTGCGGCCGTCACTTCGGCCGTCAGTTTGCCGGCAAATCCTCCGGTTGCGGATGCTTCGGACCCGCAATATTCGGCCGATATCGGTATCGGCGATGGCGGGCCGATGGTAGAGGTGGTCTATCATCAACTCTTCGCCGGGCTTAACGACAACATCGATTCTCCGGCCAGCAACGATACGGGCGGAGTCACCAACGATCTGGAGGCAGGCAACGGAAGCGGCCAGTTCTTTCCGGTCCCGGACAACGCATCGGTCTCCTATGGCCTGGCCACCGCCTCGGTGAGCGCAGCTCAGGCCGGCCTGAATACCTGGACCGGTTCGGTGGGCTTCAACTGGCAGGATTTTCCCGACCCGAACAATCCGCAATACGCAGGGCTGCAATACACCAGCTCGGCCCAGCTCTGGCTCAGATATTTCAATCCGCTAAATCGCGATGGCAACCAGTCCGTGCATGTGGAGGTGAAGCCGGATCAAGCATGCGGCGGGACAGGAGGTTTCATCAGCGGAGCCGCCGCGCAGGATATAACCGGGAAGCGGACCGCGTTCAATTGTCCCGAGCCGACCTCGTGCTCCGAGAGCCCCACGCCGCCCGCCTGGACGTTCGACAACGCGGGCGCGGTCGAAGGCGATGTCAGCGTGGCTGTGGATATCGGCAACCCTATCGTCAACCCGGCCAGCGGTGGGGGTAATTGCAAGATCGATCTGACGATCCAGCTCAAGCAATAACTCACAGCCCCGCATGCTGTTGCGAGCCACGGTTCCGAACAGGATTCCGGGCGAGCGCGGAAGTCAGTCCGCCGCACGCGGAGATAGCGCCGCTTCCTGATGTCCTTAGGGCGCCATCACACCATTTCCGACGCCGGCCTGATTGGCGGGGGCGCCGGCCTGCCGCGTCCCGGCGAAGTCAGTATGGCCCACAACGGAGTGTTGTTCCTGGACGAGTTCCCGGAATTCCCCAGGGACGTGCTGGAAATGCTCCGCCAACCGCTCGAAGACGGCTCGGTGACCATTGCGCGCGCCAGCATGACGCTCCGCTTCCCGCCAGACCGTATACTAAAGTGGCGCATACCATCGCCGATTTGGGTGGGGTGGAAGGCGTCCTGGCCAAGCACGTTGCGGAGGCGGTGCAGTATCGAAGTCTGGACAGGAACTACTGGAGTTGAAAGCCGTGACGCGTATCTTAGATCGACGAAAGTTTTTGACGGCCTGTACCGGTGTGGCCGGCGCTTCGGTGCTGGCGCGTTATCGCGCGATGGCTGCCCCCGAGACGGGGCGCACCAAGATCCGCGATATCAAGGTCATGGTCCTGCAGGGAGACCGAACCTACACCTTAATCAAAGTGGAGACCGACGCCGGGGTTCACGGAATTGGCGAGGGCTACGGCTCCCCCGGCGTGGGGGTCAAAGAGGGCGTGCTCGAACTGCGTCCTTACTTCATCGGGAAGGATCCGCTCGAGATCGAAGCGTTATACGCCGGCGCCGGTAATCGGACTGATGGCTCGGCCCACATGTTGCTGCGGGCCATGAGCGGAATTGAGGCTGCTCTGTGGGACGTCGCCGGCAAGCTCCTCAATCTGCCGGTAGCCACGCTGCTGGGCGGCAGGTTCCGCAACCGCGTGCGCATGTACCACGATGAAGGTCCGCGCAACATGCTCGACGCCGCCAGTTGCAAGGATTGGGCCGCCAAAATGAAGGCCGCTCCGGCCGGCTGGACCGCGTTCAAGTTCGGCTTCCCGCACTCGCAGCCCGCCGCCGACAAGGCGCGCGACCTGTCGAATCGCCTGCTCACCTCCAGGGAACTGCGGGACATCCGGCAGGGCTTCGAGAACTGCCGCGAAGCCATTGGCTGGGATTACGACATCATGGTGCACTGCCATTGGGAGTACGATTTGCGCACGGCGATCCAACTGGCCGAGGCTGTCGAATCCATTAAGCCGTTATGGCTGGAGGATCCCATGCCGCCGGACTTTTCCAACGCCTGGGTGCGCCTGGCGAGCGCTTCGCGAGTGCCCATCCTCACGGGCGAGAACCTGGCGCGCCGCCAGGGATTCGCGGATTTCATCGTCAACCGGGGCCTGGATATTGCGCAGCTCGACGTGCGAAACACGGGCGGTCTGCTCGAATCCAAGAAGATCGCCGACTTGGCCGAGACCTTCGCCATACCTATGTGCTCGCACAACACCGGCAGCATCGTTTGCAATTATGCAGCCGTTCAGTGGGCCTGCGCGGTCCGCGATTTTCTGGCCGCCGAAACCGTCATCGGCAATGGCGGCTGGATGGACGATGTGATTCTGCACGATGGACCGGTTGTGAAAAATGGGCACATCGCGCTGCCGGAAAAACCCGGCTGCGGCATCGAATTGAATCCGGACGTGGTGAAGGCTTACCTTGCTTCCGGCGAGAAATATTGGAGCTGAGGGAGCACGCAAAAACAACTTCACCTTTGGCTACTTGGCCCCCGTGGCGCAGGCACTCGTGCCTGCCGCGTCCCGACTCATCGGGACGCCTGCCGCACACGTACCAAAGCGCGTCCCGATGAGTCGGGACGCGGCAGACTGAGAGTCCGCGCCACGTCGGCGCGACGAGTGTATTCTCGCGTGGTTCCTAAGGGGCCACTGGAGGGAAAGCCAAATGACGAGACTTCCAAAAGCGCCCACGCCCCAGGACGCGGCGGCATTGTTCCGCGAACAACTCGCGCAGGGCGAGGCGGTACTGGGCTGTTTTCTTTCGCTGGGGTCCGCGGCGACCGCCGAATTGATGGCCAACGCCGGCTACGATTGGGCGCTCATCGATCTGGAGCACGGCGCCGGCGATGAGCGCGATGCGCTGCCCCAGATTCAAGCCCTGGCGGCCGGCGGCTCGATCGCCATTGTGCGCGTGGAATCGACGGCGCGGCAGCGCGTCCACAGGGTTCTCGATTTCGGCGCGCACGGCATCATGTTCCCGCGCATCGATTCGGCGGCCGAGGCGCAGGTCGCCGTCGCGGCCATGCGCTATCCGCCGGCCGGCGTGCGCGGCGTGGCGTTTTCGAACCGCGCCGGCGGGTACGGCTCCAACTTCCCGCCTTACATGGCGGGGGCGGCGGCGCTGATCACCATCGTCCAGATCGAGTCGCCGGCGGCGGTTGAGAACGCGGACGCCATCGCGGCCGTTGACGGCGTGGACGTGCTGTTCGTCGGCCCGTCCGACCTGTCGCATTCCATGGGCATGCTCGGCAATTTCGAGCACCCGGACTTTGTCGCCGCTATCCAGCGCACCGCGGCAGCCGCGTCGTCGCACGGCAAGCAATGCGGAATCCTCCTGCCGGCTCCCAAGGATTTCAAAAAGTATTACGACCTCGGATACCGTTTTATCGCGTCCGGTTCGGACGCGGTTCTGCTGAACAACGCGGCGCGGGCTTTGGTCGAAGGCATCCGGACCGTTACGCTATAATATTGAAGGTTCGCCGCAGATATCCCGCTGGAGTGGCGGAACTGGCAGACGCACGGGACTCAAAATCCCGCGGCCTTCACTGGTCATGAGGGTTCGACCCCCTCCTCCAGCACCATCCCGCTAACCACGCCAGTTGACACCCACGTTCAGCTTCCTCTTGGCGTATTCCAGGCTCCGTTCCAGGTCGAGGCGCTGTTGTTCTTTCAGCGCTTCGCTCATGATCGCCGGGTGTTGTTGTCCCGCCACGTCTTCGATCACCATCGCTCCCATGTAGGGATGGCCCGCCTTGGCGAGCGCGACGAAGCGCACAAACTCCGAGGCCAGCGCCTTCGGAAATGCCTTCCAGAAATCCGGCTCCAGGTAAGGGATTACGCGGGGCGGGCGGCCGGTGATCACTTCCAGTTGCATGGACGCCTGCGGACACCATTTCCGGTATTGCTCGACGAAGCGCACGAAGTCGATCTGGCCATCGCCCAGCACCACCCATTGTCCGGCCGCCCCGCGCGGGTGCTCGAATAGCAGCGAATCCCGTATGTGCGTGGTGACCACGTGAGGCGCCAGCAACTCCAGGGTGACCAGCGGGTCCTCCACCACCCAGAGGGGATTGCCGGTATCCAGCGTGGCGCCCACGAAATCCTTGCCGGCTTCTTCGATCAAGGTCCTCACTTCGCGCGCCTGCATGTCGCCATCGTGGTTTTCGATGGCAATTTTGACTCCCAGATCGAGCGCTTCGGAACGCACGGAACGGAACACCTTGATCGTGTTTTCCATGTGCGCTTCGATGCCGGGTTCCCCGATTCGGTCGCCACTGCCGCCCAGGTAACAGCGCATCGATTTAGCGCCCACGGCTTTCGCCACGCGAAGCCCTTGCAGAACCCGGTCGCGCGCCGGCGGCCCGTTCTTCGCAAATGCACGGCTCGAAGGGCAGATGCACCCCGTCCCGCCATCGATCTGGATGTGCAGCCGGTCGGCCTGATCCTTGACCTTTCGCAGGTACGCCGGATCGAGGCTTTCATAGTCGCCCAAGCTGGAGATCTGTATGGTGTCGAGCTTGAGATTGGCGGCGTAACTCAGAAGTTGGGGAGCCTTCCAGTTGAAGGCGCGAAGCGAATAGGTGTCGAACCCGAGTTTGATGGGCACTTCGGCAGCGGCGGGTGGCGGCGCGGCCATAGCAGTGGCGGCAGCCGCTCCGGGAACAGTCAGCAGGAATGAACGGCGAAGCATGCTGCTACTGTAGCGCACACGCTGCCGCCCCGCCGCCACCGCACCCCTTCCCAGTGCGAGTGTGCGAGATTAGAACTACACGGCCATGACTAGCTTCTTTCGAATCGCAGTACTCTCTTTCGCGTTGTTACACGCGGCCCGCGGGGAAAGCCTGTTTGTCTATTTCGGGACGCACACGGCGGGTCCGGGTAAAGGATTTTCACTGGCGCGTTTCGATACCACCACCGGCGCGCTGAGCAAGCCGGAATTCCTGCTGGAAGCGCCGGCGCCGGCGTATTTCATCATTACGCCGGATGGGAAGCATCTCTACACATGCAACTCGACGGGGTTTGTGAGCGCCTACGCCGTCGAGCCCGCCACCGCGAAGCTGACGCTGATCGACCAGCAGCCCTCCGGCGGCGGCGACCCGAGTTACATCAGCCTCGACCGCACCGGGCAATTCGTCTTCGTGGCGAATTACGATGGCGGGAACATCGCCGCGTGGAGGCTCCGGCCGGATGGCGGCATCGGCGAGCGCACAGCGTTTGTGCAGCACACCGGTAGCGGCGTCAACCCCAAGCGGCAAATGCACGCGTTCGCGCACTCCATCCATGTGGATCTCACCAACCGCTTCGTGCTGGTGGGCGACCTGGGGCTGGACAAGCTGTTCGTGTACAAGTTCGACGTCAAGACCGGGTCGCTCACGCCCAACGATCCGCCATTCGCCCCGGTGAAGCCCGGGTCGGGAGCGCGGCACATGGTGTTCCACGCCAACGGGCACTGGGTGTACCTGATCACGGAGATGGGGAGCACCATCATTCAGTTCGAGTGGGACTCGAAGCTCGGCCGGCTGAAAGAGATGGAGACGGTCTCGACGCTGCCCGCGGATTTCCACGGCGACAGCGCGTGCTCCGAAATCACCATACACCCCAACGGCAAGTTCCTGTACGCGTCGAACCGGGGGCACGACAGCATCGCGGTGTTCGCCATCGACGCCAAGAGCGGGCGGTTGACGCCGGTGGAGTATGTTCCCTCGGGCGGGAAGACGCCGCGCAATTTCGACCTGGACCGGGCGGGGCGCTGGATGGTGGTGACGAACCATGGGAATAATGTTGCAATGGTGTTTCGCATCGACCAAGCCACGGGGAAACTGACGCCCGTGGGGAAGCCGGTGGAAGTGCCGTATCCGTTTTGTCCGCGGTTTTTGGAGCAGCGGTAAGCAACTTTATGAGGAACATTCGTTGGCGGATTCTGGTGGCGGCGCTGCTCGCCATCGGAGCCGTAGCGCCGGCTAGCGGGGCCAGGCGTTTCACGATTACCAGCTTTGGCGCCGTCGGCGACGGCAAGACAGTCAACACATCGG
>Ga0209039_10002195_pt1 | contig 16901 bp, 16 predicted proteins | sample BogFormECP12_OM1_FD_188238 | JGI IMG/M metagenome (GOLD analysis project Ga0209039, IMG submission 188238) | Bog forest soil microbial communities from Calvert Island, British Columbia, Canada - ECP12_OM1 (SPAdes) (version 2) | ecosystem: Environmental > Aquatic > Freshwater > Wetlands > Bog ... | reverse complement strand
CAAAACGGGCAAGAAAAAGACCAGGTCATGAACGGTCAAGATAACGGATAGGAATAAAAAGGACTGAGCAGATTGTTAATCTGACTTAGACGGACTCTTAAAAAATAAGGGGATATTATTACATCGCGAACTTGCATTCACGGCACGATTTCTTGCGTGAGCAAGACGCGCGGGGTTCGCAAAGCGGTGTCGTCGAATACGAGGTAAGTAAGGCCACCCGATGGTGTCCTTGATTCCCATTGTACGGTAATGTTGTACGTTCCCTTGGCAAGGGTTGGCGTTACGTATTCGATAGATAAACCCGCGGGTTCCTCTCGATTGAAGCCAACCGGGGCGCCACTATACAAGAAATGCGGAAGCACGGTTCTATTTCCGATTTGACCGCTTGTACTGTTCACGACGACCGCAACCCACCAATCCGCGGCCCCCGTGAATCCAGGATCAAGTGAGATGACACCTTGAGCGGTGAATCGAACATCAAGAAATGAGCCACCGCGCGTGGTTACGTCCATTTGGGTTTGATTCACAACAAGATATGGTGTTGTCTGCGAAGCGAAGATAAACGCATCGCTAGTTAGCGATAATGTTTTCGTTTGCACGACCCCTTTCTGGGGGAACATGTACGGGGTAAGGAAATAAATCATGCCAACAGTAAGCCCCACGGATATCAACACGCTCACCACTATCGCGACACCGGTTTTCCCGTTTTCAGCCATGAAGTTCACCTTTTAACGTTAAAAGTGGTGACCTATTTCCCCCTCTTCTCCGATATAACGATGATCCTAATGAATTATTGGAGGATTGTGCTCACGACATGCTCTCAAAAGGTAAGGGAATGCCAACCATCCTCGAGCATCTGCGAAACCATGCTGCCGACGTAGTCGACCGTGATGCCAAGGCTTTCCAAGCGATCGCTGATCCCGTATTGATCGCTGCATGCCTTGCAAGCGTATAACTCGACGTTGTTGACTTTCAAGTCTTCAAGGTTTTGCGAGAATTTTTCATCCAGGAGCAATAATTGCGCCGGACCCCAGAAAATCAAGCGAACGGAATCCATCCACGCTTTCGCCATCGCGTTCGTCGCGTACATGAACGTCACTTTCTCGTGAACTGCCGGATCGCCACTCGTGGCGATGATGAATAGTTGTTTCATGCCATCATGACACCATCTTTTCTGTTAATAGTGCATCGTCGGTCAAATTATAAAAACGTGCCGCGTTCTTCCAGGCGATCTTTTCCTTGACAGCATCGCTGACGGGCAAGGCGTCGATGCTCTGGAGGGCCAACGTGTAATCGTAGGGGATGTTCGGAAAATCGCTGCCAAACATGACATGGTCTTGAATCTCAAGGAAGGCATCGAGCATGGTATCCGGGTCGAATCGATCGGAAAAGATGCCGTGGTTCATGAGCACCATTGCCGTGTCGAATTGTACGGAAGGATGATCTTTCACCAAGTCAAAGAATTCCAGGTACTCGTAGCAGCCGAGATGCGGTACTTGTAACCGGAGATCGGGGTACCGGTCCAGCACGGGCAAGAGCTTCTTGATACCGACATGTTCGTTAGACCCAGGCCCCGTGCCTGAATGCATGACGAGGATTTTGCCGTGTCGGATCAGGGACTCATATACTACATCGAGTTCCGGTATGTCAGGATCGAAATCCGTGACCAGCAATTGCAGCTTGATGCCATGCAAGCCAAGCTGGTCATCGGCAAGAACTCGTTCGATTTCCTCGCCAAGATACGGGTCTTGGGGATGGATGGTGCCGAAACACAATGCTTCTGGGTGCTTCTGGCTGAAGTCATAGGTCCAATTATTCATCTCGCGCGAGATCCCTGGCTTGTGCGCGTAGTTTAAAATGGTGTAATGGGACACGCCTTGATTCATCAAGAACGGGGAAATCTGGTCCGTATATAACTTGTAGTTGATTGGCCAATAATTCTTGATAAAATATCGCCAGATGGCATCGAATAACGGATCGGGGAAGCCATGCACGTGCGCATCGATAAGTGGCAACATAATCACCTTGTCTCTAAAGCTAGCAAAAGGGAAGGGATCGTGAAAGGGATGATTATTGCTTTTCTTAAACCTTTATTGGCAATTGTATACATATTTGAAAGATTTTAAATAGTAGCAGTTAGGTTTTTTGGCTTGTCGGAAACATTCCGCATTATTCACGAGAGTTTTCACCTTCATGAGATAAAATTTATCTCGATCTGTAAATTTCGTGAAAATGACGTGCCGATTCAAGAAATGAAGTGACACTTCATGAAAACAAATGCAAAAACCTTGATGATACTTTCTACTTTTCTCCTTGCCATCGTTGCTGGAGGGTTCTTGATATCAACAAGCGCAGCAAAAATTAAAAAAGCAGACGCTGCATCGGGCCCGTACATCCAGACAGACGAGGAATGGTGGAATTCAACAGACGCCTACACGTACAATGACAGTTACCAATGGGACAACTTCGTGTGGGGTGTTAATGGATCGTCCTCCGGGACAAACCAGACTTACTTCGATGTCTTCCAAAACACGACCGAGGTATCGACCGTGTCCGAGAATTGGAGCGACTATTACATGTACGTGTACCTGGATTATTCAAACCAGGCCACCGTGCTCGCGAACGTTTCCGATCCCGCGGCAGTTGCTAGCGAAGGCTTGAATTTTACCGGTGGTGAATCATATTATTGGATATGGTTCTGGATCAGCCAATACTCGTATACAACGAAGATCACGGAAAATTACACGATCTACAACCTTGCAACCGATTCATCCGGAAATCTCTTGACGGATGAGAATGGCTCGTACATACAACAACCCGGGATCGTGAGTCCATCAAATTTTCATCCTGACAATACTACCTACGATCAAAATCTCACCCATTCCCTCTACTATGATAGCTTTTTTGATACCTATAACGGCAATGGGACTCTCCCGAACGAGACGTACACGGAATTTGATTATGGCTATGAGATATACCAATACGCGGGAAGCTGGATCCAAGTCGGGTCGAGTGGCAACAACGGCAGCTCGGTCTCTTCCGCCATGCAAGGCATTTTCCAGGGCTATAGCGTTTACGATGACCGAAATCATAACGGCCACGTCGATGTCGTGCTCACGGAGGACCCTGAAAATCCAGGGTATTATTACGTTTCCAACGATTCGGAATGGCTCTATAACATGATCTTCACCAATTGCACGTCATTCTCCATAACCCCAGTCGTCAACGGAACGAACAGCGAAACCATTTCGTTCACGCTCAATGGCATTGGTGTAGCTCTCGTGGATTATCAAGACACGTACGGCGTGGCATACGCTGACAATAACGTTACCTATTGCTACATTCCGCGAGAAACAACGACATTCACGCTCAGCTGGTCAAGCACCCGCGTGGACTTGAAGGCCCAGCACGAGATGTCCGAGACCTATGATTGGAACCAATACGTGGCAAATGGAAAAAAGACGACTGGACTCCCGGCCGAGCCGGTACTTGCTGGCACGTCGCTCTGCATCAATTATTGGGGTGATTCATGGAGCGAGTCATCGGCATGGACCTATACCACTACCGATAACAAAACGGATTCCACGTACATGTCCGATGACACCTATTCGTTTAGCGATGGCTCCACGGATGTCATGGCTATCAGCGCAAACGGCACGTATGTTTTAAATGGTACGCTGATAAGGAATCAAGGCCTCGTGGTCATGCCACAAGGTGCGTGGAGTGCCCAGAGCAATTATTACGAGTCCAATAGCGAAGATACAGCTACGGGATCGTACAATTGGAAAGAGACCATCTATTTATTTGGCGTGACGCTCAATGATTGGAGCGGGGGCTCGTTCAAGACCGATCCGGTATTTTCGACGCTCATCCATGGCTCATCGAGTTCGGGTTCACAAGGACCTGAATCCTTCCCGTGGTACTTGATCGTCATATTGCTTGTTGGCGTCGTTGCCATCGTCGTTGTCGTCGTGGTCATCAAGAAAAAAGGTGGCAAGAGAGAATAAAATAGAAATAACAAAAGTCCAAGCAAGTTTGCTTGGCATTTTATATCTTTTTTTGCTTGAAATCAATAATTGAATCTTTTTTTGAGGATCATTTACCAATTGCCATGCCAGTGGGATCGAGTTCTCGAAGCAGGGCAACTCCTTGTGGCGTTGGCGGCATCGTCTCGGGAACATCATCCGGAATGATGAGGTCGAAGCCCGTGCTTTCACGTATTTGATCGATGGTGATGCCGGGGTGGATCGATTCCAGTTTCATGAGCTTGGTTTCCTCATCGAACCCGTACACGCCCAGCTGGGAAATAACCTTGATAGGCCCGCTGCCGGCAGGGAGACCGGCACGCTCGCGCGCCCCTGGACCATCCAAATACCCCGGCGTGGTTATGAACGTTACCCGCTCGACAAATTTCTGGGCTTCTTGCCGCATGATGATGATCGTGCCGCGGCAGTTGGATCCCACGTCATTTGCCCCGCCGGAACCGGGGAGTCGAACCTTGGGATTGTCCCACGTGCCGCCGATGTAGGTGGTGTTGAGATTGCCATATTTATCAATCTGGGCCCCGCCGAGAAATCCATAATCCAGCCAACCTGCTTGAGCAAACGACATGTTATCGTGCATCGAGCTCGCTGCAATGGCCTTGTAACACGTGCGGGAATCCCCGACCGAGATTGGCAACACGCGCATCTGTGGCCCGACCGCGCCGGCCTCGAAAATGATGAGTAAATTCGGCGCGTGGGTACGCTGGGCAAACATTGCCGCGATCATCGGCAAGCCGGTGCCCACGAACACGGACTTGTTATCTTCAAGCACCCGTGATGCAGCGACGGCCATGAGATGGGTTGAGGTGTAATATGGAGATTCTTCTGATTCTGCTGCTGTCATGTGCTGTTCCCTCATTTTTTCTTTTTCTCCAGCCACGGGGCCTTCATATCTGCCTCGTAATGTTCCACGTCGTAGAGATATTTCATCTTGGCTTCTCCCCCGACCAGCTCGATGTAATCCTGAAAATTAGCGGTGCCATGGACATATTTGTCAAGCCATTCCTGAGTCCCTTCTTCTGTCTTGGACATATCAAGCCATTCCCCGATGATTTCCTCGTCGAAATAATACATGTCTGGCATGAGCGTGGGATGAGCACCATATTTCACTTCCACGACGGCATCGACGATGAATCCCGGGATTTTTGTCTGATCAGGATGGTCGCGGATTTCCTCGTTATAAATCACTTGCTCCGTGGTGACGATCAACCGGCGGGCCGCCCGGGCAAGCTCGAAATCCTCGATCAAGATGCCATCGATCTGGCAGTTGCCAAACCGGTCGCAGCGAGGAACGTGGATGAACACGACGTCGGGATTGCACGAGGGGAGCAGGCAAATAGGCTTCCCCGAAAATGGATCCTCGACGATCTTGGCTGACGACTTGCTAAACGTGTCAGAACCGAGCATCACGCGGGTCGGGATGAATGGAACGCCCATCATGCCGCCCAGAAACCGCCATTGGAATCCCGCGTTGCTTATTTCCGCGACGACCTTGACCTGTCCGGATTCGACAGCGCGACGGCCGCACGGGGATAATCCCCGGAGTTCATGACCAAAAGAATAAGCTGCTTCGACCTTGCTGATGCAACCCCCGCCAATGAGCAAGTCCATGTCATGCACCGCAGTTTTTCCCAGCAGCGTCAAGTCCCGCTTTTTCTGGCGGATCATCTCGTAGACTCCCGCGAAACTCACGCGGATGTGGCCGAACCCGCCCATGGCAAGAATATCGCCATCGTTCACGAACTTGGACACGGCTTCGGCGATAGCCATTCGCTTGTCCACCAACGCGGGCGACTTGTTCTGCAGGATCCATTCTCGATTCTCATCTGGGTCGTGCCAGCCGACGAGCTCGCCTTCACCTTCATCGATGATTCTCATCATTTTTATCAGCTTTTTGTGCGCATTCTTGGGTTGTTGATTATTCTAATCAAACCAAGCAATCTTCAACATGATCACATGAATTGGATGCTCATACATCGCTGTGAACACTTTAATGAATTGCTACAACGAGGCCCGGTTTTAATGAAAAATAAGGCTTGATTGCACTCGCGCGTTTTCACAAGAATCGGTATAAATATGCTTTTAAAGGTCCCAACAAGGTCATCTAACCATGGCATGGATTGATTTGCCAATTGCTGCGCAATTAACCGCAAGCATATGGTTTGTCATCGTGATATTCTGCTTCATTTTAGGAGGGTTCTTCTTCGTTAAATACGAGAAGTCCCAAGCACTTTCGCGTCCTTTTTTCTTGGGCATCGCAGTTTTTGCACTCTCCTATGGCGTGGCACGATTGGTGGAAAATATCAGGAAATATTTTGTCTCCACCAGCTTGACTGACATTGTTGACTCGTGGAAAGCCGGCACGCAAATTAGTGGCTTGAATTGGGATCTAAGAGTCGCATATTACGTGATCGCGTGGACCGGCATTGCGATCTTGTTTGCCAACGTGGAAAAATACGTGTTCCAGAAGAAAAGCAAGTTCTTGATCACGATAGCTGCTTTGGTGGAAGCAGCGGCTTCCATAGCCTTGTACGTGGTGCAAGCAGGCACGCTCGGGTTCGTGATCTTGATGGCCGTGGCATCTATCGGATTTTTTGTCCCTTGCATCGCCCTGGCGAGTCTTTTCGGTATCCTCGCGAAAAATTCCCCTGGCAAGATGAGGATTGGTTCATTAGGTGGTCTCGTTGGAATTGTGTTAATATTTCTCGGCGTTCTCGCTGATCTTCCCGAAGCAGCATACATCGGGGGAACCGCTTTGCCCGATTGGGTTACCGGTATTGCTGCGCCCTTGATCTTGTTCGTAGGTTTCCTGATCATCTCGGAATCGTTCGTGAAGATACTCGCGAGTACCTAAACGATATCCTTGCCAGAATTTTTAAAAATTTCGTTTATATCTTTAAAATTATTCTATTTTGTTGATTAAATAAAGTGATGGATGAGTTTCGCTGTTCTTTCGGGTAATTCCTCTTGCGGAAGATGCCCGCAATGTTCCAGCACTTCCATTTGTCCATTCGGTAACCGGTCGATCATTTCTTGACCTATCCAGCGAGGCAAGATGCGATCGGAGTCACCCCACGCGATCAAGACCGGGGACTGCATTGCAGACAGATACTCGGCGATGCCTAGTTTCGCGTACACGCCGGGGTCACCAAACTTGAACAATGCCCTAAGAAGCAGATTTAAGGCCTTGATCGAATGTTTTTGCCGCAATGGTGCCTGGTTTTTCTCGATCCGCTCTGGAGTGATGATAGCCTTGTTAACCACGCACCGGTTATACCAATCCACTATCATTTTCTTGCCGATGAGCGGAAACAAGGCATCCCCGACGTATTTCGTGATCGTCATAGCGGCCATTTTGGGAGCGCCTTTGATATCCTTCACCGGGATGGGCGTGACGCCAAGGCCACCATCCAGGAGCACGAGTTTTTGCACGCGATCGGGGTGCAAGAATGCATAATAACACGCAATCATGCATCCCAAGGAATTTCCCACGATGGGAACTGAAGGGAGATTCAACGCATCCAGGAATCCGTGAACATGATCCGCGATCAATTCGATGGTGATGGGCCTGTCGATTACCCTATCTGTGTACCCGTGAGAGATCAAATCGAGAGCAATTAACCGGTAATCAGCTTGCAAGAAATTTAATACGTCATCCCATGCTGCAGTTGATGAAAATGCCCCGTGAATGAACACGATGGGTTGATTTGCTGGATTTCCTTGATCAACGTAATGGGTTTTGATGCCATTAATGGTAATGTACTGGCTATTTGGAAAAGGAGTACTCATCAGTTCAACACCACATTGATTGATATGACCTACTCCGTCATTAAATTTAATGATAGTAGATACTAATTGTGGAATTGTGCTATTCCTTTTTCTCACCACGAGGACACTAAAAATGAGATAATCAATTAGGTTGTTGATGATACAAATAAATGAGAAAAAGTTGAGAAAATGAATTTGAATTTTAAGCACTAGTGTTCAATTACGGAATTTCTTTCTTCCCGCCACCAGTAACGGAATCAATGCTATGGCCATTGCGCTGAAAACGATCCAGATTGGAAATCCGGGAACTGAACTTCCGGATGATGCGACAGTAAAAGCAACAGCCCCATCATGTGCATTGTATCCGCCAAATGCTGTGGGACTCCAATCGGCAACCACCCATTTTGTCATTCGACCGGTATTGTCCGCGAAGCCCGTGATCGTATAATATTCTGCGGGAGAGGGGATTGTTAAATTATATGATAGAATCATTTGGGTTCCGTCATTCGTTAATATGGAAAACCCCGGGTTGAGTTGTTCACCGATTCGAGCTGTACAATTGATGTAATCGGGGAATATATGGTCGAGAACACCGGTATAATAGTTATCTTTCTGCATTGTAAGTTCCGTCGTGTATCTTGGGAAAGCTACTCCCGCAATAGTATAAATATAGATCACAGGATCCGTGTAGAAAGTCCCGCCAACAACGATGCCAGCCGTGCGATTTAATTGGGTAGCCGATATCGACTTGTAAGAGTGCCTCCATAAGACTTGGGTGTTGTTTTTTATTAAGATCCAACTTCCTGACGTGATATGAAAGATAGATGGGGTAACGTAGAGATTGCTCGAATCTTTGTACACATCGAACGTGGTGAGTGTGCTGGACGTGTTGTTGTTGTATGATATATGCACTGAGATTCCGTAATCGCAATTCGTCCCATCAGCAGGAAACCATTGTGTGGCAGCAGCACCGGTTACCGTGGTGCATGCGAGTGCAATAACGATCGCCAATTGGATGCAACATATTGCTGTCGTTTTCAATTTCATTTTGTTCACTTTCACAATCCTGTTTTCATTCATGCTCGTTCGGAGCACGATTATTACACGACTAGTAATTCGGTAATTAAGCATATCGGTTTTAGGAATTCATTGAACGTTCCAAAAACATGAAAAACTAAACAAGAAAGGGTTTGAAAAGCTTGGCACATGATCCGTGCCTAGATGCGATGAATGCTTGAGTAAGTGGCGGCTTTCAAAATCCTCGAGCATTTAATTCGATCCGTCTCCATGTGTCATGCAATAGACGGCGAGGAAACCGTAAAGAAACAAGAATTTGTGGATGAACCGAGAAAAAAGAATAAATAGTGGCTTAGAATAACGGCGGACATATCTCTTGGATCATGAACGTTCTCGAAGCATTCATGTCCAGCGCAGGGTTAGCGCAGGCGCCGCCTACCTCCCCACCGAAGGATTCATGGTAAAGGGAGGGTGGGCTAGCGCCGGAGCGAGTGAAACTCGTCTCGATGGCGAATGGAAAGCATTTGGAGCGCCGCTCATTGGCGGGCTGATCATGTACTCGTATGACATCATGTTGACCAATTTTGTTATGTTTCCCTTGATCCACCTTAATTCGAGGATTATGGTAATCCCGGCTGCCTTCATCACGTTACTCCTGGAATTGAAGGCTTCCTCAATTTTTTGGATTTACCGCGCTCGTCGGCGGGTGGGATTATGAAATGATTAATGAGTTCGAAAAAGCAGCGTGCAGGAGCGGTCCGAGCAAATTCATGGTGATCCCGCTTTTCGAGTTCACCAAGTTTTGTGCACGACATAGCAAGTTGCACGGCAAGTACTGCATTTCCGCAAAGGAAAATGCCGCAGGAATTTGACGCGCGTCATCGCGTCAAGCGCGATGACGCGTCAAGCGCGATGACGATGATGGGAACGTTGTTTCGCGATATTGACAAACGAAGATATATAAAATAAGGTAAAAAATTAGCGATAGTGATGATGTTCATTACTGGAATCTCTTCTTTCTTATCACGAAAATTGAAACCAACCCGATCGCAGCCACGCCAAGAACAATTCCGATAGGATACCCGGGGATTGAACTCCCGGATGAGGACGATTGGCTTGTTGAAACAAAATCAACGGCCGCGCCAGAAAGATTAGGCGAGAATTCAACGGGAGTATATTCTGCTAGCGCACAGCTTGTCACGTGTCCGGTTTCATCCGCGAAGAATGTAAAGGTGAAGAGAACCGGTCCTGGAAATGTAACTGTTAAGTTATACTCGGCAACTTCTTGAACTCCATCGTTCGTGTCCAAGTAAACACCGGGATTAATTTGCTGGCCAACATGTGCCGTGCAATTGAAGTAATCAAGAAAGCTGTAGGGAGGGAGTTGCGCTGCATAGAAATTGTCTTTCTGCACGGTTATTTCCGTGGTATAGGTCAGGAAATAATGAAGGGGGATAATGTATATGTTTACCTCGGAATTCGTGTAGAAGATTTTATTTATGACAATACCTGAGGTGCGATTTAAGTCGGTTGAAGAAATCGCCGTGTAAGAATTGCGCCATATAACTGTTGTATTAGTTCCAAGCGTTTTCCAGCTCGATGGTGGCGTGTAATTAAAATACGCTGGGAGAATATAGAGGGTATTCGTATAATTATACACGTTGAACAGGTTCGTTTGGCCGCGGGTATAGTTGTCGTAAAAATTAGTTTCAGTGATTGCATAATCGCAATTCGTTCCACTGGTGGGAAACCATTGCGTGTCAGTAACAGAAGCGCTAGCTGCCGAAGCGCTTGCTGCCAAAGCGCACGCCATAGCTAGAATAATCGCGAATGGGATGCAACCTAGAAAAATTCTTGTCGGTCTCATGGTTTTGCCTTTTTATCATTTTTCTTGTCGATAGATGCATAATTAATCTATCATACCCCCACCTCCCCCACCTCACCAATAAAAAAGTAGCACATTGCAATAATTCGTTGTTTTAGATAATGGAAGGAGAAAACCCGTAATCGTTAGATTGAAAGAGCTAAATCGTTCCATCGGCGGGATATCATTGCATCAATGTGCTGGCTATTTGGATAGGGAGAACTCATCAGTTCAACATCATGTTGATCGATAAAACCTCCTCTGTCATGCGATTCAATGTTATGAGGATTTAATTGCGGAATACCGTGTTTCCCTATTAATTGCTTAAAGATTAGACTTTAGAAGAGCTGGGCGAAAAAAAAAGAGTTTTTGTTTTTCTAAAAAATAATATAAAAGATTGCGTGGAAGTTTAGAATAATGGGGCCCGTATCTCTTGGATCATGAGCGTTCTCGAAGTATTCATATTCGGGGTGGAAGCATATATCTGATTCACACCAGGAGCGTCATAAAGCGATGTCCACGTCATGTTCGCTGTATACGTACCAGCGGGTAATGTCTTGGACACCCAGTTTAACGTGACTTGTTCCGTTCCTTCTTGAGCATTACCGATTGCTGATGCAGCGTACCAGCTCGCCTTGGACCGAGCAACCTCGGTACCGTCAACTTCCAATGAGATATTAAACCGTATCACACCCGTGAATAACTGATCGAGGTGATACCCGAGTGTGCAGGAAAAATCAACAATAAGGTATGATTGCCCCTTTGTCGTGATGTTGAGGTGAGTGCCGGTCATGCCTGTTTTCGTGAGATCATCATCTGATTTGAAATTCTGGCTTGTCAATTGCAAGTATTTTGTTTGAAGAATGCTTCCACTTGGCTGCAAGAGCCAAGTTAAGCCATACCCAAGCCCGGCGCCTATGATTATGCTTACTATGATTGCACCTGCTAATTTTCCGCCTTCTGCCATAATTTTCACCTGATTGATAATTCCCGTCAAAATTTTATGCTAGGATCAATCATTGCTTTTAGTATTCCATGACACGATTTAAGTATATTTCGATCATGCCCGAAGGTAAGAGATTAAAAGAGCTGCGGCTTTTGCAGGATACAAATCACTTTTGATTATACAAGTAAAGAAAAAAAGATTATTTATTCTTGAACAGCGTACGGCTTTCTGAATCCTCGAGCACGTAATTCGAGCCACCCCCGTGAATCATGCAATACGCATCAAGGAATCCAATGGGGACACTGTATTGCCGAATGAAACCGCGGCCTCCCATGGTTCGGAAGCAGTGGATGGAAGCATCGAACGCAAGCTCCGTGGTCGCGATCTTCAAGCCCATTGCTTGGCTCGCGAGTTGCTTGGACATGGTGTTCTGTCGCTCGTCCAAGATCCGAGCATAATTGATGAGGGAATCGGTGAGTAGGTGCAGCTGGCGAATGTTCTCGTTGATTGGCATGCGAACGATTTGATACTCGTGCAACTCGTGCTCGAATTGCTTGCGAATGATGGAATAGGAATGCGAATAAAGTAATTTTTTGGCGGTATCTCCCAATGCTTCTGCCGAGATCACGAGCCGTTCCTCGGTCAATTGATGGAATGCAATGTCCAGCCCGTTTCCTTCTAGCAAGTTCTCGCGCGACACTCGAGCATCGTTGAATTCTAGCCGGGACACGAAGGCATCTTCCATTCCATACGTGCGGAGCCGTGTTGCCTTGAACCCATCGAGCGTCTGATCCTTCGTGTCAACGATCACGCCGCCTAAGGGCCCATCATCGTGACGGCCATAAACCAGGATATATTTGGCGAGAGGCCCGTTCGTGATGAATATCTTTTTTCCTTCCAATAAAACGTCATCGCCATCGTCTTTGAGGCGAAGCTCCATTCGCGCGATATCGGAACCGGCCGTGAACTCGGTCATCGCCGACGCCGCGAGAGCGCCATCACGGGCCACGGGAATGAGGAAATTTTCTCGTTGATAGTCGTTAGCCTTGTAATCGACAGGATTGCAAAACAGCGTTCCTCCTGCAAGACGTCCCATTTCTATGGACCAATTTCCGCCAATATATTTTCCGTTCGATTCGGACCAGCGACCCCCGCATAAGGCAAATGCGATGAGGACGTTTCGCATGAGTTTACCAACAGGGTACTTGTCTTGATCAAGAACTACCGAGTAATACCCATTAGAAGCCAGTTTTTGCATTATCTTGACGATGATTTCTGCTTTCTGGTCTTGCGTGGATTCTTCGAGAAAATAATTCAATTCCTCGAGTTTCTTGATATCTTCATCCAAATCTTGTTCGAGAAAATCATAGAATTTGGCAACAAATTCCTTTTCCTCGGGATTTAATAATGGATTTGCTAATAAATCGCATTCCGGCAAATTTTTCTGAATTTTTATAGGCTCGAATTCATCGAATCGAATGTCCAAGTCTGTCACCTCAATAACAAGTGACCAATACGACGAATAATACCTATAATGGTATCACCTAGGACCGGGATTCGCCGGAAATGTGGTGTTCGCTATTCCTAACAGTCGTGACTACTCGCTGAATTAAAGGTCAAAGTTGGACACGGCATGAATCGAGTGTCCCGAATACTCGATGTTTTTATCCGTTCGTGGACTCGACTGCCATGAGCGTTGCAATTATCGCGGGATGCCTCGCCATCGGTGCCGTGGCGTCGATGCTTGGCGTGAGCAGGAGGACCCTGCGCCGGTGGGACAAGGCTGGCACGATGAAGCCATCATTCCGCACGGCGGGAAACCATCGCCGCTACGATCGCCATGCCGTGCTGGACGCGATCCAGCACGAGACAACCGAGGATTTCAGGTCATCACGAGCAAGACACGATGCGCGCGTGCGACCGCGGGCAGCCATCTACAGCCGCGCGTCGTCCACGCGGCAAAGCTTGGACGGGGAGCTCGCCCGGCAGCATGCGACGATCGCGGCGCATTGTGAGACCAAGGGCTATCGCGTCTCCGGCGTCTACAAGGACGTGGGCTCGGGCTTGAATGATGGCCGCCATGGGCTGCTCCAGCTGCTCAAGGACGTGGCTCGTGGCAAGCATGACGTCGTCGTGGTCTTGTATCAAGACCGCTTGTCGCGGTTCGGGCTCACCGTGATCAAGGAATTCTTGGCCAGCTGGGGTGTCGGTCTCGATATCATGCACCCTACCGTCGTGAACGGCACGCCCCATGCCGAGCTCATCACCGACTTGACCGCGATTCTCTACTCGTTCATGGGGCGATTGTATCGCTCGCGGCGTGGTCGCAAGGATGGCGATGCCGGGGAGTCTTGACCCCATGTTAAGAAATTTCGTCGTGGGTCGCGAGTGAAATACCGCGGTTCCAAGCTCTCCGGCATGGTGGAGCGCCGAACCTACAAGACAAGCCTTCGCGCCCCGGCGAGCCTGGTGAACAGGCTCTCTGGGCTGGTCATGGAACGCGAGGTGTTGCGATACCTTCACGTTGTACCCGGCGGGAGTTTTGACGGGTTCTGCCGCCGCAAGCGCGGGCTGGAACAGGCGACGGCCGCGACGAGGGCCTTGTATCGTGACGCCATCACGTCGTGGATGACCTACTCGCCCGACGCCATCGATGCCGCACTTGCCGCGAATGCCCGCGCGATTGCCGGTTTGAAGGGCCGGAATCCCGCGTTCTCCGGCGGTGCAGGCTTCACTCGCCATGCCATCGCGGCCATCTCGGGCACTGCCACGCCGGATCCTGCAGCCATCTCGCTGCACGACTACTGCCGTTTGGCCAGCGAGAGTCTCAAGATGACGTGCGCGCATCTCGACAGCATCGCCCGCGAGGTCGCCCCGCTCCTGCCGGCGTCGGTGGACGAGCTCGTCGCCGTCGCGTCGGTCAACGCGGCATCAAAGGGGAGCGCCATCACCGAAGGAAGCCTTCGCAAGTATCCGGAGAAGGCGATCGCCCATTATCTTGGACGGCACGGGAACGTCGAGCTCACGTCGTTCGAGCAGGTGGCGGCCATGATGGAGGTATATCGCGACATGCGTGCGAAGGTGGACTTCGCCCGCGGGTTGCTATTCGACGACGATGGAAGCCACGATTTTTCCGGGGTGGCGCCGGCGTTGCTCTACACGTGCACGGTCCCCCGGCATGCCCTGGTGTACCTCGCGCGGGCGTGGCACGTGGAACCGGGGTGGGTACGGAACACGCTGGTCGGGTGGCGTCGCGCGGTCGACTGTCTCTTGCCAGCATCGTGCCAAGCAGAATCATTGGCGGGCGCGTTCGCGGCACTGGCAAAGCAAATCGTGGCCATGGTCGGTAACGACGAGGCACGCGTGAAGGTCATCGGCATTCTCGAACGACATCGCGTGCTCCATGTACTCCACCGCGGCGTGGACTTGTCACCATTGGTCGATGCGGCGTTGCATCCGGCCTTGGCGCAGGTGCAAGCCGCGGTCGTGGCCGCCGGCGCCATGCTCGCGCCCGAGTTGCACGATATAGAATGTCACGAGACGTGCTTTGCCACGGGAACCATTGTTACCGCGGCCGCGGCGTTGGCACGTTCAGTAACGACGACGATGGCATCGCTCCCGGCCGGCTCGGCGGGGGAGCGCAATTGCCACACGTTGCTCGCCAAGATCGATGCGGTCGTTACCAATCTTCCCCGCATCGTGCTATTCCTGGCACATTGCTTGCCCGGCAGCCGGTTCACCGGCGCCGTGGCCCGGATACTCGCATCATTCCACGACGTGAAACGGCGTCGCGTGTCGCGGCTGTTCACCGCTGCCCGCGGCATCATCGCGCTCGCATTTGCGGCCACCGAGGCCACGGCAAATGCCCGGTTCAAGAGCGTGCTCGTGCCCGACACCTGCGTCACGCGCCCGTACATGTCATCCAAGCGAACGAAACGGCACCTGCCCATTAACTTGCTTTTCAACAAGTACGTCGTCATTCGTAAAGAGCACCCGGCGGCGACCCGGCACGTCGGTGGCGTGGACCGGGAAGCATTTCTCGACAACGACGAGGCCACCGACGTGTTGTGCCAGGCCAAGCCGATCTGGCTCGGTATCCCGATCTACGCGCCGGACCAGTTCGACGCGGTCACGAGACGCCTCTCGGGCAGCCGGAAAGGCGTGTTTTGGTTCCAGCTTCTCCCGACCGGCCCCATCGTGGAACGATTGCGTCGTGGTGCCCGCCTCGAAACGATACGCCTGGACATTCCCCGCGGCCCCGCTCGAAAAATCGTGGCCGACATGGTCCTTGCATCGGAAGACCGGGTGCCGTTCACCTGCGCCACCAGGTTCATCGGGGCCTTGCATGCCACGCATGGTGCAAAATGGTTCCCGCACGACGCGTATCTTGGCTGCGACCTGAACGCGCTTGGCCCGCATGCCATCGCACTCGGCACGAGCAAGGAGACCATCGACCTCCGTTCGGGATCGAATCTCCTTGGACCCATCGAACAAGCTGCGCTCCACATCCACGCGCTACGGGTCGAGATTTCCCGCGTCCAGCACGCGATCGCCGTCGCGACGTCGAACGGGGTTGATGCTGGCCGCCAACAAGGTCAGCTGGCATTGCTACACCAACGAATTGCACGAGTGCGAGAGGTTGCCGCGCGGCACGTGCTCATGATTTACTTGTACGTCTTGCATCGTACCGGTGCCAGGCACGCGTCGTGGGATGCGGTCACCGTGTCCACCCGCGGCACCAGGGGAACGCTGGCCATCGCTGTCACGGGCATGCCGAAACGGGCTGGCCTCCTCGCGGAGTTCGAGACCTGGGCACGCGACCTCGCGAGCGCGGGCTTGTTGCCGCGATTCGAGGACGTGACGCCGGTAACGCCGTGCACGGGGCGAGCGTGCGATGACTGCTTTGCTACCACTGGCAAGTTACGACACACGCGAAAAGCAAGCATCCCATATCACGAGTTCGAGTGCACGTCGTGCGGCAAGACGGGGGAACGGCATCAAGTCTCGGCACGCGTGGCGGCATTGCTGTTGAAACAAATCATCAAGCAAAATGCCATCGCGATACCAGGGACCAGCATTGCATCACGATCATCCGCGGGTTTCCTCTAACGACCCGCCCGGCTAATTCTTGGCTTCTTGTCCAAGATTGGCAATGCTTATAGTTAGAGGTTTTGACAAGCTTTATTGAATCTTCCGATCCTCTTTGAATTAATTTATTTTTGGCAGGCGTAGCATTCATATCGATCTATTAATCTCCTTTTAT
>Ga0209039_10002192_pt1 | contig 16913 bp, 6 predicted proteins | sample BogFormECP12_OM1_FD_188238 | JGI IMG/M metagenome (GOLD analysis project Ga0209039, IMG submission 188238) | Bog forest soil microbial communities from Calvert Island, British Columbia, Canada - ECP12_OM1 (SPAdes) (version 2) | ecosystem: Environmental > Aquatic > Freshwater > Wetlands > Bog ... | reverse complement strand
CGCGGGAGTCAATTTCATCGTGGAAAACACGACCTCGGGGGCGACGCTGTGGAACGGGACGAGTTTCACTGCGAGCGACGGCACCGCCACGGCCTACATCCCGTGGAATGCCACCTTCATCCAAGATCAGAACACACAAATCGTGGTCTACGCCGAGGTCGTGCCCAATTACCCCACGCTGGACGCGGCGACGTCCTCCCAAATGCTATTGGATTACATTTGCTATGCCACGTACATTGACCTGCGGGAAAACCTAACTGCGTACTACGTGCAGTCCACCGACAACTTTAACCTCACCCTCACCTCCGAGAGCGGCGCCGCCCTCGGCGAGCAACCCGTGCAGGTGGAGGTCTTCTACGACGGCAGTGGTTCCCAGCATGTATTGGAGACCATCGCGTCCTTGACCACGGAGCCAGACGGCGTGGCGAATTTCACGTGGGCGTTTGCCTACACGGGGACGTACGAGTTCGTCCTTGCGTACAACGGCAGCCAGTCGCTGGAGCAGGCGGCGGCCACCGCGGACTGGACCTTCGACGTCCAAGAGCGGCCTGTATCCTTGCAGTGCAGCATCGCGCCCCAGAATTATTACGTGGGAAACAACGCGACGCTGCAATTCTCGATAGTGGATGCCCTTACTAACTCGTCCCTCGCCGGCCAGGTCATCCACGTGATGGAGCAGGTGGAGGAAACGGGGGACCTCCGCTTCTTCGACATTTTAACCGGCACCAACGACACCTTGCTGTGGGAGCCCCTCCGCGCCGGCCACTTTAACTTCACGCTGGCGTTCCCCGACGGCGGAGTTTACCAACCCGCCACCTTGAGCTTTGAGCTCGCGCCTATGCTCCGCTCCCTTTCTTACAATTGCTCGCTGGGCAATCTTGCGGCGGTGAGCGTGTATGACACGGTCCCGGTCAACATCACCGTGGCGGACGCGCTCAACGGGTCCGCGCCGGCCGGCCCGCTCCAAGTCGAGTTGGACATCTACTCGCTTGGCCACAGTTATTCTTACTCCTCGGCCGTGTCGCCCGCCGGGGTGGCTTCCTTCTCCTACACGGTGCCATACGCGGCAGCCCACAGTTCCATTACCTTCACCATCAACGTGACGGACTGCCGCCCCATACCCCATCTATGACGGCTTTTTCCTCAACTACACCTTGCCCGTCGAGTTAATCCCAACGGCGGTCAATTTCACCGCGGTCCAATCTGCCGGGTACGCGGGCATCCCGAACAACCTGACCTTCTCCCTCGTGGACAAGTTCGGCAACGTCCTTGCGGGGCAAGGCATCACGATTGGTCTGTATTGCAACGGTACGCTCATTCAAGGACCCATTGTAACGCAGGCAGGCACTGCGGCAGCGTTCTCCTTCACGGGGGCGGGCGAAGGGTCGTACCAAGTCGTGGTCCAATTCGCGGGAACGTCCCAGTACCAGCCTGCCATAGGAACGTATTCGGTTTACTTGGCACTTCGCTCTCTAAATGTTACAGCCCAGAACTTCCAGTACAGTTACACGGCGGGGCGCCCCTTTGCCCTCCAATTTCTCGTGGAGGACGGAGCCTATGGCACGCCCCTGAGCGGCGTCAACAGCACGCTGTCTTACTTGAATGCCTCCACCGGGTCTTGGGTGCTCTTAGGCAGCACTACCTCCAGCGGGTCAGGCCTCCTCGCCTTTCCGATCTCCTTCGCGTCTACGCTGGCGGGCACGACTGCCCAGCTCCAGCTGTACGTGGCGGGCGGGGCACTTTTCTACGACTGCGAGCAGTCCTTTAGCATCGCTTTGACGCAGCAGCGGGTGTATTTCGCGGTCAATGCCACCTCGCAGGGACCCTACTACGTGGGCGAGGCGACCGTGTTGACCTTTGACGTGCATGATTATGCGACGGGGCTAGTGATTGGTGGGCAACCATTCAACGCGACAATCCAATATGGCACGAGCGTGGTCCAGCTAGTGGTTGCCTCCGGCGCCACGTACAGCGCCTCCTTCAACCAGAGCGGGGTCTTCGCCGTGTACCTCAACATTACCGGCGTCCCGCCCTTTAACGACACGACGGGGTCAGACTATTTCACCGTGGCACGGGTCCCGACCAGCTTGTCCATTCTTGCAGCTCCCAGCAATGCAACCCAGCTCGTGGGGGATGCCCTCGCGTTCTCACTATCCCTGAACAATACAGTCACGGGCACCGGAATGGGTGGGCAAGCGGTCGCGTTCGGGTACCTCGCGGGCGGAAACTACACGTTCGTGGCAAACCTGCTCACAAGTAGCGCAGGGGCAGTCATTAATTTCCAGTGGACCGTCCCCACTGCCCTCGCTGGGTCGCAAGTCCAGTTCCAATTTGCCTTCAACGACACGAGCCAGTACGTCGCGTCCACGGCAATGACCCAAGTCTACTCGGTCGTCCTGCGGTCCTATGCAGTGCAGGCGCAATTCCCACATAGCATTTCTGTGGCGGGTCCCACCACGTTTGCATTCACCATTACAGACACGGAGACCGGCGCGCCCCTCGCCGGCGTCCCTGTGACCTTCTGCGTACAATATCCGAACGGGACCGCATATTCCACAACCCTCGCGCCAACGACTTCCGCGGGGGAAACCTCTTATGTCTTGGCACTCACGCCCAGTATGGCGTACGCCGACCAGCTCGTTATCTCGTACAGAATCCCCGGCACCGCCAGTTACAACAACGTGACCGCGGTCCCCCTCGCCCTCCCCGTGAACCAGATGGTGCCCGTGCTGGGTCTGCAATACAATCCCGCGAGCGTCGTGCCGGAGCAGGCGTTCAACCTCACGGTCACGCTCAATGACACCTTCGGGACCCTCCTGAGCGGGCGGACCGTGCACGTGGCCTACGCTCAGTCCCAAGAATCCGGGTCGCTTAATTATGTGGTTGGGGCGGGGTCTTACGCCACCCTCCAGCTTAATTACCCGGGGATGTACGCGTTCACGCTACAGTTTGCGGGCGAAAATCGTTTCGCGCCTGTGACCCAAACGTTCGACGTTCTGGCAGGCAAGGTTAACTCCACCATCATCCTGTCATTCCTCAACCCCCTCACGACCTCGCGCACCGCGGACTTCCTCGGCGAGCTCGTTAACTACACTTTGCCAGCCAACTTAGCCAATTACACGATGGTGGCCAACGCCACAAGCACCGAGTTCCGCTTTCCGGTGGCGGGCGCCCAAGTCTCCTTTTACCTCATTTACCGGAACCTGACGCACGCGCTCCTCGGCACGAATACCACGGGACCGTCTGGGCTGGCATATTTCACGTGGGTTAACACCCTCGGACCCGGGGGCCCCGAAGAATGCGACTCGTGGTGCGGCGATGAGTGGAGCCAAGGAAACCGCGGTCTCGCGTTCCAAGCCATCATCCAGAACTCGACCACCCTGAATTACGCCGCGTCCAACCCCATCTACCTGTCCACCCGGCTCGTCCAGACTCAATTTGCCTACAATGCCTCCGCGAGCGTTATTTTGGCCAACGATCCGCTCTGGCTGAACGTGACCTTGCAGGACGAGTTTGGCATCGCATTACAAGGCCAAGTGTTCACGATGCGCGTTCTCCGGGGGTGGGCGGACGACAGGGACGCAAGCGATTGCTACTTGGGCGACGGCCACCAGAATGATGTCCTCTACACGACCACGTTGACTGAGGGAAATTTCTCCACGATCAGCTTGATGTTCCCCGCAATTGGGCAGTACACCATCTCTTTGGTCTTCAACGGCACCGCGGTGTACCGGCCGGCGTTTTGCGTCATTCCCGTGCACGTCGTTTCGAAGATTCCCACAGGGATTCGCGTCGACAAGTCCGGCCTCATTGGGTATGCTACGAACGAGTTCGTAAACCTCACCTTCGTGCTCTATGAGCTGGACTCCGGGGCGGCCGTCAATGGCGAGACATTGCAGGTCACCGTCACAGAATTCGGGTTTAACTACCACCAAATTCGCTTCACCGTCGTGACCGGCGCCAACGCCACGGTCTCGTTCGTGTTCAACGAGACGGGCACCTACCTGATCGAAGTCAGATACGGGGGCTCGCAAAACTACGAAGGCGCCACCCTCCAAACGCCGATCGTGGTCGGCGAAGGGTTCACGTTCAACCTGTCCCTTTTCTTTGTCGGGTGCTGCTTTGGCTTGGTCATCCCCGCCGCAGGGACCGAGCGAATCGGTCGGACCCTGAAAAAGGCGCGAGGCAAGAAAATCTTTGCAGTTGCGCTCGTTTACATGTTTGCGGGGGCGGAGTTCGCCAACCTCGCCTTCAGCCTCGCTATGAGACCTGCCACGCCCATTGCGGAGGCGCCATCCCTTGTGACGGGGTGGAATGCCTCAGGCACCCCTTCCGACCCACTCGCGGGCATTTCCAACCAAGAAAATATGGTTATGGGCCTGGTGTCGTCCAGCCTCAACCTTCAACCCCAATACACGGAGAATGTGAATGTGGATGTCTTGGGTGCCAACCAGACCGCCCCGAGCACCGCGAGCGGGGATCAAAATAGTAGTTCCTTGCTTGTAAACACCCCCCTTGGCGGGGTGCTCTCTGACCTCCCTATCGACCATTGGGACGAGATTTACTCCAATGGATCGGCGCTCGTGACCCAGAACGTGACGACACCGCCCACCATTGCTTTCCCCTACAACAATACAGGAGCCGTCGTCACCAACACATCTCTCATCGATGTTGCCGTGACATCTGTCTCTGGATTTGTCGCTTATGCGAACTACACCATTTCCAATGACTCTAATGGGGCGACCTTGGATGCGGGCGCGCTCAACTACGAGATCCTCCTCCAGACTTACGCCTGTTACTTTATGAATGTGAGTTCTTCCTCAGGCAATGTCACACTCACGATCACGGCGGGCGACTATTCGAACAACACTGCCAGAAAGTCCTTAGCCCTCCAGTACGTAAACCTTACGGATTACGACTTGAATAACCCAAACCTCCATCTGGCTCCCCCCTCGAACGGGGTTACGACCCTCCCCATAGCAATTACGGACTATTTAAACCTCTCGTTCGTCGCAAACTTTGCCGGGTTCTACATCATCAACATCCGGGACGCGAATACGGGAGTCGTGGTTCTAAGCACGCAAGCGATACCTGTGTCCTCGGGGGACAATGTTGCCCAGATGATTAACTTGTTCCCGCTTGTGTTCGCCTTGACAACGTACGAGGTCCAGATCATCCTGTGCGCGCCTAACCCGGCAATCGCGGGCGCGTGGGACAGCTACGCGATTACACAATTTATCCAAGTTCAGCGGGAGTCAACAGCTATTGACCTCACGCTAGCCGACGGGGCGCTCCAGAATGAGTACACTGCGATGACCGCAAACCTTACTGCGCCGGGTTACGACGCCGCCTTCAACCGGATTTCCGTCGGAGTGCCGGGGAAACTGCTCAAATTTTTCCTCTGGAACGGGCAGAATTACCAGTTTCTGGGGCAGCAGCTCACCGACTCGAATGGTCTCGCGTCCATCGATTACAATTGCACGGTTCCGAAAGCCACCTACAACGTCATGGTAGAGTTCGACGGGGACCCCCTTTACGCGAATTCGACCGGCCAGGATTTCCTCAAAAGCCTCGGATACCAGGCGCTCATCAGCGTGGTCAATAACCCGTCCGCAGTCTACGGCGGCATCCTCGACATCCAAGCCCAGATCGCGAACTGGGGGCAAATAAGTCCCGCGGGCACCTACGTCAACTTCAACCTGACTAGCGTGGGCGACCCGACCCAGATGTATAGCCTCGGGTCCTCAGCGGTCGACCAGGCGGGCTTCACTGACTTCCAGTACGTAGCTAACTTGCCGCCGGGGGCGTACTACTTGGATGCCTACACGTCCTACGACAGCGTGCTGGCCGACAGCGTGTGCCGCTACCCGGCGACCGTGAACATCACCCTGGATCCCACCCATCTTGCGTTTTTGCCCGTTACATCCGAGGGGGAATTTGTTACCGTCCCCTTCAACCAGACCACGCAAGTCTCCGCGCAGCTGACTGGCCTGAACAACGAGGCGCTGGCGGGGGAGTCGGTTGACTTCTATATTGAAAATTCCTCATCTCCAATCTACCTCGGGACGGCGAACACGACCGCCCAAGGCATTGCGACCCTCGTCTTTGCCACCGCCCTGACGCCCGGCGACTATGCCATCCAGGCGCAATTTGCCGGGAACAATGTCAGCGCGTACGCGAACGTCACGCAACAAATTGCCATTAGTCGGGTGAGCGCGGCGCTCACGTTCACTCCTGCCGAAGTCCCGTTTGGCACGCCCCTCGCCCTCGTTGGGCATGTCATGGATGCAGTGACCGGCGCCCCCGTTGCCGGCGCGGAGGTGGAATTCGACCTATTACATTTAACTAATGAAGTGGACTCCATCACGGTCACCACCGATAGCTCGGGCGCGGCGACGGGCGTGCTCGAGAACCAAAATTCCAAACTCTTGCCGGGCTCGTACAACGTGACAATGACCCTCTTTCCAACCGATTACCCTGGCGAAGTTTCTAGCGCCTTTCCGAACGCGGTGACCATTGACCCGCAAGCGACCACCCTCACGCTTTCGTGCCCCGCCACGGTGACCGCGCTGGGATTTCTCACCATCCAAACGCGACTCACTGACGCGGCGGGCACGCCCATCCCAACCCAGATATTGCACGTGGCCACATTCTTCAACGGGTCCACGGTCGACCTGACCACGGGCGTCGTAATGCACACTGATCCATTTACCGGCGAAGCGACCTACACGTACGGGTACCTAGTGCCGGGCAACTATACCGTGGACGTGACCTACACCCCCGCGGCAGACGCCAATTCGATCAATGGCGGGTACCTCGCAGCGTCAGCGAGCGCCAATGTGACTGTCACCCACGCCCTAGCGGGCGTGTACCTCGCCAGTTTTAACCAAGCTTTCTTCCACCGCGGTGACCAGGTGCAAGTTGACTTCGCGACCGCCGACCCGAACGCCGCCACCTACATCATCCCCGTGGACTTCTTCCTGGTCAACCTCGAAAACCCCACCAGCGAGATTTACCTCTCGAGTAGCTTCCTGTATCCAAACCAAGCTACCGAAACGGGCCGGACTTCCCTCTGGTGGACGATCCCGCAGTCATCCTTCTACACGGCGGGGCGGTGGGAAATTATTTGCCAGGTGAATAGCACCCTCTCCCTCTTCGCCGGCGAGTCTGCCTTCACCTTCGACCTCATCGAGTACACGCACATCCAGTGCGCCATCGCCTTCAACCCACGCGCGGGAGGCCAGCACTACGTGCGGGAACCCGAGGTCCTCACGTATTCTCTCCTCGGGCAGGACGGGGAAGTCCTCCGGGAGCAGATATATGACTGGAGCGGCAGGCACGCCCTTAACGTGCACCAACCTGATGCTTCCTTTACACTCGGCATCGACCCCGCCACGGGCAATGCCAGTCAAGATGTCACGTACACTCCCGCCGCGATCGGGTCGTACTCCCGCTCCGCCGCCTACGCCGGGTCGCGGTTCTACGCACCCTCGACCTTCTCCTACGACTACACCGTGCTGCTCCGCCCCGTGATCCTCTCGTTCGATGGGTTCGCCGACACGACGCCCGAGTTCCCCAACCCCCACATTTCCCACCGGGATCGCCAGCTACAAATCTGGGGGCACGCTATTGACTACCTCGACCTATTCCCAGTGAATTATTACGAAACGGACATATTAACCGCGGGGGTCGATACCGGCGTAGCAAACTCATCCGACCCCAATGGGCAAATCTATATTGTCGCGGGAACAGACCACCTTTCCCTGCGCGCGGCCGGGTTTTACCTCCTTTCGCTTGAGGGGATGGCATCTGCGATTTACGCCGCCTCGGTCGCGCCCGCGCCAGACCTCGTCATGATCTACGAGAAACTTACCCTCGATCTCGTCGACAGCGGCAGCGGGAACGTGTTCCAACAAAATTGCGAGATTAACCCATCGGTTCAATTTATTGGCGAGGACGGCGAGTCCGTTGACTTCCTCCACCTTCTCAACTTTTATGACTCGCAAGGATTAGCCGATTCCTTCCTCACGACCCAAAACTCCGGAGTAGCATATAACGTGATTGCTCCAGGTCAATACTCATGCGAGGTTATGCCCGCCCCCGCGTCACTATTACTTTTCGGGTCGGACGTGTTTCCGTGGGACTCGTTCACCCTATCCGCCGGGGAGCATAACCTTCCTTATTACATTGGGGAGGCGATCGGCAAGCTCACTGTCCAGCGGGTCGCGTTGGACAGCGATATTAACGTGGCGGGAATTCAATATGCAAACAATCCAATCGTTGAAAAATTAGGTTTAGACACCGCTTATACAATGGATGTTGACCATCCTGACACGTCCACCCAAATATACGGAACGAACTGGTGGTTGACGTTGTGTTATTCGTGGTTGGCGCGGAGTGTGCAGCAAAATGCAAATCTCATTGTGCAACTCGTATTTTTACTCATATATCTTTTCTCTAATGGTGGAGCATCGCCGGCTGATATTTTTTCAATGGTACTTGCCCTCCTTGTTAGAAGAGCGGTGGATATGCTTGGGGGTTTAGGACTTTCGAAAGGGAATGTTAATTTTAACATTAGCCACGAAGTTCGAATAATTGGTCTTTCTCTCCCTTCTTCTCTTACAACAGTTACACCGTTTGGCACGCAACCTGAAGGCAATGTGCCGGAGGCTGCTCCCAATCCAGCCACTATTGAATATCAAACCACTATAGAAGAAAATCTCGCATTTCAAACCCCTGCAGAAGCAGCCAACGCCCCTCCAAGTCAACAAGTTTCTCCAACTATTACAACAAAAATTTCAACGTTCGTCACCAACCTGCTTGGGTGGAATGATTTGGCACTTTATCAATCAGGATTAATTATCCTATTTTCCATTTTCGAATACTTAGCCAATCCAGCCGAGTTTGAACGGAATTATAATACTCTTACCGGAACTACCCCTCAGATTAGCAGCGGGATTGCCCCGTTGTCTGGTGATCCGTATTCAATTCTGGATGCTATATTCTGGACCTTATGGTATGCCGGGAGTTATTACGATAAATTTATGCAAGGAAGCGGCTTGAGTGGCTGGGGGAACGGCGTCGGCTCCCAAATTGCCTGGAGAATTTTCTGGGCATTTGTAATTGCCTTCGCAATTGCGGAACTAGTTAGGTACTTTTTGAGGTGGTTAATCTACCTAGCAAAAATACAAATTATCATATCCAATGTATCTTCCATCCCGTCGGCTATGGGAAGTGTAACCCCCAATTGGGCCTCGGATACAGGTCAGATTGATTACCTTTGGAATGCGCTGCAGGGTGAGTCGTGGTTTTGGATTGTCAATGTGATTTTTATTTTCTTAACAGATGGCTTGCCTTTTATTGTGGCCGCACTATTTTTCGCTCTCATTCTTGAAGCGACAATCACGAATATTGCATCTGATGCAATTATATATCAATTTGTTCAGCACTGGATTGTGGGTGTAATCGAAAGTATGGTTCTAGATAGACTTGTCAGTTTACTTGGGTCCTTGGTTCGTTTTGGAATCGGAGCTTGGGCTACTAATATTGGTCTTAGTACCAATCCGTTACTTGAAAACTGGGCAAATCCAAATAACCTCGCCGGTGAATAGAGCGATGGGGTCTAAGTTTAGGTGTAACCCAATCGAATTATAGTGAAAAAGGAAAGATTAGATGAATTGTGAGATTTATTTAGATTATGCAAAAGGCATATCTTGATTGCTGTTGAGGTATTTTCTGTGGATATCAAAAATTCGTTGGAACCGGGCGAGAAAATCCTTTGGGAAGGGGAAGGAATGCCAATAGACCTAACCCCGCAATATCCTCAAACAAAATCCCTTTTTTGGGCATTGGAAGCTATTTTAACAGTGCTAGCACTAGTTGCGCTAGCCGTGGCGTTTCCCACAGGACTTCCCTTTACCTTTATTTTTGGCATTGTTGTGATATTCATTTATTTCTTATACAGAGTGGGCGATGCTCCCCGCAGGTTCCTCCTCAAATGGCACTCGTTGGACGAGCTTTCGCGGTACGTTCCAGCCGCGGTTATTACGAGCAGTCATCTTTACGTGAGAAGGTCCCAAGTGCCACCTTCGTTGATTCGCAATAGTCACTCTACCACCGGCATCCTCAGGATGTTTCAAGACATCGAAATCTGGGACATTCGCGCACTCGTGCATGTCTCCACCACGCCTGCGTTGCTAAATGTAGATGTCCGGTTAATATTCTATTTCCAAGACAATCGCCTGACTTTTACTTCCATCAAGTCATCAAACGTTAGTGGGGCTTTGGCAGTCCTCAAGAAAATCTGCCCTAGCGTGGAAAATGGTCCAACGACAGAACCTTTGTACACGCAAAACCATCGGGCAAAGACATTTCCCCCCATGAAACAGGATCCTTTGCACCTCATCGAAACAGGGGATTCCTTAAATTTACTAGATGCCGGCGAAGAAATCTTATGGCAATATAAAACCTCTCCCGTGAATGTTAACGCGTTTGCTCGCAAGACAAAACTGCAAGAAATAATCGCCGTAGGTTTTTGCAGCGCAGGCATTTTTTTTACGTTGTGGGGGGCACTAGACAAAAATATTTACTCGCTAGTCGGCAACTATTCGATAATTTGGATATTTTGGGGGGGAATAATCATTGGATTGGTATTTCATGTGTTTCCTCGCGAAACTCGTTACAGGCAGCCTGCCCAGTGGTATACACGGGAAGAATTGGAAAATTATCAAGAGATGGTTTTGATCACTAACAAGCGAATACTCGTCAAATCTGCCCGGATCAAATCAAAATTCGTGAAATCTGAACCACGTTTCTTGAACATGGATGATTGGGATTATGAAATCTCGCTCCTACCTTATAATCCAATAATTCTTGAACAAAAAGACATTATGTGGGCTAACGTCGCTAAAATGTCTTGCATTCTCATACAAGTAGGCGGAACTTCGCCATTCATTAACATGAAGGTATATTGGATGAACCCAATTGGGGTGGGACCTGAGAAATTTACCAACAAGCAGGCGTCAGCAATTATGATCTTTAAAATTCCCCGCGAGCAATCCAGAATAGTCCTTGGATTCCTCAAAGATATTCAACCTACGGTAACTCTTGGTACGTTTGTGGTAAAAGACTTACTTCCCAGTTTGCCGAATCACTGAACCCACTAGTGCCTACCTCACAAGAAACGGTATCTTGCGAAAGGTCAAGTCGCGAAGGGTCAATCGTCCTGAATCTGCTTGATTCGATGAAAGTTTGCAGAGAATGCAAAATGTGGTGCTTTGGTGGAAAAGAGCGCTAGAAGTTTAAGCACGAAAAAGAGAAAATAAAAAGTTTGGAGGTTTTAGGCACTCTTATTTCGTAAGAGTGATAGCCATCTTCATGTCGTCAGCAGTGACCTTCTTGCGGCCAGCGTGCCGGGAGAATTCCAAAACCCTGTTGGTCAGTTCCTTCGCGCCACGCTCGAGGACGGAAATGAGCTCGTTCACTGCGTAAGGGTTAGTTACTATTTACTTCATAAGGGTAATTGGTCGGAAATTATTGTAGTCCCTTGGAAATCTTTCGTGACTTTCTGATCTTCCGAATAAGTTATTTCTTGACAAAGTAGTAGATAAAAATAAAGAAATTATTACTTTGACTTTTGTATTGTTGTAATCAATTGTTTAGGGTGTGAGTTTGACGAATCTTTGGGAAAGAGGAAACTAAAATCCTTCCCATCGTCGAGCGAAATGACCGCGAAATACTTGGTCATCTTCTTGGGAAAGTCCATCACGTTGTTCTGGCCGAAGAAGGTTAATGCTTGCTCTTCGGCGCTAGTCACTCCGGCGAGGGGGATCGACGCGTGGACCTTCTTCCCCTTCTTGTCAGACACTACCAAATTCGGCCCTTCGATGCATAAATGGCAGTCTTTCGTCATTTTGTTGGAGATCTTCTGGATGCGTTCCTTCCCGGCCCACCCGTCTACGAGTAACGGGGCGCCGACTAATAAATCCCAGCCATTTCCAAGGTCGTTCATTTTTTCCCATCCTCATTTATTTTCTCATTAAATTGCGCCTATACCCATATAATCTTAACGACTTCGACCAACTCATGCAAATATGAAGAAATACGGGAAATTAGACTGCTTGAGTTCCAGCGGCCGTGGCAACGCCTGCAGGAATTTCCTCCTCATTTACCTCACTCGCCTCCAAGCGGATCTGCACATTCTCGAGAATGCAAAGTGCTTGCTCGAGGGGCATCTTCTTGAGCAATGTGAATATCATCTCGATATTTCCGTCTAAAATTTTGACATTAGTTTCGGTTTGGGTTGGCAATTTGGATTCCTCCATAATTTGCTGAGAATAAATGGGTGTTTTCAAGTTATAAAGCACAAGCGAGTGCCGGATTTCTGAACCTCCCCGATGCGGATTTGACGTATCGCTTGAGGACATAGATTGGTCCTCTTGCGTCCCAACTCCTGGGGAGCGTCTGCTTTTTCCACCGTATGGTTGTTCGTCGTGTTATCTTGGGTCATGAATTTGATAATCAGTCCAAGGGTATTACTCCCCTTAGTTGTTTTGCGTGGATACCTCGCGTTTGCTGCCATACCCAAAAATACAGCGAATTTTCGACCGGTTGGGCAACGAACTACACCGAAATGGGCAATTCCGACCCTTGCCGTTTTAATCTTAATTAATTTCCCAATTATTACATTCCTACTATTTTGCGTGCTTAATGGGTCGGGAACTTGTGCATAATAATAATTAGAAATACGAAAAGTGCCGTGGCAGAGGAGCACTCATTGCCAAACTCATCCATACCCTGCAAGTCGTGCAGGAATCCATCCGTTCCGCCTCAATGACTTTAGTTATTTCGAGCCCGCCTGCATTCACAAGAGCAAGGGGAAAATGCGCCCCTTGCATGAATAACTGCCTCCGCTTCCCTCCAAATTGCCGGCCCACCAACCACATACAGGCAACTATGTCACACTGCAAGACCGCTTGGGCAAATGGGGCATAATTCTCGTACGATACGCAGACACATTTCTCATGTTTGCACGGAATCCTTTTGAAAATGTGTGGAACGTGCGGCCTAAGCAGCACCCACCTATTGAATATCCTGATGTATCTGTGATGACTCTGGTGGTTGGCGGTCCAATTTGGTTTTTCGCCGCTTTCGGATTAACGTAACAAAAGTTATACCTATTACCGAGGCAACGATTATCAATATTAAGAGTGACAAATAGAATGTTGACGGAGAAATGGTCACTGAGACTGTTGACGCAGCACTTCTACCTGCAGTATCGTAGACTGTACAGGTTACAACATAATTCCCTACAGCCCAGTTATCTACGCTATAGTCGATCGGATTGCCATACCAATCGTTAAAAAAAGGAGGGGAGTTGTTCACAGTAATGGAATATTGGGCGGGCAATTGGCCATTAGGGTGCCACGTAATGTTGCCTTCGTGGAAGCCAAACGGGAAACTTAAAGGTTGTAGCGGTTCTATTGTTGGACCTGGTCCCAATCCATAAAAATTATCTATGAAGACTGCATCCCCATTAATTTGAACAGCCACGTTGCTTGGAGGGTTAAGTGATGTATGGAGAGTTGTCCATATAGTGGGATACGTCGTGTGGTTCTGTGCTGTCCAGCTGTTACTGGAAAAATTAAAATCGAAATTTGGGAACCCCCCACTCGTATGCGAATACCACATTTCTTCATAATCAGTATAATCTTGGATTCCTGAATAGAATTCAGAAATCACTAAGTAACTCCCGCCGGTTGATGCATTGGCCGACCAACTTGGCGTGCTTCCGCCGTCGGGATTTATTTGGCTGGCAGCGAACAGGGCGACGCCAACTCCGGCCCAGAATGAAATTGAAAAATTATAGGTCGCGCCTTGGGTCAACTGTATCGTCTCGTCTGATGAAGCGGTATAATGGAAAATCAGGTCGTTTGGGGGACCTGTCGTCCAAGAGTAGGCCAGCGCCCACGTCCCTTGGTTAGCAGAGAAACCGATTTGGTCATAACTCCCATTATTATCGAACGCGGAAAGAAGCAAGTAGTAAAAATCGCCGGACCACGGCGAAGCGGAAGGGCCTCTCTCTCGGTTTTATCATAAAGAAGAATTAGCGGATTACCGCGAAATGGCACTACTAACAAATCAGCGAATTCTTACCAGGGGTCCTAGAAACAAATCTAGTGAACGAATGCTTGCGAAACCAGATTCTAATATTCAGAATTTACTTCCTCGGCCAGTAATCCAAAAAGAGAAAGATGTTTTGATTGCAAACATTGAGAATTTGTCCGAAATTAGGGCCTACTATGGAAATGCCAATTCGCACCGAACAAAATTGACATTGATATGGGCCGATCCAAATGAAAGCACGCCAAATTTGAAAAAGAATTCAATGGTTTCAAAATTGGAGTTTTATGTTCTTCGTGAACGATCCTATGAATTTTTGAGAATTTTGAGAATCCTTCAACCGCTTGTAACAATTAAAGAGTTTGTCGACATGGAATAATTTTCCTAACTGTTTGGCGCGACCTTCTTTTAATTGTCATAAAAGGGAGGCAAATAATTTTAGAAATAGATTTTTTCGTGGACCACCAGCGGCCATGCCACGCGCCACCTCGGGCACAAGTCGCAGGGAATGGCACGCCGCCGGGTCGCGCGGTCAATTCGCTCGATACTTAATTTGTCAAAATAGCACGTGTCTCCAAGAAAATGCCCGCAGGTCCTGCAAGACATCGATGGCATGATCTTGCGACCAATCAGGGGTTCGCTCTCGTTTTTAACAAGCTGGGCTTTGTCAAAGAGCGTGTGGGTGGTGCAATAGACCCGCCCGGTGGTTCTTCGAATGAAATTTGGGTGGGCAATGCTGTCCTCCGATACAGGCGCCGCGTTCACGTGATGGCAGTTCGAGGATGACCCAAATAAGACTTCATTGCTGGTTTTTTTGGTGGTCTTGTTCTCATCGTACGAAATCCGGGGGGTCGACGATCGTCGCCTTCCGCTCCAAGCTCTGGTTCTTCTGGAAGCCTTTGGCTTGGAACTGCAGCCGGAAGTGGCACCCGTAGGCGACGATGTTGCCGCCGATGGCGTCGTCTTGGGCGAACCCCGCGCCTATCATCTTGGCCGCGACCTGGTTGGTCACGAGTACCGCCACGTTGTAGACCTCGGCAATGCGATGTTGCGGCCGCCAGGCGTGAGGAGTATATCCGAGAAAGTGGTATTGCGAAGGTGGGGAATTTTAAAATATGCGTGATGCACCTAAGTAATTTGACCAAGCATGAAATATCGAGTGAGGCGGGTTGCACTTGTTGTAATGACGTTGATTTTATTTTTGGTAGTGTTTTATTACGTGGTGGGAAATTATGTCTTCCCGTCACCCGAAAATGAAACAAATTCACTATTACTACTATTAGCTTACGGCATTACCTACTTTTTCGCCAGCATTTTCTTATTGCTTGGTTTGAAAGAGGCGCGCATCCGCGACCATTTCAACATTGATGCCCACTTGCAGCAAAAAACAGAGCCAAGTCACTGCCAGTTTTGCAATCAGGTGTGGAACCCTGCGGATATGGTGTATTGGGCATGGGGCACTTCCAAGGGAGTCATTCGCCTCGGTCCCCTGTGCCCAAATTGCTGGGACGCACTTCGCGTGGAATTTCCGGAAAAGCTTGGCCCGTCATGGACTTCCCTCGGGATTTTAGTTATTTTCACTTTCATAGTCGTATTCGCTTTAAGTATATTTGTTACGCCCGATGCGGGAGCGATTGGGTACGCGGTGGTGGGAACTTGCCTTGCTTTTGTAGGGGGGATGCTTGTCATGGGGAGGCGCGCTCCCAGTGACCGAGATAACCGAAATTACCATCCCGCACTTGGCGCTACCCCCCTTGGAAGTGCATCTGCGTCCATAAATACCCCGAAAATGTGCACCTACCACCACCACGTGCAGGCTATTGCGTCTTGTCCCTTTTGCGGGGAACACTTCTGCAACTTGTGCATGCTCTTCCCGAATCTTAAATTCGCCCTCCCGCGCCAAGAAGCGATGAGAATTTACCGCCAAGCTCAGGTTGCGCAGCAGCGAGCGGCTGGCAATCCATTCGCACCAGCGATTTTCTCTATACTTACATTGCAAACTGCTGCCACGCAATTGCCTGAAAGTAATTTAAACGACCCTCTCGAGCGTGCAAATTTCGAGAATTTGCTTTTACGCATACCGGATCGATTTCGCGAATTTTACACTCCGGCAGCCCATGCAACCGTTATGAGAATTTTGAATGGCGAAGATTCCGCGGCCCTCAATCAAAACATATTTGTCCTCTCCTGCTTGATGCACAATGCCCGGCGCGGACTCAGAGCTACTGCGAAAGAAAAGGCGAATCGAGGCATTAGTTTTATTTTATTAATTACATTACTCCCCCTGTTAGTGATAGTCCCCTTAGGCGCGCTTGTGCCTGCAACAATTGTCCCGTTTTTGATGAATGGCCTGCTCATTCTCCTTTTCTTGACCCTTCGCAACCCTCACCCTATGGGAGCAAAACCAATCGCAGCGAACGAAGAAGCGAATGACGAACTCATTGACCAGTTCCTCCTCTATCTTGATGAGCTCATCTACCAAATCCAATTAGAACAAAAATAAAGCACATCCGGGAGAAAGAAATTGTGTGATAAAAATTAGATTTCCTCTTGGGCATCGCCCTTAGCATGAGCAATAACCTTGGTATTCTTTTCCTTCTTAGGTGCCGCGTCGCATCGCTCCCGAATGCATACGCGACCAGTGCCTGTTAATATGGGCGTTCTACGCGAAATGTTTATATGTTGAATACGTTATAATTTGAGGAACGAGAGAGAAGCGATTCTGAATACAATCTGCCATGTGCCTTCGTGCATGGATTTGGATTGGGCAGGACGCTCTCAATTTGGGATGG
>Ga0209039_10002191_pt1 | contig 16919 bp, 11 predicted proteins | sample BogFormECP12_OM1_FD_188238 | JGI IMG/M metagenome (GOLD analysis project Ga0209039, IMG submission 188238) | Bog forest soil microbial communities from Calvert Island, British Columbia, Canada - ECP12_OM1 (SPAdes) (version 2) | ecosystem: Environmental > Aquatic > Freshwater > Wetlands > Bog ... | reverse complement strand
GGATAGAAATCAAAATCACAGCCCTCTCCCAGGGGGAGAGGGGGGACCGCAAGGCGGAGGGGGCCCCACGTTTTGCACGTCGTGGGGGTGAGGGGTCCCTTCTTGGGTGATATATCCCGAGCTTTGGAGCTATGTTACGTCTGAGACCCTGACGGAGCCCTGAGGATATATCGAGGACCCTTGAAACTTCTTTTTTGCGTTACGGCTGTCCCTCGGCAGTAGCAGGCCCTTCTTTCGCGAACGTCATCTCCCGCTTCCAGGCGCCCCCAAAGGTTCTCGGCCAGTTCCACGCCAGGCGTCCTGGCTGCTCCGAAGGGTGCACGGCGGCTAGGAACTGACCATACTCGGGCTCCAAGCGAAGGAAGGCACGGCGTGCCGTGTCAGCCTCTTGGCAGAGCAGGTCGGGGCTTAACGAACCGGACGTACAGCTTAGCGATTCACATACGGCGCGATAATGCAGCAACCAGTAACGGAAATTATCCTCGAGCCCGCGCACCCGAGTTCGCACCTCAAGAAGAATCTTCACTCTTTCGTCGGCCTGGGGATTGTCCGCTCCGTATTCGGCCGGGGACATCCAAGCGCGGTCCTCGGCGATTGCAATCTCCGACCCCAACCCGGCAATCGCCTCACCCACCAGCGCCGCATCGCGTCCGCTTAGCTTGAGCCAATCTTCGGCGTATGCCCGCGCGACGTCTTCGACCGAGCGCTGGGGGTCGCGGGCAAACTGCAAGAGGGCAAAGCGGTTTACGTCATCATGAAGGCCCTCGCAATATTGCGCCACCCCGGAAACTTGATCCCGATCGTACCCATACACACGCTTAAGATCAGAGAGCAGCGGACACGGCCCAAACCTGCCCCATCCACCCACCATGGTGGTCTCAGGCATAGCTGCCTTAATTACAGGCTTGCAGCCCCTGGGGAGTTCCCAGACATAGTCCGCCCAAGCCATTTTGGGCAAAAGCTCTCGAAGTATGTCATTGTCATCAACGGGGGAGCTGAGCCCTGAGGGCACATCCTGACTTCCGGGTGGTAACGCTTGGCCAGCGCCGACTGTTCCTCAAGCACTCGCAAATAGGTTTTCGGATAGGGCGCGCACATATCGCATCCACACCCGCCGTAATCAGTGATCTGGGTCATGATGTAATCGATTCTGGGCAGTCCCGCGAAGAGCCTCTCCCGCAGTCGAAAGAGCTCCTGGCGCGCTTCCGGAACGGAAGGGCAAACTTGAGCTTGCTCCAGGAAATACCTTCCTCTCGTTGCTTGCCATCCCGGGTGCTCTTCCCAGGTCTTGGGGAACACATCATTGAGTCCCAGATAAATACCGACCTCGAGCCCTGCGCCGACAATCGCGCGGCAGATCTCGCGCTGCAACATCCAGTGTGCCGACATATCCTCAAAATCCTGAGGGGAGCGCTGCCCAAACTGAAAGGGCAGGAACCACATCGTTCGGGAACCCATCCGCTGCGTATCGGCGATTTCCCGCTTCCAGCGCTCCAAACCCCACAAGCGCAGGCCTGTGTCCTGGTTGTGGTTCGCATAAAATATTCCAAATGGACGCAGCAATTTTCTTTCGGGATTGGCGAAGCTAGCACCTCCGGGAGTGGTGGCGGCGACTCCCGCAGCCAAACCCATCCGCAAAAAGGATCGGCGGTCGCAGGACGGGGGTTGAATTCTCATCTGATTAATCCTTATCTGAATAAAATTGAGATATCACGACGTCGTTGACAATACCCCTGGAGTGCTTTATTCTTAGTGCGGAAAAGACTCTGATATGGCTACATCTACGAAGACAAAATACCAAGAGATTCTCAATGCGATGGCTGACTCCATGACGGACCACGTAGAGTCTCTCCCTTTGCAAAAGAAAAGACGTGTCATTCAGGCGGTTCGCGCCTATTCTTTCGGTACACCGCAACAGCCCTCCAAAACTCGGCTTCCAAAGAACGGTAGCGGTCACTCCCGGGGGCGATCTCGGCCAAAGAAAGCAGCTCTTTAAACCCTTCGTAGTCTGCTCGCCGGATTGCGTAATCAAGTTTCCCTTTGAACTCGTTGTGAATTTCAGATCGCGTGAATTCTGCCATTTCTAATTCTCCACTGACCCTGGTGGGTGCCGACCCACGATTCTGCCCGAGAGTGCGCTAATTCGGACCGCCGCGACTTCATAAATTACTGGTGACTCGGAGGAGAGGAGGAGTCATTCATCGGCGTGCGCGGGCGACGTTGCTCCGATTCCAGCTTGGCTGCCAAGGCTGTTTCCCGGTCGCCTTGCTCCTTCTTCCCTTGGCGATAATAAACTCGCGCCAGCATACGATGTGACGCAAGCAGCCGGGGTTGGGCGCGGACAACATCTTCCAGAAGACGCTCAGCCTCGGGGTACCGCCCTTTCTTTTCGTAGCAAAGGGCCAAGTCTTGCTTGCTCGAGGTATCGGATGGGTCCAGCTTCAATGCCTTCTCCAGATACCCGATCGCTTCGTCGGTCACCGCGTCGTTGTCCCGTCTCAGGACATGTCCAAGGGCAGCATAATAGGAGGCATCTTGAGGATTGAGGGCGAGCGCCTTGCGGTAATGGATTTCGGCATTCTTAAAGTCCCCGGTGGCACTATAGGAATGTCCGAGGAAGTAATGCGCTCGGTCCAGGTTGGGGTAGTCGCCGACAAGCGCTTCGAGTTCGTCAATGGCCGCGGGAAACTGAGACGCTCCATAATAGGCCAGGCCCACTTTATATCGGTATGCGGGGAGCTTCCCGAACCTGTCCTTGACCGACTTAAGGAAATCCAGGGCGGCAGGATATTGCTTCGATAAGAGGAGGGCATCGGTGTATTGCAGGGAGTATTCAACCGAATCGGGCGAGAGCTGAACCGCTCGTCCCAGTTCCTTCCCCGCATCTTTGTAGCGGCCCATGTCCATCCACACCATGCCGAGTCCGGCGTGCGCCTCAGCCAGGTCCGGCGCCGACTGTAGCACCTGCTCGAAAACCCACCGGGCGGCATCCGGCTTCTTGTTTTCCACAAGCAGTTTCGCCAGGTCGATCTGGTCATGGGTCGAGCAGTTTGGAGCTTTCGCGAATTCCTGGATTTCCTCCCCTCCCTGATCGTTCAGGCCGGCTTTGAGGTAGGACTCGACCAGGGCGAGGCGGAAGGAAGAATTCGAGGGCGAATTTCGCTTTAATTTCTGGAGAGGTGCGATGGCCTCGCGGTATTGGTGGGCTTCCATCAGGAGGTGGGCATAGCTCTCGTTGGCCGCAGAGTCATCCGGCGCCAGAACCAATCCCTGCCTATAGTCTTCAAGGGCCTTGGCCATCTCGCCACCTTGGTGGTACAGCATGCCAAGGTTGAAATAGTTTTGGGCGTTGCGGGGGTCCAGGGCGCGGGCCTTCTCCAAGTCCGCCACCGCAGCTTCGCTATCGTTAAGCTTATATTCGGTCAGACCCAGTTTGCTCCAGATGGCCGGGTCCTGGGGAGCGAGCTTCAAGGCCTGTTGGAGCTCGGCGCGCGCTTCAGAATACCTTCCGGATTCAAAATCCTGTTTGGCGCGCTGGAGCAACGGCGCCACGGGGTTGGCGCCCTGCAAGAACGCCCAGATCAGCACAGCCAGGGGGAACATTACTGAATCCCTTTGCCTTCCACGATCGTCGAGTACTTATCAAGGGGTAAGTTTGTGAAACGATCGACCCGTTCGCTGGGCTTCGGCCAATGAATCTCCACCCAGTCCACGTGGGTCTCCTTTCCCATTCCCAGGATTTCGCGGGGGTCATGGCTGGACATAAAACTTCCACCCCCCCGCTTGAACAGAGAGTGAACGGCCCCGCCCACGCTCCACTTGAGCAGGGCCCCGACCGCGTCGGGGTTCGACGTGGTTCCTGTCAAGTGGAGCCCGATCCAATGATTCCGGCTCTCCGCGTTGTTGTAGAGAATCAGCGGGGCGCCGCCGCTGATCCCCACGACCACGTCGGGGTAACCGTCATTATTCAGGTCGCCGACGGCCAGCCCGCGCGCCGCGTAACTTTTCTCAAACATCGCACCACTGACCTTGCTGACGTTGGTGAACTTCCCCTTTCCGTCGTTGTGGAACAAAAGGAGGGGCTCGGCGAAGGTGACGCCGCGCATGCGCTCATCGATGTGGTCGTCGGGGTGGCCGCCGGAAAGGATAAGGTCCATCAGACCATCGTTGTCGTAATCCAAAAAGCGCAACCCCCAGCCACTCATCAAGCGGGTTGCCCCCGCGATGCCGGTGCGCATGCTCATGTCGTCAAACAGTTCATCGCCAAGGTTACGATAGAGGGCAAAGAGCTCCTGGTCCAGGTTGGCCACAAACAAGTCCTGCCGGCCGTCCTGGTCGTAGTCGGCGGAGTCCACACCCATCCCCGAGCGCGTCACCCCGTCTTCACTGAACGCCACGCCTGCCGCTTGCCCGATCTCCTCAAACTTCTTGCCTCCGCGATTGACAAAGAGAAAATTGGCCACCGTATCGTTGGTCACCAAGAGGTCCATGTAGCCATCGTTATTGATGTCCGTGGCCACCACACCCAAACCCTTCCCCATCGAACCCGAGATCCCGGTTTCGACGCTGACGTCCGTGAAGTGGCCGTTTCCATCATTCCGGTAGAGGTGACTTGCAGTGGGCGGCAAAATCTTGGGATAGCAGTAAAAGGCTTCGTCTTTAGAAGCGCCCTCCATCTTCCCACCATAAGAGTTCTCGACCCCGCAGATTCTAAGATCCGAGTATTCCACGAACTGGCAGACGAAGAGGTCCAACTTACCGTCATTGTTATAATCGAACCAGACGGCACTGGTGGACCATCCTGGCGCATTGATGCCGCTCTGGGCGGTCACATCGGTGAACGTCCCGTCGCGGTTGTTGTGGTAGAGAACGGAGCGCCCGTAGCCGGTGATGAAAACATCCTGATAGCCGTCCCCGTCGTAATCGCCCACCGCAACTCCCATCCCGAAGAGATGGGGATTGATACCCGCCTTCTCGGTAACATCGGTGAAAGTTCCGTCCCCATTGTTCCGGTATAACGCGTAAGGCCGGGGCTTGGCGGGATGGAAGAACGGAGCTTCCCCGCTGTTGACAAACAGCAGGTCCATCAGACCGTCATTGTTGTAATCAAATATGGCTACGCCGGGAGGTTCCGTCTCGGGCAAGTAGCGCTGGGGGGAGCGCGCGTTGTCGTGGACCCACGTCACCCCGCTTTCCTGCGGTGGTACCTCGCGGAAAGTCACCACCGTGGCCGGCAAGACAGCGGTGAGCAGAGAGAACAGGAAATATTTGACCAAGGCCATGAGATCTCCCGGATCGCCTGCTAAAAGTTCTGAGGAGCCGAAGAGTTCCCCATCGGGGGGCGGCCGCGGGCATCCCTCTCCGTATCCAGCTTCAAAACGATGGCTGATTCGCGGTCGCCTTGCTCCTTCTTCCCTTGGCGATAGTAAACTCGGGCGAGGACACGATGGGCCTCCGCCAGGCTCGGTCGTTCCTGGACGGTAGCTTCTAACAATCGCGCCGCCTCGGGGAGTGCCGCTTTCTGTTCGTAACAAATGGCCAACTGGACTCGAGTATCCAAATCCGCGGGTTTCAGTTGCCGAGCCTTTTCGAGTTCCAAAATGGCCTCATCCACGCCGTCGGGGCCCTTTTTCCTGAGCACCTGCCCAAGGGCAGAGTGATAGGACCCGTTCTTGGGATTCAGGGCGATAGCCTCTCGATACCGAGTTTCGGCCTCGGGCAATCGGCCCAGGGCGACGTAGCAGTTACCCAATGAGTAGTGGGCAAGATCCAGTTCCGGGTGCTGTTGCACGAGAGGTTCCAGTTGCGCCACGGCCTGAGGGACGTCCCCCAACCCGTAATGAGCCCACGCCAGTTTATACGCATATTCGGGAAGAGTTCCAAAGCGGTCCTTGGCTCCCTTCAGGAACTCCAGGGCGGTGGGATACTGTTTCGCTTTCAGAAGGACCTGTGCCAAATCCATGGAATATCGCGCCGAGGAGGGCTCCAATTGCACGGCCCGGCCCAACTGGCGTGCCGCGTCTTCGAATTGATTCTTCTGGAGAAGGAGCAACCCGAGGTCGGCATGGGCCTCGGCAAAGCCCGGTGCGTTTCCCGCGACGTTCTCAAGCGTTTCCTCCGCTGCCTCGAGGTAATGATCCTTCGCCAGGACTTTGGCAAGTTTCATCCGATCTTCCACTGTCGCGGAGGGCAATTGCAGGAATTCTCCCAGCTCCCGCTTGCCCGCCTGTTCATTCCCGCACTTCAGCAACGACTCGATCAGCGACGCGCGCACCGAGAGGTCGCCGCCTTTCATGCCTTTGAGCCTCTCGAGCGGCTCGACCGCATCACAAGACTTCCCTCCCTGCAGGAGTAAGAAGGCGTAGTTTCGGTTGGCTTCCTCATTGCGGGGATCCAATGCGAGTCCCTGGCTATACATTTTCAGTGCTTCAACCGGGGCGCCTTTCTGCACGAACAGTACCCCGAGATTAAAGTAAACACCTGCATCCCGTGGGGTCAAAGAACGAACCGTCTGCAATGCGGCGATCGCGCCATCGGTATCCTGGAGCCTGACGTCCACTTCCCCAAGCTGTCTCCACAGGCCGACGTCTTGAGGAGCTTTCTTGGTCGCCTGCTGAATCTTTTCGCGCGCTTCCCTATACTTGCCAGCTTGAATATCTTGCAGAATTACGCTGTTATTTGGGTTAGCGGAAGGCGTGGCTTGGAGGAGCGCCAAGACTAAAACGACGTGGGCAGGAAACACTTTTCCACTCTAACCAAAGGGCGGGTGGGATGTCAAATGCCAGGCCTAACGAAGGGTCGCTAGACCTTCCGCGTCGAAATCACTCAGGGGGACGAGGGAATTCTTCCGGCGCTGGACCCTCACCTCCACTTGTGGGGACGGTTCCAAGCCCTCCGCGGTGACGCGAATGGTGATGGGCAGGGTCCATCCCTCGCGCGTCTGGACATAGAAAGCGATGCGCCCGCCCTCGAGATGAATGGGGTTTTCGCCGATGAAATTCCCGTCGTTAACCTCGATGAAAATCCTCCGATCCTCCGTCGGCACAGGCGTGTCGTGCTCATCGACGGCGGTGGCCACCACGCGGGTCATATCGGCGCCGTCGGAGATCAGTTCCGCATCGTCAGCGCGCAACACCAGGCGGCGCGCCCGGCCGGGCGTACGCACCTTGTCCGTGGCGACGACCTTGCCATCCATTAAAGCGTGGGCCTCAAGTTCGCCCGGCTCGTAAGCGCCGACCTTGAAAAGAAACAGAGGATGCGGCGCGTGGGGGAATTCCGTGGGCTTGGCGTGGCCCAGAGATTTTCCATTTACCAAAAGTTCGACCTCCGGGGCGTTGCTGGCGACGTAGATTTTGCCCCCGCCATTGTCCCGCCAGTTGCTCAGGATTTTCACCGTGGGCCCGTAAATCGCAGGGTCGGTTTGGCTCGCCAGCGCGTAGGATTCGAACCCCTTGGGCAAACGGAAAAGGTCGTCGACGCAATGATGGGCAGTGACGGCGACGGGCGTGCCGAACTCGGGGGAGTTGTAATCGACTGCCGCCCAGCCCACGCCTCCGGCGATTTCCGGATGGCTATAGACCCGGTCCAGATAATTCATCCAGTGAAAGGTGAATTCCAGCAGCTCGTCTTCGCCTGCCCACACGGGGTACTGTTTGGGATTGCCGTATTCGGTGATGAGCCAGGGCTTGCCGGTGACCGGTTGGGGCCAGTGAGCAGGGTCGTCCCCGTCCGAGTAGTCGTTGACAGTCAGCACTTCTTCGGGGACGAACTTGCCGTGCCAGCCGTCGCTCAGGCGAGCCCCGCCCGGGGGCCGGCTCGGATCGAGGTCGTGCACCAGCGCGTAGGTGCGGGTGTACAGGTCGCGGTCGTCTTCCTCGCGCCGAGAAGCTTCGTTACCCCGAACGCCCCAGACAATGATGCTGGGATGATTGCGGTCGCGCAGGATCATCTCGCGCGCGGCTTGCACGGCGTTGTCGTGCCAAGCCGGGGATTTACCGATGTACTGCCAGGAGGGAAATTCATCCATGACCAGCAGGCCGACCCGGTCGCACTCGTCCAGGAACTCCGGGTCGGGTGGATAATGCGAGCAGCGCATCATGTTCAGCCCCATTTCATACTTCATGATGCGCGCGTCGCGCCGCTGGAGGCGGTTGGGGGCCGCCCCGCCCACGTAAGCGAACGTCTGATGCCGGCTCATGCCGCGCAGCTTCATCGGCCGGTCATTCAAGCTGAACTGGCCCGGCGCCGCGTCCCAGTGGATGGTGCGAATCCCCACCCACGTCCGTTCGCGATCCACCACCGTGGAGCCGTCGCGTAACTCCGCGATGACCACGTAACGATGGGGATGATCCACATCCCACAGGGCGATCCCCCGCAGATGCTCGAAGGCCAGCTTGAAGTCATGGGTCTCGGCGGGCCCGAGCGTGGCGGGAGTCTTGGTTATGGCCACCTCTTTGCCGTCAGAGTCGAGAAGGTGCAATACCAGCTCACCATCTACGCTCTGCGGGCGGCCATTCATTAGGGTGATTTGAGCATTCTCCCGCACCTCCGGTTGGATGGCCGCCGTGGTGTAATAAACGCGCTCGATACGGCAAGGATCCACAACGTGCAACCACACGTCTCGCTGGATGCCCCCAAACAAGTAGTAGCCAAACATCTTGTCGGCGCCCTCCGGGGGAACCTGCTTCTGCTCGCGAGAATCCACGCGCACCGCAAGCACGTTCTCGGCGTCGAATTTAAGAGCCGGCGTCAGGTCAACCGTAAAGGGAGTGTAGCCACCTTCGTGGTGACCCAGCAGGCGGCCATTGAGGTAAACATCCGCGACCGTCATCACCCCCTGAAACTCCGCCAGAACTTCCTTGTCCCGAAAGCCGTCCGCGGGCCGGAAATGCTTCCGGTACCAGGAGACGAAACGGAACATGTCGGGATCAAAAGTCTCGTGGGGCGTGAGGATATTGGCGTGGGGCACGGAAACGCGCTCGAACGCATAGTCGTCAAAGCCCGGCTGCTCGGCCCCCGGAAGGTCTTTGGGAATAAACACCCAGCCGGTCGAAAAATTCAGATCCTGGCGGGGAGAAACATCAAAGCTGCCGACGTCTGCCCCGAAGAGAACCGTTGAAAAACTAAGGAAGGAACAAAGGATGACTACTGACCGCATTGGACGCATAGGCGTACCCCCTCCCGCAGTGGTGGGATTCTATAACCCGGAAGAGCGGTTTGCTCGCCTGCGCTCCCGCAAAGAGGGCACAGGAGGTCACGCGGGTTCCGGCACAGCGATGGCGAGGCCGGCTTCCTGAAAGGCGCGGCGGAGGAGCGCACGCTCGTCCGGGCGAGCGGGCCGAAACGGGCGGCGCGGCAAACCGGCCGATCGCCCTTGCAGCTCGATGGCGCATTTGATGCGGCCGTGAAAGCCTGAAAAGTCTTCCAGGGCCCGCCAGATGACCAGCATCTGCCGGTGCAGCGCCCGCGCCCGCACATGATCGCCCTGCTCGACCGCATTGAACAGTTGCACGCATTCGCGGGGAAGTACGCTGGCGATGGCGGACAGCGTGCCGGGTGCACCCAGCACGAACGAAGGATAAAGCAGATCATCGATGGCGCTGAGGATGGGGATCTCGTCTCCGAAATGATAAAGCATGTCGGCGAGCTGGTGCATATTCGAGCCGCTCTGCTTTACCGCAATGATGGCGCTTGCCTCGAGCAACTTCCGAACCCCTTCCACGGTGACCTGACCCCAGGGCAGGACGTTGTACAGAATGATGTCGAGTCCCGTCCGCTCGCGAATCTGGGAGTAATAGGATACCAGTTCCGGAATCCCGGGCTGGAACAAGTAGTGCGGGAGCGTTACCTGCAACACGGCCGCGCCCGCCTCCTTCGCCGCCAGGCCCAGGTCGACGGCCTCGTCGGTGTTGTCGGGAATGATCCCGCCGACCACCGGGACGCGGCCTCGCACCTGGTCGACAAAGATTTCATTTAGGCGCTTCACCTCGGCGCGACTCAGGCCGGCTCCTTCCCCGGTGCTCCCCCCTGCGCAAACCGCCGAGACACCAACGCTCAGATGAAAATCGAGCTCGGCGCGCAAAGCCTTCTCATTAATATGACCGTCACGGTCGAATGGAGTTATTACCGCAGGGATAACACCGCGTAACCATAAGCCCATCCTTAGTACTCCTCTCGCCAAAGCGAATCGGGGATGGCCGCCGCCTGCCGAAAGCCATCAACCTTTGCCGCGGCTACTTCGCAGCCCCTCTTGATGCCCATGAACAAAGCGGAACCCTACCACGAGCTTTCCAACTTGGTCAAGCAATTTCGGAATTCGTTCCGAGTGTTTTGTTATATACTCCGGGGCGTCTTAAGATTCGGCCACGCAGCGGGAATAGGAGTAAAGACTGGGCAGGCCAATTCCTGCAAAGACCCAGGGGCCGAACAAGGTCAAGCTATCCCGCGGAGGTTTTCGATATGAAGCATCGCATTCCAATTGCGTTCATGATGATCTGGTTTCCCATTCTTGTGGCTCAGGCCCAAAGCTCAGCCATCCCCCACCTCGAAAAACACGGCACCGCCACGCAACTGGTCGTGGATGGGAAGCCTTTTCTCATGTTGGGGGGTGAATTATATAATTCCAGCTCATCCAACCTGGATTACATGCGGCCCGCCTGGGCTCGTCTCGCGGCGATCCCCCTCAACACCGTGCTCACGCCGCTGTCGTGGGAATTGATTGAGCCTCGGGAGGGACAGTTCGACTTCACCCTGGTCGATGGGTTGATCCGGGACGCGCGGCGAAACAACCTGCACCTTGTGTTTCTGTGGCTCGCCAGTTGGAAGAATGGCATGTCAAGCTACGCTCCAATCTGGGTGAAAAAGAATACCCAACGGTTCCCGCGCGTCATTGAAAAGGACGGAAACCCGGTGGAAATTCTGACCCCTCTGGGCAAGGAGTCGATGCAGGCGGACGCGCTCGCCTTCGCCGCCGTCCTGCGCCATATCCGCGACGTGGATGGTGAAGCCCACACGGTCCTGATGATGCAAGTTGAAAACGAGGTCGGTGTCTTGGGAGATTCGCGAGACCGCTCTCCTGCCGCCAACCAGGCATTTGGCGGGCAGGTCCCCAAGGAATTGATGACCTATCTTCAGCAGCACCGGGATGCGCTCAATCCCGATTTGCGGCGGGCTTGGGAAGCAGCGGGTGCGAAGGTCTCCGGCACGTGGGAAGAGGCTTTCGGAGCCAGTGCGGAGACGGATAAGATTTTCATGGCTTGGAACTACGGGCGTTATGTTCAAGATGTCACGGCGGCAGGAAAGGCCGAATACCCTATCCCCATGTACGTCAACACGTGGCTCGCCGGGCCCCATTCCTCGCCGGGTCAGTACCCCAGCGGAGGCCCCTTACCGGAGGTCATGGACGTCTGGAAGGCGGCGGGAAACGCTATCGATATCTACTCACCGGATATTTATGCGCCTAACTTTGCCGAATGGTGTGACCGGTACAGGCGCGCCGATAATCCCCTATTCATACCGGAAACCCGCGGAGGCGCCAAAGGACGATCTAACATTTTCTACGCTGTCGGCGAGCGTGAAACGATGGGCTTTTCCCCATTCGGAATTGATTCCTTCCTCGACATGGACCGTCCCAGCGAGCTCGACCCGGACAACGACTTGGGAAAGAGCTATACCGTGCTGCTGAACCTTGCGCCGACCATTTTCCAGCACGAAGGCAAGGGAGAAATGGCAGGGTTTCTGCTTGACCAGGATCATCCGCACTCTACCGTGGAGTTGAATGGATACCGGCTGGACTTGCACCTCGATCACGTCTTCGAGGCGGATGCCAAGACCGCATACGGACTGATTATCGCGACCGCTGCGGATGAGTTCGTGGGCGCCGGCACGGGGTTCTGTGTTTCTTTCAGTCTCAAGGAGCCTGGTGCGGCGCACGTGGGGATCAGCTCGGTCGAGGAAGGAACTTTTTCCGAGGGCGTGTGGGTGCCCGGCCGGCGGCTGAACGGCGACGAGGACGATCAGGGCAAATGCTGGAGATTTATGCCGAAACAAATCCGTGTCGAGAAAGCAGTCGTTTACCGGTACGAGTAGAAAAGCTGGGAAGCGGCAATCTCAGTCGATCGCTGTGGCAATAGTCTTAGGGCCCGGGCACGGAAATGGTCCTGGAAAGAGTTTCTGCGTGAGTTCTTCGGAGTCCCTTCGGACGGGGCAGCGTTGGCGACGCATTATCCCTGTCGCCCTCGCGATGTACACCATCGCTTATATTGATCGCACAAATATCTCGCTGGCCTTGCCCTCTCTGAGCGCCGAATTGCACATGGGCCCGGAGCAAGCTGGCAACGCCGCCGGTATCTTCTTCTGGGGTTACCTGTTGTTGCAAATCCCCGGAGGGTATCTGGCTGAACGCTGGAGCGCCAAGAGAGTCGTCAGCATCCTGCTGGTGTTTTGGGGTGCCTGCGCCACGGCAACCGGCCTGGTCACGACCGCCCGGGAATTTTGGGTGATGCGATTGCTGCTGGGCGTCGCAGAAGGCGGGGTTTTTCCGGCCACAATTATTCTGTTAGCGCATTGGTTTCCTCCGGCCGAACGGGCCCGCGCGAATGCCTATTGGATGCTTTGCCAGCCGCTGGCCATTGTCGTCTCCTCCCCCCTCTCCGGATGGATCCTTGGGCATTGGAACTGGCGCGTGCTGCTGGTTGCGGAGGGCGCCCTCCCTTTCTTGTGGCTGCCGGTGTGGAGTCGGGCCATTGACGATCAGCCCGCCACTGCGCGCTGGCTTCCGCCCCAGGAACGTGAATACCTGCTCCAGGCGCTGTCGCCCAACCCCCAGGCACGGGCGAGAGACCCAATCGGACCAATTGCGTTGCCTCTCATCGATCCGCCGACGGTGATGCTTGTGGCAGTCTACTTCTTTCTGAACTGCGGCGGCTATGGCTACCTGTTCTGGCTCCCCAGCGCCCTTCAGGCCGTCAAAAAGCTACCGAGTTTCTGGCTCGGCATACTATTCGCTATCCCTTATTTGCTGGCGGGTGCAGGGATGGTGGTGAACTCCCGTCATTCCGACGCCACGCGGGAGCGTTACCTGCACGTCGCCTTGCCCTTACTCCTGAGCGGTATACTCCTCTTCGCAAGTGTTCTCAGCAGCCGGTCCTCGCCGCTTCTTTCCTTCGTCCTGGTCTGTCTGACGGGAGCGGGTTTCTACAGTTCTCTCGGCCCGCTCTGGGCCATTCCTTCCGAGAGTCTTCGAACGCGGTCTCCCGGTGTAGCCGCGGGGTTCGTTAATGCCATCGGCGCTTTGGGAGGATATTTCGGCCCTCTGCTGGTGGGTATGCTGCGAGAACTCAGGGGGGATTTTCGGGTGGCCTTCGCCGCGCTCAGCGCCAGCTTTCTCCTTGCGGGCATGCTGGCTCTCCTGATGAAACTGACCTGCCGACCCGCACTGGAAGCCACGCCGAGGAGACGCGACGGCGAATGAACCGAACCAAGACGATTGCGGAATGGACGCCGATTGTGCGAATACTATCGCGCTCGAATAGCCAGGGAGGAGCAGCACATGAAGCGATTTGAAAACAAGGTAGCACTAATAACGGGGGCGGCAAGTGGGATTGGCCGGGCCACCGCGAAGCTCTTTGCGGCCGAGGGGGCTGCCGTGGGCCTTCTCGATCAGAACGCGGCAGGAGGGGACGAGACGTGCCGCGAAATTCAGCAAGCGGGGGGACAGGCGCGGTTTTTCGCCGTCGACGTAAGCCAGGCCGAGCCACTGCGGGCCGCGATCGACGCGACCGCCGGGCAGTTCGGCGGGCTGGATATTCTCAGTTGCAACGCCGCAATCCAAATCTTCCGCCGGTTCGACCTGCTGACCGAGGAGGAATGGGATCGGCAGCAGGCCGTCAATCTGAAGGCTATGTTCCTGTGCTGCAAGTTTGTGGTGCCCCACATGCGGTGTCGAGGCAAGGGGGCTATTATGTTGACCATTTCCGGGCACGCGTTCGTGACCTATCCAACCTGCTCAGGTTACGCAGCCTCCAAGGGCGGCGTTCTGGCCTTCATGCGCGGTGCGGCGCTGGACTGCGCACCTGACAAAATCCGCGTCAATTGTGTCGTGCCGGGGGCTACCGATACACCACTCTTGCGCGAGTACATCGATGGCACTCCTGATCCCAAGGCCACTCAGGACGGAATCCTCGACCACATTGCCTTGCAACGCCTGGCGACGCCGGAAGACATCGCGCACGCCACGTTGTTTCTGGCCTCGGACGAAGCAGCATACATTACCGGGACGTACCTCCTTGCCGATGGTGGGTATCTCGCGCGCGGATGATCGGAGGTGGACGGGCTGGAGAGGTAGCCGGTAGATTTCCCCAGGTCCTTAGCGGCAGTGCGACTCATGGCTGCTCTCCTGGAAATAACTGTGCGAAGCACCTTGGAGTGCGGCGGCTCGACGCCGCCTTGGCATAACACCAAGGAGAGGGACCAAGGCGGCGTCGAGCCGCCGCACTCCAAGGTGCTTCGCACATAGGTAGCGACGATGGCCAGTCGCAAGCTCATGGACAGCGCCGATAGAGCCGTTCACCGCGAGCGGCCCACGATTACGCTTTCGACAAAATCGTCAGAGTATCTGGCTGAAGGGATGGAGATGACGCGGTTATCCGCACCTGGCCAGCCCTGGCAGTCGATTGGACAATCGCCAGACAGAGCCCGTTGAAGGCCATGCGGTGATTCGACTTGTAGTCCTCGTGACTTTGCGGATCTCCATTGTCCACCCCGATCAACCTGCCATCGCCTTGGATGTCGAAAGTGATCTCGTTATTTGCCACGGGCACGATGCGTCCCTGATCGTCCTGAATCTCCACCGTAATATGCGCCACATCGCAACGATCCGAAGTGAAGCTTTGGCGATCCGTCAACAATACAATCTTCGTGGGTTCGCCCGTTGTCGAAACTTCCATCGTGGCGACGGCATTTCCATCTTTCGTCCCAACGGCCCGGAGCGTCCCCGGCTCGTACGGCACGTCCCATGACAAATGCAAGTCTGCCGTGGTCCGCAGCGCCCTCGCTCGCGCCGGAAAATTCCCGTATCGACCTTCCATTCCATAGCGCGGGAACTCATACCCTTTCACACCGAGCGACTTGCCATTCAGGAAGAGTTCGACCGTGTCACAATTGGTGTAGCAAGTCACGGGAACGAACTGCCCTTCCTTACCCTTCCAATTCCAGTGAGGAAACAAATGCAGCATCGGCTTGCCGGTCCATTGGCTCTGATAAAAGTAGAAGCCATCCTTTTTGAAACCGCAGGTATCGATAACGCCGGCGGGCGAACCTTTCATGGGCCACATGGTTTCGCCCAAATAGTCGATGCCCGTCCACATAAAATCGCCGGCGACGTAGCCGTAGGTTCTGACGAACTTCCAGAGTTGTTCTACGTCGATGCCCCGGTTCGAGCGAAACTGGAACCGGGGAGGAAGTTGTGACGTGCTATCCCCGAACAAGCTGCGATAATCGCCGCGAAAACCGCCCATCCCGACACTTTCCGTGCCCATGACGCGCCGCTCGGGAAAGGCCTCGCGATCGATGCTGTAATATTTCTGGGCGCGATCGCGCCAGCGGTCCACATAGTTATAGCCTACAACATCGAGCAGGGCGAGGAACTCAGGCCGCACGGTCTCGGTGGGAGGTTCCGAGGCGATATGGTCGCACGCCACGGTCACGCGGCGCGTCGGGTCCTCGGTGTGAAAAACCTCCAGTAGCCTCCGCAAGGTCGCCGTCCCTCCGGGAGCGCCTTGGTCGGGGACTTCGTTGCCCGCACTCCACAGAACCACCGAGGGATGATTGCGGTCGCGATGGAGGAAGTTCTTCACATCGCGCTCATACCATTCGTCAAAATACAGACTGTAGCCGTTGCGAATCTGTCCTTTGGGCACCTTCCATTCATCGAACGCCTCGTTCATGACGAGGAAGCCCATCCGGTCGCAAAGGTCCAGAAATTCCGCCGCGTAGGGATTGTGGCTTGTCCGTATAGCGTTGCATCCCATTGCGCGCAGGATTTCCAGGCGCCGTTCCCATACGCGCTCGGGGACAGCCGCCCCTACACAGCCCGCTTCATGGTGAAGGCACACGCCGTTCAACTTAACGTGTTCTCCGTTGAGCAAGAATCCCTGATTGGCATCGAACACCGCTTCACGTATGCCCAGCGGAGTGTCATACGCATCAACCACCTGGCCTGCTTCGCGCACGGTGCTCCGGACCGTATACAAATACGGATTCGCCGGTGACCAGAGGTTGGGCTGATCTACAACCAGTTGCTGAACGAATTCGTATTCTCCGCTGGCCTCCACCTCCTGCGACGTTTCCTGTGTCTGGACGGTATTCCCGTCTTTATCGAGGATGTTGGTCGCGAGCGTACACGCGGAGCTATTCTTGCGGGTATTGGTGATCCTGGTCTTGACCTGGACGGTGGCCGACTTCTTCGATACTCGGGGGCATGTGACAAAGGTGCCCCAGTACCCCACTGGGAGCTGATGGGACGTGAGCAGCCAGGTGTGCCGGTAGATCCCTGAGCCCGAATACCATCGGCAGTTCGTTTGGCGGGAGTTGTCCACTCGTACCGCGATCACATTCTCGCCACCGAAATTGAGATGGGGTGTCAGCTCGTAGGCAAACGGAACGTATCCATAAGGACGCAGGCCGAGGTGCTGACCATTGATCCAGACCTCGCTATTCTGATAGACACCGTCAAACTCCAGTACCACCACCCTGTCTCGATGTGTCTCGGGCACGCGGAATCTCTTCCGATACCAGCCAATGCCGGTCGGCAAATAACCGCCGGGCCCGCCGCTGGGCGCTTTCTCGTCATACGGTCCCTCGATGCTCCAGTCATGGGGCAAATCCACATCCCGCCAGTTTGCATCCGCGAACTTTGGTTG
>Ga0209039_10002190_pt1 | contig 16920 bp, 7 predicted proteins | sample BogFormECP12_OM1_FD_188238 | JGI IMG/M metagenome (GOLD analysis project Ga0209039, IMG submission 188238) | Bog forest soil microbial communities from Calvert Island, British Columbia, Canada - ECP12_OM1 (SPAdes) (version 2) | ecosystem: Environmental > Aquatic > Freshwater > Wetlands > Bog ... | reverse complement strand
GCTGCTGGATAGCGAGGTGACGGGCGACGCCAAATATGAGGATTACACCTTCAAGAATTTCGCTTTCATCTTCGACCATCTGGACTATTTCAAGAAGCAGGCGGAGATCTTCGGGCCGCAACCGCTGGGGTATCCCCGGCTGCTGAATTTCAAGGAACTGGACGATTGCGGCTCGATCGGGGCGGCGCTGATCAAGACGTACCTCCGGAAGCCCGATCCGCGGTTCCGGCCGGTGATCGACCGGGTCGCGGAGCACATCGCGCACAAGCAATTGCGGCTGGGGGACGGCACGCTGGCGCGGGCGCGGCCGCAGCCGGTGTCGCTGTGGATCGACGACATTTATATGTCGGTGCCGTTCCTGGCGCAGATGGGCAAGCTGACGGGCGACCGGCGGTATTTCGACGACGCCGCGCAACAGGTGATCGGCATGTCGGAGCACTTGCAGGACAAGGGCAGCGGGCTGTTCGATCACTCGTGGTTCGAGAACAACCCGTACGACGTGAAGTTCTATTGGGGCCGCGGCTGCGGATGGGCGCTGATGGCCGCCGCGGAACTGCTGAGCGCGCTGCCGGAGGACCACCAGGACCGGGCGCGGGTGCTGGACATTTTCCGGCGGGCGGCGCAGGGCGTGGCGGCGGTGCAGAGCGGCACGGGGATGTGGCACCAGTTACTGAACCGCGACGACAGTTACCTGGAGACATCGGCGACGGCGATGTTCACCTTCGCCATCGCGCGTGGAGTGAATCGCGGCTGGCTGCCGCCGGTGTACGCGCCGGTGGCGCAGACGGGCTGGCAGGCGATCGCCACGCGGGTGCGCACCGACGGCAGGATCGAGGGCATTTGCGTAAGCACTACGGCGGCCTACGACGCGGTGTACTACTACAACCGCCCGACCGAACTGGGGGCGACGCAGGGGTACGGACCGGTGCTGATGGCGGGCGCCGAGGTGATGGCCATGCTGCGCGGGTTCGGTATCGACCGGAACCTGAACACGTTCCACTACCGGCTGAAGAAGTAGGGGCGCGGGCCACACGCGAGGATGGGTCGGATTCTCCACGTTCTGGTCAACTCCTTTTGAATCAATCTCGAAGGGCAGGAGACCGCCTCGGTTGGATGGTCCGCCATCAGCGCGGCTTTTTAGTTGATTGTGGCTACGTCTTGTGGCACAATCTAGTAGTGAACTGCGTAATAAGGTGGGAGCGCCGCTTTCCGAACTCCGCTCTCAATTTTGATTTGTGCCTGACCAATCCGAAAGCGCTGGACTTTGGGTTGACAAGAGAACTGCTCAGGAGCATTCTCGCCGGGAGACACCGGGGGCTTACTCTAAGTTCCCGTGCGGTCCAGGAGTTCCAAAGGTGGTTTGACCTTCCAGATACCCCATTGAAGGGCGACGCCTATGTCTTGCTCAGCAACTGGTTCTTGACACAGTCCGGAGATCGGCAAAGCATGGTGGCGAACCTCTGTGAGAAACTCTGGGATGCCTTGTTTCCGTGTCGGCCGATGAGTCGGCTTTCCTCGCCGGAACCCGGCCGCAATCACGTTATGATTCCTGCTGAATTCGAGCGCTTCTGGCGGCGGATGGTCGACGCTCAGGGTGGAAACGCGCCCGGAGCTGCCGGCGCCGCGCCGGTATCCAACGCCGAAGCGAAGATTCAGCTAGGCGATCCTGCCACGTGCGATGGTTCGACGGCTGACCGCCTTAGGGCGGCGTTCGAGAAAGAAGGACTGCACTTCGAGGTCGAGGGATCGCCCCGCGCCCTTTCCGACTTCCTGCAAATGGTGTCGAACTGGACGACCAAGCCTGAGGGGGCACTATGATTCGTTTTGTCGGCTTCGCCTACCCTTCCTACGACTTTGGGGAAACCGTCAATGAACAGCACCTCGCGCCGAGGCTGCCTGACGGATCGCCATTCACAGGCGCGCCTTCTGATTCGGTTCTGCTCTTCAGGGTGATTGCGAATCCAGGAGACCGAGAGCTTCGTTCGGGTACCTACGTTCTTGCGCCGGCTGACGGCGAGGAACGATCATCGTTCGCTCGACTCCGACAATGCGTTGCCGGATTGAATCCAGACCGAAAAGTGTACTGCACGCGATGCGGAGTATTGATCTCAGCTACCGAGCCGTTGTGTGCTCGGTGCGGCGCCAGACAGTTTTCGATCGAATCACTCATCGCGAACCTTGGGAACTTCGACTCGCGACTCGAACGCCAGGTGGCGGAGTTGACCGCCGCCCGGGGGGCAGTCGAGGCAACCGCATCTTTCAAGACGGCAGTTGCGCAAGTCCTCTCGAAGTCGCTCGCCTTGATGCCGGACCGGCCTTCAGCCCTAAGGCACATACTCTGCAAAGGTCGAATCTGGACAACGAGGGAGCATATGTCGGACGAAGAATTCGAAGCCCTGACTCAGGATGATCTTGACCGGAAGCAGGCGCGCAAGCGGAGCGCGGTCGCGCGACATAAGGGGAGTGTGGCCCAAGCCGAGCCGCGCCGGGTTGTGGCGGGCGGAGCGGATGCCGATCCCAGTTATCAGACTGCGCCACTGGCGGATTACAGCCTTTCGCTTCAAAGGCGAGGTACCCTTCTCTTCAACGAAGTTGAAAAATCAGTGGGCGGAAGGGCTAAGCGGTATGACGGAAGTTGGAGCGTTCTAGCAAGATCGAGCGACGTCACCGTGGCTAAGATCGTCATCTATCAGCGAGGCGTGGGTCACGAAAACGGAGTATTGCCCTTCCCTAAGGATGGCGTCTACGTGCTGGTGCGGACCAGCGGTAGTGGGGGAAGCGCCATTTGGAAAAGTGGGATCGTTGAGACCCTCGGTTTTTCTCAACGACTCCGCCGCGACTCAACAGTCGGCATCGCGCCGAGGCACGACCGACGATTCGCGTATTTCGAGGTCACGGACGAGGACGATCAGAAACGAATTGGACAGCTTCTGGCGAAGTGTTCGAATTTCTGATTACGGCCCCGCTGCACGGACCGGTCATGCGCTCAAGGCGCAGGTGCACGGGGACGTCGGTGGGCACAAAGTGGCGCCGGACGGCAGCGATAGGCGCCGTGCCGTGCATGAAGTCCATTTCGGTCTCAACTTCCGCTGTAGCGATGACGGTCCCGGTTCCGTCGCCCCCGTGGCTCGATCGTGCATAATTGAAGTAACAACCCCCATGAACAACGAGGATCCGAACGCGGAGTTGCCGCGGGTCGAGAGCCGCACCCTCGACCCCGCCGATTGGCCTGACTTCCGCAACCAGGCGCACCGGATGCTGGACGACATGCTGGATTACACCGAGACCATTCGCCAGCGTCCGGTCTGGCAGCCGATTCCCGAGGAGGCGCGGCAGCGGTTCCATGGGGATCTTCCCGAGGCGCCATCCGATCTGGCGGCGGTGCATGAGGAATTCATGCGCTTCATCCTGCCTTACAGCGCCGGCAACGTGCACCCCGGCTTCATGGGCTGGGTGCACGGAGGCGGCACGCCGGTGGGCATGCTGGCGGAGATGCTGGCGGCGGGGCTGAACGCCAACCTGGGGGGACGCGATCACGTTCCCATCGAGGTGGAGCGCCAGATCGTCCGGTGGATGCGCCGGATCTTCGGATTTCCCGAGAGCGCCAGCGGCCTGTTTGTCACGGGAACCTCCGTGGCGAACCTGATCGGGGTGCTGATCGCCCGCGATGCCGCGCTGGGCTTCGAGACGCGTTGCGCGGGTGTGGCCGGAAGTTCGAAACGGCTTGCGGCTTACGCCTCGGCGGCGGCGCACAGCAGCATCGGCAAGGCCATGGACATCTCCGGCATCGGCAACGGCGCGTTACGCCGGATTCCGGTGGACGGACGGCAGCGGATGGACCTGGGCGCGCTGGAGAAGGCCATCGAAGCCGATCGCCGCGCGGGCCTGACGCCGTTTCTGGTAGTGGGAACCGCGGGCACGGTCGACACCGGGGCGATTGACAACCTGGACGCCCTGGGGAGCGTTTGCCGCCGCGAGCGGCTCTGGTTCCACGTGGATGGCGCGTTTGGTGCGCTGGCGATTCTGGCTCCGGATCTGGCGCCGCGGCTCAAGGGTATCGAGCGCGCCGACTCGCTGGCATTCGATTTTCATAAATGGGGTCAGACGCCTTATGACGCCGGGTTCGCTCTGGTGCGTGACGAGGCGCTGCATCGCAACACGTTTGCCGAGTCGCCGGCTTACCTGAGAAAGGAAATGCGCGGTCTGGCCGCGGGCTCGTTTTGGCCCTGCGATTACGGGCCGGATCTTTCGCGCGGCTTTCGGGCGCTGAAGACGTGGTTCACGCTCAAGGTGTACGGCGCCGCGGCGTTGGGATCGATCATATCCCGCACCTGCGCGCTGGCCCGCTATCTGGAAAGCCGGATCGCCGCAACTCCGGAATTGGAGTTGCTGGCGCCGGTGGAGCTCAACATCGTGTGCTTCGGGTATCGCGCGGCGGACGCCCAGCGGATGAATCCCAGGATCGTCGTCGAGTTGCAGGAGTCCGGGGTGGTGGCGCCGTCCAGCACCATGGTCGCCGGGCGCATGGCGATTCGCGCGGCTATCGTCAATCACCGGACGGGCACCGAAGAGATCGACGCACTGGTGGAAAAGACCGTGGCCCTGGGCCGGGCCATCGAGGCCGAGGGGACGGCGTAACCGCCCCGCGGACCATTCCGGTTCCGCGAACCGCAACGAAACACGGAACCGGAATGGCGATGACCGGCGGCGCATTCACCCCTTAGGGCAGAACGACGCGGGTTACCGACTCAAACTGGCCGCCGGTGTACGTGCCGGCGATGGTGAGGTGATGGCGCGCGCCCGGGCCTCCAACCGAAGCCGGGAAGTGCACGACGGCCGCGGCAGATTTGCCCGGAGCGATGGCGCCAAGAGATATGGGAAGGCCGGACGCCACGGCGCCGCCGATTTCCACCCTGGTTACCTGGACGCCGGCCGCGGTGGCGGCGCCGGAGTTAGTCACCGTAACACGAACAGTCACGGCCTTAGTGGCCGAATCGCGCGTGAGTTCGGAGGATACGGTGAGTCTGACGCTGCCGGCCGCCTGGGTCACGCTAATGGTGACGGTCATGGTGGCTGAGTTGTAATCGGCGCCGTTGGCAGGCGTAAAGGACACCTTCAACTGTTGGTTGTTCCCAACCGGCAGTACGGCGCCGGCCGGAGGCGAGTAGACGAAGGAACCCGCCACGTTGGCGGTGGCGTCCAACTGCGCCGCGCCCAATGGCGTGCCGGAGACAACGGAGGCCGGGTTATTCCAGGTCAGCACCGGGTTGGCTTTGGCGATCGTGAGCGCGCCGCTGCCTACGCTGGATGCAGCGTCGGCGTCGCCCGAGTAACTGGCCGACACCGCGTAGCTTCCGGCGGCGCTGCCCGCGGGGATCTGAAATGCGGCCACCGCCTGGCCATTGGCGACAGCGGCGGTGGCCGAGCCCAGACCGGTGACGGTGAAGGCGACAGTGCCGCCTGTCACCGGTGCCGACGCGCTCGACACGGTCGCGGCCAGTTTCACCGACTGGCTGGCGGGAGAGTACACCGCGGAAGCGTTGGTCACCTGCGTGCTGCTGGACGCGGCAGTGTTGGTCAAGGCGAAACTGGCGGTAGATGCGGCGCCGGAGACGCCTGCTGTTACGCCGTACGTCCCCGCGGTTGCGTTGGCGGTGAACGCCGGCGCCGTGGCCACGCCTTGCGCGTTGGTGGTTGCAGAGGCGGACAAGGCAGCGCCGAACTTGCCGCTGGCGCCCGAACCGGGCGCGGTGAACGTGACGGCCACGCCTGCAACCGGGTTGCCGCCCGCGTCCTTCACAGTGGCCTGGAACGCCGTCAGGAATGTTGTGTTCACCTGCGCGCTCTGACCTCCGCCGGCGGTTGCCACGATGCTGGACGGCGCGGGCGCCTGCGGCGTAGCCGATGCCTCGGTGGACAGGGCGCTGGTTCCACCCGCGTTGACCGCGGCAACCTTGTAGTAGTACTTGGCGCCGTTGGTCAGCCCGGTATCGTTATAAGATGTGGTCGCCACGCCGGTGGCGATGGGCGTGTTGCTCTCGGCGCCTGCCGCCGTGCCGCGGTACACGCTATAAGTCGCCGCGCCTCCGGCAGCAGCCCAACTCAGAGCCACGGAGGCGTTGCCGGCTGTCGCCGTCAGACCGGTCGGGGCGGACGGCGCGGAAACTTGAGGCGTAGCCGACGCCTCGGTGGACAGGGCGCTGGTTCCGCCGGCGTTGACCGCGGCAACCTTGTAATAGTACCTGGCGCCGTTGGTCAGCCCGGTATCGTTATAAGATGTGGTCGCCACGCCGGTAGCGATCGGCGTGTTGCTCTCGGCGCCTGCCGCCGTGCCGCGGTACACGTTATAAGTCGCCGCGCCTCCGGCAGCAGCCCAACTCAGAGCCACGGACGCGTTGCCGGCTGTCGCCGTCAGACCGGTTGGGGCGGACGGCGCGGCCGGAGCCGATGTGATCGTGATGGTGGCGGCGGAGTTGTTCCAATAGTAATCGGTGGACCAGGTGGAGTCAAAGACGCCGATCATCACCGTGTAGGTCCCGGCCGCAACGGTGCTGGCGGGAGTCCAACTGTACGAATACTTAAGGGCCTGGCCCGCCGCGAAGGTCTGGCTGCTCCATACCTGCGTTGCGACGGCGGTGCCGCCCTGATTGAAGATTTGTAACTCGACATTGGAGTTCGCCAGACCCGAGGTTCCATTCGCGGTCACCGTGAGCGACACGACCGAAGTGCCGCCCACCGCCACGGCCGGCGGAGCCGCAGTGGCCGAAGACGTGAAACTCAGGGACGAATTGACCGTGATGGCGGCCGCCGAGGAATTCAGGCTCCACTGCTGCCCGGCCGCGCCGAACACCCCGATCTGGACGGTGTACGTTCCGGCCAGCGCGGGAGTGAGCGCCAGCGAATAGGTTTGGGTTTGATTGGTGGTAAAGCTCTGGGCGGTAAAGCTTTTGCTCGCGGCGGTGGCGCCGGTGGGATCGAGTGCAACTACCTGAACGGAGCCGTTGCTGAGCGTGTTGGCGGTGCACTTGACGGTCGCAGTGATCGTGGTGCTGGCATTCTGAGCGACGGGGTTCGGCGACGCGCTGGCCGAAGACGAGAACGTGGGGGGTGCGAGCGGCGTGGCCGCGACCTCGGACGAATTGGGACCGGCGCCGATCGAGTTGGTCCCCGAAACGACGTAGTAGTAAGTGGCGCCGTTGGTGAGTCCCGTGTCGGTAAAGGTGGTTGGCGACGGGCTGGCGACCGTTCCGATTGCCGTGTAAGGTCCGCCGCTCACCGTTCCGCGTTGGACGGTGTAGCTGGTGGCGCCGCCGCTGGCATTCCAGGTGAGCGTCACGGCGCCGTTGCCCACGGCCGCCGCCAGACCCGCCGGAGCAGTGGGCTTGCTTGTGACCGCGCCCGCCGGGATGACGAAAAGGGTAATGCTCTGCGAAGGAACCGTGGCGCCGATGGCGTTGTTCGCCACCGTGACGTTGGCCAGTTGGTCGATCTTTGTCTGGGTAGCGGACGAAATCTGATAGACCTGTGCCGTTCCAGTGCTGGCAAAGTTCGCCAGGCTTATAGTGACCGGCGTGCTGCCCGTCTGTTTGTTGATGACCATTACGGTTAGCGCGCCGTCCTGCGAGCGGAGCGCGGCGAACGAGGACAAGTTATCGGGATTGGCGACGGTGGCCGGCACGCTGGTGTCTCCGAAAGTGGAGAGCTTGCCATCGTAGTTGCGGTAAATCTGGAATGAGAGAAACGTCGGGTAGGCCGGAACTCCGTAGATGGCTGCCATGTCGAATCCGTACGCCCCGTAAATACCCAGAACGTCGGCCTGCGTGGTTGCGCCGTTCAAGGCCGCATCGTCTCCCCAGTTGTACTCGGTGCAGCCGATCTCGAGCCCCGGGTAATACTGGTTCACCCAGCTCTTCATGAGGGGAATGTACTCCTCAACTCCGTTGTTGAGGCCGGAGCCGGTTTGCCAGTCCCCGGAATCCACGAAGGTCGGATCCCAAAGCATGCGCGTCTGCTGGTTGCGTTGCTTCTGGGTGGCGGCATCGTCGCCGCCGCCGGGAATGGCGTTGTAGCAGTGGACGCTCAATACGTCGATCAGCTTAATACCGGTGGTCTGCCGATATTTGTAAAGCTGCTGGAGCAACCAGGGGTAGTAGTAAGTATTGTTATGAGTGGCGTAATCGGAGCCTGCGCCGGTTCCGTTCGCCTGGTCGTGTCCACTTTCCCACATGGCCCACCAGGACCACTCTTCAGGGCCAATGATCTTCGCGTTCGGATCGGCGGCGCGAATGGCGCCCGCGTAGGCAACGATGGCGTTGTACAACTCGTCGTACGTCTCCGGTTTCGGGTGGACGTCCTGATGGGTCCCGCTCCAGATTGAGGGCTCGTTGTCCAATATGTAGTACTTGACCCCGGTGGAAGTCGTCGACGTCCCCCATTTCGCGAGCAGATGCTGCAGCCAGCCTTGCTGAATGGCAACGCTGTTGGGCACATAGGCGATGGCCGGGTCGTTGGTGAGAATGGGCTGTCCCGTGGCGGCGCTGATGCCGTTGCCGGCGTCCGGCTGCCACGGGTCGGCGCCGGTTTGCGCGCCGTACTTGGCGATCGAGTAGGACCACAGCGAGGCCGCGCCGGTGGTGGCGTTGGGACCCGCCTTGGCGATGTAGCCAAGCATGGGAATCGTGATGGCCGGCTCGCTTCCCACGTTGGCGGCGCGAGTATTTAGGATGAAGCTGTCGGCGAGCCCTCCCTGGGCCAGCGGACTGCTCAGAAGATAGCTCTCCCAATACCAGTCGTGGCTGAGGTTCCAGGCATCCTGTTGCCAGTTGTATGTGCTGTTGAGGTCGCCCCCAAAACGGTGGATCGGGGCGTTCACAGCGGCAAGATCCGCCGGCAGCACATTGTCGTTGGAATCCATGAACATGCCAACCCCATAGATATTAGGGTTGATGGGGTGACGGTTGGCACTCGCGTCCACGCTGACTGAAGTGGCCGGATTCTGGGCGTAGAGATGCCCCGCGGCAACCGCAAGAAACAGGGCCAAGGGGAGCATGGACAGGCAAGCCCTCCCCAGCCTGACGACATTGGCGTTCCTGAAAATCGCTGACTTCACAATACCTCCTTCGCAGACAGCCGGTTCCGGATCCCTGAACCGCGTGGGAGCGGAAGTTAGGTACTAGTAGTACCAGTACACTAACGGATAATAACCGCATACACTGCGTAAATCAAGAAACACGGAATGCTGAATTTGGAGGTAACATACATATTAACAATCGGATAGAAGCGTATGTCCAAATACGCTGGCGGGCGTGAGTTATCCAAAGCGAATCGGCGCAGATAACACCACATTAGTGTGCTGTCTCTCCAAACTAAAGAACGAGGGCTGGGGCTGGGCGTTCGGTAGCCGGGGGCGGCATTTGTATGTTACGCCACAAATTCCTGAGAGTTTGCGGTCGAACCCGCCACCTAGTGGATGAAGTCCCGCAAATCTGGCGGTTTGCACCTGCCTCAATTGACATTGACAATCGGTTTTCACCCAGAGGGGAGCCGTGTCTCTATGAACGAGATGGCGCGAGAGGGTTCAGTTTCCGCCCTGCTGGTGGGCGAATACGAAAACGACCGGGTGCTGGTCCGAGACGTTTTCCGCAAGCTGGGATGGCGGCTGTTCGAGGCGCGCGACGGGCGGCGGGCGATGGCGTGGCTGCAGCGCCATGGGGTGCAGGTGGTGATTGCGGAGGGCGGGCCGGCGGGCGCCGGATGGCTGCGGCTGCTGGAGGCCTTGCGGGATTTGCCGGATCCGCCGCAACTGGTGGTGACTTCGCGCACGGCAGACGACTTCCTTTGGTCCGAAGTGCTCAACTGCGGCGGATACGACGTCCTGCCCCGTCCGCTCAACCGCGACGAAGCGGAACGGGTGATCGCCGGGGCGGGACGTCAGTTCCGCTCACTGCGAGACGGTTTGGCGCCGGCCGGCGCGGCCGGGACTGCGGCGTAGTCCGCGAGGCCCGCCCGGGGACAAATATCGATATTGCGCGGCGTGCCGCCGAATTCGATTAATGCCGAATTCCGGCGGCGCAAACCACTCCCACACCACCACTTGACAGGGGTACGTGTGCGCTTTAGCACCTGCCATCCGTAACCTGAAGACACACCATATAGATAAAAATCTTGACCTGCCACTACATATTGGGGCAAGATTACGGAGGCGTTTCTTCAAGCAGGAACTCCCCGGAGGAATCAAGCATGGCAAAGCCCGCAGTTGGCCTGGATGCGAAAATGGAATCAATGGACACCGACACCACGGCGCAGAACAGGCCAGGAGTCGCCTTCCCGCGTTATTTTACCGCTCGGCTGGAACCGGGCAAGACCCCCTACGACGACGTGCAGTGGGAGACCCGCACGGCCCTGATCGGAAACGACAAGGGCAACGTGATCTTCGAGCAGCGCGACGTGGAAGTTCCGGTGGACTGGTCGCAGACGGCCACCAACATTGTGGCCAGCAAGTACTTCCACGGCAAGCTCGGATCGCCGGAGCGGGAATCCAGTGTGGCGGACCTGGTGGAGCGGGTGGTGGATACCATCGCCGGATGGGGTAAAAAGGACGGGTATTTCCGCTCGGAGGAGGACGGCGAGGCCTTCCGCGAAGAGCTGGCGCACCTGATGCTGACGCAGAAGGCGTGCTTTAACTCGCCGGTGTGGTTCAACGTGGGCGTAAAGGAAGGGCGCGGCTACGGCTGGATCTACGATCAGCAGGAGGATCGGATCGCCAAGCTGGAGAAGGGCGTGACGCGGCCGCAGTGCTCGGCGTGCTTCATCGTCTCGGTGCGCGATTCGCTGGAGTCCATTCTGGATCTGGCGAAGACCGAAGGCATGTTGTTCAAGTGGGGCTCGGGGACCGGGTCGAACCTCTCGCCGCTGCGCGAGGAAGACGCCATTCTGTCGGGCGGCGGGCGCGCTTCCGGTCCGCTGTCGTTCATGAAGGGATTCGATGCGTTTGCGGGCGTGATCAAGTCGGGCGGAAAAACGCGGCGCGCGGCCAAGATGGTGATCCTGAACGTGGACCATCCGGACATCCAGGCGTTCATCTGGTGCAAGGCCAAAGAAGAGAAGAAGGCTTACACGCTGGTGGAGGCTGGTTACGACGCATCGCTGGATGGGGAAGCCTACAGCTCGATTTTCTTCCAGAACGCCAACAACAGCGTGCGCACGACGGACGATTTCATGGAAGCGGCGGCTGCCGACGGCGACTGGTGGACCAAATCGGTGGCCACGGGCCAGCCCGTGAAGCGGTACAAGGCGCGCCAACTGCTGCGCCAGATCGCCGAAGCCACGCACCAGTGCGGCGACCCCGGCATGCAGTTCGACACCACCGTGAACCGCTGGCACACGTGCAAAAACACGGCCCGCATCAACGCATCGAACCCCTGCTCGGAGTACATGTTTCTGGACGATTCGGCGTGCAACCTGTCGTCGCTGAACCTGATGAAGTTCGTGGGACCGGACGGACAGTTCGACGTGGAGGCCTTCCGGCACGCGGTGGACACCATGATCCTGGCGCAGGAAATCATCGTGGACAACGCCAGCTATCCGACCGAGAAGATCGGGGCGAACTCGCACAACTTCCGGCCGCTGGGGTTGGGATTCGCCAACCTGGGAGCGCTGCTGATGGCCATGGGCATTCCCTACGACAGCGACCAGGGGCGGGATTTCGCGGGAGCGATCACGGCGGTGATGTGCGGCCAGGCGTACCTCACGAGTTCGCGCGTTGGCGCGGCGACGGGGCCGTTCGCGGGCTACGCGGAGAACCAGCAGCCGTTCCTGGAAGTGATGCGCATGCACCGCGACGCGGTGAACCGGATCAACCGCAACAACATTCCCACGGCGCTGTACCAGGGGGCGCAGCACTGCTGGGACGAGGCGTACGAAAGCGGCCGCCGCCACGGGTACCGCAATGCGCAGGTGACGGTGATCGCGCCCACGGGAACCATCGGCTTCATGATGGACTGCGACACCACGGGCATCGAGCCGGACCTGGCGCTCATCAAGCATAAGAAGCTGGTAGGCGGCGGAGCGATCAAAATCGTCAACAACACGGTGCCGGCGGCGCTGATCAAGCTGGGGTATACGCCCGACCAGGTGGAGCGGATCGTGACGCACATCGATTCCACGGGGACCATCGAGGGCGCGCCCCACTTGAAACCGGAGCACCTGCCGGTATTCGATTGCAGTTTCCGGCCGCAGAATGGAACGCGCTCGATTCACTACATGGGCCACGTGCGCATGATGGCGGCGGTGCAGCCGTTCATTTCGGGCGCGATTTCAAAGACCATCAACATGCCCGAGGAGTCCACGCTGGAAGACGTGATGACGGCGTACACCGAGAGCTGGAAGCTGGGGTTGAAGGCCGTGGCCATTTACCGCGACAATTCGAAGCGGGTGCAGCCGTTGAGCTCGGGGTCGGGCAAGAGCGAGAAAAAGGCGGCGGCGACGGCGCCCGCCGCGCCCCCGGTGGAGAAGGTGGTGTACCGGCCGGTGCGGCGCAAGCTGCCGGATGAGCGGCGGTCGATCACCCACAAGTTTTCCATCGGCGGCCACGAAGGGTACATCACGGTCGGAATGTACGACGAGGGAGCGCCGGGCGAGATCTTCATCACCATGGCCAAGGAGGGCTCGACCATCAGCGGGCTGATGGACGCGTTCGCCACGGCGGTGAGTTTCAACCTCCAGTACGGCGTGCCGCTCAAGTTCCTGGTGGACAAGTTCGCGCACGTGCGGTTCGAGCCCAGCGGGTGGACGGGCAACCAGCAGATTCCGTACGCCAAGTCCATCATGGATTACATTTTCCGGTGGCTGGGCGGGAAATTCCTGGGTCCGGAATACGCGGTGACGGAGGCTGGAGAAACACCCAATCTGCGCCCGACGGAAGCCGATCCGCAGCAGCAGTTGCCGTTTACCCAGGGTGTGACGGATGCGCCCTTGTGCGCGGAATGCGGGTCCATCATGACGCGCAACGGAAGCTGCTATAAGTGCGGCAATTGCGGCGGCACCAGCGGGTGCAGTTAGAGCTCCCAGGCTGCAACGTTGCGGCCGCGGCGGCGGGGCCTCATCCCCGCCCCGCCGGGGTGGATTACGAAGGCCGCAAGGCCGCCGTTCAACACGGGGACCCAGTCCAGGTGCTACACTGGTCACACTGCCTGCCGAGAGGAAGTCTCCCGTGTCTTTCTTCAAGCACGAATTGGCCGTTGCCGAGTCCGATCGCATAGGTCCCGGTACCCGCGTTTGGGCCTTCGCTCATGTTCTGCCGGGTGCGCAGATCGGCGCGGACTGCAATATCTGCGATCACACGTTCATCGAAAACCAGGCTGTCCTCGGCGACCGGGTCACGATCAAGTGCGGGGTGCAAGTCTGGGATGGAGTGACGATCGAGGACGATGTCTTCGTCGGTCCCAACGCGACTTTCGGTAACGACGATTTCCCGCGCAGCCGCCGGCACGACCGGCCGCTGCTGCGCACGCTGGTGAAACGCGGAGTGTCGATCGGAGGGAACGCGACCATCCTGCCCGGCATCACCATCGGGGAGTGCGCCATGGTGGCGGCGGGCGCCGTCGTCACCCGCGACGTCCCTCCCAACACCGTGGTGGCGGGCAACCCGGCCAGAATCATGGGCTACGTGGGAGGGGGCGTCGAGGAGCGCGCCATGCGCGCCACCGTCCCGTGGGAGCGAGGCAAGTATCCCTCGAGAGTTCCCGGCGTCACGATTCACCGCCTCGCGCTGGTCGAGGATTTGCGTGGACATCTGAGTTTCGCGGAGACGCCCGCTGACGTTCCGTTTGAGATCAAGCGATGCTTCACGATCTTCGATGTCCCCGGACGCGAGTTGCGGGGTGCGCACGCTCACCGCACCCTGCACCAGTTCCTGACCTGTGTACATGGAGAATGCCGTCTCGTGGTGGACGACACGGTCACCCGGGAAGAGATCGTCCTCGACTCGCCGAGCCTGGCAGTGCACGTTCCGCCCATGATCTGGGCAGTGCAGTACCGCTACTCTCCGGATGCCGTCCTCTTCGTGCTGGCATCGGACGTGTACAACTCCGCCGATTATATCCGCGACTATGATGAGTTCCGGACGCTTAGGAAAGCCGGAAATGGTGCTGCTTAACGACTTCAGACGCCAATGGCGGGATACGCGCGAGAGTGTTCTCGAGGCGGTCAACGCGGTCGGCGAAAGCGGCTGGTATATTCTGGGGCGGGAGGTGGCCGAGTTCGAATCGGCGCTGGCGGCGTACTGGGGCCGGATGCACGCGGTGGGAGTCGCCAGCGGCCTGGACGCCCTGGAGCTTTCCTTACGGGCACTGGGCTGCGGGCCCGGAGAGAAAGTGCTGACCTCGCCGATTTCGGCCCTCGCCACGGCGCTGGCGATCGTCAAGACCGGCGCCACTCCGGTCTTTGTGGACTGCGCGCCCTGCGGCTTGATCGATCTGGATGCGTCCGAGGATCTGCTTCGAACGCGGCCGGACATCCGTTTCTTTTTGCCGGTCCATCTCTACGGCCAGTGTCTCGATATGCGCCGCCTGGCGGATTTGAAGCGCCGTTTTGGAGTCAGGCTCGTCGAAGACTGCGCCCAGTCGATCGGCGCGAGCAATGACGGGATTGCCTCCGGCACGGCGGGCGACTGCGCCGCCACGAGCTTCTATCCGACCAAGAATTTGGGCGCCATGGGCGACGGCGGCGCAGTGCTCACTTCCGACGATGCCGCCGCCCAGGCGGTTCGGGTGCTGCGCGATTACAGCCGGTCGGGTAACCACGGGCATGTCACCCTGGGCTTCAACAGCCGGCTCGACGAACTGCACGCCTCCATTCTGCGCCGCGCTTATCTTCCGAAGCTGCCGGCGTGGACAGCCCGGCGCCGCGCGGTCGCGGCGCGCTACTTGCTTGAACTCGCCAATCCGGCCGTGGTTCCGCTACCGCCGCCGCCCGGATCCTCATCGTGCTGGCACCTGTTTCCGGTGCGGGTCCTCTCGGGCGATAAGAAGGCTTTCATGACTTACTTGGGCGAGCGTGGAATACTCACCGGAGAACACTATCCTTTGGCCTTGATGGACCAACCGGTTATGCGGGGGATACGGCACGAGTGCTGCGGTGAACCGCGCACCGCGCGCGCGATATGCCTCTCCGAAGTGAGTTTGCCGATCCACCCGTATCTCACCGATGCGGAAGCCGGATCGGTGATCGAAGCCGTCAATGCGTGGCGGACCTGACCCGGCAAGCCCCGGCCGCCGGACGGGCCCGTCTTGTCGCTGCTGTGACCGCTCGCAAACCAACGGGGAGGGCACTGGCGGGCATCGATCGGGGTGTGGTCCTCCAACTCGATCCGCGCTTCCGGATTTTGCTTGTTCGCGGCCGCTGGGGCGGTGTACCCTCGCTTTAGCGCTCCAGAACGGCCGCCGATGCTCCCGCGGCCCCGGCCGCCCCGTGAGGTCCGTATGCGAATCTCAAACGCGTTTCCGCTAATTCCGCTGATGGCTGGCACTTTGTTGGCGCAGCGCCCGTGGCAACGGATCGCGGCGCCGCCCATCGGCGAAGTAGCGGCGAATTTCAAGACGCCGCCGCGCGAGTACGGCGCCATCCAGCCGTGGATTGGCTGGAACGGCCCACAGGCCAGGCAGAACATCGTCCAGGATTTCGACCGGCTCGCGGCCAATGGCATCTTTGTCGCGAACATCTCGGTGGCGCGTGGAGGCAACCCCGCGTACCTTTCGCCGGACTATCTCGCCCTCATGAAGTTCGCCGTCGAGGAGGCAGCCACGCGCGGCATCAAGCTTTGGTTCGCCGACGAAGCCGCCTACCCCAGTGGGTTCGCCGGCGGCTTGATCGCCAAGGAATACCCGCAACTCGGCATGCAGGGCATCCTCGCCGACATACGCGTCCGCGTGGCGCCAGGCCAGACGCTCTCCATGCCTGCGCCGCCGGACACCCTCGCAATCTTCGCCGTGAAGGCCTCCTCCGGCCGGCAAGAGCAGGCCACGGTTCCGATTCCGGTTCCCGCCGATGGCCGGCTCAAGTGGACCGTGCCGGCCGAAGGGTCCACCCCGAATGAGCCCCACTTCGATTGGGAGGTGGTTTTCGTGCGGCACGTCTTCATCAGTTCGCCGACCCGGAACGCCAATCGCGAGGACGGGACAGTCGCCAAGGACAGCCTGTACACGCTGATCGACTACCTGGACCCGGAGGCCACCCGCGCCTTCCTCAAGACCACGCACGAGGCCTACAAGGCGGCGTTCGGCGATGAATTCGGCAAGACCGTTCTGGGATTCTTCGGCGATGAGCCGGATTACACCGGCTTCATTCCCTGGACTCCCCGGTTGCTCGATGAGTTTCAAGAGCGGAAGGGTTACGATCTGAAGCCCTTCATTCCGCAGTTCTTCACCGGCCGACTGACGGATGAGGCGCAACGGGCCAGAGCCGACTACTACGACGTGTGGAGCGGCATCTTTCGCAGCAGCTATTTCGGCGTGCTGGCCGGCTGGTGCGCCCGCAACAACGTGGAGTATCTGGTGCACCTGAACCACGAAGAAACCATGGTGGCCCTGGTTCGCAGCGAGGGTGATTACTTCCGCGACAACCGCTACGTGCAGGTTCCGGGGATCGATAACCTGAACCAGCTTTCGCCAGGTGCGATCCACGTGCCGGACGGGACCTGGAACGTCAATAACAACTTTCCGAAGCTCGCCTCTTCGGCCGCCCACCTGTTCGGCAGGCCCAAGGTCTGGTCGGAGGAAGGTGGCGGACTGGGTATCGACCGCAAGTTCCAGTTGGACTTTCAACTGGTGAGAGGAGTCAACGCACTGCAGATTCAGGTCCCCGGCGTGCGCGGCGGCCCCGGTCAGGCCGCGGGGATTCTCTCCTCTGGCGCGGACTGGCTGA
>Ga0209039_10002189_pt1 | contig 16926 bp, 31 predicted proteins | sample BogFormECP12_OM1_FD_188238 | JGI IMG/M metagenome (GOLD analysis project Ga0209039, IMG submission 188238) | Bog forest soil microbial communities from Calvert Island, British Columbia, Canada - ECP12_OM1 (SPAdes) (version 2) | ecosystem: Environmental > Aquatic > Freshwater > Wetlands > Bog ... | reverse complement strand
ACGAGAGGCAGGAACGGTGCTGTGGCACCGAGCCTGCTGGGACCATCGATACAAGGCTTGGAATCCGCATGAGAAAGCATTGAGGATGGCCATGCCGATACTTAGGGAGATGGGATTCGAAAAAATCCTGACTTTCAGCGACAACAGGTTCCATACGGGCGAAATGTATAAAAAGATTGGGTTTAGATTCGAGAAAGAACTCAAGCCCGACTATTCGTACACCAACGGAAGGGAAAGGAAATCCAAGTACGCCTTGAGAGTCAAGGCGGGAACGGATGAAATCCGATCAGCCGCCGCGAATGGTTGGTACAGGATTTGGGATTCGGGAAAAATGAGGTACGGATTGGAGATAACCTAGCTTTCCATTTCTTTTGACAGGGAGCTTGCGAATGCAAAGCTAAAGAAAGAACTATGTTACTCCGCCCTGCCCGTCAAGATCATGGACAAGGGCTCCAACAAGGGCGACATCGACAGCGTCACGGACAACGAGTCCGGTCAAAATAGTAGCTGGTAGGTCTCGAAATCAAATATTTATACCAAGAGCCTCTTCAGTGGCTTGGTAACTGAAATGATCATTCTGAAAGGAGACTAATATGACGCTTGGAACCTTTGGGATTCTTTTGTTGACTCACCTCCTTGCTGGTGGGATCGGTGTGGAAGCGAAGACTTGGTTGAACAATCTGGAAGGCAAGGCATATTACTTCTTCAAAGCCGAAGCCGACCAACTTGTGGCCGACGCAAAGGCAGAAGCCGAACAGATCGTCGCCGAGGCTAAAGCGGAGGTTGCGAAGCTTCTGAAGACCTCCGAAGCGACCGTCGTCACCGAAGTGAAAAAGACCGCAGAGTTTATGCCCACTCCCATCAAGCAGTAACCTTTTCCCCAAGGCGCGGATCGGTAGCGCCTGGGATTCCCCTCCTGAAAACCAATTTTAGGAACCTTTTGCAGGGGCAGGTGTGCCTCGCAGGAGACTGAATGCTGGACTTAACTGGCGGGAACCTCGTAGCTTATTTGCGTCGTATTATCGAAGACGCCGTCAACCGGAGTCCCAGGTTTCGGCGGAGCCTTGGAGAAGTAACCCATCAATTCAACAATATGATCCAGTTCCAGGACGCCCAGGTTACGATAAAAGACGTGTCGGCGTCAGGGAACCGGTTGTCGCCCGATTTCTTCATGTTCAAGGCTTACGGTCGGGCCATCCTGGCCAAGGTCCAGGACCACGAGGGGCAGTTCATCGAATGGCTTCGAGAGATCGACGCCACTCGAAACACCCCCGTTCCGGGCGTATACTACCTCAATGTCGATTCCGTTGACGATGCGACCAGCGATGTCGGCCTGACCATTCAAACCTATCGATGGGCGGAAGGGCATGTATCCAACGCCGAGGGCTCCATAGTCTACTTGGCAAAGGGCATAGACGGGACGACGCTAGGTGCTGCGCTCGTCAGTTCCCCGCCGCTCTCGCCGCCCGTGTCCGTCTTGTCCACGGCGGTGGGCACCGGAGACCCTCCGCCAGCGAATGCCGACATTCTTCTGTTCCCCGATTTCCTCTATCTGCTCACGCCGACGCCTGCCGGGCTTCAGCTTTACCAAGGCAGCCCGGCCGTGGCGCTTATTCCACTGCTCGATTACTGGTACCAAGTGGCGATGGATCAAGTCGTCGTCCAGAGCACCATCGGGGGATCGGAAATAGCCAATGTGCTGGCACCCACGGTGGAAGTGATGACCAGCCCGCCTACGACGATCAATACCTTGATTTCGTTCACCTTGACGGACCAGACCGGGTACGAGCTTCAGCCTGGGAAGGACTACACCTACTACGCCGCAAAGGGATGGGTAAAGCTGTCCGACTGGACTCCGGCCGGCCAGACCATCACGGCTCAGATGGTGGTCAAGGGGGACCCCACTTTCGTGGCGGGAACCAACTCCGAGAACATTCTTCAACTGGGGGTGGGTCCTACGGAATCCCTGGCGGAGGGCCAAGTGATCATTCATACATCCCAGGGAGACCTCACTGCGCCCGTCCTCGACCTCGACGGCAGCACGACCCTGCCGAACCTGCTTCTCCCCGGACAGTGGTGCCGATGGGAAGTCAGGATCAATGTCGGGCAAGCCCGGAAAACGGGGAAGAAATATCGGACCAACGAAGAGCTTATACCGGGCCTGAGGGTGGCGATAGGGGACAATGTCATCGTGGGAGATCAGGTGGCCATCATCGTATCCCCGACGAATACCGAGACTTACGAGGTCTACGGCTCCAAGGAAAACATCACCTTTACCGTGGAAGTCAGGTCCAACGACCTTCAGACCTCCTCCGACATCTCGGAAATCCTCAAGAGAGAACTCCTGGTAATGCGCCGCGAGAATATGGAAGCGGACGGCGTGACGATCTTCGAAGCAAGCCGGTCGTACCGTGGCCTCCAGCGTGACATGTCCGGCACCGCACCGCAATATACCTATGTGGTGGGCGTGACGGCGATGTGCGACTGGAAGGTCTACGTGCCCCTGGTGACCCGCTTGGCCCATCTGGAGATCACCGAGACTACGGCGCTCCCCTCGCTCCCGAGACCGACGCTGAGCCTGTCGCCAAGGGCGACTGCCTTCGGGATGAACGGATTCATTGAAAGCTACAGTTAGGTCAGGAAATTTGAACTATCTACAGTATTTAGCCTCGCCTAAAGTGTCGTCGTAAACTTGGGGCTTACGGAGAATCCTGAGATCAAACAAGGCTTTGTTCACGCTACCTCCAGACGCTCAAACTCTTGTCCCACTGCAACTTGTTCTCTTCCTTGCAGGGAGTGCAGACCGGCTCTGCGACCACCATGCCGTTGTCCAGTTTCTTGACGAACGACCAGACGAAAGTCGCCGTGGTCCTCTGGCAGACGGTACAGGTCGGATTCAATGTGGTGGCCATTGGCTACTGTTCCCGCTTTTCCCGTCCCGTGCCGAGGGCGCATAATTGGTCGTAGAGATCGAGCCATTCCTTCTGAGCGCCGACCACTTTGACGCTCATGGGTTCCCGGCTCATCTGGGCCGAGAGTTCCGTCATACGGGCTGCCGCTTCTTTGACTGAAGTCATCTTTCCCTCCATGTTTACTCTTGCTTGCTTAGAATCCGGTTCGTGGGAGTAGGTTTCTCCCAATCACGGCGAAGAATGGCGACGGCGATGTCGATGTTGGCGTCGGTACGGGCTCTTGGCACCCCTCACGGCTTCAGTGAACGAGGGTCGGGCGAACGTCCAGGGCATCTCGACCAACTCCCGGCAAAAGTCACGCATCTCCATGTATTCGCCCTTGGTGTTGCTCCTGGCATTCAGGGTCAAACCATCTCCATCCAGGACCACCTCGCTCGGACGCATCCGCTCGCTCGCGGCGTCGAACGCTGCACGAAGCTTTGCCTTATTCACCGGCAAGACAACCCGAAAATACTGCCATGCCTTGGACTCTGCGGTCCGCTGGCCTAACATTTTAATCTCCTTAGGGCTACCCGCCGAACTGGAACTCTCTGTTGTTCAGGCAGGAGTTAGCCCATTGTTCCCAACCGTTCTTGGGATTGAATTTCGTCAGCCAAGTGGGTCCGAAAATGTTCCGAACCTGCTGGAGGGCGGAGGAGTCAGCCTGAGTGGTATAGATGCCGGTCTCCCATGAATGACGAAGAGCCGATTTCCAGTACCGCCCGTTTTCCTTGGCGAATCTCAAAAGAGCTTGAATCTGCTCAACTGTCGGTTTTTCTTCCATATCCCCTTTTGGACGGGATGTTCGAGGCCGCTTCTCCTGGTCCTGGTGGCTTTTCGACACCACCCGATGGATGCCTCCATCAGGGGTAGGGAATCGAAGCAGCCACGAACAATCCGCCTTCACCTTCAATATACATCGGGGATCGGCTACCTTTTGTCTTTTTCTTGTCCTGTCACGTCCTGGCAGACATCGCAGACTTCGCATTCGCCGCAGGTACAGGTCTTTCGAACAGATGACCGTAGATCGCCAGGGCACAATACTGCAACAGGCTCTCAAACGGCGATACCGCTGCCCCATTCGAATGGGAACTTGCCGAGCAATTCCCGGAGACCGGCACCATGCTTGCACGAGGTTTTCTTCCCGCACCACATGAGACCGAACTTGAGCATGGCATCCATACAACTGCAAACAATGATGGCGGTGCCGTTCCCCCACCCGGCCCTCTTGTTCTTGACTGCTGAGAGAATGTAGCCTTCACCGGGATCGAACTCGGACGGCGTAGCAAAGTTGCGAACGCTGAGATCGTCGGGAAATTCCTTGCTGATGCGGGTAGGAATACCAACCTCGACATATTCTCCTGCCCGAAGATGTCCGAACCTGCGAGAAAATGCTGACATGATGCCTCCTAAACCTTTGGTTTGATCAAATACTCGCTTGCGTCCCGTGGGCGGACCTTGCGATTGCTCATGCTGCGGTAGTGGTCCAGGCTGTCCATGGGGAACCCTTTGTAGAGCTTGGCTCCGTCCGGGTCGTAGCTCAGGAGCCAGTTGCCCCGTTTTGCGAGGAGCTTGAACAGCCTGTCGTGAAGATCGTTGATAGGCGGACCGTAGAGGGCACCGCCCGCTTTGAAGTACGGGGGATCGCAATAGAGAAAGCTGTCCGGGTGAGCTTCGGAGAACGAAACGAAGTCCGTACATTCGCAGGTCGTCCTGCCTTCGAGAATTTCACGAGCCTTCCTCAGATCGTCCGGCAGGGAGGTCGGCCACCGGACTGCGACGTTGAGCTTTCCGCCTTGATCCTTGCCGCCTATCGGACCGCTGCTGAGTATCCCGCTGAACGTTGTGCGGTTGAAAAACAACGTATTACACGCCGCCTCCACGGGATCGGGGCAGAGGAAGAACCTTTGCGCATATACTTCCGGGCAGAATCGCTTGCGCCTGCGGTTGAATTCCCCGATGGTGGGCTCGATCTTGGAAAACTCGACCAGCCGGTCGAATTCCCATTGTTCGCCTATCACGGTAGACCAAAAGCTGCTGACCCACCAATCGGCATCGTTTAAGGAGATGTCGGCGTCGGGAAACCTCTCGGCAACCTCCAAAGCTACCGAGCCGCCGCCAGTGAAGGGCTCTGCGTAATCGACTATTTCGGAGGGAAATTGCTGCAAAATCACCGGTGCCATCTTCCCCTTGCCGCCTGGATAACGAAAGATCATACTACCTAATACCCAATTCCTGCTGCGGGCTAAGGTCCGTAGGATTCGTAGGAATCGACAACACCAAGACCGCACTTCAAGCATTTCTTCTTGGTCCAGAAGCACGTGCCATATGAGAGCGGCGTTTTCCACTCCTGGATTACATGCCAACGGTGCGTATCGACTTCCCACGTCCACCAGAGAAACTTTTTGGTCTTGGCAGGGCAGGGCACGACGTGGCCGATCATGCCCGTCTTGATCACATTGCCTTCTTGCTTCAAGTCCTGTTCAAAAACGCTCGGCGTGCCGGGAGGGCAGTCATCGACGGACAAATCCCCGTTTTCCAGGACCGCATTGGCCATCCGGTCGAGGAGGTCTGCTAGCGGGGTGCTGCCGTCCTCCCTTTCGTCAAGAAGGTGAATCCTGACATCGTTGGCGAAAGCTTCCGGGTTGCCCACCTTGTAGGCTTGGCGGAAGTCGCGCTTCTCCTCGTCATAGGGGTTCCAATCGTCCTGGTGATCGGCAGCCCAGGCAAGGGTACTGACTCCGATGCGAATGACCAATTCGCCGTTCACTACCCCCACACGCAAGGGTCTATCCTCGGCTGGCAGTTTATTCAGGTCGTCGGTGTCCTCCGAGAACCCCGAGCCATATGCACTGATTTGAATCTTGTCAGCCATTTTTCTTTCCTCCGTCATAGATGAGGACCTTGTCCCCATCTTCCACGTATTCAAGTCCCGTCGCTTCGGCCAGCGCTTTGAAGAACTCGTCCGAAGACTTGCCGTTGTGCAGGTCAAATCCCAATGCCTTTCCCACGGCAGCGAGGGAGCCATCTGGCAATCCGGCGTCGTCACGACCGAGACGAAGTCCGTTATTGTACGCCCATACCGCCCGGTAGGCTCGGATCGACAGGAACAGCGAGTGATAAGCCAGTTTCTTTGCCCCATCCGTATCGGAGGGGTTAAACTGCGCCTGCATCTCGGCGTAGAGGTTTCTCTTCTGAGGGGAAACCGAGACTGAAACAGGCTGAGCTAGCCCTTCAACATACTTTGTTTCTTCAACATAATCCAAGCCGTCTCTCATAGGTTCCTCAAGTTCTCTTTGACCAACTGCCGAAGAGTGTTGAAGTCGGCTTCGGTCATCCGGTCCGTGCAAAATACGATGTGTCCGCTGTCGGTGTCAACATCCAAGCCGCAACCAGTCAGGACCGCCAGATCGCAAATGGCCGGCTGGGGATTTCCCGGAGTGAACATTGGCTAACCCTCCTTCTCTTGGGATCGTCGCTCTGGATGTGGTAGCCAGCCGAAAAGGAATCTTTTTTTGAGTTCTTGGGTCACTTTCACAATCATATGGCCACTCTCAGTAGCTTCAGGCTCGCAGCGGTATCCCTTTACATTTTCACCGATGATGTACCTTTCCGCTCGTCTTTTGAAGGTGGCGATGTAGCCATCAGGTTATGCCTAATTCCGTGAGAAAACGTGAGGGTCGAACGGGGATAGTGTTGGGACCACGGGGTTCCAGTCCGTGAATACAAAGAGCTACCGAATCCCTGGCACGGGTGACCGCCACATACAGAAGGCGCTTTTCTTCGCAGAGTTCTGATTCCGACCCCATGCTGAACCTGTGTGGGATGCTGCCTTCTACCACGTTCGTGACGTACACCCGCCGCCATTCAAGCCCTTTGGCCGAATTGTGAACAACAATACCACCAGATATGTAATAACAATGCTTTGGAACATCCAGGCTAAGCACCATTCCTTCGTAATGTTCACGATGTACCCTCGCCGTCATAGGACGGGGTCTCGTAGGGGCCTTTATGAGAAAGTCATGCTGTCCAGCCACGGGAACGACCATGTATCCATCAAGTAGGTTGGCCGCTACTGTGTCAAACCAGCAGGAATTGTAGAATCTGGTGCTCTTTCCATCCCGACGATACAGAGGACTATCAAGCAAAAGACCTTTGTCTTGCAACAGTTGAACCGCTCTAGGAAAGACAGTAGGTCGCAGTTCATCATGAATTGATCGGAGCTTTTGAGTACTCATCGTGCGATGCCATTTCTCAAAACAGATAGAAGGTATCCCATAAGTGACTTGGAATTTTATCTCTGCGGTTAAGGCGTCATCTCTACAGTCAAAAATACCCAAAATCCATCCACAGTCAGCTTTTTCTGATGCCAGCCTTCCAGGAACACCTCCTGATTTGTAAGGCTTATGGGCGGATGTGGTTGATCCTATCCTCCACCAATCTCCCCTGCGCATCAAGTAGACGACCCACTTACCATAAAAACTGTCGTTGAAAGACACGTGCAGGCGGTGCTCTGGGGTGACCCTCGTGTGACTTTCCGGGGTGTCTATGATAACCAAATCCCCATTATAGGGTCGGGCCTTGATGGAAAACCCATAGCCTGAATGAGGTACATGGTTATTCCCTCGAAGCAATTGGTTGCATTTAGGCGTATAGGAGTACAGTCTATCAACGTCAGATTGAAGAAGTCCCAATGGTTTATTACCATTGACGGTAAGAATCGGTTCATCTGGTGGGGAACAGTGAATCGTACTGATGGTGACCATGCCCTTGTCGTCGTCCTCGTCGGTCGGGCGCTCCATCGCAAGTTGGAATACCAAATCCTCGGCGGAAAGATTCGAGTCCGCGACCAGATTTTTGACCAGCAGGAGAAACCGGTCGATGTTCTCGTGCTTTGTCTTGACCTTGCTGCCCTCGCGGGCGTACTTCTTGGCGATGTATTCCTTGTAGTTGAACAACCTGATGATGGCTTCTACCGCACCCGCAGGGTCGTCCAGCGCCTTGGTGACTTGGTTCATGCTGCCGACGAACGCATCGAGCTTGGTCAGGGCGGAGCACACTGCGACCAGATCGCCCCCGTTTTCCTTGTCCGCTTTGTCGCGGAGCTTCTCGATGGCAACGTCGCCGACTCCCCGCCTGGGAGTCGAGATCGCCCGTACAAACGCCGGATAATCGTTGTGGTTGACCGCCAGACGGAAGTAGGAGAGGATGTCCTTGATCTCCTCCGTCTGGAGCAGTCCCTTGCCGCCCCTGACCACGTAGGGGATGCGGAACCGGACGAGTGCGCCCTCCAGGTCCCTGACTTGCATGGCGCTGCGGACCAAGATGGCGTTATCCTTGTAACCGATGAAGCCGTTGCCCTTCAATTGATTGGCGTGATGAATCTCCTTGGCGATGATGATGGCCACGTCGGACGGAGTCGAGGAACGAATCAGCCGGGTGTTGCCCTGGTCGCCGGTCGGCTCGTTTTCTCCTGCGGCGTTGACCTTCACCCCGCGAAAATAATTCATCTTGAGGGGGATGACTTCCGTCATGGCGGCATTGATCTTGTTGGCCAGCCTGATGACGGGCGGCAGGCTCCGATGGTTGCGGGCGATGCGGTACAGGATCGGCACCTTACCCCGCCAGCCTTCGCTGAACTCCTTGAGCAGTCTCGGTTCGGCACCTTGGAATGAGTAGATAGATTGAGCTAAATCTCCGACTGCAAATAGATTATAATTTTTTGGAGACAATAAATTGTCGATAAATTTCCATTGAATTGGCGAAACATCTTGGCTTTCATCAACCAAAACATGTTGAAATCTAGTTTCTAGCTTTGATTTCCACTCAGGTTGTTCAACTGCCCTTTTGTTAATTAACAAAATCATGTCATCGAAGTCCACAAGAGATGCCTTCTTCTTTTCGGTCTCGAATCTCTTCCAGACCGCAAGGTCCCAAAGCTCCATGGCGTGGTAGCCGCCGTGGCGCTCCTGGGCTTCCTCATGCACGGCGTCCGTGTAGTCGTCGGAGAACCCGACGCCCCTCGCCCGGTGATAGCCGATCTTTTCGAGCAGCCGCCACGGGTTCTGTTCGATGCCCTGCGGCGTCGTGGGTTCAAGCTCGATGAGCTTCTTTATCATCTGAGCTTGGTCGTAATCGTCCATCGGCGTGACCCGTCCGGGGAATCCGAATCCCTGGGGGTCCTTGCGGATGGCGTTGAGGGCCAGGCTGTGGATCGTGGAAACGTGCGGTTTCGCTTCGAACGAGCAGTCATCGCCGAAGCCCAGACGATGGGTCAACTCACCTGCCGCCTTGTTTGTAAATGTAACACAACAAATACGATAAGGGGTAATTCCTTGCCCCATGAGCCAACGAATCCGCTCGGTAAGAGTGGCCGTCTTACCGCTTCCGGCTCCGGCGATTAGACAAGCTGGTTGCCCTATAGGGTGATGAACTGCCGCAAGCTGTTCTTCGTTGAGATTCATAGGCTTAACAATCGGTCGGCGATCAACGCCGCCATTTCCACTATTTCGTCATACAATAAATCGTAGCGGGCATCCTGCTTGACAAGGGCCTGGATTACCCCCTCAACGATGTCCCTGCGTGTCAGTTCTTCCGTGCGTGTGCGCATGCATTCTCCTGTTAGACCGTGGCGACTTTGATTTTGGGTACCGCCCATTCCGTGTGGAAAGGGGCACCGTCCGATGCAAGAATTTCGGTCTCGGCATGTAGCCAATTTTCCTCTGCCGATGCCCCGGAACCGCTCTCGTAAAGCTCGTAGGCCCTCTTTTCCACCCGTTGCCGAAAATCCTTTGCTCGTGCTGTGTTGGACATAAAGACCTCCCTTCTCAACAGCTTTTCCAGTGTGCTGACTCCATTGCTGTAATACGACAGATCATAAGACCGACGTTGATTCATCCTGAGGATGGCCCTGGCCAGCAGGGACACCCCGTTATCGTAGAACCACCCTTCGCCGTTTACCTGGACTCGTTGAGCACCCGCGAGCCATTGGACCTCAATGTCCATTCTTTATCCCCCAGCAGCGGGCAGAAGCAACTGCTCGGTGTGACCTTCGATGGCTCTTTCCAAATCGGGAAGGAGGTGGTCGCCTACCGTCTTCCCGTTCGAGGTCACGATGTAGGCAAGGATCATGCGGCGAAATTCCAGGACTCCCGTGCGCTGGGCTTCGTAGATGCCCTTTAGGTGGTGATAAAGGACCCGCCAGATGCGCCTGCAATCCTGTTCGAATGGGTCCAGTGCCACGCCACGACGGTGGTGAGCCTTACCGTCCGACTTGCACTCCGCCTGGAGGCGGATGCGGTGGAGCACACCTTCAATCGGGACTTGAGCCTCGAAGCCCTCCACTGGGGGCTGGGAAATGAAGGCTATGCCCGTCCCTCCGTGCTGGAGGACCAGCTTGCGTATGGCTTCCTGCGACTTACCGACTGGCACTGATGTCTGTTCGTATGCCATTTGACCCCTAAAAGTAATAATACCCTGGCTTAACCGGTTTCTTGAGAGTTTCATAGACCCATCGAAGATTTTCGGCTCCAGCTTTCCGATGCCAATCCTTGAAGTTGGAAACACCCAGGCGCTTGCCGGAATCGCTCAGGTACTCGGGAAGACAGCCGGACAAGTGGACGAGCAGCCGATACAACCACCTGGGGGTGAGATTGAACGAAAGCTTGTCGGCGAGGGCGAGGGCGGACACCGACAGCCTGTCCCTTTTTGCATAGAACCTGGAATGATATAGGCAAAAATCGTACCAGCGGAATTGCGAGACGAGCGAGTATCTCCCGCCTAAAAACTGATGATGGACGGCTTCCGGCAAGTAGGAGGGGTCGGGGTCGAACAAGGCATGGGCGATTCTCGCCCCCGTCTCCGGGTGGGTCTTGCCCTCCGTGCCGTCCATGTTGGGCTTTCCGAGATAGCCGATATCGTGGACGAAGAAGCAGAACCACAGCCTCGGGTCCAATGGAAAGCCGAACAGCTTCCACCATGCCAGCGCCACGAAAAGCGGATGGAGAAGGAACTGGTGTTCCCCCCACAAAAGCGATCTGGTTCCTGGCTTCATCCTGGCCTCTAAACTCCGCCGCTTTCGGCAGTGATATCCTGTTGCACGTAGCCCGTGTACCCTGTATGACCTACGGGTAGATCGAAGACTTCCCATTCCCGGTTATCGGTGATGGTCACCCATAGGTCCAAACTCAGGCTCGCCTTGATCGGGTAGTTACCGATGCCCAGCAAGAACCACTCCAAGAGTCCGTTAAACGAGAGGAGGGCGAAATACCCTCCGTGGGGTATAGAACGGTCGGTTTCGGGCGCACCCCAAATCTTCGGACGGCAGGCCAGTTTGGACGGGATACTGGGGCAACCCCTCCATGACTTTCCTGATTGCTTCGGCATAATTCATGTTTTCTCCATATGAGGGCTAGCCGGTGGCCAGCAATCCTCACCTGGAAAATACCGCTTTTTCGGGGAAATTTTCGGGTGGGGAGGCTAGCGGATCGAGCGCCTCGTCAGGTCTGCCAATTCGTACTTGTAACCTTCGATGAACTTGGCGGAGCGGTCCTCCTAGAACGTCCCCCAATATTTGCGGGGTCCCTCGGAGCCGTCGCCCTGGAATCCCCCGAGGATCGGTTCCCATGCAAGGTCGAACCAGCAATTGGGCGGCGCGTCGGCGAACAGGGGAGCGATCTGCTCCGCCGTCCATCCGGCGAGCCCGCAGCCGATTTGGGTGACCTGGAACTTCAGGTCGGGGCGACTCTCGGCATATCGGACGAACAGCCCCACGTATCCCTTGATCTTCTCCAAAGTGATCTCGCAATTGGGTCTCCCCATCGGGACACGGCACGTCGGGATGGCGTAGGAATTGCCGTATGGACCCACCCCGAAGCCGTAGCGTGCTCCATGCTTCTGGTACGCCACTTTGGCGGCTCCGCCGCCGTGAATCCCCACTTCGTTCGATCCGAATACAAAGACCATTTCAGCCTCCTAAACTCTTCTTTTCCGCAAAGACTTGACCCTTCGGTAAATCACCAGGGAGATGCCGAACGCCATCATGGGATCGCCCCGGATCAGGTTGATGGTCGTAAAGGCGTAGATGACCAAAGCGACCAGCCCGTACTTCAGGTACTTCTCTGGCTTGAAGGTCCTCGGGGCGATGCTGATGCCGGATTGGAGGATCAGGATTGTTTCCATGTCACATGCTTTTTATGGTCAGTTCCCGGTGAAAGGGCATCCACCCGAGGGAAGGGTGCTGGACTTCACAGGTCACCAATACCTTAAGTCTCGTTTTTTCAGCGTTCTTTTTCACAATGGTGGCTGTGATGGGAAGCTGGCAATTGTCGTATTGCGCCTCGGCGGCCAAACGACGGCCCACTTTCCGGTGGCAGCGACGGCACTTCTTCGGGCACTTGGCTGCTTTGTAAAACCCGCCGTCAAAAAGGCACCGATACTGCTGAAGACCTTCGAAATACGTTCCGTTGCACGTATGATTCATTCTTTCGTCTCTTTCTCCAAGGCTTCCTCGTAGAGCTTCTGCGCCCTGGCAATGTGTTCTTCGGTTTGCGGGACCCTGGCGTTGTTGACCGCCAGGAAGAGCCAGAGGATGTCCGACTTCTTGACCCTATCGGCATCCAGAGCGACCGTGTGGACCAGCATGTCACGGAAAGCCATCCGGTCGTGGAAAGACAACTGGTTGTAGTACTTGCCTTCGTAGGGAAACCGGTTCTCCAGGTACTCCCGGACGGTTCCGCGTGGGAGCCCTAGACCGGCACGGTCGAACTCGATCTTGTGTCCTTTGGCCGTGGTGTACTCGCCTTCTCGTAGGGTTTCTTCTTGCATTGGCCGCTCCTATACCCTGAAAACAAGGTTCTTGCTGACTTCGATCACTTCCCCGCTGATCTCGATGAAGATGGAGGTCGGGTCTGGGTTCTTCGCCTGACAGAACGCCGCCTCGGCGCTGTAGTCGCCCGTGACACCCATGGCGCTGTGATAGACTTCGTCGCCGACACGGAAGCACTTGGCTTCGTGCTGCTCCCGGTGCTGGCCGCAGAAGGGCTTCTCGCAATAGGCGCAATCGCTGACGACCTTGGCCCCACATTTCTTGACGGTGTCCTTGTACGAACATCGCCCCCAACGGGGCTCTGATGGAATAACCCGTCCTTCGATCATAGCCAATCCTCCCTGTCTCTCGAATAAATACGTCGATCAAGCCTGAACTGTTTCAAATCCGTGATCTCGTTCCGGTCGAAAAGTTCTTCCAGGAGCCTCCCCACGACCCAACCCGGCACGGTGCCCGCCGACGACCGCCGTTTCAATCGTCTGGAAAAGTTCGTTGGGGTCCTGGAGCAGCGCCCGGCGAATCTCCTCGGTGGTCAAACTGGCTATGATCTTGGTGCCCCTGATGGCACTGTCTGCATAGCTCGAAAAACGGGGCTGCTGGCGGTCTTCGTCGGTAACCTGCGGATCGAGGTCCATTATGCTTTCACCACCTTCGAGAAGTTTTCAATCGAGACGCACTCCGAGTTGCCTTCCAGAACGTAGACCAACCCCCGGTGGGCGACCTGCCGGTAATAAACCATACCCCGCCCCACACGGGTGACCTGATAGAGGGCCGGGTCGCGCAGGCTCTCGTCCAATACCCGTGCATGGTAGAATCTCATGCCTACTTTCGGCTTGTCCATCATCCCTCCAGAAGGTAGTATACATCGGGAATTGGGAAAGAAGGAAGGTCACCCCGTGATTTCGTCGGGAACACGGTCCTGAAGTTGCTTGGGGATATGCGCCCAAATCAAGTTCTCGTCATGATGGGTCCCGAGGCGGAAGCCCATCCTGACCAAAGTCCAGAACAGTTCGTTGGAATTGACTTGCCCCAACTTTTCTGGCTTTACTGGGGAGAACTCTTCGAGTGGGAAGTAGGTAGTCAGCCCTGAGTCGAAACGGATGGTTGCCTCATCACTCCATTTCTGTCCTGCGGCAACGGTAAGGGCTCCAGATTCAAACTCGGCGGGCAAGCCCGTGATCTGACGATATTTCTTTTGGATGGCGTCAAGATGAGGAATGTCTTTGGCTTCGAAACTCAGCCTTGTCGGAGGATGGAAAAGCAGTCCGACGATGAAGTTGGCCACAGTCTGAGTCATAGTCAACTTTAACTCCCGGAGGGAAGCGGGAACATGCTCCCAAACCCTCACAGCATCGGTGAAGGTCTTGATGTGAGGATATTGAACCTTTGCCAGGGCTACGGCTTGTTCCTCAGTAATCTCATTCTCGGAGGTCACGATATGCTTCCGAGGACTCCCCAGGTAAGTGTAATGGACTTCCCACTGATCTGTCATCGGTTTCTCCAAGGGTAGACTGCCAGGGCGACGAGGGCAAGGGCGAGCATCAACGGTGCGTTGTCCGTGTTCACGCTCACTACGGCGAAAGCACCGAGAATGCAAGCAACGATCTGGCGTAGTTTGTTCATATTGAACCCTTAAGGTCGAGATCGGCGGGCGAATTGCCGATGTTTCTCATGTCCATGTCCAGGGGATTGGGGACAGGTTCGAGGGCGGCTAGGGCCAGCTTCAGAGACGCACGACGGTGGGTTGCGGTGTATTCGGCCTTCTCCTCGGGGGAGGCTTGGCCCCACAACTCATTCAATTCTTCCTTGGTTCGGGCATCGTCTAGAGATTTGCGCTTGCCCATCCACTCGTCCAGGTTGACTTCCTTGGGAAGCCCGCCTTTGGCGGGACGAGGACGAATCGGCTCGAATCTGGTGCCTACGGTTTTGATGTACTTTCCCTCCCCGTGGGCGGTGAATGTCTGAAACGCTTTGTACCAGCCTTGGGGGGATTCGACTAGGTCGGGGACAACGGGAGAGGTTCTGAGCCATTCCTTCAACTCGACGCCCATGGAAAACTGCCAGCGCCGATCAATCATGCTGTCATCAAGGTGTTTTTTGATGATGGGTGGATATTTTCGGAAGTCAGTTTCCAGACTAATTCTTGACATCGAAGGTCCACTCCAGGATCGCCCTTACTGCCGCCTTTTCTTCCGGTGAGCCCGGAACGGAGTTGTCTCGTTTTTGGAAGAGGGATTTCCCGTATTCCAGGTCGGCCTTTTTCACGGCGGCGGACTGTTTCTTGACTGGTGCGGTTGCCATGTCGTTTTTCCCTCCACCTATAGTATACATCAGGAAGACGAGTTGCGAGAGGAAAAATTGGCTCCGGGGCCAGGATTCGAACCTGGGTCCGATGGGTCAAAGCCACCTATCCTAACCGCTGAACGACCCCGGAATAGCTTGGAGCCGATAGTCAGAGTCGAACTGACGACGTTCTCTTTACAAAAGAGGAGCATTGACCGCTATGCTATATCGGCTTAATAGGATTTTCCCGCCGCATACCTTTCACGGCGAATGTGACGACCGTTACCCCTATTTTTGCCCTTAAAGGTTGGTGTCTGAGCGTCACAGTTACAACATATCAGACGAAGATTATCAATATTCCAGTTTTCAGGATTTCCATCAATGTGGTCAAGAACTAAAGGGATGTCTTTTTCCATCCATTTACTTAACCTACATACTGCACATTGAGGGCCATCTCTCTTTCTGATTGCCTTTCTAGTTGACCGTAGCCCAAACCCCGCCGCTGAGCCAGCTTCTAAGATAGCGCAAATGTTAATATTTTCTCGATACTTAGCCGCACAAATGATTGAACAGAATATTTTCCCTTGTACTTGGTTACGTATAACCTCGGTCCCACATTGCAGACACCTCAATTTCAGCAAGAAAGGTGGTTTCCTATGTGCCTTAACTTTGCCTGTCCTAAGACGTTGATTATTACGGTAGTCCTTAGCCACCTTTCTGCATGATTCACAACGACATTTATGGCGATTGTAGCAACCCCTAGTTCCGTGTCTCATATAAAAGCATCACATAGTTGAAAACCGGCGCTCTACCAACTGAGCTACAGCGGCTTGGCCCGGGCGATACCGCCCGGATAACTGGAGCTACCGATAGGACTTGAACCTACAGCCTCCGCCTTACCAAGGCGGCGCACCACCTTTGTGCTACGGTAGCTTAAATTCTAAATTCCGAAGCCCAACGTATGCCTGTTTTTTGACCATTTTTAGTTGCTTCAACTCTTAAACTACCTACTTGCAGTCCACCACAAGCATCTATGGGCACTAAATAACAAGTGCCCGTTTCTGGGCAGTACACACCGAAAAACTCTATTTGTCCTTCATAACTGCGGTAGCCTTTTCCTCGATGGTAGTGGTTGCTACGAGTATTGAAGAGAATTGCCCCATCCCTAAGACGGCCCGACTTAACCTGAACTCTCAAAAAAGTGTCCGCTCGGTCGATCACAAGGTCATACCGTTGGTTATCACCAAAAGGTACGAGTATCACTTCACCTCGCTGAAGCAGGGCTGCTGTGACCATTGCTTCCGATACGTCACCTTTTGCTTTTGTGTTCATTGGCATCAAGGGCTTGCGTTCGCACGAAAACTTGGAGCCACAGATGGGAGTCGAACCCACAACCCCCGGTTTACGAAACCGGTGCGCTGCCAGTTGCGCCACTGCGGCTTAAATCGGAGCGGGCACGTTAAACTGGGTGCTAGCATCCCAAAGCGTTTCCCGTGTGCTTCCCGCATAAACTTGGTAGCCCCTCTCGGACTCGAACCGAGGTCACACGCTAATCGGGCGTGGGTCCTAGCCGCTGGACGAAAGAGCTACAAAACTTTTCTAATCAACCGCTTCCTGGTGCTCTTCTGGAGGCGGAACGGTATCCATATTCGGTACGTCCACGGGAGCTACGAGTTCCCACTCAGCTTCCAATCTCGCGGCGTACTCGATAAACTCGGGGTCTTCCATCATGACCGAGAGCCGGTGGTCCACTACCTTGGCTTTCCACCACTCCTTGAAGCCGATGTCATCGCCTACCTGGCCCTTATTCTCGGTGAGGGCACGACTGCTTCGAAGGCGGGCATTCACTTCGTTCTTGATGCGCTC
>Ga0209039_10002187_pt1 | contig 16932 bp, 11 predicted proteins | sample BogFormECP12_OM1_FD_188238 | JGI IMG/M metagenome (GOLD analysis project Ga0209039, IMG submission 188238) | Bog forest soil microbial communities from Calvert Island, British Columbia, Canada - ECP12_OM1 (SPAdes) (version 2) | ecosystem: Environmental > Aquatic > Freshwater > Wetlands > Bog ... | reverse complement strand
TCCTTAATTGCCCCTCGGGCAATGGGCGTCCCCTCGGAGCTTCATGCCGGGAACGGGTCATACGACCGTGCGGCCCGAGAAGACGGTTCATCTGAGGATCGACCCGAATGACGAATCGACCACGCTCGAGGACGTCCTCAGCCGGATCTCCGAGCTCCAGCGCAAGCACCCCGACCGGGAGGTCTTCTTTGACGGAGACGAATACGCGATCTGCTCGCGCCCCAAGAGAGCCCATGCCCCCGCCGTCCACTGAAGGCCCGTCGCTTGGGCACCCCCTCTTCCTGCTGAACCTGAAGGCGTACCCGGGCCACCTCGGGCCCGACGCGCTACGGATCGCGAAGCTGTTGGAAGCCCTCGGAAAGGAGACGGGTGTCGCCGCCGCCATCGCTCCCCCAGTCCCCGACCTGGCGTGGGTGGCCGCCTCGGTCAAGATACCTGTCTTGGCGCAACACGTTGACCCGGGCGATGCTGGGGCGCGCACGGGCTACGTTCCGGTGGAAGCGATCGCGGCGGCCGGGGCCCGAGGGAGTCTCGTGAACCACTCGGAGCATCCGATGACGGTCGCGGACATCGAGGACGCCGTCCGCCGTCTCTCGGCCCGGCAGCTCGTCGCGGTGGTGTGTGCCGCCGACGTTCCCCGTGCCCGTCGGCTAGCCGAGACCCATCCTCCCTACCTCGCGGTCGAGCCACCCGAGCTCATCGGGGGAGACCGAGCCGTGTCCACCGCGCGGCCTGAGGTGGTCTCGGGAACGGTCAGCGCCGTGCGGTCGGTCTCGACCGCGACACGGGTCCTGTGCGGAGCAGGCGTCCACGACCGCCACGACGTCGCCCGCGCGCTGGAGCTCGGCGCGGATGGGGTGCTCGTCGCGAGCGCGGTGACCCGGGCCCCCGATGCGGAGCGAGCGATCCGCGAACTCCTTTCCGGATACTGACCGGACCATACCCGTCCCGGGCCATCCCGACGCTGCGGACGAGCGGCGAGCTCATCTGCCCGCACCGTCTCGTGGAACCGCCCCTAAGGAACGCCGCGGGCGAACCCGATGAAGAAACCGAAGAAGTCCAGCGCCAGCCCGCCCCGGGGTCATCCCAAGGTCTCGGCCCGTCATCCGACCCGCGGTCGAGGCCGTGGGCCTCCGCGCGTCCGGCGGGAACCTAAGGACCGCCCCCGTTCCGAGGGCCCTCGAGGCCGGATGGACTCCGCTCCGTCCCGGCGCCCACTTTCAACGGCGCACGGTGCGCGACCGCTCCCCGCGCCATTCGGAGGAGCCCCTCGTCCGCTCCACGTCCTCATCGTCGGCTGGGAGTTCCCACCGAGCCATACCGGCGGGCTCGGGGTCCACTGCTTCGAGCTCTGCCAGGAGCTCACGCGGCTCGGCCACCGGGTGACGTTCCTGAGTCCCACCGGCGGGCCGTTCACCCCGGTAGCCGGGGTGACGTTTCGGCACCCGGGTGAAAAGACCGGCGGCCGGGCCCCGGAGTTCCCGCCGGCGTACTGGGCGGGAGGGACTGCGGACAGCCCGTTCACCGACTCGACCGACGGATACAACAGCTGGGTCTCGGAACTGAAGACGACCGACCCGTTTGACGTGATCCACGTCCACGACTGGTTCGGTACGGTGGGGGCCATCGCCCTCGCTCGTCGCCTCCACGTCCCCCTCATCATGACCGTCCATTCGACGGAGTACGACCGGTCCCTCGGGCATCCCTGGGACCACATCCTCCACCGGGAGGAGCTCGGGATCCAGGCCGCCACGCGCGTCATCGCGGTCAGCCGGCACCTTCGCCAGCAGCTCATCGACCGGTACCGCGCGAAGCCCTCGAAGGTCCGCGTGATCTACAACGCCGTGCGCCCGAGCGAACGGTTGGAACGGATCGACCCGGAGAAACGGATCGTCCTCTACGTAGGACGGCTTGCGATGATGAAGGGAGTCGATACGTTCCTCCGGGCGGCCGCTCAGGTCGTTCCGTCGTTCGCGGACGTCCTGTTCGTGATCGCCGGAGAAGGCCCGGAGTACGAGCGCCTGATCCAGCTCGCGGCGAAGCTCGGCATCGGGGACCGGGTGATGTTCCTCGGGAAGGTCAGTGAAGAGGAACGCGAGGTCCTCTTGGCGGGCGCCTCCGTGTTCGTCCTCCCCTCAGTGGTCGAGCCGTTCGGGATCGCGGCCCTCGAGGCGATGGCCGCGGGCGTTCCCACGATCGTCTCGAAGACGAGCGGGGTAGCGGAGATGAGCCAGGGGACCGTGTTCAAGGTGGACTTCTGGGACGTGAACGAGTTCGCGAGCCGGATCTCCGAGCTGCTCGAGTACCCGACGCTTCGCGCGACGATGGGCGATCAAGGCCGCTGGGCGGCGCTCCGGGAGGGTTGGCCCGAGCGGGCCCGTGAGACGCTCTTCGTCTACTTGGACGCGATGCGAGCCGCGGGGGTGCGACCCTGAAGGTCGTGCTCTATCTCCACCTTCATCAGCCCTGGCGACTCGCGCGGTTCCGGTTCTTGGACCTCGGCTCGGGCAAACCGTACTTCGACGTCGACCGGAACCTCTCGATCTTCAAGGGGATCGCGCAGCGTTCATATCGGCCCGCCCTCGACCGGCTCCAGCAGGCGCTCGAGGAGTTCCCCGAGTTCCGGTTCAGCCTGTCGGTCACTGGGACCTTCTTCGAACAGGCCCGCCTGGCCGCTCCCGACGTGATCGACCGGCTCCGCTCCCTGTACCGGACCGGCCGCGTCGCCTTCCTCGCCGAGACATACTACCACTCCCTCGCCTTCCTCCTCCCTCCTCCCGAGCTGAGCGAGGAGGTCGCGTTGCACCGGGAGATGCTCGACAAGGAGTTCGGCGCCAAGGCGAAGGCGCTTCGGATGACCGAGCTCGCCTACTCGGACGACCTGGCCCGGTTCGCCGAGGCCGAACGGTTCCGGGGCATGCTCGCCGAAGGATGGGAAGGCGCTCTCCACGGGCAGCCGGCGACCTACCCGTACTGTGCCGCCCCGGCGCCGACCGTAGCGCTCCTCCTCCGGCACTATCCGCTTAGCGACGATGTGGGGTTCCGCTTCTCCTCCACCGGATGGAGCGAATTCCCGCTCACGGCGGACAAGTACGCCCGGTGGCTTGCGGCCACACCGGGCGAGGTGGTCGGGCTCTTCATGGACTTCGAAACATTCGGAGAGCATCACCAGGCCCGGACGGGGATCCTCGAGTTCCTGAGCGCCCTCCCCGGTGAGGTCCACCGCCATCCGCACCTCGGCTGGGCGACGGTCGAGGAGGCGATGGAGATCCCTCCCCGCGCCTCCCTCTCCGTCCCGTACACGATGAGCTGGGCGGACCAGAACCGGGACCTGGGCGCTTGGCTCGGAAATGACCTCCAGCGGTCCGCGTTCGAAGCGGCGAAGAAGGTCGGCGTCCTCGCTCGCCGAGCCCAGGACCCGGCCATCCTCACGGACTGGCGTCGGCTCCTCACCTCCGACCACTTCTACTACATGTACGTGAGCGGCCACGGCGCGGACCAGGGCGTGCACGAGTACTTCTCGAGCTACGAGAGCCCGTACGACGCCTACGCGAACTACATGAACGCGCTCACCGACCTGCGGCGACGAGCCCTCGACCGCCTTGGCGTCCCGATCCTGAAGTGATTTCAGGCCCGTAGGCGTGACGGCGGGTCGACCCGAACCGTTAAAGGCCTCGTCGCCCCCGGAGCTCCCCCGAGATGGGGGAGTTCCTTCTGAGCGATTTCCGGTGGGAGGTTCCCGCCGCATGATCACCCAGGTGACGGGCAACGGTCGCCTGCTGTTGACCGTCAACGAGAACGGGGACTGGAACGAGCTGTTCTATCCGTTCCCCGGCCAGTTCCAGCACCTTCGGGAAGCCCGCCTCGGCGTCTTCGACGTGCCCGGCTCCAAGTTCACCTGGCTTCGGCGCGGGAACGGCTTCGAGATCCACCAGATGCCCTACGGCACGGGACACCTCCCCGAGTCGGTCTGGAAGGGTCACGGCCTCACGATCTCGGTCCGCGACCACGTTCACCCGAACCACGACCTGGTGGCGAGGGTGTTTCGGGTCCGTGCGGACTCGCCGCGTTCGGTCCGCCTGTTCGCCTACCACGCGTTCCAGATCGCGGAGTCGATGTACCAAGACACCGCGTTCGTCGACCCGAGCATCCCATCCTTAGTCCACTACAAGCGAGGCTACTTCTTCGAGTTCTTCGCCGACCCGCCGTACACGCGCGCCGTCTGTGGAGAGCACACCCTGAAGGGCCTCCAGGGGACGTACGTCGACGCGGAGGACGGGCGGCTCGAAGGTCGGTCGGTCGCGCACGGGGCAGCCGACAGCGTGATGGAATGGGACCTCGAGGCGGTGCCCGACCGCGACGTCGAGGTCCGACTGTTCCTGGCGGCCGGACGGAGCCTTCCCGCCGTACACCAGGTCCGGGACTACGTCCGCAACGGCGGTTCCGCGAGGTTCATCCAGGAGTCCGAGCGATTCTGGGAGACCTGGGTGCAGCGGCGGCTCCCGCACCCGCCCGAGGCGCTGAGCGCGCTCGCGCGTGATGTCTATCGGTCAAGCGTTCTCCTGCTTCGCCACTCGACCGGCCCGAACGGAGCGATCATCGCTTCTCCGGACACGCGTTCCCTCGTCGCGGCGGGGGACACGTACAACTACTGCTGGTGGAGGGACGGGGGGTACGTCTCCAAAGCGATGGACGAGGCGGGCCTCTACGAGAACGCAGCCCACTTCCTCCACTTCGCCGCCCAGTGCCAGAACCCGGACGGCTCGTTCTTCCACCGCCACTACCCTGACGGAGCGCTCGGAAGCACGTGGCATCCCCCGCCGTTCCTTCAGATCGACCAGACCGCGACGGTCATCGCGGCGGCGTGGCACCACTTCAAGCGCGGCGCCGACCCGGACGTGCTCCTTGACCTATGGCCACTCGTGAAGGGGGCGGCGAACTTCCTCGTGAGCTTCCGTGATCCGGAAACCCGGCTCCCGGCCCCGAGCTTCGACCTCTGGGAGGAGCGGCTCGGAATTCATGTCTACTCGGTCGCGGCGGTAATTCACGCGCTCGAGCGGGCCGCTCGGGTCGCCTCGGAGATAGGGAAGGACCCGACGGCCTGGAGGACAGCCTCCACCGACATCTCCCGGATCGCCGTGGAACGGTTCTGGGACGCGAAAACGAACCGGTTCGTTCGCTCCCTTTCCCCCCTCGATGACCGGTTGGATGCTTCGCTCCTCCTCGCTCTCAAGCTGGGTCTGATCCCCTGGACCGACCCGAGGGCTCGGAGGGCCGTGGATGGGATCGAAGCGAGGCTCTGGGTTCCGGACATCGGCGGTCTCGCCCGATACGAGGGTGACAAGTACTACGGCCACGAGAATCCGTGGATCGTCTGCACGCTTTGGCTCGCGGAGGCACGCCTGCGCCTCGGTGACCGAGGACGATGTCGGGAGCTGATCGAGTGGGTCGCCACCCACGCGACACCGACACAACTCCTTCCCGAGCAGATCGACCGGACCTCAGGAGAACCGAAGAGCGCGACGCCTCTCACCTGGTCGCATTCCACGTTCGTGGACGTCGTCCACAAGTACGCCGAAGCGGAGAGCGGAGGCAAGCTTCCCGAAGAGTAGACCGCCGTCCCGCCTTCCGACGAACGCCGAGTTGGCCGTATTAATACCGTGAGTTCGTTCCCATGCGCGCGGGGATGTTTTGCATGGGGGAATCTGCCAGGATGTTCGCTCGAGCCGGAATCGTCACAATCGCCGTGGCGGTGGTCGTGTTCGCCTTCCTTCCGCTGCCCGTGCATTCTCCGAGCGAGGGGGCGACCCCGCACATGGCGACGGTTACCCCCCACCTTTCCGTCATCGGCACCACGGTATCCACGTGCACGGAGGCCGCGCTCTCCGCCGCCGTTTCGGCGGGTGGGACCGTCGTCTTCGGACAGGACTGTCCCGACGTTGTCATGACATCCGCTATCACGATCGGTCCCACGCTGACCGTCACGATCGAGAGCGGGGGATTCACTGTGGCGCTCGATGGCCACCACGCCACCCGCCTCTTCGTCGTGACGGGCGGGGCCTTGAACATCACGGGGATAACACTTGAAAACGGCGCTTCCACCGCATTGTCGGGGTCGCCCGGGACAGCGGGAACCGCGGGCGTGACCGGGACGAGCGGGTCGGTGGGGGCGCACGGGGGGAACGGAACCGGAGGCGCGGGAAGCAACGGGGGACCTGGGACGGCCGGAGGGGCCGGAAGCGCCGGGAAGGCCGGTTCTGCGGGAGCGGTCGCCGAAGGCGGGGCGTTCCTGATCAGCAGCGGGGTTGTCACGCTGATCTCGGACCTCATTGACTCCAACGTCGCAACCGGCGGAAACGGTGGCCTCGGGGGCAACGGGGGAGCCGGAGGCGGTGGTGGTAACGGTGGGGCCGGCGGCGACGGCGGAAGCGCCGTCCCTTCCACCGCCGGCGCGGGGGGCACCGGAGGAAGCGGAGGGTCTGGAGCGGCCGGCGGGAACGGGGGCTCCGGAGGCGCGGGCGGAGCGGGCGGCGCGGCGCTCGGCGGAGCCATCTACAACGCGGGAACTTTGTATGTCACCGACGATAGTTTCGAAGGCGACTCGGCCATCGCCGGAGCCGGGGGCGCTGGCGGCTCCGGCGCCGCGGGGGGCTTGGGCGGGTCCGGCGGTGACGCTGGAGCCGGCGGCTCCGGAGGGACTCCCAGCAGCGGCGGAGCCGGAGGGACCGGCGGTGCCGCCGGCGCCAACGGTGCCAGCGGCGCCGGTGGGGGCGGCGGGCCTGCGGGAGCGGGCGGGGCCGGTGGGTCCGCGAGAGGCGGCGCGATCTACAATGTTTGGATCTTCACCAGTTACAACACCACTTTCACCGAGGGTAACGCTACCGGTGGCAGCGGCGGCCGAGGAGGCACCGGCGGACTTGGCGGCGAAGGGGGTGCCGGCGCCGGTCGGAGCGGAGGAGGCACCGGGGGGACTGGCGGAACCCCATCAGCCACCGGCGGAAACGGCGGGTCGGGCGGAGGGGGCGGAGCTTCTCGCGCCGCGACCCCGGGCGGAAGCGCCGGAACGGGAGGGGCTGGAGGGAGCGGGGGCTCGGGCGGTGTCGCTCAAGGAGGCGTGCTGTTCGCGACGGGAAGCTCCTACGCCGATGGGATTTCGATATCGGACGCCCGTGCTTCGGGCGGCCCCGGTGGAAGCGGCGGGGCCGGGGGCGACGGGGGCTACGGCGGAATTGGGGGATATGGCGACCGCGGCGGGTACGGAGGTTCCGGAGGGAGCGGAGCTGCCATGTCGGGGAACACGTCCTCAGGTGGCGCGGGAGGACCGGGCCACGCGGGCTCCGCGGCGGGAGCGGCGGGAACGGGAGGTCGTGGAGCCGCGCCGGGCCCCGGCGGGAAAGGCGGGGCCGGCGGAGTCGCTCAAGGGGGTGGAATCTACGCCTCTATCGGGCTCCCCGACTGGTCGATAGACAACTCTCGGGTTACTTCTTCGACGGCGACCGGAGGATCCGGCGCTGCCGGCGGAGATGGAGGGATCGCCTCCGTGGCCGGTGCGGGAGGCACGGGAGGAAATGGCTCCTACGGCGGTACCGGCGGAGCTGGTTCGTCGAACGGCCCCGCGAAGAACGGAGGAGCGGGTGCCGTCGGGATTACGGGCTCGCTCGGGAAACCCGGAGCGATTGGCGCGGTCGGTGGAGCCGGAGGCGCTGGTGGCGCGGGCGGCCGCGCTTTCGGTGGTGGGGTCTTCTCGGCCAAGGCATCGGATTTCACCGGAGACACATTCACCTTTGACATGGCCATAGGCGGCCCAGGCGCCACCGGCGGTAGCGGGGGCAACGGTTCCCCCGGCGGCAATGGCGGTGCCGGGGGCGGCGGCGGTGATGGAGGGGCCGGCGGCAGCGGAGCCGCGGGCGGCGCCGGAGGGAACGCCGGCAAGGGCGCCCCGGGAAACGCCAGCGGTACCGGAGGGAACGGCACGAATGGCGGTTCTGGCGGGGCGGGAGGCGCGGGCGGCTCCGCGTTGGGGGGCGCGCTGTACTTCGGCGGCCCGTTCATGCTCACCAACGGCACGTTCACGTACGACACCGCCGCCGGAGGCGCGGGAGCTTCCGGGGGCCCGGGCGGCGCCGGGGGCAACGGAGGCATGGGCGCGCCCGGAGGAAAGGGCGGTACCGGCGGGACCGGAGGAAGTGGGAAGACCCCCGGCGCCGGGGGCGCGGGAGGCAACGGTGGTCCTGGCGGCAATGGAGGCCACGGTGGAACGGGAGGTCGCTCTGGCGCCGGCGGGAACGGCGGCAACGCCACCGGCGGTGCCATCTACAATACCACGAAGACGACCTCCGAAACCGGTATCATCTTCGGTGCGAACAGTGTCGTCGCGGGAGCGGGAGGCGTCAACAATTGCGCCGCCGGGTCAGCATGCCCGGGAGTTGGGGGCGCCGGCGGGGCTTTCGGTACCGGGGGGGCGGGAGGAACTGGCGGGTACAACGGGGCCGGCAAGAATCCCGCGGCCAACGGGTCAACGGGGGCTAACGGTATCGTCGGATTGCCCGGCGCGTTCGGACCCAACTCTCTCGGAGGAGTTGCGGGCACCGCGAGGGACCTGAACCAGGGCTAACCCAACATCGGAACCCGCTGGGACTGAACAATCGCGGCGAGCCAACAGCCCTGCCGCCGTAGCGCTACGACGACGCGGCTACCGAGGAACGCTATCGGGTCCATCGAATCGAGCACCCCTCCCGGGGTTTTCCGGGAGACTCCAACGTTTCTGTCGAAGATTGATGCTCCGTCCTCTTCGACGAGCCCGGATCGAGGCTGTTTCGGTCCGTTATCGCAGTTTCCGAAAACTGGCACCATCTCAATTCTAATACCAGGACTCCTTCCCCGCGCCCAGGCCGGTCGTATAACATGGGAGCGTTTGGAAAGAATCTGATTCGAGCGGGACTCGTCGCAACTGTCGTCGCGGCTGTCGTGATCGCCTTCCTGGCCGGCTCCGCGGCAGCTCCCGTCACTGGGACTCCCTTCCAGACGGTGACTTCCATCCAGACCGCGACCGTCTCAGCTCCCCACGCCTTTTCCGCGACCGTCGTCAGCGCCTGCACGGAGAGCGCTCTGTCGTCGGCCGTGGCCCTAGGCGGCGTTGTCGATTACGGCGCCAACTGCACAGTACCTTTCACCAGCGCCATCACGATCGCATCCACGTTGACCGTAACGATCAGTGCGAACGGCTACACGGTCACCTTCAACGGCCAGTCCAGCACGCGCCTGTTCGTGGTCAACGGCGGAAGCTTGACGATCGAGTACATCACGATGGAGAACGGTCGGGTCACCGGCGCGGCGGGTACGGCCGGCACGACCGGTACCGCCGGTAGCGCTGGCACGGCAGGATCGACGGGCTCGAGCGGTACGAGCGGAAGCGGTTCGGCCGGGGGTCCCGGAGGCGCGGGCTCGTCCGGAACGGCGGGCGGCGGCGGCACCGTGGGAAGTCCTGGCGTTGCGGCGACGGGCGGAGCGATCCACATCACAAGCGGGAACGTTTCTCTCCTCAATGACACACTCTACGACAACTATGCGATCGCCGGCAACGGCGGCGCCGGTGGGAGCGGCGGCACCGGGGGCTACGGCGGCGCCGGAGGCGGCGGCGGTAACGGCGGGTCCGCGGCCTCGGCGTCGAGCGGCACGGGAGGCGCTGGCGGAACGGGCGGCGCCGCGGGAAAGGGCGCTAGTGGAGGAACCGGCGGCGTTGGCGGAGCCGGCGGCGGAGGTCAGGGCGGCGCGATCTGGAACGCCGGCACGCTGCGGGTCGCAGGCACCACCATCGAGAACAGCTACGCCGAAGCCGGCGCGGGCGGCGCCGGCGGATCGGGGGGCCAAGGCGGTTCCGGCGGAGCCGGGGGCTACGGCGGGTACGGGGGAACCGGTGGGACCCCGGGTTCGGGAACCGGTGGCAAGGGAGGAGCCTCGGGAGCGAACGGCGCCGGCGGAGCGGCTGGCAATAGCGGTAAGGGCGGCAAAGGAGGCATCGGTGGTGCCGCTCTCGGCGGCTGCATCTACAGCTCCGGCACCCTGTATGTCAACAATTCTGACTTCTATTCCTGTACGGTCTATGCGGGTGCGGGCGGCAGCGGCGGCTCCAGCAGTTACGCCGGGGCCGGCGGCAACGGGGAAGGTTCCTACGCGGCCGGGGAAGGCGGAAACGGCGCGACCCCCTCGGCGGGCGGCAGCGGCGGTTCCGGTGGCCTGGGTGGCGCAGCGACCGGTGGGTCGAGCGGCGTTCGAGGCGGAGCCGGAGGCGCGGGCGGCAACGGCAGCGCCGGGGGAGCGGGAGAGGGCGCGTTCATCTTCAGCACTCACTATCTTCAGTTGAACCACGACGTGTTCCAGTCGGGGACCGCAGACGCCGGGAACGGCGGCTCGGGCGGCCCCGGTGGAGAAGGCGGTTACGGGGGGATCGGCGGCTCAGGCGGCTCCGGCGGACCAGGCGGTTACGGTGGTAACGGCGCGTCCGGAACGGGAGCAACTGGAGGAGCGGGAGGTGCCGGCGCGGCCGGCACTACCGGCGCCTCGCCCGCCGCCGCCGGTACGGACGGCGCCAGCGGTCCGGGGGGTTTCCCGGGCGCTGGCGGGTTGGCGGCCGGAGGATGTGTTTTCGCGAGCGGGAGCTCCCTGCTGGTCAGCGGCACGACGTTCACGTATTGCACAGCGACTGGTGGCACGGGGGGAACTGGAGGCTCGGGCGGCTACGGTTACGTCTACGCCGCTGGCGGTAGCGGTGGCATCGGTGGGTACGGAGGCGGCGGTGGTTCCGGCGCGAGCAGCACCAGTGCCGCCGAGAACGGCGGAATCGGAGGAGCGGGTGCGGCGGGAACCGCAGCCGCTGCCGGCCCGGCGGGCGTGACCGGGGGCCCGGGAGCGAGCGGTGGCGCGGGAGGCAACGCTGAAGGCGGGGCTCTCTACACATCGGCTTCCGCGACGATCAGTACCAGCTCCTTCGCCCGCAACTCGGCGACCGGAGGTCCCGGCGGCCCCGGTGGAACCGGGGGCGCAGGTTCTTCGGGAGGTACGGGTGGGGCCGGAGGCAATGCCGGTAGCGGTGGTTACGGCGGCAGCGGCGATGCGAAGGGGACCGGTGCTAAGGGCGGAGCCGGCGGCAACGCGGGAGCTGGGGCTAACGGTGGCCTTGGCGCGACCGGCGGCGCCGGCGGAAAAGGCGGCGTCGGCGGAACTGCGTACGGCGGCGCCCTGTATAGCTCAGGATCTCTCACCCTAACGACCGATCAGTTCACCTACAACTCCGCTCGCGGCGGGGTGGGCACGTACGGAGGCGCGGGCGGCAACGGGGGTACCGGCGGAGCCGGCGGAAGCGGCGGCAACGGAGGTTACGGCGGTAGCGGCGGAGGCGGCGCCACAGTGGGTGCCGGGGGCGTTGGCGGCAAGGGCGCCACCGGAGGGAACGGCGCTACCGGTGGCACCGGGGGCCGGTCCGGCAACGCTAGCAATGGTGGCAATGGGTACGGAGGCGCCATCTACAACACGACCGCACCGGTCTCCGAGACCGGTATCACGTTCGGCGCGAACAGCGTCGTCGCCGGCAACGGTGGCGTGGACGACTGTCTGGCGGGCTCCGCCTGCCCGGGCATCGGCGGAAACGGGGGCACTGCGGGGACCGGAGGCACGGGCGGGCTGGGCGGCCTTAACGGGGCCGGGGTCAGTCGCAGCGCGTCCGGCAGCAACGGCGCGCCCGGAACGGCCGGTGTGGCCGGCAGCTGGGGCGTGAACGGGATCGGAGGCACCGCGGGCAAGGCCCTCTACCCGAACCAGAACTAGGCTCGGGAAGGCCGCCGAGACCCTGGGCACGTTCGCCCGGGGTCTCGGATCTTCAAAGCAACGGCTGGGTGCCGGTCCCGACGCCAGCAACCCAGGCTGTGGGCCCGCGCGAGCGGAGAGCCCAATAGGCTACCCTGACTGACCCAGGGGCAGTCGACGCTCCCCGGTGTCGCTCACAAGTATGCCGAAGCGGAAGACGAAGGCAAGGTCTCCTGGCCGCCCGTCGCCGTCCGCGGGCCCCCGAGACGACCTCGTCCTCGGCATCGACCTGGGCGCGACCAAGGTGGTGAGCGCCCTTCTCGGGCGTGACGGGGCCATCGTCCGCCATAGCGGCCGTCATCTCCATTCGAACGACGGGCCCGATGGGGTGATCCGAGCCCTGGTCCGAAGCGCCGAGACGTGTCTCGAAGGGGACCCTTCCCTCCGGCCGCGGGCGGTAGGAGTAGCGGTGGCGGCCCAGGTCGACCCGCGGACGGGGACGGTGATCCACGCACCGAACCTCGGGTGGCGGGACGTCCCGCTCGCCCGTCGCGTCTCGAAGGAGCTCGGGGGCATCTCCGTCGTTGTCCTCAACGACGCTCGTGCGGCGACCCTCGCCGAATGGCGGTTCGGAACCGGTCGGGGGGTTTCCGACCTCTTCTGCATGTTCTTGGGCACGGGGGTGGGAGGGTCGGCGGTGGTCGGCGGTCGCCTTCTCGAAGGCGGGACCCACGCTCTGGGCGAGGTCGGCCACATCACGATCGTCGTCGGCGGCCGAAAGTGCCACTGCCCGAACCGAGGATGCCTCGAAGCGTACGTGGGCGGATGGGCGATCGCCGAGCGGGCCCAGGAGGCCGTACGGTCCGACCCCGAATCCGGTGCCGCGCTGGTCGCTCACGCCGGTTCGGAGCGGGCCATCACCGCGCAGACCGTCTTTCAGGTCTACCGGACGGGGGACGTCCTCGCCGGCCGCCTCGTCCGGGAGACCGAGCGGTTCTTAGCGGACGGCGCGGTTAGCGTCGTGAACGCGTTCAACCCGAGCGTCTTCGTGCTCGGGGGCGGGCTCGTGGCGGGGATGCCGGAATTCGTGCCGGTCGTCGAGGCTGCGATTCGGGTCCGCTGTCAGCCCCCGGCAGCGATGGCCCGGGTGCTGGTCGCGAGCTTTGGCGAGAACGCTCCCCTGGTCGGGGCCGGGGAGGCCGCTCGCGGACGAGTAAACGCCGGACGGGCCTAGGCGAAAAGAAGCCTGAGCGCCGCTTGGTGGTAGTCTAGCCTGCGAGGGGCGGAAGTCCGGAGAGCCGAGCGCACTCCTCGAACAACTGTCGAGCTCTCGCGGGGTCGCGGGAGTCGCTCGATCCCGGGTGGGGCGTTCGGTTCGCGTAGTATTCGCCCGTCACCGATGCCAGCTCGGGGGCCGACGCGGCGAAGATGGGGGTGTCCGCTCCGCGGACGACACTTCGCCCGAACAGCCGCCCTAAGATCCGCATTCCGAACGCCGTTCCGCCCCCGTTGTTGAGCGCGAAACCCGAGCGGACGAACCCGGGATGGACCGCGTTCATGGTGACACCCTTTCCGTTGAGACGGCGGGCGAACTCCCGGGTCAACCACATCAGCTCGAGTTTCGACGTTCCGTAGACCGAGAACCCCGAGAACCGTCGAGAGGACTGGAGGTCGGCGAAATCGACGCGGGCGCCGCGGTGAGCGGCGGACGAGACGTTCACGACCCGCGCCGGGGCGCTCGCGATCAATCGAGGCGCGAGCAACGTAGTGAGCAGGTAGGGCGACAGCACGTTCAGCGCGAACGTCCTCTCGAGGCCGTCCGGGGTGACCTCGCGCCGACGGAAATAGGCACCCGCATTGTTCACGAGGATGTGGATCGAAGGGTACCGGTCGAGGAGCGCTCCGGCCAGCTGGCGCGTGTCGGCCATCACGGCGAGGTCGTCCACGCGAACGGACTCGACCGAAGGGTTTCCGCTCGTCCCTGAGAGCTCGGACGCGACACGCGACGCTCGATCGACTCCCCGTCCCACGACCACGGTGGTCGCTCCTTGACGGGCAAGACCGAGGGCGATCTCCCTGCCGATCCCCGACGTGGCACCGGTAATCACGGCCACTCGGCCGACCAGGTTCTTCGGACCGATCCCGCTCATGCATTCCTCGGAGCGGGGAGCACCAAGGGGGGATTGGCCTTTCGGGCCCCCTGCGCGAGCCCAACGAACTACGAGAGGCGATACTCGCGGCGACGCGAATCGTGGAGGGAGATCGTCTCCTGGACGAGTCCTTGCCGCCGGAGGGACTCGAGGGCGCTCTGGACGGTACGGCGCGGCAGACGCGACATGTGCGAGAGTTGGGTCTGGTCGAGGCCGCGGTACGTTTCGAGGAGGAAGTAGAGGAACTTCGCCGCCGGCGGGCCATGAATGGCACGGGCGTGGCGGATTGTGCCGAAGGTCTCCCCCCGGAGCCCCAACCGCTCGGACGCGAGCGGGGCGACGGAACCGAGGGCTACATTCCCAAGGTTCACCTCGGCGCCGAGCTCGCGGAGAAGCTGGAGCTGCTGGATCTCCTGGGGCGCCTCGAAGATCAATTCGTCGGCCGGGTGTTCGGAAAGTATCGATCGGACCCAGTCCCACTTGATCGCCCCGTCGCTGTCGTAAATCCCGACGCCGCGTCCGGATTCGCGGCTCTCGATAATCACCCGTCGGGGCTTCAGCGAGCGGGCGTGGGCGATCTGCGTATTGGTCTCCTTGAGCGAGAGCTGGTGCTGGGGGTCCTTCTTTCCGACCTCGATGTAGAAGTCGAGGCTCCGCTTGCGAACGGACTCCGCCAATCGCTCGATTTGCGCGAAGGAGAGCTCGAGGATGCCGCTCGAGATCTCGATGAGGTCGAAACCGAGGTCGCGCGACTCGTCCATCATCTGGGCGACCCGGTCGTGGGCCACTGCGTACTCTAGGAGTGTACCCCCGGTGCAGACCTCGACCCCCACGTCGTGGAACGAACGGACCCGCTCGCGCACCTTGTCGCGCGCGAGCAGGAGCGGTAGTCCCCAACCGATCTTCGCGACGTCAAAGTACGGTGCCAGGTAGGCGAGCTCGTCCTTGTGGAGTCCCTGGAGGCGGTCGAGGACGTGGGTTATACCGCTCGGTCGGGGGCGGTTAACGCGCGGCGCTTCCGCTGGGAAGAACGCATTCTTCGACCTCACCGACGCAGAACTTGCCGCCACGATGCCACATCCACGCAGTATGCGGCAAGTAAGTTGGTCGGAAGGGGTCTAAATAACTAACCCAACCTCGTCGGCAACCGATCTTGCTCTGTCGGCGGCCCATCGCTCCCGTCGAAAACCCTAACGGCCTCTGGGTGACCGGGGTCGGGCGGGGTTGGCACATTCCAATAGCCGAAGATTACTCTTCGATGCCGGTCCCATCCGCATCGATACACGCTCCGCCCACCCTGTTTATAGTCTATTCCTAGTATCGCTCGGCCACGTCGTATAACCGGGGCACATGACCACGAACCGATGGGAAGCGGTTCCCGTGAAAGGTCTCCGATCCCGAATTGTGAGAGCTTCGGCTGCCCCGCTGCTCCTGATAGCGTCCGTGACGTTACTCCTGTGTCTAGTCGCACTTGCCGCCTCGGGGGTCTACGTGGCGAACGGCACGGAGGCCGCCAGCCCGGGCCCCCTCAGCCTGGCTCCAGCGTCGACCTCCCTCGATTGCAACAAGGTCGGGAATCCGGCCCCCTCAGCGCTGTACATTCCCACCAGCGAACCCGCGGTCAATCTCTCCAGCGGTGGCCGGATTACCGGCACGATGGAGTTTGCCGTGGTGAACTATACATCCAGCGACATCGGGATCTCCGTCTACCTCCCGACCGTCTACTTCACCTTCCCGCTCGCCCCGACCGGAAACTTCAGCATGACCATCTCCCCCCAGACCCTCGATATCACCGGCCCAGACTGGACGAACGGGGCGCATACGAACCACAGCGCAACCGTGGCGACGGGCCTCGGTTTCATATCGAAGGGTAAGGACCGCCTGTCCACGCAAAAGATCGCCATTCAAGCCAATGTGCCGTACGGGACGCTCACCCTCGAGTTTCGCTGGATGTGGAAGCTGACCCAGCCGAACGGGACGGTGGTTAGCTCCTCGTGGACGACCCCGAAGAGCACCTACACCGGTGGGAGTAGCACCCTGCCATCGATTTTCTTCCCGGCTCAATACGTCCAGTTCATCACCGGGCCCGGGAACGGCCAGAAGGTTACGATTGGGACCACCTACACGGCTCTCCTGGGGGGGCCGGTTGCCGGGAAGTACTTCTTCTTGGAGATGGAGAACGGTGCTGGAAAGGTCGTCCAGGCCCACGCTCAGACGATTGCGGCGAACGTAACGACCGCGACCGTAACGATTGTCATCCTCAACTACGACCACTACCTCGCGCCGGGACTCGAGCTCATCCACATCCACGACGTGTGTGGAGCAATCCTCTACAACAAGCTCATCGACGCGATCTTCGCCCCGAAAGTAACGGTAACGTTCTACCTCCAACCCGGTTTCTGTGGTCCGATGACGTTCAACGGAACCAAGTTCGCGAACAACACGTCTGGGACGTTCGTTCCCTCGACGACACCGTATGCGTTCAGCGTCCCGAAATGCAGCGGGTACACGTTCAAGAACTGGACGGACACGGGCGGCCTCCACATCTCGGCGAACGACCAGCTCATGGTGAGCTACAACGGGACGTTCACGATCCAACTCAAGCCCGATTGAAGGGCCGGGAGCCGCCGGCCCGTGCCGTCGGCTCGAAGAGAACCTTATCCAGCCCCACACCGCCAACCCACCGGCTACCCCGGTTCGGTCGCGAGGAGGGCATCTTGGCCCACGGCAGACTGCTTTCACGACGCCGCAGTACAGCCACCAAGACCCCTGCCGCCCCAACGACCATCACCACTCCGAGAATCGCGTAGTCGAGTACCGAGAGGCCCGGCTGGAACGGGGATTTTGCCGTGAAGCTCATCGACACGGGGGGCATGCTCTGTCCGCTGACGCGCCGGGTGCTCGAGTGGGTAGCGTGGTCGCGTGCGGAAGCCAAGCCCTCCGTCGGGCTCGATGCCTTCACCGCCGGCGCAAAATGGGC
>Ga0209039_10002186_pt1 | contig 16936 bp, 13 predicted proteins | sample BogFormECP12_OM1_FD_188238 | JGI IMG/M metagenome (GOLD analysis project Ga0209039, IMG submission 188238) | Bog forest soil microbial communities from Calvert Island, British Columbia, Canada - ECP12_OM1 (SPAdes) (version 2) | ecosystem: Environmental > Aquatic > Freshwater > Wetlands > Bog ... | reverse complement strand
CCGTGGGCTCGTGCATAATCGATGAAAATTATAAGACAATTTTTAGGTCAAATCACTTTTTTTACTATATTTGGGGAATATCTTCCATGTTAGACTTTTTTGAAGACATTTTCATAGGAAACGCCGAGTAGCCTGGCATCAGCCAGGCGTCGACCCGCCACGAAAAAGACCAATAATCATTAGCCCATTAAATATACAGTGCAGGGGACGAGATTCGAACTCGCGAATTCCTACGAAACAGGACCCTGAATCCTGCGCCTTTGACCTGGCTTGGCAACCCCTGCATATCGATTTACTAAAACAATGTTGCGGACTGTAATAGGCGGTACATACTATTTAAACTTTTTTAGTTATACCCAAAAGCAGAACGGCAGCCCTAATTTTTATTACTTTCGCGTCCTCAGGAAAACAAAGCCGATCAATAATATGGCAGCGGCATTAACACCGAACAGCATGGTATAAGCGTTATAGTCGGTATCCTGGGAACCTGAAGTCGTCGATGGCATACCGGCCGCAGGCAACGGATCGCTAAAAGTTAGATTAACCGTTACGGCCGTACCCCTCGGGATAATAGAGTTATTGGAGACTGGGGAATAACCCGACATATCCGCCTCGATAGTATAATTGCCATCCAGCAGGTTCAGGCGGTAAAATCCAGACTCATTAGTCTTAGCCACATAAAAGATAGACGAGTTATTCATATTCGTTAACATGACCGTCTCATTGGCGACAGGGCTGCCATCCGGACCTTTCAAGTAGCCGGACAACAGTTGCGCCGATGCGCGGCCATCCCGGGCCGCCAGGTCTTGCTTGATCGTCTGGATCATATCAGCGTTGATGTCCTCGGGCGAATAGCCGACGATACTCATGAACGCGTCGTCAAGGTTGCCGCTAGAGCCGAAGTTAGCGATGATCTGCTTAATGGTATCGTTCCCATACTTACTGATCACATAATTAATGAGCATGCTCGACTGCGCATACGCCGTATTCACGTCGTCCTCACTGATGTTCAGGCTCGCGTTACCCGAATGCTCCTCGATGCTCTCCATCTGGGCGACCGTCATGATCTTATTCTCACGGCTCAGCTGCTCGACGGTGCTTTTATCAGCGTCCGAAAAGCCGCCCGAAACGTATCTCGCGAGCCCTTCGGAGAACCAGTAGGGTAACGAGTATTTATGGTCGGTCAACTGGTTACGGAGCTCGACATGCGTCAGCTCATTTGCCAGCAGCGTTTCGAAGTTCGGGACCAGGTCCGGCTCCTCGATGACGATGGTGCTCAGCACGCCATCATTATAGTTACTGGCGACGTCGCTATCCGGCAGGGTATTGGCGTTAAGGATTATAATATATTGCAAATGATTGGCGGCGATAATGACCCTGGTCCGGTGGCTGAAAGGGCCGAAAAAATTTGAAACATTATCGTAAGCCTCATGAGCCGGCAATACGACGTCGCCGACGTCCACTATGCGGGAAGGATCGTAGTAAATGTCAAACCCGGTCTGGTTACCGCCGTAATTGTCCTGGTAAAGCTTAAAATCCCCGGGGGGCAGCACGTAGTTGACAGAATCAAGCGTCCCGACGCCAACCATGGGAATAAGCATCGAGAGCGCTATCATGAGAGCAAGTAATATGCTAAACAGTCTGCCGGTTATCGTTCTCATTGTCTGTCCCTGTCCTGTGAGATCAAGCCCGTGGCTATACCTTTCTAGTGAATCTACATACGTACGTATAAAGTCTTTATCTCATAATCGCTTAATTCGCTTTTGTAATTAATTATTGTAAATCAAACACCGTAAAAGCCTTCATTAGAAATAAACATGCTGGTAGGACCTTAACCGCTATCGGCCCGACCCCGGATGCTAAATTTCACGCATGACCAGAATTATGGACGTTCGATTTGTCGCAAACATATTTCAAACCTCGCCCGAATGACCGATGGGGGAAAAAACGTGCGAATAAACAAAACCATAATGGCCGCGTTGATGCTGGCCATCTTATTGTTAGCCGCGGTACCTGCCGCGTATGCCGATGACCCGCACCACGACGATGCGGGATGCGGATGTAAAGGAGACGGCCACGACCACCGGATACAGAGAATAGACATACCCGTGACCGTCACGGACAAAAGCGGGCCCAGTACGACGTATGCCGTCAGCGACATGGCGATAACGGGGAAGCGCGATAAGGTCGCCGTGATCACGCTGGATAAGCCGATGACAGGCGTATACAATACATCGAACGACATGGGATACATGCCGACCAAGGACAGGGCCGGCATGGACATAAGGGTCGATACGGTCAATAATAGCTCGCTACCCGCTTCCGGCGCATCCGCCATCCTGAGCGTTGGTAAGCTTAACATTGAATACAAGGGCCGGGACTATTCCATTGTAGAATTCCACAAGCTCGCGGTCCACCTGCCCGATGGCTCGGTAAAGGCCTACTTCTTCGAGAAGCCCGTAAAAGTTTTAAAATCAAAGGATAGGAAGGTAGTTATCACGGACGCATACCCGGGATATACAAAAGCGCTGAAGGAAGCTTTCGCGGGCGATCAGACGTTCTCCTCAGCAGTTCCGATACAAGACTTACGAAGATCGGAGGCGGGAATTACGGAAATCGTTGTGGTCGAGCCGAAGATGGAAAGCGTTCCACCGCCAGGATAAACGTGGAAAAAATTCTTTTTTATTTTATTTTCTTGAACGCCAGTAAATGAACGCGCTGGCAGTTATGGCCAGGGTAGCCAGCACGACATATATAATATCATGCTCCAGGGCATCGGCACTCTCCGCCGCCTGTTTCTGCTCGAATGCCGAGTCATTCAGCAGGAGGTCCATCCGCAACACCTGGTCCCTTTGAAGTGTTACATTTAGGTCCACAGTATCGTAGTTCAGCTTCTCGGCGTGGACATCCAGGGGGCCATATGTGACGTTGACCCGGTAGTAGCCGGAGGCATTGGTTGTCGCGTTGTACTCCCTGCCATAGGCCGGGGAATCATTCCTCAGCGACGTTATCGTGACGTTCTGATCCGCCATGGGCCGACCCTTCTGATCGGTCACGTAGCCGGAAACCTGCTCGTCCAGGATGATCCCGTCCCGGATATCCAGCTCATGCTTAAGATCGGTATCCCATTCCGTTAACAATGAGTCCTGCGTGAGGCCGAAGGAGTCCTCGAAAGCCACGTCAAGGTCATCCGTCTCCCCGAAATCCTTGAGAATTCGCTTGAGCGTATCATTACCATACGTATCGGCGATAAACTCGACGAGCATGCCCGATTCCGTATAAGCATGGCTTAATTGTGTCATGTTCGTATCGGGATCGGTCGATTGCTCATGCAATTCCTCCAGAGTGGGGATGCTCATGACACTGCCCTCCCTACTATCTTCCTCGATGACGCCACGGACAGCGGGATTTAAGCCGCCCGATATATAGACCGATAGGCCCTCGAAGAACCAGTCGGGTAGATCATACCGGTTGCCGGGAAGGTATTCCCGCACGGCGATATGGGTCATCTCATGGGTGAGGACGGTTTGAAAATTGGGTATTTGATCGGGCGCAAGGATGGCGATGGTGCCCGTGTTACCGTATCCCCAACCGCTGGCAAGGCTCGGCTCCGGTAAGCTAGGGTCGTTGAGCAAGGCCGCATACTGGTCATGGCTGTCTGCTACGATGATAGTTGTCCTGTACGGGTATGGGCCGAAAAACGCCGAAGTCGTATTGTATGCATTCTCGGCAGCGGATAAGACAATACTGAGATTTTCCAGCGAGGAAGGATCATAATATACTTCGAAATGGTCGGTGCTATAAAGCGTGAAGTCGGACGGCGCCCTCGGGACATAATTTTCCGGGTACTCCACGGTAGCGGCATGGGCTGCGGCGGTGGTAAATATAGCCAAAGCCACAATAAAGATGAGCAGACCTGAAAGGAACGTTTTTATAGCCTCACCTACCGCATGGATTACAATTTCATGCTATATAGGTGTTCTCTCATAATGCGTATGGCAGGGGAGCGACCGAAACGATAAATAGTCTCGCTATCATTATTATGTAAGCTAAACCAGAGAAGTTGAGTTCATCATGTCAATAATGATCGCATTGGCCGGGAAACCGAACTGTGGCAAGTCCACATTTTTCAAGGCCGCTACGCTCGCCGACGTCGAGATAGCGAACTATCCGTTCACGACCATAAAGCCGAACCTCGGCGTTTCTTACGTTCGGGCGAAGTGCCCGTGCCAGGAGTTCCATCTTACATGCCCGAAGTGCGTCCATGGCGAGCGCTTTATCGCCGTCGAACTTTTGGACGTCGCCGGCCTGGTGCCAGAAGCCCATAAAGGCAAGGGCCTGGGCAACGCGTTTTTAGACGATATGCGGCAGGCGCAGGCGATCATCAACGTGATCGACGCCAGCGGCGGCACCGATATCGAGGGCAACGTCGTCCCCATCGGCACGCACGACCCGCTGGACGATATCAAGTTCTTGGAGACCGAAATCACAATGTGGATGTTCGGCATCCTCCACAAGAACTGGGTCAAGCTGTCGAGGAAGGCCTCGGCGTCCGGCGAGAAGATCGATGATGTCATTGCGGAGCAGTATGCCGGGCTAGGCATAACCCCGGTAATGGCGAAGCAGGCGCTCCTGGAGACCGGCCTCATGGACAAGCACATCACTAACTGGGCCGAGGAAGATATGATCAAGCTTTCCGATTATCTCCGGATCATCAGTAAGCCGCTGATCATCGCCGCGAACAAGGCGGACATCGCGCCGCCGGAGAATCTCGCGAAGCTCAAGGGGCTGGAAAAACAGGGCTACCGCGTGATCACCTGCAGCGCCGGCATCGAGCTTGCCCTGAGGAATGCGACGACGCACGGCTTTATCGAGTACCTGCCCGGAGATAAGGACTTTACAATAAAGACCCCCGAAAAGCTTAACGCCCCGCAGAAGGCCGCCCTGGAGAAGATGCGGGATTTCATCAAGAAGAACGATGGCACCGGCATCCAGAAATGCCTGGATACGATCGTATTCGACTTACTGGACTACATCGTGGCCTATCCGGTGGAGGATGAAAATAAGTTCACCGACAAGAGCGGCAATGTGCTGCCCGATGCCTTCCTGATCAAGAAAGGCTCGACTGCCCGGGATTTCGCCTTTAAGGTGCACACGCAGATCGGGGAATCGTTCCTCTTCGGCGTGAGCGCCCGTACAAAAATGAGGCTCAGCGACAAGTACGAATTACAAAATAATGATATCGTAAAGATCGTATCGACCAAATAAAGCCACTTTTTCTTTTATTTGTTTTATATGATGTAAACGGCATACGGGCACATATTTAATCAAGAACGGATCTCATTTATCACGTAATTGTAGCTTCATGTCGCTTTTTCATATTAGTATAAATATGAATTTGCTTTTTATATTACAGGTTACTCTATAACCGCTTTAACATTGAGTAACCTATTGGTCCGGGCATGCAGTACATTCCGCCGGTGAATATAATACAATCGAGGATCGCATCGATCTTACTCGTATTATCCATACTTAGCGTATTGATCTTTGGGACCGCAGTGTCCCTGGCAACCACGGGGACTCCCGAACTTCCTCCGGCGCCGCCCTCCTCGCAATTGTGATACTGGCGGCGGCAGGGTACGTATTATACGGTCGAAAATAAATTCAGGATTATTTCCCTCATTTTTTTATTTTTTTTCTTCATATCCATAGATTGTAGTGGTCTTAGTGATGCTTTGCGATAAAAATCATGGTGGTCTTATCGTTCTTCGTGATTTGTGGACTTCATAAATTGTGCTTTTACAGAATTGATAGTTTTACTCAATGAGCTTGAAACTGAGCTTTATTGCATTACACACGGGGCATGATCCGGGCGGCTCCCCCTCAATGGTAAAGCCGCAAATGTCGCACACGTAAAAAGCGCCCATCTTGGGCTCTTCGCCGGCACGCTTCATGTAGTCCAGCGCACTCTTGATCATTTCGGAATGCCGCTTTTCGACCTGCGCCATCCACTCGAAATTCTGTGCTATGTGCTTTTCCTCCTGCATCCTGGCGACGGCCAGATACGCGGGGTATAATTCCTCGCTCTCCTGCATTTCGGCGTGGTATGCCTTATCGAGATTATCGACCGTGCGGTCATAGATGAAAGGCGCTGAAAAATTAACGCAAAATTCGCCCAGCAGTTCCCGGGCCTGCCGGTAATGGCTCGAGGCATGTACTTTCTCGGCGAAGGCGATGGCCCGGAGCATACGGGCCACGTTCGGGAATTCCTCGAGATCGGCCCGCTCCGCGAATAACAAATACCGCACATAGGCCGCGGACTCGCCGCCAAAGGCGTTCCGCATGTTCTCCAGCGTCGCCTTCCCGGTCATTGCTCTACCAGCAGCGGCTTCCGGTCGGCGACGCCGATGCGCATCATCGTGCTGAACAGGTCGTTGGCCTTCTTCAGGTGCTTCCTGGTGGTCGCCGCGGGCTTTTCCCTGCCCTTATCGTCATAAATGCGGAGGGCCTCGTTATAGGCCGCGATGGCGCTATCGCAGGAGGTGATGGCATTCTCATATCGCTTCTCCCGGAAGTGGATCTCCGCCATGGTCACGTGCGTCAGGCCGATGTTGGTCCTGGTAAAAGCGTAGCGCTCCGGCATAAGCTTTAGATCGATGGCATGGGCGGCCGATGTATACGAATCGATCGCCTGCTGGGCGTGTTTCAGGGACAGGTCGAACATCCTGGACTTCAGGTACACCTCGCTGATAATGGTGTGGGCCAGGCCGAGATTGGATATGGTCTCGACGTAAGACTCGGGTGAGCGCCTCTGGAAGAACTTAACGGCGTCATCATATAATGCAAGGGCGCTGCGGGCTGCCTGTATCGCGTCATCATACCGCTTGGTCCTGCAATATTCTTCGGCGAGCATTGTATACGAGCAGGCAGCCTTACCACGGTACAGCGCCGCATCCCAGGGCGATATCTTAGGATCGAGCATCTTTCCGGCCTCCTCGAAGGCCGAGGCGGCGCTCCGATAGCTCTTGACGGGGTTCTTGATCTTCGCCAGCGCCAGGTAGGCCCGGCCGATCTCGCCTTTAATGCAGGCATGGTCCAGCGGGCTCGCCTCGGCCGTCCGTGCCGTAAGGGCCTCGTAAAGCACGGTCAACGCCTTGTTCGCGTGGTCCTCCGACTCCTTCGCCTCCGCCATTCTCCTGTAGACGCCGCCCGTTACGTAGAGAATGCCGTCGAACTCTTCCGTGGCGAATATCCTGGAAGCCGAGGCTTTCTCGGCCATGGCGACGGCCATATCCAGGGCTTCGGGCTTCCCGCTGCGGTCGTACAATACAGTATAAGCCTCCATCAACTTGGTCTCAAGCCTGCTCAGAGCACGCTCGTCAAAGCATGTAGCACAAACGTCGAAAATAGCGCCCATGGAGCGGAACGCGAGCGAGGATATGCCCTGGTGACCCGATGTACTGGCCACCTCCAGAAGCTCGTCTACGGCACGATAAACCACCTCATGCCGTCCCCGTTTTGCGGCGATATAAGCGGCTTCCGACATCATCGAGACCAGGCCGGACGACAGGGCGATCGACTTAATGTCTTTAAACGGTTCCCGGGCCTCGAGGGATATTTCCTTCATCTGCTCGATCGCATGGATCACCGGCTCAATATCCCCGGACTCGCATAATCTATTAAATAAAGTCGCCAGGCTAGTGCCGGCATTACCCCGGAGCACCGGCCTCTGCAGTGCCGCCGGCTCGATCGGCCCGTTATAGCCCGCCTCGTCGAATTCCTTCGCGATCTCTTCCAGAAGGCCTACGATGATGCCTCCCGGCTTAATGTATTCAAGAATGCCGACGGAGAACGGCACCAGCGCAATGATGCCGATGGCCGAAAGTGCCAGGGCTATCTCCACTTCCATCATCATGAAGAACATGGGCTTGAATGAGAGGTCGGTCGCCACGAAGATGATGGGTAGCAGCATGAGAATGCCGTAGAAGTACAGCGCCTTAGACTTCAACAGGCTGTGGCTATCCCGGCTGCCGTAGTAGACGGACGAAAGGTACCAGAGAATGGCCGTGATCAACAGGGAAATGCTGAAGATCACGATGTCGCAGAGCAGCAGCGTATTCAGCAGAGCGTTGCGCTCGTCGACCGTCAGGATGACCTTAGAAAGGTATGCTTCCCCGATAATAAAGACCGTAATGACAGCCAGAAAGGATAATGCGGCCGCGGTTGTTATACTAATATCCGTGCCCTGTTTCTTCTGCGCCTGTTTTTTGGGGCGAAAGCTGGTCAAGGCGGCCGGTAGAAACTTCATACTCATTTATTTATATTTAATATATTTAATACTTGTCATTTAATATATTATTTTATATGCGTTAGTTTCATATCCGCCTGGACATGTAGGGCCCATCATACTGGAATCCCAGCTTCAGGTAATATTGCTTCGCCCCGATGCCGCTCATGATGGCGAGTTTCCCGTATCCGGCATCCCTGGCCAGCTCTTCCGCACGTTTTAAAAGCTCTGCCCCATAGCCGCGGTGCTGCCAGTTCTCATTATTTTCTCCGATGGGCACCATTCTGCCGTAGACGTGTAATTCCCTGATGATGGCGGCACCCTCCAGCTCAGGCCGATGCGGCCGGCAGGGGAACCTGAGGCGAGTAAAGCCTATGAGGGCGTCGATGTTCGGCTCCTCGAAGGAGATAAAATGCTCCAGGCCTCCGCAGACCTTGTATTTCTCCACTTCGAGCCTCACCGAGCCCGGGTCCGGCTTCAAGCCTTTAAGCATTTTATGGCCGATCTCCCGGCACCGGATGCAGCGGCACTGTTTTCCCTCTTTCTGCAGGATATCGCCGGCCAGCTGCCTGACGTTACTTTTCAGGACGCCGGCTTCAATGTGCTTGACCGGAATGTCCCGCTGAATGCGCTGGAGCCTTACCCACTTTGGCAGGCGTTCTTTTATGCGGGCGAGCAGCGCTGCGGCGTCCTCGCTGGACAGGGGGCTGTATTCGCCCCGCTCCCACATGTCGTGGAGCCGGGTGCCACGGGTCACCAGCGTCGGGTAGATCTTCAGATAATCGGGGCAGAAGCGCTCGTCATTAAAAAGCGTTTCGAACATGCGCAGGTCCCTTTCCAGGCTGGAGCCGGGCAGCCCCGGCATCATGTGGAACCCGGACTTCAGGCCCGAATCCCGCAGCGCCCTGTTGGCCTCGACGCTGTCCGCGACCGTATGGCCCCGCTCGATCCGCTTGAGGATAAAATCGTAAGTGCTCTGGACCCCCAATTCGACCTTCGTGACGCCCATGTCCAGCATCCGGTCGATGTGCGGGATCCGGCACCAGTCGGGCCGTGTCTCGAAGGTCATGGCCACGTTTCTCACCGCTGAGGTCTCGTTCAGCTTCCGGGCGTCCTCCGGGTATTTTGAGATGACCGGCTCGGCGCCGAAGTCGTTCATGGCGTCGAGGCATCTTTTCACGAACCACTGCTGGTAGTCCAGCGGCCTCGCCGTCATCGTGCCGCCCATGATGATGAGTTCGACCTTGTCGAGCTCGTGGCCGATCTGTTTTAACTGACCCAACCTGGCCGTGACCTGCCTGTAGGGGTCATAATTCTCCTGTATCGCCCTCAATGCGGCGGGCTCGGCGCCTGTGTAGCTTTGCGGGGAATTAAAGATCGAATCGACGCCGCCCGGGCACGGCACGCATTTACCATGCGGGCATTTATATGGGGAAGTCATCACGGCGACGACCGCCACTCCAGAGATGGTCCTCACCGGGCGCTTCTGTAAAATGCCCAGGACCAGGCCGTACTCGTCCTCATCGGCGACCTTTAGAATATCGGAATTCCGCGGCAGACTGGAGAGATGATGGGCTACGCTTACCATCTTCTTGGCCTTGTTCAGCTCGTCCTGGGTCGACACGTCTCCCGTTAATATGAGCATGACCAGCTCCCTGCATGCAGCCCGCGTATTTTCCATGTCCCTGCACTTTACGCGGAGCTATATATTCTAGTTTTCCATGAGCACGAGACGACAAAGAATATAACAATTAATGACCAATTGTTCCATGAATAACGAATAAATCGGCCTGGTATTGATGATCTTCACTTTGAAAAAAGCTGCGCTAGTACTCTTGTTGTGCCTGTGCATGGCCTATTTCATAATGCCGGCCACGGCCGATGCGCCATCCTCTACTTCCATCAGCGTCGAGGTGCTCGCGAACGGCGACGCGCACTGGACGACGACGAAAAAGATCCCGCTCAACACCCCGGATGAAGTGGCCGGCTGGGATGCCACGGCGGCGGCGAGTACGGACAGCTATAAGGTCCAGTTCGAGACGAGCATGAAGGACTACGTGAACAAGATCAGCTCCGCCATTGGACGGCCCATGCTCGTCCAGGACGTGAATGTGGCGATCGACCGGTCCAGCCCATACGATGCCACGGCCGACAGCAACATTACCTATGGCATTATCCGATACGATTTCAACTGGACCGGTTTCGCGATGGCCAGTGATGATTCGCTCGATATCGGGGATGCTTTTATCGACGGGTTCATTCTCAACCGGGACGATACGATCGACTTTATTCTGCCGCACGGCTATACGATAACGAGCGTATCGCCCGCGTACGATGATATAAAACAGACATACCAGCCGCAGGTCATGTGGACCGGCCAGACCCAGAATAATACAGAGGATAGTGTCCGGCTGTTCTCTTCCGGGGAGCCGTCGATCACCATGAGTATTGCGGCGACGCCTTTTGTTAGCCTGGACTGGTGGATGCTCATACCAATCGTATTAATGTCCGCCGCCCTGGGATTCGGGGCCGCATACCTCGTCATTGACCGGCAAAAGAGGCTTCCGGCGCCCGCCCGGGCACCGGATGTGGGGGGCCAGATACCGGTCCCGGACGCGGGGACCGTCGAGCCGGCGCCGAGCAAGGAGTTCAAGGAAGGCCGGTACATGTCGGATGAGGAGCGGGTCGTCATGTACCTGGAAGAGGCCGGAGGCCAGATGTTCCAGTCGGACCTGGTGAAGAAGACCGATTTCTCCAAATCGAAGCTGAGCATGGTACTCTCGGAGCTCAAGGAAAAAGGCACGATCATCAAGATCAAGAAGGGCAAGGAGAACCTCATCAGGCTGAACAGGTCCCCGCAGGACGCCGAAGCAGCCAATGATGACGGGACGGAATGAGCCGGGTGGCATAATTTTTTAAGCAAAGACGTTCGCAATTATACAGGACTTGATATGTTGACTAACGGAGTTAAGCGTAATTGTGAGCAGCCGATACTACTCATAAGCGAAAGCTATCATAATGCGGACATGTTCTATACTACGGGCTTCCTGGCCCCGGACAAATTCGTTTATCTCTGCCAGGGCGATAGCGAGTTCCTATTCGTTAAACAGCTAGAGTTTGAGAGGGCTAAAAAGGAATCCAGGGTAAAAAACGTCAAGCTTCTCGAGGATCATGGCTTTATGGAGCGGCTGAAGGCCACCCTGGACACGGACCTTGCGCTGGCGGATACGCTGGCCTCCATATTTTCATCGCTTAATATAAAAAAGGTGCTTGTGCCCGGGGATTTCTCCCTGATGCTGGGAGACCTGCTGCGGGCCCGGGGAATCGAGGTGGCACCGGCCACGAAGCTCTTCGAGGAGTTGCGTTCCGTTAAGACGCCCGAAGAGATCGAGAAGATCAGGAGAGCCCAGGCGGTGAATGAAATGGGCCTGGCCCGGGCGATCGACGTCATAACAAAGTCGGACGTAAAGGACGGCACGCTCATTTACGAGGGAAAGCCACTGACGTCGGAGTTCCTCCAGAGGGAGATCGAGCTGGAGTTCTTCAGGAATGGCTATGATGCCGACAGCTCCATCGTAGCGGCAGGCCCCGGCTCTGCGGACCCCCACTTTACGGGCGCCGGTCCCGTTAAGGTGGACGAGCCCATAGTCATCGATCTTTTCCCCTATGGCAAGAAGGAACGCTACTTCGCCGACATGACCCGTACAGTCGTAAAAGGCAAGCCGTCCCATGAAATACAGAAGATGTACGATACCGTACTGGAAGCCCAGAACATAGCGTTGAACGCCATAAAGGCGGGCGTCACGGGCAAATTCGTCAACGACCTGGTGTGCGACTATTTTGAGAAACAGGGCTATGGTACGACACGGACAAGATCGCCCGAGGGCTTTATACACTCGACCGGCCATGGGGTCGGCATCGACATCCACGAGTACCCGTCGATCGGCGAAGGGGGTATCGAGCCTCTGAAGGCCGGCCAGGTAGTCACCGTAGAGCCCGGGCTATACAAGCCGGGCATCGGCGGCGTCCGCATCGAGGACATGGTCGTCGTCACGGATAAAGGTCATATCAATCTTACGAAGTTCCCCAAGAAACTGGTGGTTTAAATGGACGAGCAAATACTTGAAAAATACAGGAAGGCCGGCGTCATACTCCGGGAAGTCAGGGAGAACGCGACCCATAAGGTAACCAAGGGCGCGAGGCTCCTGGACGTGGCCAATGAGGTAGAGGCGGAGATAATCGCTAAGGGCGGCAAGCCCGCGTTCCCCGTGAACATATCCATAAACAGCGAGGCCGCCCACGATACGCCCGGCATCGACGACGAGCGCATCTTCGAAGACGACATCGTCAAGGTCGATATCGGCGTGCACATCGACGGATATATCGCCGACACCGCCGTAACCGTGGACCTTTCCGGTAATCCTGATCTCGTAAAAGCTTCCCGCATGGCCCTGGAAGAGGCGACGAAGCTCGTTAAAGCCGGCATGAACACGCAGGAATTGGGCACGGCCATCGAGGAGACCATCAACGGCTTTGGTTTTAAGCCGATCTATAATCTCACCGGCCATGGCCTGGAGCAATACGTCCAGCACGCCGAGCCGTCCATACCCAATAAGAGGATCGGCCAGGGCGTCACGCTGGAAGCGGGCCAGGTCATCGCCATAGAGCCTTTCGCGACTGACGGCATCGGCATCGTGGTCGAGGGCTCGCTCATGGAAATATTCGGCATTACGAGGATAAAGCCCGTGCGGATGCCCTATGAAAGGGAGCTCCTGAAGGCAGTTCAGGAATATAATGGCCTGCCTTTTGCTGCCCGGTGGCTTTCGAACATCAAGTTCCTTGATAAGGCGCTGACTTCGCTGATGAGGCAGGGGGTCATACACGGCTACCCGGTGCTCGTCGAGCACGAGCACGGCATGGTGTCCCAGGCGGAGAATACCATGATCGTGACTGAAGATGGGTGCGAGGTCACGACTTAGTCATAAAATATTTTTTATAAGTTCACGAGGATGCTCTTTAGCTCATAGTAGGCATCGATGGACTCCAGCCCATTTTCTCGTCCGATGCCGCTTTCCTTGACGCCGCCAAAGGGCATCTCCGGCGGAAGCTTGACGTGCTGGTTGATCCAGGTAATCCCGGAATCCAGGCGAGTGCTGGCGATAGAGGCCCGCTCCAGGCTCCTGGTCCAGATGGACGAGCCCAGGCCGAATTTCGAGTCGTTGGCCCTCTCGATGGCCCCGTCCAGGTCTTTTACCCGGACGATGGGCAGGACCGGGCCGAAGACTTCCTCATTCAATAACACCGAATCCTTTTGTACGTCGGTCACGAGCGTAGGCATGTAGAAATAGCCGCTTGAATATTTTTCGCCTTCGGGCACCGCACCCCCAGTGATGATAGTGCCTTCGCCATTTTCACGGACGGTAGATACTTGCTTTAGGATCTTATTTCTCTGGGCCTCATTGTTCATCGGGCCCATGTCTACGCCTTCCTCCATGCCGTTCCCTATTTTAAGGCGCTCAACCCGGGCCTTTAGCTGGCCGATGAATTGGTCTGCGACGGACTCGAACACGAATAGCCTTTTTACCGCCGTACAGGTCTGGCCGCAATTATAAAAACGACCGTGAACGGCCCCATCAACGGCTTTTTTAATATCGACGTCATCGCAGACGATCATAGGATCGCTGCCGCCAAGCTCCAGGGTGACGTGCTTCATGGCGCTTGCAGAGACTTCGAGCACGTGCTTTCCCGTAGCGATCGAGCCGGTGAAAGATATCTTTTTTATGATGGGATTGCGGACGATCTCCTCACCGACGCTGTCCCCGGGCCCGGTCACGATGTTCATCGTCCCCTTAGGAAGGCCGGCATCGTTGAGCATCGATGCCAGGGCCAGGTTCGTCAAGGGCGTCGTAGTGGACGGCTTCAGGACCAGAGTGTTACCGGTGACCAGGGCGGGGCCCACTTTCCAGCCCATGATGATGGCGGGCACGTTCCAGGGAATGATGGCGCCGCAGACGCCAATGGGCCGTTTCAGGACGGCGCCGTACTTACCATGGGCAACAGGCACAAGGCTATCCTCTAACGCGGCCGAAATTCCAGCATAATATTCCAGTATGTTGGCGAAACCCTGGATCTCGTCCCGGGCTTCCTTGAACGGCTTACCCTGCTCCCGCGTGAGCGTTATCGCCAGGTCCGTCTGGCCTTCGCGCACGTGCTGTGCCGCTTTAAAAAGTATTTTGCCGCGGTCGCGCGCCGTCATCGTCGACCATTTCTTCAACGCTTCATGGGCGGAGTCGGCAGCCCGTTTTACGTCACGAGCATCGCCCAGCGGCGCTGTGTCCAGGAGCTTTCCGTTCGCGGGGTCCCGGACCTCATAGGTTTCTCCCGACGCCGCTTCGGCCCATTCACCGTCGATAAGCATCTTCATAGCAAATATCCTCATTCACATGCCGAATTATGAACTTATGGGTGCCCTTATAAAATGCGAGTAATCCCTTGAAAAGCCGCCGATTGACCAACATATATTTATTTAACTATGACCGCATACACTAAATCATTATAGCTAAGTGATCGTTATGCAAGGTAAAGTGAAACTATTATTGATAGCTATTATCCTCTCAGTCCTCGTGCTCGGGTGCACGACGCCCGCGGAAAAAGTGGTAAAGTCCAATGACTGGGTATCCGTCGACTACACGGGAAGATATGTGAACGGCACGGTTTTCGATACATCCAATGCCACCATCGCTAACCAGTCCGGCGTCTACAACCCGGGCAGAATATATAGCCCTATCCAATTCCAGGTCGACCAGCCGGGCATGATCCAGGGGTTCAACGATGCTGTATTGGGCATGAAAGTGAACGAGACCAAGTATAACGTCACGATCCCGCCGGAAAAAGCGTATGGTGAATATAACCAGTCCTATGTCATCGTCACGCCTTTACAGAACTCGAACGCCACCGACTATAAGGATTATGTTGGCCAGGTTATCTCCTTCAATGGCAGGGACGCAAAGCTTCTTGCGATCGATGCGGTCAATAATACAATGACGCTGGACTATAACAACCCGATGGCGGGCAAGACGCTCGTTTTCGACATAACCGTCCGGGCGATCAGCACCACCCCGTTCCCTTCAACCTAAAGTTAATCCTTGATGAGGAACGCCCTTGCGGGGGCGCCATCCCCATCCTTTATTTTTAGCGGCAGGCATGCCAGCGTATATTTTCCAGGCTCTATTCCCCTGAGGTCAAGCCCTTCTATGGCGGTCACGCCGTTTCCCAGTAAAATCTGGTGTACTCCTTCGCCGGCTTCGAAGCTGCCGACGGAAAGGTAGTCGATGCCAAGCGTTTTTAAGTGATGGTCAACGGCCCACCGGGCCGCGCTCTCCTCCAGGTAGACGTAATCCTTCCTGAACTCGCCGTAGTTCCAGAGCTCCGAATTTTTAGTCTTTAAAAGCAGGATGTCCACTTCGGCTTCTTTGAGATCGGCGGCTGTGATGGCCTTTTTCACGTGAGTCAGGTCCCGTACCTCCGCGGGACCGTACAAATGGTCAAGGGGTATTCGATCAACGGTATAGCCGCCCTCGATAAAATGAAATGGTGGGTCGACGTGCGTCCCCGTATGCGTGCCCATGCACATCAAAGAAACGTTAGCCGCGTCGACAGGCTTCATCAGGATACGCTTGATATCCGGCGTGGGGTCTCCGGGAAATACCGGCATGCCGTTGGAGAGGCTGACGGAAACGTCGTAAATCTTCATTTAAGACCTGTAAAGCCTCTATCCGCTAAAAATGTATTGACCTGTTTGCGCGTCGGGTAGGTCGACCACCCTACTCCACCTATCTTGAGCGCGGCCGTGGCGCTGCCGATGATGGCGCAGTCCCGGAGCGGCCTGCCGTTTATATAAGAGCTGACGAAGCCCGCGTTGAAATTATCCCCGGCCCCCGTGGTATCCACTACCTTTACGTCGAAGGCGGGCACATATTCTATATTCTCCCTGTTCGCTACCCAGCAGCCGTCTTTTCCCATCTTGATGGCCACGATCTTGACCCCCATGTCCAGCAGTATCTCGGCGGCCCTCTCGGGCCCCGTTTTGGGCTCCAGCCCCAGGATATTCCTTGCCTCGTCGAGGTTGGGTAAAAACACGTCCAGGCGGGGTAGTATCTCAAAAAGCGGGTCCACGGTCTCCTCCACAAATCCCCGAGGATCCCATCCCGTATCGAAAGATACCTGTATGCCTGCGCCATGTAGCAGGTCGATCAGCTTCGCGTATTCGTTCTTGAGCCCGTCCATTAGAAAGTATGAAGGCAAATGCACGATGCCGGCATTTATTTTCGAGATATCGATGTCGTCCAGGCAATAGGTGGCGTTCTCGCCCCGGAACGTAATGAACGAGCGCTCGATGTCCTGTACGATGGCAATGGTGATGCCCGTCTTTTTTTCCGTCAGCAGCACGTTTTTCGTATCGACGTTGTTCTCCTCCAGCTCGACCAGGACGTAGGTGCCGAAAACATCGTCCCCGACTTTGCCGAATAGCTGGACGTCCATGCCCAGCCGGGCGCAGGAGAGCGAAAAGTTCGCCGAGCATCCCCCGCCATGCGTCTGGAAGTCCTTCGTGATGACCTGCTTTCCGAGCTCCGGCATCCTCTCGATGCG
>Ga0209039_10002185_pt1 | contig 16939 bp, 17 predicted proteins | sample BogFormECP12_OM1_FD_188238 | JGI IMG/M metagenome (GOLD analysis project Ga0209039, IMG submission 188238) | Bog forest soil microbial communities from Calvert Island, British Columbia, Canada - ECP12_OM1 (SPAdes) (version 2) | ecosystem: Environmental > Aquatic > Freshwater > Wetlands > Bog ... | reverse complement strand
GAACATGCCCTGCATAACCAAGCAAGCGCATGATTGGTTTACTCTACAGAAAGCTGATGCCAGTTCGTATCAGGTCAGGAGGTGAATAAAATGGAAGAAGAAGTCGAAAAAGAGAAGACAGAAGCACGAGGAGATGTCGATCGAACAGAACAGAGAAAAGAGGCGGAAAAAGCTCCTCTTCTGACTGCAACGAGAAAAGTACTCGTAGCGGGAAGGGAACAACTTGAACTCATAAATGTGTTGATGACCGAAAGGCCGAAGATCCGGCCGTTCAGAACTGCATCTAGAAGGCGCATAGACGAGATTTTGGGACCAAGGAAAACTGAAAAAGAAACTGACCAGAGCTAGATCTCATACCTAATGAGTTAAGACGCGCGCATTATTCGAACTATATGGAAAAGTCCATGCTTTTGTTGAAATATGCTGTTGAAAAGCGTTGAATTCCTTGTTTTTCCACATTTTCAGAAGCTCAATATACTCAATGGACTTTTTGTCATGTTGTTTCGGTGTTCAGCGGCTGGAACAGTTCTCTTAGCGCGCGCAAAGCAACATGTTACACTTTCCCATTCTTTCAACGTAAGCCAAGAGTCTTCCAAATTCTAAAATTGTCACAAAAGGGTCGTGTAGAATGATTTTTTATCAGTGCGCGCGCGGTTGAAACTCACGCACACTGACCTTGGAAGTCAAGGAACTTGTGTTTGAATATGAAAGGGTCGCCGAATATTGAGCTAAGGCGAGAAAGTCGCCATTTCCTGCTTAATTAATCCTGCGTGATAGAACTGATAAATACTTGATACAATCAATCCATACACATTTGGGTGAATTAGATGGTGTTCTTATCTAAGGATGATATAAAGAAACGTTGTCCTAGGCTTTTGAGTGGAGAGAAATTCGACGAAAAAGGCTTTGAACATTCCAAAGCGTCGTACGACCTTCAGCTAGGCGAAGAGGTTTTGGTTACCCCCGACAGGGAACCTAAGAGACTGCAGAAGAACCAAGCGCTAAATATCGATTCAGGCCAATTCGCTATTCTGACGACGGAAGAGGTCTTGGAAATACCGCCTGATTTGCTAGGCCTGATCACCATCCGTTTCAGATACAAGAGCAAAGGTCTGGTAAACATATCTGGTTTCCATGTTGATCCAGGCTTCCAGGGCAAACTAATTTTCTCAGTCTATAATGCTGGTCCGACCACAGTAACTCTTCGACGAAGTGAGAGAGTTTTCTCACTTTTTCTCACTGAGATTAGTTCCCCTGTGGACTATCCGGGTGACTACAAAGGACAGCATAACATACCAATTGACATGATTGAGACTTTTGCTGGGGCGCGCGTTCCATCACTTCAAGCCCTGGAAAACCGAGTCAATAGGACTTCGACTACTCTCAAAATTTATGGAGTCCTTCTGACTGGCATATTCGTCGCGTTACTGGTCGCACTCATTCAAGGGCTAATCAAGTAGGTACCTAAGACCACCAGGGAACTACTCCCATGAAATGAAGAACTCCCAGGAATACCATGACCAAGCCGCCTATTCCCATCCAATAACAAAACCTCAAGGCAGTCATGCTTATTGAGAGCTCTTTGTTTCTTGCAATTCTCGGAAAGGCATAGAACAAATAGTAACAAGCTACGGCGACTAAGCCAATCCCAAGAAATACTGAAATCCACCCGCTCAGTATTGCCAATTCAAGCGCCTCTGAGACTCTGCAGTGCGCAGATCTATTATATTTACTCTACTCTAGAGCGAGTAGCGACAGGACTAGTAGCAACGTTACGATGCTGCAAAATGTCATGAGTACGGACGAGCAACATTGCCTATTGTACGCTACAGGGAGCCTTCAAATCCATCATGCGAAGTAATTGGCGTTAGTTTAAATTTCTGTTCTCTCTCTCTCTCTGATGAAATCGTCTAGTTTCATATCGGCGCGTTTTCTGTTTGCCTGCACCTGGTTTATATCATATTCCTTGTACTTCTCGTGAACGAGGTCTACGAGCTGAGTAGTACTCAGATGCTCGTATTCCTCAACTACTCCTTTGATAGTTTCATCAATATTCTCGAAGGAAAAAGAATTCAAATTGCACAATCTGTTTTTCCCCTCGCTCGTTATTGCAAACTCAGTCGTAACCCCAGTTTTCTGATCAAAATTGGTTCTCACTTCAACCAAGTTGTTCATTCTCAGCCATTCAAGATCGGTATACAATTCTCGGCTAAAGGGTCCATACTTATACGGCCTAAATGCATACTTAGCCTTATAGCCTCTATTTATGAGCTCTTTCTGCACGAGAAATAAGAGCTTCTGTAACCGAGTCTTGTCCCTGATAAGTCCTTCTGAACCGCTGTGTGATCCGTTTCTAATCAAAAGGAGCAGGATATCCAGTCTGCTTAACTGCGATTCCTGTTGTATTAGGTCTCGAAAGATGTTTCCAATAACCTTGAATCTTTCGAGATACTTGCGTTTGTCGTACGCACCTCTTATGACATAAGCAGGATGAATGAAAGGGAAGAACAAGATTCCTCTCCTTGGAAACGGTTTTCCATGAATCTGTATCATGTTTTTTATTTTCAGACCTAATAGGAGCTCCGTTGGCAATCTGCCCAGAGTGACCATTATGCGTGGGCTCATGCATTCTGTTTCTTGTTTTAGGTAAGGAAAACAATTGCGAATTTCATTTTTGGAGGGTGTTCTATTGCGGCTTCGAGCATCTTTTGGGTTGCATTTCACCAAGTTTGTAATAAAAACATCTTGGCTCCTTGACAGCCCTGCAACAGACAGCATTTGGTTAAGCAGTTCACCACTTGGGTCTCTTGTAAATGGAATGCCAGTAAGATTTGCACCATCCTTTCCTGGAGCTAAGCCCACAATGATTATCCTTGCTTGGGGATTTCCGACTCCGCAGACCGGCTTGCTTTCGGTTGCGGCCATTTCTTCACATCGTCTGCAACTCGATATTTCCCTATTTAGTCGGTTCCAAGCAGTCTCCATAATCAATCAAATATAAAAGTGCGTTTTAATAAGCATTCATTGAAGAAAATGGTTTTCGCCATAAAAGATCTGACGCTTGAACTGACGCAAACGTGCTTTCAAGACTGCATGTACTGTTCGTCCAATAGTTCTCCAAAAGATAATGCTCATTTGCCATTTGAAGTGGTTAGGCGAGTACTGGATGACTTTTCTTCCTTGGGGGGTAAAGTGGTAGAGTTGTCAGGAGGAGAACCGTTATCTTACGCAAAACTAGGCGAAACCATCGATTATGCCTTGGAGAAGAAGCTTCAGGTTCATCTTTTTACAAGCGCTTTGATTCCGGGTAAACCAATAGACTTTGATAAATTAGACAAAATCCACAGATTCTATGTTAACCTGCAGGCTCCTAGCAGCACCCTCCATGATTATCTTACGCAGTCGCCAGGAAGCTTCAATCGCATAATGGGTTTTATAAGCGAATGTAAGAAAAGAGGGAAGTGGGTCGGGACTCACTTCATCCCGCTAGGTTATAATATTGATCTGATCGACGAATATGCAGAACTGGCAAAATGCTTGAAGCTAGACAATATTAGTCTGCTAAGATTCGTAAGCCAAGGAAGAGGAAAAGGTATCTTGCCCTTGAACAATGATGAAATACTGCATCTCTTCTTTGTGATTGAAAAGTGGAGAAGCGCAAAATCCAGTGTTGAGCTCAAAGCCGGATGTCCATTGGATTTCGGATTTGTTTATAGGAGAAGTCACGTTTCTGTGCCTTGTGCAGCAGCGAAGACTCGATGTGTCATTAGACCCAACGGAAATGTGATTCCTTGTCCTGCGTTCAAAGATTCTGTTGAGTTCGTGGGGGGCAATGTGAAACGCACTTCATTGAAGACCATTTGGCGGCAATCGCATGCTTTCAAGATCATAAGAGACTTTGATCTATACAAGCTTGAAGGGTTGTGTAAGAACTGCTCGTTTCTGCGCATTTGCAGAGGCAGGTGCCACGCACAAAGGTATGCTTTTCACGGCGACCTATATGTTGGGCCTGATCCGTATTGTCCTCTAGGTTTGTCAAACCTGCAAATCGGTTGAGCTGACTCTTTAACCAGTGGTGCACTCGCAATTTTTATTAGGATGTTGCAACTCACTCAATATGAACAGACTTGGATATCAATAATAGTGAAGCGAGAGCAATCTTGCAAGCTCTTGAAGAGGCTGGCGAAAAGGGCCTTACCAGAAAGGAAATATCCAAAATTGTAAGAGGCAGAGTCTGCGACTGCGAGAATTGGGTAAGAACATTTCTGGAGGCAGGGATTATTGCTAAGTGTGGAAAGAGCAACAACGCGGATCGTTACAGATTAGTGAAGCAACAGAAGTGATTGCCCCTAATGCATGAAAAAGTTTTCGCAGCCTGTGTATACTATTATAGTTTGCCAGAATTTCCCGATAATTGTGAGATAGTAAAAGACAACTCGCTATTCATTCGAGATGTTTTAGTCTCAAATCGCTACAATCCCCACATCAAACTGGGCGGTCAATACGATCCCCACTATGAAAATGACCCACTGCCCGAATACAAAATGTGCCAGGCAAGTACACGAAGAAAGATTATGTCCAGAATTGTTGCTGGAAGCTATGACAGGATTTATCTCTTGTTCAGGACAAACAAGAGCCCACTGTCTGGTGCTAGCACCCAACATGTTGCAGGGTACTATGAGATTGATGAAGATAAATCTATTATAGATCCAGAATACGAGGAGCCCGTTCTTTACGCAAAAGAGGCCATATTTACCGATATTGAAAATGCCCCTAGCCTTTCGAGTTTTTTGGATAGATATCGTAATCGTAGGTTTGCGTTTTCGAGTGAGACCAGAAACGGAGAGTTTAGTCGTCTCCTCGACGATTGGAGAAATAAAATAAGTTCTGCACCGAATCACCTTCCTCTTTACGTTGAGGCAACCAAACGATTGGATAGACTGTTCAAGAACTGCGAATTTGAGGATGGCGTATACGAAACGTGTGAAGCTTGCGCTGAGATTGAGAAATGTCCATTGATGAAGAGAATACGTAAGAAAGGTAAGCTGTGTAACCAAGTGCCGAAAGGCATAGCACTGAGAATTGGAAGGTATTACAGAATGCAAAGCGCGCGCTAAAGTCAGAAAGAAAAGATTGTGGTTGTTTGCAAAGCATTTGAGGACATGACAAATGACCGCAAACATCAGTGTCCGCTATGATCCTAAGAGAAAAAGATGCAGGAACTTCTTTATGGAGGACTTGCTGAATGAAAAAGGCAGTCATAAGTAGCTTGCATTCAGATTCTATCAGATACGTTAGGAGAATGAGCCCGGAAACTGTTGTCTCGTTTGACGCTCATCCAGACTTGGGACATTGGAAAAATGTTGGTGTTGTAAAATCAATCTTGGAGCTAAAGATTCGAGAAAAAGTGAAAAGTGGACTCTTCAGAGCCAGTATTCAGGCGTTATTGAGAGTTTCCCTTCCTCAAGCTCGAATTTTCTCGGTTGTTCCCGAAGCGTGCGTGATTACAGATTTCAATTCGGGCTTGTTTTACAACAGTCTGATGGGCGGAAGTACCAAACAAACATTCACAAGGCACTTTGCAATTTCGTCTTGGAAGGAGAAATTAGCAACTCTTAGGATAGAAGGATGCGCAATCCCACCAGGCTCGATCGAATCTTTATTGCTGGTAGCTAAGGGTAGTCCTTTGGTTTTTGATATTGATATTGACTATCTTTTTGAACTGACGAAAGAGTGTCAGAATCCTGCATGGTTTTCGGATCTTCCCGTGCCAACTTATGGAACGCCAAAAGAAAATTTGGGTTCTATTTCTGGCGTGCTAAGTATTATAACTGCTGCAAAACCCGATCTCGTCACTCTGTCGGAAATAACCTTCAAGTGCTTGGAGTCAGGTAATAGGAATTGGTCAGATTTTCTAAGCCAACTCAAAAAACTTGGTTACAACATCAAAGAGGGCATTGTCTACAGCGACGCCGCATCAAAACAATTACTGAGGATAAGCGGAGATTTCGAGAAATTCTATACTCATAGAACTAACTGCGAGGGCACAACCGACTTTCTGCAAGCATATTTGGAGTTTTTTGAAGCCTTTGGACTAACCAAAGAAACCAATACCGAAGACGAAACAGGCATGCCTCCTCTCCTCTAAACCGCGCGCTTCTCGTTTTGACGGCCACGCAAAGTTGTTGAGCGCGGCGCGCGCTTTTGTCGTAACTCCGCGGTGCTATCAGTGCAGGTCTACTTCCGAAATCCAGTTTCCCCCGTTAATCATGCAGCGTGCGCACTTTCTTTCCAAGTCCTCTCGATAGAAAGAAGGGCAAACATTTTATCCCAATGAGGGGATAAGACAATTTATGGAGTACATTTGCCTTCTATGTTTCCACACATGGCATGATAGAATGGATAAGGCTAAGGAAAGACAGTGCTCCAACTGCAAAAGCAGGGCCGTTGTAGAGTATCAGCAATTTGAGTCTGCAGTAAATGAGATTAGACAGATAATCAGTAGCTCTGAACGACCACTAGCCATCATATCGAGAGCTGTGGGAGCAATGTCGCCACTTACAAGCCAAGTCAGACCTGGACCGTTAAGGGTTGTCAGACTATGGAGAAAAGTCCTGCTAGAGGCAGGCGTGAAGGAGAGCGAACTTGACGCATACCTTGAAGCCAGGTGACTTCATTCCTCGAACTTCCCAGCGGATCTTCGCTAGTGCTCACAGTTGTTCCGAAAATGGTCAAAGAGATCTTGCCAGATAATTGGAGACAAAACGCCGAGCGCGCGTCGTAGACTCTCACGTTCGTAAGTCTTCTAGTAGTTCTGCTAGATGAAATCAGCCTAAGCCAAGTTAACTGGCACAGTCAAGAGGCGTTAACGCACTCATTGCTTGGTTTTCAACAGCATATACGTAACTTCATCTTCTGTGCTAGTTAAGACTGCTAGTTGCTAGCCTTAAGCGGCCTCACAGTGCCCAGTTGCCGTCCTGTACTCCGTCCTCTTCTTGCTGGTTAACTCCTAGGCAACGTCCAGTCAACTGCTCATTACGGTCACACGAACTGGCACGCGCGCGCTGAGTGACTGACGGTGCGAAAGAAGGCTGCATGTGGTTTGCACAAGATAGCGCGCGCGTTATTGTAGTCAGGCAGCAGTACTGTAATCGTTCGACAGGTACGTGAAAACTCTTTAATACCGATTCATAGTCGTTTGTACTTGAGGAGCATCTAGTGATTGAACTTGAATCAGTTTTAGCAAGATATGCAAAAGTGGAACAAAGGGAGTATCAAAAAGCTTGCATTAAAGATGTGGTTGACGCTCTTAACGAAAAATCAGACATTCTAATCAGCCTACCAACAGGTGCCGGAAAAACAATGGTTTACAGCCCGATAGTTGCGGAGGCTAGAGAAAAGAAAGTTAGAACTTTAGTTCTAACAGCCACAAAACAGGCATAGAATCGCGTTTATTCTGAAATCAAGAAGTTCCTGTCCAAAGGCAATGGAAGTTTGATTTACGGCATCCAAGAATATGATTGCCCCACTCTGAAAGGAAAAGCCGAAAGTTGGTATTGTAGCGAGAACAGAGAAGAATGTAAGAAAGCTAAGGTAGCATGTGCTGTCATTCAATCGGAAAAAGATTACCATGAGAAAGACTTGATCATAACTAACTTTTTCAAATTCCTGTTAGCTTCAAGCAGCGGTAATTATGGAATAATAGTTCTGGACGATTCGCATAGTTTTGAGAACAGCATAGAACAAGCTTATCAACTATCCGTCAGAGCTTCCGAAGGAACCTATTTGTACGACGAAGCAAACGTCAGCACGGATGTAAAAGAGTTTGTCGGCGATTTCCTGAACATATTTGCCCAAGTTTTCGAAAGATGTCTTATACCAGGTCAAACCGATGGTGTTGTTGGACAGGAATATGTTACTGGTTTAGCTGCACTTGCTTTCGCACATGATATGAAGAAACTCAAACAAGAAATAGGTAGTATGGCACCTGGTAAAGACCGTACAATATGCGGTAACGTGTACTACTTCGTTATGCGATGTACAAAAGCGAGCAGATTTCAATTCTATGTGCGAAGTGATTTCTATGAGCCAAACGAGTGGTTAGAAAGTGAGATAATTTCGCGGAAAGAAGATATTGGTTATATCATGAAGAAGCGATTTAACAAAAGCTGCCTCATTTTAGCCACAGCCACCCCAGGTGACGCGAACAAACACGCTTACTCGTGCTCGTTGAGAGATTATTCCGAATGCGACATAAAAATAACCCCTGCCAAGACCGCCGTTTTCCCTGAAATTGACAATTGGTTCGAAGGGTTGAGTCTTCTAGTGGTTACTGATTTGGGCGACACAAGACAATCTACTCCCTTTAGCAAAGCCCTTGACCTGACTACCGCTATTCTGACTAACAGGCAAGAACGGACTTTAGTGTTGTTCAAGAACTATCGAGACCAGACTAAAGCAAATGCCTACCTCAACGGTTTGTTTTCTAAAGGCAAACTGTTTTTTATTGACTCTTCTATTCAAGACAGTGATTTTGTTGAGGAACTTGCAAGCAAGAGTCAGGTGTCACTTGCCTCTGCATCATCGACCCTTTGGGAGGGCATTAATATTTTAGATCTGAGAATTGCTGTTATTGTGACCGCTCCGTTCATCCGTCCCGTTGTTGGTAAGAAGCTAACCTACCCTGACTTGGAGCGAAGAATGCTTGTCAGACTGCAGCAGGGAATTGGACGAATAATAAGACGACCAACCGACTATGGAGTTGCCGTGTTAATGGACAGTCGCTTTGAGAAATATGTCAAGAAAAAGCATTTTGATAAACGGTTACTCAAAAGTACGCAGTTCATCCAGTCGAAGGATGTGCTAGCAAAAGTCGAAGAAGCTCTAGCCCGAGGAGTTGAAAATTAGTTTGTACCACGCAAATGCTTTTAGACTAACTAAGAATGAGCAGTTGCCAGTCTATCTTTATCACGCCAACATTGAGCCGCAGCCCGTTACCCGTGCACAATTTTATCAAATTCTTGGAATTTTGGCGAAAAGAATAATGTATACTGAACGAAAACCAGTGGTTTCAATTGAAGATGGTATCGAGTCGCTCCCCGACCCAATTTCCAGTGGTTTAAACCATTCGGTAGTTCTTCCAGAGGTAGGAGACTTCTCTGTTACCTTGTCCGAGACAGGCAAGTCGTTAATTGGCCTAGAAGATTTCGAGAACTATTCCCATATCGTTTGCAGACTTGTGGACGTAGCTCTTACTATCTATTCGAATGAATACTATAAATTTCACCCAAAGGCTCCAAATGTTCTCAAAGATGAACCGTATTTTGATGCGGAGTTAATCGAAAAAACGGGAATATTGGACTCAAAGAGCTATTATCGAGGACTTGTAAAGCTTGGAGACAGTACTGCACTTGTACTAAATAGGGAGACACAGTTACGGTCTCATAAGAATTTACTCGTGGAAATGCAAGGGCTAGCAAAGCTCTACGAAGAAATGAACGAGACAACAGTAGATTTCTATGACCCGCCGACTGAATTCATGAGTTTTGTGAATGGTTTGTTGAGAGGAAAAGCAGCAGATATTGCGCGCTCAAATTATCCGGGCCCGAGCGTTAGGAGAATTGAAGGCATTACTTGGCAATATCGCGCTGGCGACAAAATACCTGGATTAGACGGCACCCCGATTGAATACCTCCATAAAACATATGGAATCACAGGTCTCGATGAACGGCAACCGTTGGTATTTTACACGGTTAATTTTCCAAAAAAGACCCAATATCATGTACCGCAAGTTCTCTCGGTCGGACACACGTTTGAGGATTTAGCAAAAAGAATTCCTGGCTGGCAGAGAAGTCAAGTATGGGGAAGTATTCATCCTGACTGCAAAAACCAACTGCATAAGACATATGACGTTTTGTTAGAAATTGACAAGACCTTGAGGACAAACATACCTGAAGTGTATCCCAAGTTTGTCGAAATATCTACAGAGGCAATGGACGTTTCTCCATTTGTGTCGGGACCTTTTGAATTGGAGTTGGTTTTTGGCAACAAGACCGTCAAGGTAAACGCACCTTATGATGTTGCATTCTATCGTAGCTACTCAGAGAAGAAGGTTTCATTCGCTCGACCGATAGCTAAACCAAAGTTATTGGTCTGCGTTGAAAAAACCACTCCGAAAATAAAGAAGTTCTTAGCTGAACTTTCAGCCGAGTATGCGTTAAGAAATGAGTCGGAATTGTCAATAGATTATGGTTCAATTGAACCTTCTAAAAATGACTATGACGGATACCAAATGGTGTTAACCATAGGACCAGAAGATGAATCACAGGAGAGATTGTATACTTGGTACAAAGAAACCCTCCAGAACAAAATGGGGATTGCCCATCAGCATGTAACCGTTGAAAAAGCAGATGAAAACTCAATAATGCAAATTGTCATGCAACTGTGTTTGAAAATGGGCGGTTCACCTTGGCTATTGCCGTCCAACAGTAGTGTACCTTACGTTGTCGGTCTTCACACGTACCTCAATCCACTAAATGAACAAACGAATATTTCAGCGATAGTTCTTAGTGGAGACGGGGTCATTCTCGGGCAATTGGACTCGGGCAGCCAAAATTCGTCGGATGACTTGGTCAAGTCTCTGATAGATTTTAATGCGAAACATAAACGTGTGCTGTATATTGCGAGTTTTGATAGGCTTGGTTTTACACAACAACTACGAGAAAAACTCGGTAGTCAGTCTGCTATCGAGTATTGTATTGTGCAGGTGATTGATAATAGCACCTTCAGGTTTTTTGCGACTTATCCTCCAAGAAAAGCACCACGTTTTGGCAAAGCCGCACTAGAAGTTGCAAAATGCTCGATTGAAGCGTATGAAAACGCGCCGCAGGGAACGATTCTAAGACTCAACGACAATTCTTACTATCTGCTTACTGGTAAAACCATAGAAAAAGAGGCCCTTAGGAGAGGATGTCCTACGCCTATAAAGTTAGAGTTTTTGAAGACACAAGGAAACCAATGGAAAGCAGACGATGTAGCAAAATACATATTGTCGCTTTGTATGATGAGCAGAGCAAGTGGTCATATGACAAGGCTACCTATGCCCCTATACTATCTCCAGTTAAGAGACTATTACGCAAATAGGTTCGGTACTCCTACAAACGAGCGGATTAAGCAATTGGTTTATTACATATAGTTGGATGAGGACACGAGGCGTTTGAGTTATTCCGATTGGATGCAATCAATGGAAATAGCTTCAAAGAAATATGAACGATTTGGAGCTTTCCTGCCTGCACAGCAGTTACTTTTGCGGCAGATATACGATAGTTTGACAAAACGGAGTGAGAAAGTTGTCAGCTTCACAGCGCCTCCAGCATCGGGAAAAACTCACATAATCACCTTGTGCGCTTACTTTTTGGCCGATAAAGGTTTTAAAACATGCATAGTTACGCCTAACGCAGAACTAAAACAGGATTTCAAAAACGAACTTCTGGAGGTCAATGGAGCAACCAAGAGTTGCTTGCCAATAGAATCCATAACCACTTATCGAAAAAGAAGAAGCACCTTTGACTACGTTCTCGTGGACGAAGCACACGACCTGCGGTCAGCAATAGAACTCGATACCAGTATAGTTAAGTCTTTTCATCTTGAAGAAGGTGACCCACTCTTCGACCATGTGAGCATGGATATTGACAAGAAGACTTACAACACAAAGGAATTGAATATTGAAACGTGCACAGACATACTTAAAGAAATGAGCCGAACTGACGGATATCCTAAAGCCGAAGCAAAGTTTCTTCTTGGCAGACTTTCACAGTGGCGGGCTTTCGAAGTAGTCTTCGGGAAGTCTTGCGATCTTAAGTTTCTGTTAGCTGACCCGAAAAAAAGGAGTCTATTGCCGAAGGGACGACTGTTCATTTTCTCAGCAACCAGACTTGAGCCAGAAGAATTGGAATTCTACTGCAATATACCCCGAAACATTCTTCGAACCGTTGGTGAAAGAAAAACCACATTTGTTCCAAAACCAAATGTCGCATATCGATACTGTGCCTGTTCTGGAGACGAAGACAAGCTAAGTCGTATCACGGAGCTCCTGAAGACAAAATCTCTGCCAACGTTAATACTAATGAACAACAATTCAAAATGTTTATTGTTAAGCGAAGAAATCTCCAAGACATTTGGAAATAGGTTAGTCTTGGTACCATCAGGGCTTAAGTACCAAGAACGGGTAAAAGCATTTGACACATTTACCAACCTGCAAGATGGTATCCTTCTGACATCCTCCAACGTTTATTGGGAAGGGATAACAATCAAGAATCTCAAACTGCTGATTATTCCTAACATACCTTTTCCACAGCCAACAATACTTGAACTAGCAGAAAGAAAAGCGACAGAATACCATAAAATTGCCAACAGAAGGCTCATCCAAGGAATAGGAAGGATTGGAAGACTGCCTCAGGATAGAGGCGTTTGTTTGCTGCTATTTGCACCAAGTAGCACTTTCAAATACGTCAAAAACAGTTCCATTGACGATGTAAAGAGTTTTATCAGCGACCTTTGAGCTTGTTGGGCATCTGTATTTCTGCGACTGGTGAGTACATAAGCACAACCAGGAGAAAGCATAATCATTCAATTTTTCGCGCGTAGCGCGCGCTAGAAAGAGTGGGCTTCTGTGGGCGCATGCTAATTTTCTTCGCGGACAAATCTACTAGCGTTTTTTCGATTCCAGTAAGCCATTGATAACAGCCATTTCGATTCTGTAATCCATCGCCCAGTTCGTCAAGTGCTCCAGAACTGCTTTGTTCCCCGAAACAAACGCTGGTGCGAACTCTGGCAACCAAAGCTATTGTCCCAAACTGGATTGCAATAAGATGCTTCGCAGTGTAAAGAAAGTGCATTCTGTTGAATTCTCGGATGGAAAACTCGGCCTTTTCATGGCCAATGTCGACAAAAAACCATGATTTACACGTCGATGCATTGCATGTGCAAAGCCTGAGAGCAAACTGTATACTTCACGATACGATGTTTTGACTTTTGGTCTTAGATTGAACGGGCTGTAGCTCTTGCCGTCGAGCCATTTCTTTGCCTCATCATTTCGATTTCTAAGGTAGTTCATTAACAAATGAGTTTCAAATGCAAATCTGAGAGTTCCCATTCCAATTTCGTAATATCCTTTCATTATGGCATTATGAGCACAAGAGAGAACACGTATTATCCTGTTTGAAAGGATGAAGACGCTGTACCCTCTATACTCCCTGGTGCTGACTGCTTTCTCGTTTGCCGCAACTTGCACCATGTTGAGAAGAAGTCCAATTGCGTTTTCCGAAAGGCTGACAGTTTTTGGAAACTCCTTAAGAGTCTGTTCAACTACCTCGTTTTCTGCAGCAGCAAGTTCCGAAAAATCGATCACGATATCATGTATTCTCTCTGCGTTTATTTATCTTGACTTGTTCCCTTTCTATTACTCATGTCAGAACTTGGTAGTATGGTATTCCCTGCCATGAGCGCGCGCACTCCGAGATGTTACACTTTCCTATGCTTTCAACATTCCGCAGGAAGCCACCCCTTTCTAACACTGTTACAAAAAGGTCGTGTAAAAAATCGCGCGCTAACGCGCTGGAGAAAGCTCCTCACTTCTCATTTAGCGCGCTCCACTGGTAGGTTGGCTGTTGCCTTATATCCCTAACGTCTTTCGCAAGTTGCCTTTTTTCGTTTTCTCAAATCCCATGATTATGAGACTCTTTTCAAATTCGTTAAACCGTGAAAATTGTTGAAAATGGGTACAAATAAGGAATATGATCGCCAGACTGATTATCTCGTGGGTAACCTTTAAGACTTTTCGTGCATGCTCTTCATCAAAAACCAAATCTGAATTTGATTGAAAATGGCTCATATGAGCCGGATCTGAAGGATGAACAAAAGCAGATGTTTCTCGATACAGATTTTCGTTCAAGCTAAAAACTGTTTCTTTGTTTTGCTCCTCCAACCCCTTAACCAGTTTTTCAAAACTGGAGTTGTATCCACCAAGATGGCTTAAATATGACACTTTTTGCAGGTACTCTCTCAGATACTGAGGAGCTATTCCCAACTCGTGCTCAGAAGTCCCTGAGCGAACCATATAAAACTCCTGCTCGTGATCGAAGTAGTAAATGTGCTTGTAGAGATCCTCCAAAATACATCGAAGGTAAAGGTAACATCCACGATAGTTGTTCAGATAATACTGATTCAAGAGCAAAAAAGCATCTGAATAGAGTTCGTTGAAATATGGGGTAAAGAACTGGTTTTCCAGCCCCTCCCTTAGTTCATTGGAGATTTTCGTCTTGTACAATGCACGTTTTGTGGAGATGATCTTCTCCTTGTCACCCTTCTTGATGTATTGGTCGAGTTCAATTTGCTTGGAAGGGTCCAAAAAACACTCGGGATTGTAGAGTGTTTCGAGAAATACAAACAATGGGTAGACTTCTTTAAAAATCCCCAACGTTGAGTTTTCTGTGAGTCTTGATTTGTCTCTATGCAACTTCAGACTGATTGGCACAGTTTTTTCCAAATCGGCAAAATAGGAGTCAAAATCCCATCTTATTTTGTCAGAGTGAATCTTCATTTCTCGGCCTTCCTGTTACTGGATGTCAACAGTTTTCGCTTGAATTTTGGCAGAATTAGGGGAATCAGATTCTTGACTATCGTTGCTTTCTCGAAGTCGTTTTTGAATCTGTAAATCTCATAAAAATGAACTGCAATCTTTTCTGCGGAACTGCTTATTTCTGATATTGGCAGGTTTTCAGGTTTAATGGCGTACGATAGCGTGTTAAACAAGGCGGATGCATCGTCCGAGTAGACGTCACCAACTCGGTTCCATATCCAATTTCCTAATTCGAGAAGCAGGCTGTCGTCGACCTTTCGATCATGCACAATCTCGTTTCTCAGCTCCTGCATGGCCGAGATATCCATCTTGTCGATACTGAGCAGTTTGCCTGTTTCTTTTTGTATTCTTCTTTGTAACGACGTTCGCACGAGGCGTATTCTCTTGGCGTTTGGCTGCAATAATAGATATTTATGAAGATTTCGAAGCACGTCTTCAAACTCTTTCTTTGTCTCTCCGTCTAAATGTAGATATTCCTTGCGAATTTCTGCCAGCAATTGATCAAATTCTGTCAAGCGTTCTCCACCACTGCCTATCAGATTTTCTTTATGAATTCGTCCGTGAAATCGTCAAATTCTTTTTTTGTGTCCAAATGCGCAGGTGTATGTGCGATGTCAATTCTTCTTCCATTTGCAATTTTGTACCACTCGCTTTCTCTTATGGTTGTCTTGAAAGTTGTACCACCCCAAGCATCGACAATTTTCGATCTGAAATCTTCTTGGTTAGCTGCATCAGAACGGTAGCGCAAGAACACCAATCCTATGATTCTGACGTCCACGTCATAATCTTCTTTGTGTTGTCGTATAACTTCTTTCATTAAGTCGACCCCATGGAACGCAAAAGTGTCTGCCATCATTGGAACCAAGATCTGTCTTGCAGCATTTAGTGATAGAGCAGTCAGAATTGAGTTCGTTGGCGCGCAGTCTATTAAAATGTAGTCATATTTATCGAAAAAAGGCGAAGACAGAATTTCCTGTAGCCTAAACGGGTCAACGTATGCACCCATTAACACAGAACTCAGACTGAGTTCGGACGGAATTAGATCTACACAAGGTCCTGTACCAGAAGATTCCCTGTGAAAGACATAATCTTCGTAACTAGTCACAACAGCATTTTCGTCGACTTTTGGAAATGGCCCGTATTTTCTATAACAATCAATGAACATATCTGCAACGGTTTTTTTGATTTTTTTGTGATTGCTATATTCTTCTTTGCTGAGCCCTAGAACACTAGCGTTAGCCTGAGGATCCATGTCCGCAACAAGAACCTTCTTTCCATAAATAGAGAATAGGTGCTGGGCTAGGTTCCAAGCTAAAGTAGTTTTTCCAACCCCGCCTTTCATATTAATTATCGCAATAATCTTTGGAGCCATATCTCCTACTTGACCTAAGGTTGTTAAAACTCTTTCTTATTCAATGAAGACACTACAACACTTAGATGCACACATGTCTTAGCGCGCGCTAAGACGCTTTTCCTTATTGCAACCATGTCTCCCCTGTTGTAGAACTTCGGAGGCAAGGATGCCAGTCTGAATATTATGTTCCCGAAATTTCCGATAGAAAAAATCCTTGTTCATAGCATGAACAACAATTTCCAGAAATAGTTCATCCTTTTTCCTGAAATGAAGCTCAATTCCTTGAGAACTGTTCCGAGCCGGTGAAGTGTCACAACACTTCAAAAAAGACCATTGTGTGTATTGAAATTCGGTGAATTCCAGAAAAAAGTGGATTGTTACTGATTGTTACAGTAAAATTGTTACAAAAGCATGGGCCTTCAGCCTAGGTCTCGTAGTGCGCACGCTATGACTGGAACAAGACTCGCTGCGCATGAACATGCAGTCGCAAAAACCTTGAATACATCATTTTTCAAATATACCAATTCACAGGTGTGCGAATCGAAGATGCGCATTGAACGAAATGATGATCCAAAAGTGAAACAGAAAAAAAGTCGAAAGGGATTACGTCGAGAATTCGCCCAGTGTATTGAGCGCATACCCTCGGGCCCGCCAAGACTAAATTAGCTCCGAAAGAAGATCAAAATCCAATAAGGAATGCCAAACAATTTGCCGTGAAAAAAGGGAGGCTAAAGTCTCAGTTATGGGGTTGCCCTGGCGTCATTATTGCATGCCGTCTGCGCGTAGCGTAGAGTATGGCGGTCGCTACTATCACAGCGCCAATTATCATTAGCAGCGCAATGATAGTCAGCAGCATCGTCAGTAAATTCATGTTCTCAAGAGACAGATAGACGGGCACGTTCGTCACGGTCAGCTGAATGGACGAGTACTGCGTTGTCTTGTCCGTG
>Ga0209039_10002183_pt1 | contig 16956 bp, 12 predicted proteins | sample BogFormECP12_OM1_FD_188238 | JGI IMG/M metagenome (GOLD analysis project Ga0209039, IMG submission 188238) | Bog forest soil microbial communities from Calvert Island, British Columbia, Canada - ECP12_OM1 (SPAdes) (version 2) | ecosystem: Environmental > Aquatic > Freshwater > Wetlands > Bog ... | reverse complement strand
CCCATATCCGAAAACTACCGCCAGATCTGTTGAATTACCTCAGTAACGCCGCTTTTTATACGCCGTGAATTACATAGAATGGATAAAGTCTAGCTAAGGTGTTGAAACCCTCGGCGCGGAGCCGGCCGCGTGTTCGAGCATAAATTCCGGCCGCTGATGCAGGCTTCGATCACAATGGACCTGAGAAGTGCCCTCCAACGATGGAAGGCGCTTCTTGTTGAAAAGACAATTTGGAGTCAATAGTAATATACATCCTCATCCATTTTGGTCAAAGAGAACTTGCGCTGGGGGTATGACAAGATCCAGGGAGAGCTGCTCAAGCTCGGTTATCAAGAAAGCGCTTCTTCAGTCGGGAATATCCTGAAGCGGCACCGGATCGCACACTCCTTGGAGCGATCGTCTGGTTCCTGGCGCAGCTTCCTGGGGCATTACAAGGGCCAAATCCTCGCTTGTGATTTTTTCACGGTGGATACCGTCCTGCTCAAGTCCATTTATGTGTTGTTCTTTATTGAACTCGGCACCCGACGCCTCCATCTGGCAGGTTGTATAGCCAACCCCGATTGACTGTGGGTCACGCAGCAGGCTCGCCAACTGGTTTGGCAACTGACCGACCAATCTCGAGCGATGGCTTTTTTGATCCACGACCATGACAAAAAGTTCAGCCCATCCTTCGATACGGTCTTTTCATCAGAGCGGATCAAGATTGTTTACACCCCTTTCAGAGCCCCCAGGGCGAATGCCTTCGCCGAACGATGGGTGCGCTCGATACGCGAGGAGTATTTGGATCATATCTTGATCTTGAATGAGAGCCACTTATCTCGTGTGCTTGTAGAGTATGCTGAATATTACAATCATGCTCGCCCTCACCAGGGGATCGGTCAGGGTTTTCCTATCGCGGGACCGGTAAGGAGTACAAATGGACGAGTGCGAAGGCGAGATGTCTTGGGAGGCATTATCCATGATTACTACAGACAGCCTTCGGGTTTGTTTAATCACAACGGATAGGTTTTTGCACCATACAAGATAAAAGCGGGGAGGTTCATATGAAAAAACCTTTTGCTTATTCTGTGTTTCGAGGCGAAAATCGGCCATGAAGCGTGCAATCAAGATTGTCTGACATTACATCAAGAACGCCGAGCTAAGAAAGTACAAACGCCTATTCCTCAAAGCAATTAAAGTTTGTACAATGAAACTTGGGAAGGAGAAAACGGTTTTATTAAGTAGCGACCGTCGCTTTGTCCACTCTCCGCGATCCGCAACTTTAACAGGTAACCTTACGGCTACTCTGCTCATTTAGGCAAATTTATGGATTTACTAAATTCCACTCGAATAAACCTTACAAGTTAGGTTCGTCCTGTACTAATAACTGATAGCATAGCAAGTACCACCAAGCCAGTATAAATTGGCTGGCCTGGCGGTTAGTTATCCAGGAGGATCTGGATATAGTGGAAACTCAAAATATGAGATCAACCAGAGCAGGGATAAGCTCTCCTGCTATGAGAGTCATTAATTTAGGGTTAGCCACATGTCTTCCTTGAAATCCCTTCCGGATAGAGTTTTTACACCTCACACTGAAAAGAGGCCGCGCATAGCATTATTTCCTGGGTGGATATATTGTGATAAATCTACTACTATTATCCATTACGGAGCGTGCTATATTGATATTAAAGTCGCTCGAGTAGTCTTGACCGGTTCTGCCGACATTGCTTTCCTCATTGCGGACACCTTCTTGTGCTGATGGCAGAAGGTGTTTATTATTTAACGGGATTTAAGGATCGATTCGCAAGTTGAGTAATCATGGGGTGAGAAAACTCGAGGTGCTCGTGAAAACCAACGATAGAACACTGTCCGATCAGAGAGCGGAACAGAAGAAGCCGAACGTCCATGCCACCAGAGTGAGTCAGGGTGGAGCGTCCCGCATACCAAAAGCGTCCGCTCGCGGGTCGGGGGAGGCGGCCTTGCGCAGCTCCGAAGAGAAATTCCGGCGGCTATTCGAAACCGCCCAAGATGGCATCCTTCTATTAGATGCTCAAACGGGGGATATTACCGATACCAACCCCTACATCGAAAAATTGCTCGGCTATTCTCACCAAGAGCTGACAGGTAAAAAACTCTGGGAAATTGGCCCATTTAAAGATACTTTTACCAGCCATGATGCCTTTCGTAAATTACAGAGGAAAGGCTATATCCGTTATGAAGATTTACCGCTCGAAACCAAGGATGGTAATCGCTGCGAAGTGGAGTTTGTCAGCAATGTCTATCGGGTGGGAAACCAGAAGGTCATCCAGTGCGATGTCCGCGATATTACTGAGCGAGCGCGTATCGGACATTTGCTTCAGGAGAACGAGGTACGCTATCGTTCATCGTTCGAGAACATGCTGGATGGGTTTGCTTATTGCCAGATGCTTTATCAGCGAGGACAACCACAAGACTTTCTCTACTTGGCTGTCAACCCGGCATTTGAGAAGTTGATGGGGCTGAAGAACGTTGTCGGTAAAAAAGTAACCGAAGTGATCCCCGGGATAAAAGAATCTGATCCTGCGCTGTTCGAGATCTACGGCAGGGTGGCTTTAACTGGCCGGCCGGAAAAAATTGTGATGTATGTAGAGTCATTGGGAATTTGGTTCTCAATGTCTGTGTGCAGTACCCAAAAAGAGTACTTTACAGTTGTATTCGAGAATATCACTGAGCGCGTGCGCACAGAACTCAGCCTGCAAGAATCCGAGCGGCGCTTCCGCGATATGTTGGAGAATATGCAGCTCATCGCGGTCTTGCTCGACCAGGAAGGTCGCGTCATTTTTTGCAACGAATTCTTTTTACAGGTCACCGGCTACACACGCGACGAAGTGTTGGGATGCGATTGGTTCACGCAGTTCGTACCGGATGTTCGCCCGGACGTCAAAGACGCATTTTTGCTGAGCTTGCAGCGCGGTGAGATCGCTGCGCACTTTGAAAACCCGATCCGCACGAAAAACGGGAAGCAGCGATACATCCGTTTTAGCAATACGATCCTGCACGATCCTCAGGGTAAAGTGATTGGCACGACGAGCATCGGTGAAGACATCACCGAGGGTAAGCGGGCGGAAGCGCGTCTCCACAAACTCAATCGCACCTATGCGTTGTTGAGCGACGTCAATCAGACCATCGTGCGCGTACGCGAGCCGCAGGCTTTGTTCGACGTCGCTTGCCGTATCGCCGTGGAGAAGGGCGGCTTCCTCATGGCCTGGATCGGCCTGCTCGACCCACAGACGAAGCAGGTGAAGCCTGTTGCACACGCGGGCAAGGTTGATGGTTATCTGGAAAAAGTAAACATCACGCTGGACGACAGCGAATATGGGCGTGGACCCATTGCCACCGCATTGTGGGCAGGCGAGCATATCGTGGTGAATGATATTGCAGACGACCCAAGTATTCTGACTCGCGCCGACGCCCTGCAGCTGGGATACCGCACTCTGGCCGCATTTCCGCTCATCGTTGCGGGTGAGGTGCGCGGTACGCTCAACCTGTATTCCCCCGAAATCGATGTCTTCGATGACGACGAACTCAAGCTGCTCGATGAAATGGCGGCAGACATTGCCTTCGCTCTGGAATTCACCGAGGAGGATGATCGGCGACGGCAGGCTGAACTATTGTTGCGTGAAAGCGAAGAACGGTTTCAAACCCTCGCCAGAATTTCTCCCGTTGGGATCTTTCGTGCTGACCCCAATGGCGCCACTACCTATGTTAACCCGAAATGGTGCGCCATCTCTGGATTATCTTTTGCCCAGGCGCTGGGAGATGGATGGCTCAACGCGGTTCACCCCGACGATAAAGAAGATCTAAGCAAAGGCTGGCAGGAGTCAACCCGCCTAAGAAAAGCATCTTTTTCGGATTATCGTTTCGTGCGCCCGGACGGGACGGTTGCCTGGGTGATGGGACAGGCGGTTCCCGAAATGAATTCCGAGAATCAGCTAGTCGGCTATGTGGGCACGATCACCGATATCAACGAGCGCAAGCGGGCGGAGGCTACGCTGCAAGCTAGTGAACGCCAGCTCTCCCAGATTTATGCGAGCATTTCTGATGTTCTATATTATTTGGCGGTTGAACCGGAGGATCGTTTTCGCTTCATCTCGGTCAATTTAGCGTTTCTAACCGCGACCGGCTTAAGGGAAGACCAAATTGTCGGCAAGCTGGTTCAAGAAGTTATTCCAGAACCCGCCCAAGCTTTGGTTCTTGGGAACTACAAGGAAGCCATCCGGACAAATAAGGCGGTTGGCTGGGAAGAAGTTTCAGTCTATCCGGCCGGCAAAAAGTACGGCGAGGTTTCCGTCACCCCGATTCTGGATGCCAACGGAAACTGTTCCCGTCTCATTGGGACCGTGCACGACATCACCTACCGCAAACATGCCGAGGAGGAAATCCGCAAACTCAACGCCGAACTCGAACAGCGTGTCAAGGAACGCACCGCGCGCCTCACTGCCGCCAACAAGGATCTTGAATCCTTTTCGTACTCTGTTTCGCACGACCTGCGCGCGCCTTTGCGGGCGATCAACGGATTTGCATCCATCATCTCCCGCCGCCATCGGGCAGAGCTGGACGAGGAAGGTCAACATTACGTGGATAACATCGTCCAAGCCAGCGAGCGGATGGGGCATCTGATCGATGACTTGCTCACCTATTCCCGTCTCGGACGAGAAGGCGTTCGCCATGTGCCGGTTTCGCTCGCAAGTTTGATGCTCGAGATTCACAAAAACATGCAAAACCGCCTGGAAGAAATTCATGGCGCTATTGAAATTGCAGAGGGTTTGCCCTCCGTCATTAGCGACCAGACGCTATTAAATCAGATATTCACCAATCTTTTGGAGAATGCCATCACCTTTCACAAACCGGACCAGGCGCCAAAAGTGGCGGTCACCTGGCGAATCGAAGACGATCAAGTCATCGTTCAAGTCAGCGACAATGGCATTGGCATTCCCGCTGAATATCAGAATAAGATTTTCGTTATGTTCCAGCGCCTGCACAGCGAAGACGAATATCCGGGAACGGGCATCGGGTTGGCGAATGTGAAAAAATCCATTGAATTGCTTGGCGGAAGCGTGCGGGTTGAATCAAAAGTTGGGGAGGGCAGCACGTTCTTCGTCCAATTGCCAAAGGAGTAACGCCTTGGAAAAACTCGCCCACATCCTGCTGGTGGAAGACAACCGTATGGACATTGAGTTGACCCTCGATGCCTTCAAGGAGGCGCGGCTCAAAAACACAATTCAAGTCGTCAAAAACGGCCAGGAGGCGCTCGACTATGTTTTCGGGCGCGCTCCGTATGCTGACCGCCAAACCTACCCTTTCCCCAATCTCGTTCTGCTAGATCTCAAACTACCCGGCGTGGATGGCTTTGAAGTCCTGCGTCAGATTAAATCCACGCAGTTCCTTAAACGCTTGCCCGTCGTGATCCTGACCTCCTCCAAAGAGGAGGGTGACCGTGCGCTTTCCTATGACATCGGCGCGAACAGCTACCTTGTCAAACCTATTTCCTTCGACGGCTTTCTGGGCATCATTCGACAAATTAATGGATACTGGCTGACATTGAATGTCGGCCCGCCGGAGAATGACTTATGAATCAACCCATTCGTGTTCTCTATGTGGACGATTATCAACTCGACCGTGAACTGGTGCGCGACGCGCTGAAAATCGAACATGGCGGATTCCAGGTGACGGAAGCCGCCTCACGCGCCGACTTTGAGTCTGCTCTCGCGAATGGGGAATTTGATCTTGTCCTGAGCGACTTCAATATCCTCGGTTTCGAGGGCTTGCAGGTTCTTAAAGCGGTTCATGCCAAGGACCCGAATCTGCCTGTTATCATCGTAACCGGCACCGGATCCGAACAGATCGCCGTGGAAGCCATGAAGGGAGGAGCGGCTGATTATATTATCAAAAAACCCAAACATATCCAGCGCCTGCCGCTCACGATCCATGCCGTACTCGAAAAAAAGCGACAGGAAGATGCACTGCGCGATAGCGAGGAGCGCTATCGCAACTTGTTTGAAGACTCGCCGGTAGCGCTCTGGGAGGAAGACTTTTCGGCGGTGAAGTTGTTTATTGAAGACCTGCGCAAGCAGGGTGTTTCGGATTTCCGGGTTTACTTTAAAAGTCATCCGGAGCATATTACCAGGTGCATCGAACAGATCAAGGTTGTGGATGTGAACCAGGCCGCATTGAAACTGTTCGGGGCTAAGAGCAAGGCAGAAATCCGCAGCAACCTGAGCCTCCTGATCCCTGGAGATGCGCATGAAGATTTTCGGGAAGAATTGATCAACATTGCGGAAGGCAAATCCCAATTTGAATGGCAAGGGATCAACCATACACTGGCCGGGGACCGGCGGGTGGTCGACATGCGCTGGTCGGTCGCCCCGGGCCATGAAGATATTCTGGACAAGGTTCTTCTCTCCGTGATGGATGTCACCGAGCGCAAACACGCCGAGGAGCAGATTCAGATCCTATCCAAGTTCCCGGAGGAGAACCCAAATCCGGTAATGAGAACCACGAAAGAAGGGATCCTGCTATACGCCAACGCGACCAGCGAACTCTTAATCAACCTATGGAAAACCCAGGTCGGTCACGGCCTTCCTGACGAATGGCGGGGGAAGATCAAGGATGTTTTCGATTCGGGCCTTTTTCAGGAAGTTGAAGTTCAATGTGGGGAAAAGGTCTACTCACTCATTTTGGCACCCATTGTGGATGCAGGCTATGTCAACCTGTATGGCCGCGAGATCACCCTGCGGAAACAGGCCGAGGAGGCCCTGGCGCGCCAGACCGAAGAGCTGCGAGAGCGCAACGAAGAGCTCGACCGCTTGTACCGCGCCTCCGGGTCCCTGCTTTCCAGCACGCCTTTTGACATTCAAGGCCTGGCGACAACCATCGTCGATATTGTCCTGAAGGAATTTGGGCAGGCCAACTGCAGCTTGATCATCGTCCAGAAGGATTCAAACGAGTTGGTACGCCTGGCGGCAGGCGGGCCCTATGCAGACCAGGTAAAAAACAAGAAATTGACCCTCGATGGGCCGGGTCTGGTCCCCCAAGCGATTAGCACCGGCGTAGTGATCAATGCTAATGACGTTAATTCGATCCCGGACTTTACCCCAAATTGGGATGCGGCTCAGTCGGAATTAACCATCCCGCTTAAGGTGGGTAACACCGTGATCGGTGTGATTGATATCCAGAGTTCGGAGCCGGGCGCCTTCAGACCGGATGACGAACGCCTGATGTCCACTTTTGCCGAACGGGCCGCATTGGCGCTTGAGCATGCTCGCCTATATGCCCAGACCGAGCAGCGCATGCAGAATCTGAGCTCCCTGCGTACCATCGATATTGCGATATCCAGCAGCATGGACATCAGTCTCACCATGGGGATCCTGGTGGAGCAGGTGATCCAAACCTTGGAGGTCCATGCGGCGGATGTGCTGATCTTTAACCCGGTCATGCAGTCCTTCCGCTACTCGACTGGGCATGGGTTTCGTACCCAGGCCCTCCAGCATACCGACTTGCGTATGGGCGATGGATTTGCCGGGCGAGCCGCGCGGGAAAGACAGGTGGTCATCATCCAGAACCTTGCAGGGAACTCCGGGGGATTGCAGCGCTCGGCCGAGTTATCCCGCGAAGGTTTCGTGACCTACGTGGGAGTGCCGCTGATCGCCAAGGGGCAGGTCAAGGGGGTGCTGGAGATCTTCCAGCGCGGGCCGCTCGAACTGAACCCAGAGCAGCGCGCCTTCCTGGACATGCTGGCCGGCCAGGCGGCGATTGCCATCGACAGCGCGCGGCTCTTCGAGGACCTGCAGAGCTCGAACTCCGAACTGATGATGGCCTATGACGAGACGATCGAAGGCTGGTCGCGGGCCATGGACCTGCGCGACAAGGAGACCGAAGGTCACACCCAGCGGGTGACCGAACTGACCCTGCGGCTGGCCAGTAGCATGGGTTTTGGGCCCGAGGAGTTGGTCCACATCCGACGGGGCACCTTGCTGCACGATATCGGCAAGATGGGCGTCCCGGACGAGATCCTGCGCAAGCCCGGAGCGCTCACTGAGGAGGAATGGGTGATCATGCGCAAGCATCCGCAGCTGGCCTACGACATGCTCGCCCCGATCCTATACCTGCGTTCAGCCACCGACATTCCCTACTGCCACCATGAGAAATGGGACGGGACGGGTTACCCACGGGGTTTGAAGGGCGAGAAGATCCCGCTGGCGGCCCGCATCTTCGCCGTGGTGGATGTCTGGGATGCACTCTGCTCCGACCGGCCGTACCGGAAGGCCTGGCCGGAGGACAAGGTCCGAACCTACATTCAGGAGCAGTCCGGGAAGCACTTTGATCCCCATATCGTCGAGGTCTTCTTGAGGGAGGTATCCAGTGTCGGATGAAGACGGCTCTTCCTTGACCCAGACCCTGCAGCATTCCCTCGTCGAACTGACCCTGGCATAGGATGCCGCGATTGAGGGCTTTGGACGCGCCCCTGGAAATCCCGAAATTCCTGGGAGTGCAGGTTAATTTTTTAACAGGACGCCAGAGGGATTCAATCAAGGCTCTCTAATGGCCGATCGACAAATTCGCGTGCCGGTTCGATCCTGAAGGAAATCCTTGAGAATGTCAGGAAGCGAGGTCGTTCATGGACGATCAACCCAACAATAATAGCTATCCCGAAAAAAATGTTTTCTTGATCATGAATAAGCAAATTACCACTCTTGCAAAGAGCGTGACCCGGCTGGGCCGGCAGCTTGACAATGATATCGTTTTTCAGGAGGAATTTGTTTCCCGTAATCATGCGGAAATTCGCTTTGAAGGTGATCAATATATCCTTTACGATCTACAATCCACCTCGGGTACTTTCGTGAACGGCGTCCGGATCGAACGCTGTGTCCTGAATTCCGGAGACCTGATCTCGCTGGCCACGCTCCAGATCATGTTTGTGAACAACAATCCGAAGATTGCCAGTCGCTCTGCCGTTAAAACCCACACCTTGCCACTTTCGCCGGATGAGCTCAAAGGAAAAAACCTTGCAAAATAAACAAGTCATCCTGATCATTGACGATGATGATGCCCTGCGGCTTGGGTTGACTGCCACCCTGCGGCGCGAGGGCTATACGGTCGCTAGCGCCTGTAACGGGCTGGAAGGATTGGAAAAGATCAAGAGCTTGAAACCGGAAATGGTTCTAAGTGATGTGATGATGCCTCCGCCCAACGGCTTTGAGCTCCGTAAACTCATCAGCCAGGACCCCACCCTGGCCTCCATCCCATTTATCTTCCTGACCGCCCGCAGCGGGGTTGAAGACCGTGTCAGCGGCATAGATGAAGGGGCAGATGATTACATCACAAAACCTTTTGATCCCAAGGAGCTGGTTGCCCGTATCGAAGCTTTGTTCAGGAGGGTAGAATTGGAACGGGCGGCTGGGCGCGAACAGATGAGAACGATCGCCGATCAGGAGATGGAACAGTTCAGGCATGAAATTTTACAGAATTTCCACCACGAACTGCGCACCCCTCTGACGAATATCCTTCTGCCGCTGGATGCCATCCTAAATCAAAAATTTGACAACCCAGAAGATCTGACCCGCTTTATTCGGGTGGCACGCTCGAATGCCGAACGATTGGAGTCCCTGATCACGGATTTCATCCTGCTTACGAACATCGATCAGGGTGATCTGAACACGGTCCGGCAACCCATTGATGTCGAGACTCAACTTCTGGCCCCCATCCGTAGAAGACTCGAGCGTTATAGTGCCAAAAACCTGCAGCAAGTGAACCACATCACTTTACTAGGCGAGATCACTGCACCACGCAAGGAATTCACCCACAGCGTCCTCCATCTGCTCGATAACGCGTTTAAATTCAGCCCGGAAGGGGGCAGGGTGGAATTATCCATTTCCACCAATGCAGCGGGTGATGCAACTGTCCTCGTAAAGGATGAAGGCCCGGGGATTCCGCCTGACCTCAGGGAAAAGGTATTCGAACGATTTTTCCAGGTCAGCCAGGGAGATACGCGCGAGTACGAAGGGCTGGGAGTCGGCCTCACGATCGCCAGGGCCGTTGGAGAGAAGATGGGCGGTCGCGTCCGTATTCTGGACGCGACCAAAGGCTGTTGTGTGGAATTGTATATCCCGGGCAGTGCACCTGGAGAGCTTGCCTATGAATGATAAGACCATCCCCGGCTCCTCTTCTCGCGCAGCAAAATCCGGGGCTGCTAAATCCAAAGCACATTCCAGGAGTATAGCCTGGGGGGAAGATTTTCATTACCGAGCTCTTTTCGAACAATCGGATGACTGCATTTTTATCATCAGCTTTGGGTTCGTTTATATGGCAGCCAACCCGCAGGCCTTGAAACTTTTAGGCTACTCAGAGAACGAACTGATCGGAAAGCCGGTGAGTGAGATCATTGCCCTTGACGAATCTCTCACCCACGAAGCCATAGTGGAGAACGGTTCGAGCCCGTATGAGCGAGTGTTAAAGTGCAAAGATGGCACAACGGTACCGGTTGAAATCAGCACTTCCATCATCTACGATGAAACCGGCGAACCGGCTTATATCCAAAGCATTGTGCGTGACATATCCAGGCGCAAAGAAGTTGAGCGTGCCCTCCTGCGCCGTGATCAGATCATGGTATCCATCAGCGATGCCACGACGCGTTTGCTCCAATCCACTCAATTTGAAGATCATATTGTCGAAGTCCTGGGATCTTTAGGCCAGGCGACTGGAGCCGTCTCTTGCTTCATTGTTAAAGTAATTCTCCTTCCGGGCCATCTCCCCATCCAGATACTCTATGAGTGGCAAAAAGACAGTTCTCAGCGGGTGGATATTGAAAATAGCCTGAAGCCCTGTACCGAATTTCTCATGAATAGCAGGGAAGGCATCTTTGCCGAGAATGTGGACATTCCCCCGGCTCAGTCGGTCGCAGTTGTCCGAATCTTGGGGAAGACCGGTTCACGAGAATTTCTGGGCCTCTTTTATCCCGAGACCGTGGATACCTGGCTGCCGGCCCAAAGGGATGCGGTTCAGATTGCTGCAAACCTCATTGGAGCTGCCTTGCAGCGTAACCAGCATGAAGAAGCGATCCTTGAAAGCGAAGCCCGCAATCGCACGATGATTGAGGCTCTTCCTGACCTCATCATCCGGTTGGATGCGATGGGAAAAATATTGGATTACAACGCCAAGCCAGATCATCCGCTGTATCATACTCACCATGAAGTGGTGGGAAAATTGCTATCTGAAATATGGCCCGAGGAGATCGCCAGTCAGATCTTGGGCCGCAACATGGGGGAAGCATTTACAGAACCTCACCACCTGAAAGAATTCAAACTGCCTTTCAGCCCTCAAATCTACGAATCCCGTCTTGCCCCGATTGCGTCTCAAGAAGCATTGCTGGTTGTCCGGGATGTCACTGAACAGGCGAGGCTCAACGAGATGAAATCAGATTTCATCAACCGGGCTTCTCATGAACTACGCATGCCGCTCACGAATGCCATCCTGATGGCAAATCTGCTCCAGCAAGGCGGAACGCAGGAAGAAACCCAGGAATATTGGAAAATCCTCAACAGCGAACTCAATCGCCAGAAGATCCTGATCGAACGCCTGTTGATGGCCGGCAGGTTGGAAAGCCGGACGCTGCAACTGGAGATTGCATCCATTGACCTGATCTCCGTACTGGACGAATCCATCCTGGCAGTTAAGGCTATCGCGAACAAGAAAAATATCAACATTCGGGTCTCTGCACCCTCAACTCCCGTCGAAGTGATGGGGGATCGAAGCGGCTTGCAACATGTGTTTATCAACCTGATCAATAACGCGATCAAGTTTTCACCAGAGGGGAGTTTTGTCGGCGTGGAAGTGGCACTATCCGAAGAAGAAGCCCGGATCGCCATCTCAGACCACGGCATGGGAATCCCGCCGGAGGATTTACCCCATCTTTATGAGCGCTTTTTTCGGGGTAGAAATGTCACCATTGCCGAAATTCCTGGAAGCGGTATTGGTTTATATATTGTCAAATCCATTGTCGAAGAACTGGGTGGGAGAATAGAGGCAGAAAGCGTCCTAAAACAAGGTACTACCTTTACGGTAGCGCTCAAGCGCTCAATCGTTCCCCCTTCCTCATGAAGCCTGATCATTCTGTTCTCAAGGATAGTAGGACGAATCCATAATCACGGATGATTCTCAGTATCTCCTGATTTGCGGTATATACCAGCGCTCGAAGTGGGCACTGTGCTTGGCTGTGGACCCGGCTGGTGACTATCCCGCCGAGAGCATCGACTTCATCGTCCAGATCCCGCATCATCCAGGAGGTGCGGCCCGTGACGGCCTTCGCCCACATCGAAAAGGAGCTTAGGAACGGCCGGCCTTGGTCTTAGAGTGCAAAAACCTCATCCTAAAAAGAATGCCCCTATAAGAGGGGCTAGGTGACCGACCGGGGACTTGAACCCCGAACCAACTGATTAAGAGACAAAAGGCTGAGAGTCTACTGTGTCTACACAGTAGTACAGTGTCTACACAGTATCAGATTTAGGGAGTGATTTGTCTACAGAGTCTACTGTGTCTACAGCTTAGTACCCCATCTGCACCACAATTGCACCCGAAACAGGAAAGGCGACTCTAATATTGAATTACATTCTGCCTGGTTGCTAGTACCAGGACCTATTACATCACCAGGTCTAACCTAAGAGCAGGTACAAACTATGGAGGCTGGTCATGTTGCGGACTTGTTGAGAGAGGTTTATTATCATATAACCATTCTGTATAAATCATCAAATGGGCTATATATGCTGAATTTTTCCGTATACTAATTGTTCAATGATGCGTGACGACTGGGGTGCACCGATGGGAGGTGAGCGGATGGACGCTGAGAAGGTCCATGTGCCGGAGGAGAGGAAGTCCTACCTCTCCACAATCTACGGGAAGGCGCTGGACGCACGCGCCGAGCACCCAATCCTCGGCGATAGGTATGCCGAGGAGGCCGTCCGCCGCATCGACTTCGACTTTGAGAAGCTGGCCGTCGGGCGCGACGCGGCAATCACTCTGCCCTTCCGGGCAAAGCACTTTGACGGGTGGACCCGGGAGTTCCTGGACACCCACCCGAGCTCGACCGTGCTGCACCTGGGATGCGGCCTCGATACCCGGGTCTTCCGGATCGACCCCTCGGCCACCGTCCGTTGGTACGACGTCGACCTTCCCGATGCGATCGAGCTGCGTAGGCAGCTGTATCCCGCACGCCCCGGCTACGAGATGATCGCGGCGTCGGTGACGGACCTGCAGTGGATCGACTCGATACCGGGCGACATGCCGGTGCTCGTAGTCGCCGAGGGGCTGGTGCAGTACCTGCCCGTGGACGACAGGGGCGCCCTCTTCAACAGGATCACCGAGCAATTCCCGAGCGGCGAGATCATCTTCGACGTATACGGCCGGGCCACACTCGGGGTGCTCGACCTCGTGCTCAGGCTTCAACGAACCGGCTTGAGACTGTACGGGCCAATCAAAGACGGCCGCGAGATCGAGAAGCAGGTTCCCCGACTCAGGCTGGTCTCGGCGGTGTCGTTCCTGACGCTGCCCGAGATGGTCCCGCTCCTCATCCACTCGAAGGCCCAGGGGTGGCTCTATCGGCGGATGGAGCGCTGGGAGTGGTACCGAAGGTCGATGCAGCACTTCCGCTACGAGTTCTGACCGCGATTCGGCGTTGCCACACGTCCATCGAACAAGCGCTTCAACCTGACTCGCCGACAGTTCGCGCTAGACTGACAAGGATAGGCGTGCAAGTTAAGCGCAACACGTTGGGCAAGTTCTTGGGAAAGGAATACCATGCTGGAAAACATAGGTAATACCATGAAGGTGCGCTGGAGACAATTTTATAATCTTCTGGTTGAGCCACCGCTCAGTGCTGAGGAATTGAAAAAACTATCATGGGCAAAGCGCATCGAATCGTATGAGGCAGTACCAGATATTTATAAATTCTTCTTTTACCCTTTCCTAACGGAGGGGAAAGGATTCCCCTATACGATTCTCACTCCTACCTTTGAAGGGTTACTTCAATCCCGAACCACCGAAAAGCTCGTTTGTGCTTTTGATGATGAAATCTTTGTTTTGGAAAGAGGCGCCGACGCCGTCAAGATATATGGTTATCCTTTAGATGATATCAGTTGCATTGAGGTAAGAATAGTTTTATTGGTCTCGCAGATAACAATATGTGGCATAACTAAAGATGGTCTCCCCGCGTTTATCTCCATCATGTTCAATACTGCCACGGAAGAACTTTTTACACCAATTTTAGAAAAAATACGGCGAGCTACGATAAACTCTGATGGCGGAGAATTAGGTTCTGAGATAGGAAAGCTCGATTATTTGGAGAAGTTGAACTATAAATTCATGAACTATGCAAGACGTAGCCTTTTGGGAGGAGAAAAGGTCCTTCAGATTATTCTACAACCCAGGATCCAGGCGCAAGTGTTCAAGTTCCTTGGCAAGACATTCTGCAAGGCTATCTCCCCCGCCCACTTGAGCATCTTGACCGACCGAGAGTTAATCCTCATACGTGAAGAGGATAATCAAAAATCGCTTACTGAATATGGGAAAGTATGGGACTATATCCGGTTGAAGAAAATCGTTAATTTATCTCTAGGCGGCGAAGGCGGTATATATCTAAAATTAATAATCCAGCTACCGGATGGCATTCGGATCGAAAATCTATACCAGGCTTCCGCAAAGCGGGAAATCAATCAGCTACTTTCCCAGTTTGCGAGCATAACGTCGTTTAATTGACAGCCATCTACCTCAAGAACTTGCCCCCATGTCACCGACTCCAATGGAAACCTTGCTACGCTCGGTGCAGACAACGGCTTGCTGCCAGAAATGATGGATAATTAATAAAGAGTCCCGCCGCTCCGCTCGTGCCGCTCAGCCTCGCCAATAGGCAGTCTTGACCTGTCCCCCAAAAACTGATCCAACTCTTTTGTTACGATATAGAAATACCGTACGTGCATATACGGTATATCAGATGACCGACCGGGGACTTGAACCCCGAACCAACTGATTAAGAGACTAATTGTTACATGTCTACTGTGTCTACACAGTAGTACAGCGTCTATGCGGTATCATATTTTGGGGGAAATCTGTCTACTGCATCTATAGTGTCTACAGCGTAGTACCCCATCTGCACCACAATTGCACCCGAAACAGGAATGGCGACTCTGATGGAATTCATAGTGAATAGCCTCCGCAAATGATTATTGCCTGACCATTGTGAGCGCGTTTGGTTGTATTATTAAACAAGCGGGTGGCCGAGAAGCGTCTCTTAATTCTCACCCAACATCTGTCTCAAATGCTCTGAAACGCGACAATATTCGAGAAGAGCCTCAATCGAACATTTAAACAAAAAGCCTTATTGAAGTCGGCGATATGACCTCTGCTTAAGTTTATTTACGGTTCGGCCTGAGTCCAAGATCTCTTCTGAATATCGTAAACCCACACTTCAGAAGTGAAGCTATCTCGATCTGTTCCGCCACCAATCAGAACCAGTTTATCAGCTTTGGGAATGTAAGTAAGGGTCGCCCATCCGCGCGCGCTAGGTCCTGTACTTGAGGTTAATTGCGCCCAGGTGTTGGTGGCCGAGTCATATGTCCACAGTTCATTAAAGGGTGCCTCTGTATCCATAGTTGCACCACCAAAAAAGAACGTCTTCTTCACGGTAGGAACATAAGCGGCACCGCTGTAATAACGGAACGATGGCTTGTCCACTGGGTGGGGCGTCCAGGTATTTTGGTTATAGTCATATGCCCATAGTGTGTTGGCACCGTCATTAGACGGCTGGATCCAGGCAAGAACTTTATCAGAGACCGGATCATACACCATCGGAAAGTAATTCTGACCTGGAGGGCTAACTTTTGGATTCAGATCAGTCCAGGTATTTGTTTGAAAATCATAGGCCCAAGTTTCATTTTTGAAGGCCTCAATGCCATTGGACGGCCAAGGTAAAATATCCCCGCCGAACAAGATCATCACGTCAGCTTTAGAATCATAGACCATGCGCTCCCCGTTCAAACCACCAGAAGGAGCGCCTTTTGCGCTTAGATTCGACCATGTATTGCTACTGCAGTCATAAGCCCAGGTTTTGGTAGAGAGAACATCGCCAGTACCGGAGGTATCGGATATAACCCCCATAAATTTGATGATTTGGTCGACTTTATCGTCATAAACCATCGGGCCAATGTCGACGAACCCCCAAGGGGAAGACGCCAATGGGAGCTTTTGGGGAGGAGCCATATTCTCCCAGGTATTGGTAGCCAGGTCATAGGTCCAGGTATCATGTAGATAACTGAGGTTCCCATTGTAATCCGCGACCTCTCCACCGTATACAATCACTCGATCACACCGACTGTCGTATGCTGCGTCATGATATCCGCGCGGGGAAAGCCAGGGTAGCGGTGTGGGTGTCGTCGGACCAGAGGTCATAGTAGCTGAGGCAAGAGGATTTGTGGGTGTAGCTGGTGGTGTGGCAGAGGCAGGAGGATTTGTGGGTGTAGCTTGTGGTGTGGCAGAGGCAAGAGGATTTGTGGGCGTAGCTTGTGGTGTGGCAGATCCGCAGGCGGTAAAAAGGATAGCAACGATGACTATCAAGCTGGACAAAACGATCACCTTTTTCATTGTCATCTCCTCCTAGCGAACATAAATCTGAAGGCTCGGTGGTTATAAGAACAGAGGGTGTTATTAATGTATGGCCTCATTTTAATTTATTGAGAAGTGATGAAGTTTGGCCAACTCTACTGGCATTGCAATTAAATAAATAAGCGAAATCCACGGCAATCAGGATTTCGCTTGTTTGTCTTCAGGTCCTTGAATGCATTCAGACGAGGAAATACTAGTGGAGCGTTTGATAAGTAATTTAACATAGTCGTTGCACTTTAAAAGACCGTATACTTCTCGCACAAGGTCATCCAAGGAGTTTTGTGTGAGAAG
>Ga0209039_10002182_pt1 | contig 16957 bp, 13 predicted proteins | sample BogFormECP12_OM1_FD_188238 | JGI IMG/M metagenome (GOLD analysis project Ga0209039, IMG submission 188238) | Bog forest soil microbial communities from Calvert Island, British Columbia, Canada - ECP12_OM1 (SPAdes) (version 2) | ecosystem: Environmental > Aquatic > Freshwater > Wetlands > Bog ... | reverse complement strand
TCCACTTTCTGTCCCTTTCCCGAAGGGGACATTATAACTTTGGGGAAATGGGACATTGTAACTTTGGTGAAAGGGGACTTTACCACTTTGGGCTAACAAATCTCTAAACACCCATTGACAAAAGTAAAAAAAAGAATTAATATGGTATCGTTGTCCTGATAACGTTACCATATCACCTCGTTTGGTCAGGAAATTTCAATGCCAACTGTACACGATGTAGCGAAGCGAGCACGTGTTGCACCGATTACCGTATCTCGAGTAATTAATAACTCAGGATATATCAGCGATGCTACTCGAGAGCGTGTGGAAACGGCTATTCAAGAAATAGGGTATGTTCCAAATACGTTAGCTCGCGGCCTACGTTCAAAGCGAACAAATACTTTGGGCCTGATCGTCACAGATATAACAAATCCATACTTTACGTTGATGGCTAGAGGGGTGGAAGATGTTGCTGGTGATTCCAATTACATGGTTATTTATTGCAATACAGATGAGTCTGAAACCAAGGAAGAAAAATACGCCAATATTTTAGCGCAGAGGCAAGTGGATGGTGTACTTTTGGTTCCGGCGGGCGGAAATCATAAAACCATAAAATTCTTTGAGGCAAATGGTATTTCGGTCGTGATCTTGGATCGTCGTGTTTCAGGTGTGGAAAAAGACTTTGTTTGTTCCGATTCAAAAAACGGAGCACACCTTCTTGTAACGCTACTCATCAAATTAGGGCATGAACGGATAGCAATTATTACTGGCCCCAAAAATGTTTCTACATCCGCAGATCGTGTGACCGGATATCGGCGAGCATTAAAGGAAGCCGGTCTGAGTAAAAACGAACTTATTTATTATGGGGCTTTTAACCAGCAAAGTGGTTACGAACTCACTCATCAGGCAATGAATCATATTCCTAGGCCAACAGCTATTTTGGGTGCCAACAACTTTATCGCGATTGGGATCACTAAAGCATTACACGATTTGAGCTTGGAGGTACCTAGAGATGTTTCTGTAGTTGGCTTCGACGACTTACCTGAATCCATGCTGGTTAGGCCGTTTCTTACTGTTGCTAGGCAACCCGCTTATGAAATGGGGCGGTCAGCAACTGAGTTATTGCTAAAACGTATTTCTGGTGATTTGCCAGGGGATTCCCAGGAAATTATTTTTCAAACTGAAATCGTTGAGCGTGAATCCATTGGTCCGAGAAAGAATAGTGGTTTATGAAATACACGCCAAGATTTTTTTAACCTGATATGGTAACGTTATCATGTTCTAGTTCCCTACCCCTTACTTTGAAATAGGATGAAACAGAATGATGGCTCAAATTGACCGTCTAGAAAATCCAAAAGTTTAACCGACGCGGCGATGATGGCAATTGCAATTTCAAGTCCTTTCGCCCATATGTTCCGATCTCCCACAAAAACGAGAGCACAAAAAAGGAGAGTGCCGTATAACAAATAAAAAAACAGACTTACATCCCCTAATGTAGTTCTTCCAAAAAACTATCTAATTTCAGGAGAAAAAATGTCTAAGCAAATCTGGAAATGTTTTTGGCTAATGGCGGTGCTATCAATGGTTCTGGCGGCTTGTGGCTCCCCGGCCCCAGCCGCTCCCGCAGTGGTCACCCAAATGGTAGCTGGGACACCGATGGTGGTAACAGCTACACCCGCGGCGACGCAAAGCCCCTATAATGATAATGCTCCCATCACGGTTTGGATTGACCAACCTCGCCAGCCAGCGATGGATGCCTTCCTCAAGGCCAATCCGGCAGATGCCAGTCTGATCAAGACTGTGGTCGTTGACCGTGAACAATTCCCGTCAAAAGTCCTGCTTTTCAATAATACCAATCAGGGTTGGCCGGATGTGGTCTTTGCAGAACCGCGGCTGGTAGCGCGCGTCGCCGATGCAGCTCACAACTTCCCGCTTGACCTGACAGGATGGGTGCCTGCAGATACGATCAATAATTATTCCGCTGAGTCCAACTGCATCTTCGACGGCAAGGTTTACTGCTTGCGGAATGACCTAGCCCAGTTTGTGACTTACTACAACGCAACTCTCTTGCAGCAGTTTGGTTACACAGTACCAACAACGTGGGAAGACTACCAGGCTCTCAGTGATAAACTTGCCAAGGATCATCCGGGCTATTATCTGGGTACCTTTGGAGATGGTTGGAGCTTCCTCTCCTTCTTCGAAGCCAGTAACTGCCCGACACATCAACTGGTGGATCCCACTACCCTCAATATCAATGTAACGGATCCAAATTGTGTACGGGCTGCGAGTCTTGTTGATCATATGATTGCCAACAAAACCTTGTATAACACGGATTTCTTCAATACCGATTTCGACAAACTTATCACTGATAATAAGGTGCTGATGTTTGAAGGACCGGCCTGGATGTGGGGCAGCTTCGGTGGCGCCGCAGGTGACTGGTGGACGACGGCTAACCACCAATTGGGTGTTGCCGCTCCGTTCAAGTGGGCAGCTGATCCCGCTCCGGTGGTGGCGGCCATGGGCGGTGCAGCCTGGACTGTTTCCCGGCACACCCAAAATCCTAAGCTGGCGGTGGCTTTAATCACATTCGTCACCGAAGATAAAACCCTATGGACAGGGAGTGAGAATTTCCCATCGTACAAGCCAATTCAGCCATTATGGCAACAGGCAGTTTCAAGCAACCCATTGTTTGCTAACGATCCTTACCCAATAATGGCGGCAGCAGCGGATGAGATCTCGCCACTGGACAATTGGCCCCGCTTTGACCTCATCTCGCCTTTGACCCAGTTTACACAGGACACATACCAGAAAAAATTAACAGTCTCAGGTAACTTGTCCGAGATAACCACTCTCTTCACGCCGCTCGCTCAGGCGGAGGGCTACAACGTTGTCAGCAAGTAGCATTTGCTAACTTGTCTTCTCCAATCTCCTGGATAGGGGCGCCAAAATAAGGCGCCTCTATCCCATTCCTCAGAATTTACCAGGAGAATTCTATGGCAAACCTGACCATGCATGTTGAAGACCAATCTGAAAAGAAAGTCCACCCTTCAAACTCCCGCCGATACTGGAATAGGCGGACTGGTGAAGCATATTTATTTCTGTTGCCGTATATTCTGGTGATGCTGGCTTTCGGCCTGGGGCCAGGAATCTATGCCTTCTTAATCAGTTTTGCAGATTTTTCTACTGGCATCCCGCGCTATTTTGCAGCAGGCATAAAAAACTATCTTACGGTTTTTAAGGATTCCCGGTTCGGATTTACTTTCACCAACATAGGAGAATTCCTGCTTATTTCAGTGCCCGTGGGAATTGCGCTCGTGGTGCTGCTGGCGTTGCTTCTGCACATGCAGCCCGGGCGGGTTTCATCCACCCTGCGGACGCTTTTTTTCATTCCAGGTGCAGCTGTCGGCCCTGCAGTGGTTCTGCTGGTCATTTTTATGTTGACCCCGAATGTGAGCCCATTTGGTTTCTTGCTTAAGTCTATGGGATTAAAGGCCTTTAATGACATTATTACTCCGGCCAGCCTGCCATTCATCTTTTTAATCATGGGTTTCTTTGTCGGGGCGGGAATGTGGATCGTGATCCAGTATGGCGCTTTGGAGGGTATTTCAACGGAGGTCATGGAAGCCGCCACCATGGATGGCTGCAATGAGTGGCAAAAAGCGCTCTATATCAAACTGCCCCTCATCCAGCCGTATATCATTTATCAATTTATTTTGATCTTCGCTGGCAACGTACAGCTTTTTGTGGAGCCCCAGTTGCTCGCGAATCAAACATATATCCATGCCAATGTACCGCTCGTATGGTCGCCGAACCAATTGGCGTACTCCTTTGCTTTCGATTTGGGGAATTTCGGAGCCTCAGCCGCGCTGGCTCTGATCATGTTGATTATTGGCCTTGGAGCGTCTTACTTAATGGTTCGTTGGACCGGTTTTTTCAATATAGACTAGAGTCGCTGGATCTGATCGACTACGAGAAAAAGGAGTATCCATATGGTGACCAGATGGTTCAAGAAATCCGCAGGCGAGATAGGTTTTTTGGGATCCATTCTACGCTGGGTTGTGTTACTGATATTCGCGATTTATTTTGTACTGCCCATGATCTGGCTGCTTTTGGCGCCTTCCAAAGACACCCCACAGTTTTCCAGCCTTAATCCTTTGGCGTTTGGTTCCTTTGGCCAGTATATTACTGTCTGGAAGAACGTCCTGATTTATGAAAATGGTGAGGTGCTATTGTGGTTTGGTAACTCCCTGTATTACGGCTTACTTTCTTTACTCGTCAGTCTGGCGCTTTGTATTCCGGCAGGTTATATTCTGGCTGTTAGGCGTTTTCCGGGCAGGTCTTTAATACTGTGGTTGACTTTAATCACCATGCTATTACCGACTTCGGCGCTGGTTCTTCCGCTGTTCATGGAGTTGAATTTGGTGCATCTTGTTAATACTCCATGGGCGGTTATCTTACCGGCCTGTTTTTTTCCTTTTGGCGCGTATTTGACCTACATCTATTACAGAACTTCGCTACCTTTAGAACTAATAGATGCGGCGCGCGTGGATGGTGCTTCTGAATTTGAAATATTCGTGCGTATTGCTTTACCGCTGGCCAAACCCCTATTGGGTCTATTGGCCTTCATTAGTTTCAACGCAAATTGGAATAATTACTTTGGCCCATATGTGATGTTGAATGACGATAAGCTTTTCACCTTACCAGTAGGGATTCAAACCGTTCTTGGAAGCACGTCGGCGCTTGAACCAGGTTTCAATCCAACTCCCGGAGCGATACACTTCGGGTATTCAGAAGCCGCAGTAGCTGGATTGATCCTGATCGTGCCGGTTGTCATCATTTTCCTCTTATCACAGCGTTATGTGGTCTCGGGTGCCTTCACTGGATCAGTTAAAGGTTGAGACACCATAACTAATAGGAAAAGGAAGATTTGTCTGCAAAATTTATTACGCCTATTTCCAGATATCATTTTGGTGATATGTGGATCGAATATGTGCAGGAACCATGTTCTCAGACAGTTGGCCTTATTCTTTATCCAGATTATATGACAGACGGGCTGGTGGAGCATCGCGAATTTCTACCCTGGAAACCACAAAAATTTCCGGATGTGCGTGCGCGGAAGCTTGAGTCCCTCGTTCAATTCAAGCTTCTTGGGGATTCATTAGATGGTTTCAGCCAGGGCATCACGATGCACAACAGCGAAACCTTATCCAGCCTACGGTATTCTCGGCAGGAGAAAATTCAACAAGGTGATGAAACAGAGGTAATTACCTACTTGAATTCTGCCCGTGGTTATAGTTGTGAGCACCATGTACGCTATTGCCAGGGCGATGAAGCCTTCACCTTTTTTACGACAATTCGAAACGACGGACTGGAAAAATTTGGATTAGAAATGCTGTCCAGTTTTTCGTTGGGGGGAATTACACCATTTGATTCGGATGATGCCCCCAACCGCCTCCACTTACACCGGTTTCGCAGTTTTTGGTCGGCGGAGGGACGCCACATCAGTCAGCCCATTGAGGAGCTTCATCTGGAACGATCCTGGTCAGGGCATGGCGTTCGAGCCGAGCGATTTGGACAAGTCGGCTCGATGCCTGTCCATGGTTATTACCCGTTTGCAGCCATCGAGGACCGCGGTGTAGGTGTTTTCTGGGGCGCCACTTTAGCTTGGTCAGGATCATGGCAAATGGAGTTGTATCGCCGGGATGATCAGTTAGTTCTTTCAGGCGGACTGGCTGATCGCGAGCTTGGCCATTGGCATAAGAATTTAGCCCTTGGCGAGACTTTCGCCAGCCCTTTGGCTTATGTCACTACAGTTAAAGGGGATTTCGATGATCTATGTCAACGCCTGACAGCAATGCAGTCAAGGGCTGTTGAACAGGCGCCAGATAGTGAACAAGCTTTGCCGGTACTGGTAAATGAATTTTGTACAACTTGGGGCAATCCGACACATGAACGCGTTTGTGCCTTGGCCAAACGATTGAAAGGCTCCGGTGCAAAGTATTTTGTGATAGACGCGGGATGGTATCGCGCAGACAATGGCAATTGGGATTTGAATCAAGGAGAATGGACGCCAAGCCAGGAATTATTCCCCGATGGGATTGCCGCCACCGCAAAATTCATCCGTGAGCAGGGATTGATCCCTGGTCTATGGTTTGAATTTGAAGTGGTTGGCAACCAATCGAAATTGTTCGACTCAATGTGCGATCACTTTCTCACGCGGGATGGAATTCCTGTCCTAGCAGGGCAACGTCGGTTTTGGGATTTCCGAGATCCGTGGGTACGTGATTATTTATATGAGAAGGTTATCCGTTTTCTGCGTGAAACAGGATTTGGCTACATCAAAGTGGATTACAACGAAACGATTGGCATTGGGGTCGACGGTGCCGAGTCTTTAGGGGAAGGCCTGCGTCAGCATATCATGGGTGTGCAAGATTTTTTCCGCGAGATGCGAAAAGAACTCCCGGACCTGGTGATTGAAATCTGTGCTTCGGGTGGGCACCGATTGGAGCCTTCGATGCTCGCACTCGCTAGTATGGCTTCTTTTTCAGATGCCCACGAATCACAAGAAATCCCGATTATTGCGGCCAACTTGCAAAGACTCATCCTGCCGCGACAATCCCAAATTTGGGCTGTTCTTCATGCCTCTGATTCACCTCAGCGCTTGACATATTCATTAGCCGCTGGATTCCTGGGAAGATTGTGCCTCTCCGGCGAAATAGATGAACTTGCTGATGAGCAATGGTCGCTCGTACGAGAAATTATCAGTTTCTACGATCAGGTTGCTCCGATCATCAAGCAAGGTAGGAGCAGGCTCTATCAGCACATTGGATTATCGTGGCAACATCTGCAAGGCGCTCAAGCCGTTTTGCGCACCTCCGCAGATAATCGTCAGGCTTTGTTGGTGGCGCATTCGTTCGCCAAACCGCTGCCAACCGAAATTGTAGTTGATCTTCCCTCTGGCAATTGGCGAATTGTCGATGCTCTGCCAGACAAGAATATCGATTTTAATATAAACGGCAGCAAGCTTGGCATTCAATTTACGCAGGAATTCGAAGCCTATGTTGGCCATCTTGAACGCAGCCGATAATGTGAGACTGTAACAATAAGTGTAAGTTGCCTGCCAATACCACAAGTCTGGATTTCAGAAAATCATCATCGCTTGAAAAGGTAGCATCAATGAAATCAAAAAATAATCTATTGGCCGATCTGCTTGATCTTGATACGCCTGAATCCTCACAAGATGTTTTATGGTCTGTAGGCGCACCGCGTACTGTTCACGTAGTGAATGGCTCTGTTGGGATTGAACTAGATTTCTTTGCTCAGATTTTAAGCGCTGAAGGTATCGCGCCGGATAAAAGCGCCCCTTCCAAGCGACACACTTTGTGGGTAAGTGCCTACGGCGAAGAAATTGTCCGGTTGACGATAGATTTTAGTAGAAATGAATTTCCCGTTTCCGACAATAATGTGATGTTGGATATCAACAACAAAGTTAAGCGCTTACTCTTGACAGCCAATAAAGACTCTGAAGGCTGGAAAGTTATTGATGCCGCAGGGAAGACACGAATGGAAATCAACACTCAATCTCCAGCCATCAAACATTGGAGCGACCTGATTCCTGCCCCACCAGAGACCCTTAATACGACCATATACCCGGATGGTTCAACATCTGTTCTTCTTGAGACATATGATATTTTCAAACCTGAACAGCACGAGTCTTTTCCGTTAGCGTATATTGAACGCAAGGGGCAACCTCACCGGGCAACATTTGCGTTCCATGCTTCTTCAAATGAAAAAATTGCAGGAACAGGAGAACGTTTCGCCCCTCTAAATCTTTCCGGACGAACATTGATCTTGGAAAACGCAGATGCCTTGGGAGTCAATAATCGACGCTGCTACAAAAATGTACCCTTCTATGTTTCCAGCCGGCCATACGGTCTCTTGATGTTGACTTCTGCACATACGCGGCTGTCCCTGGCAGATATCTCCACCCGCGCGAATCAGGCACTAATCGAAGATGGCCTGATTGATTTATTTGTGATCGGCGGAAAGAGCGTCGAACGAATTCTGCATAATTATCGTTTATTAACCGGCTTCCCACATGAAGTGCCCTTGTGGTCATACGGTGTTTGGATGGGGCGAATGACTTATTTTACAGCTGATGAAACTCGTCAGATTGCTGCCCGTTTGAGGAAGGAATCATTTCCGTGTGATGTAATCCATGTCGATACTGGATGGTTCGATAAAGACTGGATTTGTGACTGGGAATTCAGCCCACGGACCTTTCCGGACCCTGAGGAATACCTGAAAGAGATGCGCTCAAACGGTTTCCGCGTTACCGTATGGCAACTTCCATCGGTAAGTGTGCAAACACAACTCTATGCACCAGCCTTGGAAAAGAAGTTCATCGCCAGCAAAAACAATAACGTGAGCAACTTTTCAAACTTTGGCGATGGTGGCCTCGCTGGGACGATTGATTTTACCTATCCAGACGCAGTCAAATGGTATCAAGGGCTGTTGGAAAAATTGCTGAGAATGGGTGTGGCTGCAATCAAAACGGATTTTGGCGAAACCATTGATCTCCAGTCTGACTATCAAGGAATGGACGCCAGGTTGTTGCACAATCTCTACACCTTGCTATACCAAAAGGCGGCTTTTGAAATAACCGAAAAAGTCACTGGAGAAGGAATAATATGGGCGAGGTCTGGATGGGTCGGCAACCAACGTTATCCAGTGCATTGGGGAGGCGATTCCGCCTGCAATTGGGATGGAATGGCGGGTACGTTACGCGGCGGTTTACATTTGGGTTTATCCGGTTATGCATTTTGGGGGCATGATATTGCAGGATTTCATGGTGCGCCTAACTTCATGAATAGCTGGCCTTCCGATAAATTGTATATGCGTTGGACACAGTTCGGTGTGTTTTCTTCCCACATTCGATATCACGGTACTTCCCCGCGTGAACCTTATGAATACCCGGCCATAGCTGACATTGTAAGGCAATGGTGGAACCTGCGCTATGCACTTATTCCATATCTCATAGAGCAGGGAAAGCAGATCGTTAATTCCGGCTTGCCCATGATACAAGCACTGATTTTCCATCACGATGACGATCCCATCTGCTGGCATATTGACGATCAATATTACTTTGGGAATGATTTTTTAGTTGCGCCCATTATGAACGACGATGGTGTCAGGGATGTCTACCTGCCAGCAGGCAAATGGCTTGATTTTTGGACGGGAGAAGTAGTGGAAGGGAGCCATTGGCTAAAGGATATTAAGATGCCCTTAGAGCACATGCCCGTCTATGTTAAGTTTGGAGCGCAGGTACCAGTATATCCACATCGTGTTCAGTGCACTGATGAAATGGACTTGACTAAAACAGTAAAAGTAGTTTTTGATGACCATTATCAGGGATTACAAAGTTCCATTTTAGGACAAATTGTCAGATTGTAAGAATAGTCAGTCAAGTTGTTGATAGGAATTTTTTTGTAAGGAGCCATGATTTATGCTAATCGGCATATCGCCTCTAGTCTCCCCGGATTTGTTAGCAGCCCTCTATCGTATGGGGCACGGCGATGAAATTGTCCTGGCAGATGCGCATTTTCCTGGGGAAAGCTTTGGAAAACGCGTATTGCGCGCCGATGGTATCAAGATTCCAGATTTGTTGGATGCCATTCTGCCCCTTATTGCTTTGGATACTTATGTTGAAAGCCCTCTAATCATGATGTCCGCTGTTTCAGGCGATCAGCTTGACCCCGCGGTGGAGACCTCCTATCGACAAGCCGTCGATAGATATTGGCCTAATACTCCGCCGATTCAACGGATTGACCGCTATGATTTTTACGAACGAGCCAAACAGGCTTTTGCCGTCCTCATGACCGGAGAGACGGTTAAATACGGCAACATCATCTTGAAAAAGGGTGTAACTCCCATGACCAAGAAATAACATTTTATCCAATCTAAGGAGAATACTTATGAACATCCCACTAGAAAAAATTGATCCACACGCGGTAGCTCACAGAAAGTTCTATACTGGCGCCATGATACCGGCTATAGGGTTGGGAACATTTGGCTCCGATCGTTTTAACGCCGATGAAATCGCAGAAGCAGTTTTAGGCGCGGCTGAGATCGGGTATCGTCACTTTGATTGTGCCTCCGTTTATGGAAACGAAAGAGAAATCGGCAATTCATTTCAAAAGATAATCGACAGCGGTATCAAGCGCGAACAACTGTGGATTACATCAAAGCTTTGGAATGATAAACACGCTGAAGAGGATGTGATCCCCGCTTGCAAGCAAACTCTTCAAGACTTGCAATTAAAGTACCTTGACCTTTATTTGGTTCATTGGCCTTTTCCGAACTATCATGCTCCCGGTGTGGGCGTGGATTCCCGCGATCCCCATGCGGTGCCCTATATTCATGAGAACTACATGAAAACTTGGCGGCAGATGGAAAAGCTGGTGGAGCTGGGTCTGGTTCGGCATATCGGCACTTCGAACATGACTGTACCAAAATTGAAGTTGCTGTTACGCGATGCAAAGATCAAACCTGCAGCCAACGAGATGGAATTGCATCCTCATTTCCAACAACCTGAATTCTTTAAGTTTTGCATTGAAAATAAGATCGTACCGATAGGATTCACACCCATTGGCTCCCCAACCCGGCCCGACCGCGACAAGACCCCAGAAGATACTGTTGATATTGAGGATCCAGTGATCGTGAAAATTGCCAAGAGGCTAAATGTTCACCCGGCGGTCATATGTGTTAAGTGGGCAGTACAACGCGGGCAGGTACCGATCCCATTTTCCATTCACCCCAACGAGTATTGGAGCAACCTGAAATCCGCTGCGACCGAGCCTCTTACAACTAAAGAAATGCAAGACATTGCCGCCATCGATAAAATTTGCCGTCTGATCAAAGGGCAGGTCTTTTTGTGGGAAGGCGCCAAAGACTGGCGAGATTTGTGGGATCTTGATGGCAAAATTGCGACAAAATAATTGAAGGTATGTTGGGATAGTATGGCACATCAATTTATCATCACAGTAGATGTAGGCACATCCAGCACAAAGACTTCGTTATGGACAGAGGCTGGTCAACTGGTAGCTCACGCTTCGGCTGCTTACGACCTACATCACCCAGAACCGTTATGGGCAGAAATTGATGGTGATACTTGGTGGCGAGCTGTTTGCGGGACGATTCAAAACGTTCTCGCAAAAAGTGAAGTTGCTTCTGCCTCGATAGCTGGTATCGGTGTTGACGGAGTAAGCTGGACTCTAATTCCAGTGGATCGTGCAGGGAATCCTCTTCAGCCCGCAATGATTTGGCTGGATCGCCGGGCGGAACAGGAAACAACTTGGCTCAAATCATCGCCAGAGGCCGAGAGCCTTGTGAATCTGAATGCCAATCCTTTGGATGCTGCTTACATCACTCCCAAGTTGATCTGGCTGAAGAAAAATCATCCTGAAATTTTTAATTTAGCCTATAAATTTCTTGAGGCGACCGGTTTCATCGTTTCTCGATTTACAAATCAATTCGTTTGTGATTACACCCAAGCTTATGGCTATCATTTTTTTGATATCAGACACGAAAACTGGGATCAGCAGATGGCCGAGAAGATCGGTGTCCCCATCGAAAAAATGCCGCGGTTGTGTCGCAGCGCAGAGGTAATAGGAACCGTAACCGAGCAAGCCGCTGAGCAAACTGGACTGAAGCCCGGCACGCCCGTGATCGCAGGCTGTCTGGATGCCGCTGCCGGTGCATTGGGATCTGGAGTGATCAAACCCGGGCAAACCAACGAACAAGGGGGACATGCGGGTGGTGTGGGAATTAGCCTGGATCATGTTTTGGTGGAACCCCGTTTGATATTTTCACATCACGTGATTCCCGGACAGTATCTCCTTCAAGCCGGAACTGTCGGCGGTGGATCTCTTAGTTGGTTTCGAGACCAGCTTGGGCATCCGGAAGTGAACGCAGGTAATTTAATCGGTCAGAATCCGTTCGAGCTATTTAGCAAACAGGTCGAGATGTCAAGACCCGGGGCAAATGGTTTGATCTTCCTGCCGTATATGGCTGGCGAACGGACTCCTTTGTGGAGCAGCATCCCGCGGGGTGTATTCTTTGGTTTGACATATAGCACAACCCGCGCCGACCTGCTTCGCGCAATTATGGAAGGCTGTGCTTTTGCAGTTTATGATAATCTGCAGATTGCTGAGGAGCACGGAGTTGTGGTGAATGAATTTTTAGGTTCCGGCGGCGCAGTTCAAAGCGCAGTTTGGTGTCAAATCAAGGCGGATGTTTATGGGAAACCATTCATTATTGCCCGACGTGCGGACGGCGGCGAAGGTGGGCATGGTTTGGGCTTATTTGCTTTGACGGCTTACGGGATTGGAATGCACAAGGATATTGGTACTTGTATTTCTGATCTGCTCCCGGCTCGCCAGGTTTTTGAACCATCATCGAAGAACCATGCTCTATATCAGGAATTGTTTGGGGTTTATAGAAGTCTATCCCGAAAATTAATGGATGATTTTGCAACACTGGATACAATCACGCGAAATTATCGCAAATAATATAAATGGAGAATTGAGAATGAAAGCCGCTGTTCTTGAAAACAAGAAGGTCATCACATATAAAGATGTTCCGACTCCGGAGCCGGGTCCGGGACATATGCGCTTAAAGATCAAAGCCATTTCGATCTGTGGCTCGGACATCAAGCGCTACGTGGACGGGCATCGAATGTATCCGCTCATCCTCGGACATGAAAATTCCGGTGTAATTGATCGCGTTGGCGATGGGGTCAGCGAGAGCTATATTGGCAAGCATGCTGCCATTATTCCACTTGTGCCTTGTTTTGAATGCGAAGAATGTAAGCGAGGATATTACTCGGCCTGTCACAATTATTCCTTCATTGGTTCGCGCCAGTCGGGCGGCTTTGCCGAATTTGTTGACCTGCCCGAAAAGAATGTCTTCATCTTGCCGGATGCCTTGCCCTTTGAATATGCCGCGCTGATCGAGCCCTCGACCGTTGCAAGGCATATGCTGGCACTGGGAGATTTCAAGCGTGGACAAACTGCAATCGTATTGGGCGCGGGATCCATCGGTTTGATGATCGTGCAGTGGCTTCGCATCCTCGGCGCGGACCGGATCATTGTCACCGACATTTTGGAAGATAACTTGCAGATAGCGTCCAAGGTCGGTGCGCATGTTGCGCTCAACCCATCAAAGGTCGATGTAGTGAAAGAAGTGCAAAAACTGGTCGGTGATGGTGCTGACCTGACATTGGAGGCAACTGGTGTTCCCCAGGTGTTAGAACAATCTCTTTCGTTTACGCGCCCACGCGGGAAGATAGTTCTGGCAGGGAATCAACCCTTAGATAAGAGTTTGCCATTAACCTTCGTTGAAAATCTTATGCGCCGGGAAATCAGCCTGATCGGTTGCTTTATGTCTTATTCGGCGCCTTTCCCTGGGCATGAGTGGACAGAAACCATTGATGCGTTGTTGAACGGGGGACTGGATATGGGGATATTGATTTCTCATCGCTTCCCACTCTCGAAGGCGCCAGATGTCTTTGAAAAAATCGCCGCGCATCAATTGGCCCACCAGAAAATCATCTTGAACCCTGAGGACGTTGCATGACTCTTCAAAATGTATTGCCTTGGATTCTTCGCGCTCAGCAGGAAGGTTGGGCTGTTGGTGCGTTCAACACAAATACTTTGGAACAGGCGCAAGCGATTGTTTTTGCTGCTCAGGCTGAAGCTGCTCCTGCGATTATGCAGGTCAGCCATCGGGCTTTGGGGTATATCGGAAGCGGCAATGAAACTCAAGGCCTCAAATATATTGCTGCCATTGGGAAGATTGCGGCTGAAAGTGTCACCGTGCCGATTGCTCTGCATTTGGATCATGGCACTGAAAGTGAAGTGCTCCAAGCCATCGCTTTAGGCTTCACTTCAGTCATGTTTGATGGTGACGGGTTATCCTTTGAAGAGAATATTTCAATAACGAAGCGGCTTTGTGGAGTGGCGCATTCCATTGGAATTTGCATGGAAGCTGAAGTAGGTGAAGTGCCGAAACCCGATGGGAAAGCATATGACGAATCGACCATTGTTTTGACGCAGCCTGATGAAGCGGCCCAATTTGCAAGCGCAACGGGAACCGATACACTTGCTGTAGCGCTTGGTTCCGTCCATGGTCTTAAGACAAAGCAAATCTCATTGGATTTGGATCGCTTAAAGATGATCCATGAGCGGGTATCGGTTCCACTGGTTCTTCATGGATCATCAGGCGTCGCGGATAATGATATAAAGCGAGGAATATCCCTAGGCGTATGTAAAGTCAACGTTGCGACACAGCTAGCCCAGGCTTTTACCGGTGCGATCCGCGGCGTTCTGAACAAGGACAGCGAATTGGTTGATCCCCGCAAGTATTTGGCCGCGGGACGGAATGCCCAAATTGAAATCGTTCGTGAACGAATTCGATTCTTTGATGCACCTGGGAAAGCGCAATAAACCAGCTATGATCCTCTGCCTGAATCTAAATGCTGCCATTGACAAGACTATCGTGGTTTCATCCTTTGAAATCAATAAGATCCACCGGCCCGAATCCGTTGTTACATTAGCGGGTGGAAAAGGTTGCAACGTAGCCAGGGCTCTCAAAACGTTAGGGGAAAAACCAGTTGTATCTGGTTGGGTCGGAGGATTCGCTGGTCAGTATATTGAAGGCGAATTGCAGCGAGAGGAAATCCAAACCGACTTCATCCATACCCACTTTGAATCGCGAACTTGCACATCTATTTTGGATCGTGAAAAACAGACCATGACAGAAATCTATGAGTTGGGAGAGTCTATTCCATTGGAAAAGATAAACGAGTTGCGAAATCATGTCCTAGAGATCCTTGGAAACTACAAAGCTATAACGCTTTCTGGGAGCCTACCTCCAGGTGTGCCCTCCAATTTTTATGCTGAGTTGATTGAAATTGCCCGGAAAGAAAATGTACTAACCTTCCTTGATACGAGCGGTGATGCGCTCTGTAAAGGCATCGAAGCGGGACCTTTCTTTGTCAAACCTAACGAAACCGAAGCCAAATCCATTTTGGGATTCAGATCAAATGATGCTTTGGATTTTGATCAAGCGGCAGCTGAGATCTCTAGACGATATTCGACAAATGTTTTGCTATCCATGGGAGCCAAAGGTGCGATTGCCGCGAAAGCCGGGGAAATATTTACGGTTAAAGGTCTGAGCGTAGACGCGAAAAGTGCGGTGGGCTCTGGAGATTGTATGCTTGCCGGACTTGTACACGGATTTATGCAGGGGCTTACTTTTGAAGAATCGATCAGCTGTGGTGTGGCGGCTGGAACAGCCAACACACTAATGATTGGAGCTGGTCAATTCAAAATTGAGGACTATGAAAGATTGCGCGGTCAGGTTAGTATTTCTAGCAGAACTTAGTAATTGCCGACATCCGGCTGTGTTGAGTAAATCCGTATATGGAAATTGACTTATCAACGATGGAACGATCCAATACAATCCGAGCTGGCAATAAATCTTTATTAATGACAACCGAAGTAAATCATGAATCAAAAAGTGTTTGTGAGTGGTAGCTTCGATATGCTCCATAGTGGGCACATTGAATTTTTCCGTGAAGCCGCGCAGTATGGCGACTTATATGTAGCCTTGGGCTCGGACAGAACCATATTTGAACTGAAAGGAAGGTCGACCGTCAATAACGAGCAGGAACGGTTGTTCATGGTCAAGTCGGTATCTTTTGTAAAGGATGCTTTCATCTCCCGCGGTTCCGGTATTCTGGATTTCGAGGTAGAACTGCGCGAGATCGTACCGGATTATTTCATTGTGAATGCTGACGGTCATACTGCCGAAAAACGTGATTTGTGCCGCTCATTGGGGATCCAGTACGTTATCTTGGAACGAAAGCCACATCCCGGTTTTGAAGCGCGCTCCACCACCCAATTGCGTCAGCGAAATTATTTGCCTTATCGAATCGACCTAGCAGGCGGTTGGCATGATCAACCCTTTGTTTCAAAACATTATCCTGGTGCAGTAATTACCATTTCGCTGGAGCCTACGCTTGAATTTAACGAACGTAGCGGGATGGCATCCAGCACACGGCGTCACGCACAGGAACTCTGGGGACCCAAAATCCCACAGGGAGATTACGAAAAAATTGCAAAAATCCTTTTTTGCTATGATAATCCCCCTGGAACAAAAGTCATTTCCGGTTCGCAGGACTCGATTGGCTTGGTGTTTCCCGGATTGGCATATGCATTTTATGAGGGTGAATACTGGCCTTCGCACATTGAACATCGGATGGACGAACCACTTTTGCACTTTGTTGAAAGCTCACTCTATTTAGTATCGCTTGGACCACGTCTTGCCGATTATGATGTGTTGGCAAACACTACTTTTGACCGGGCGTGCGCCAAGGCGCTGGCTGATGCTACGGAAGGTCACTGGCAGGCTATTCTTGATCGCGATATTGTCCGTTTTGGACAAACGATGCGTGAAGCATTCGAGGCGCAGGTGGTTATGTTTCCGAATATGATGAACGATCGCGTGGCTGCATTAATTAATGAATACCGTGATTGTGCCCTCGGTTGGAAGCTTTCCGGTGCAGGCGGTGGTGGATATCTGATTGTAGTTGCCGAGAAAGCCATCCCGGGCGCGGTCCGTGTACAGGCACACCGGGCGACCGATTAAAGGAATTTTGTGGATGTTCATTTGGCGAGACTTGTGAGTTTTGGGTGTTTCTGTTTTTAAAGCCTTTGTGAACTTTGTAAGTTCCCAGTATAGTGTCTCACAGGCTCTGAAACGAAACAGTTTACTGATAGTTGAAAGAAAAAAATCCTGTTAAAAGGCGGGATTTTCTTAACAATACCTTCGCCAATTATGACGTAGGAACTGGTTCGAGAACCGGATGAACCATTCCCAAGCGAGCAATTTGCTCGAAGATCTCAACCAATAAAAT
>Ga0209039_10002181_pt1 | contig 16964 bp, 14 predicted proteins | sample BogFormECP12_OM1_FD_188238 | JGI IMG/M metagenome (GOLD analysis project Ga0209039, IMG submission 188238) | Bog forest soil microbial communities from Calvert Island, British Columbia, Canada - ECP12_OM1 (SPAdes) (version 2) | ecosystem: Environmental > Aquatic > Freshwater > Wetlands > Bog ... | reverse complement strand
TTCCAGGGTGTGACTTCACAGCCGATCGAGGACCCGATCTCATGGAGAGACTGGTAGGCCGGCGATACCGCGATCATATGATCGCCGGGTCGCAGGAGGGTCTGCATGGCGATGAAGATCGCCTCTTCGGGTGCCGCGATGAGCACCTGGTCCGGTGAGATGTGCTGATAGAGATTGGCAACTTCGACCCGCAAGGCGGGGTGACCTTGCGATTCGGTATACCCTAATTTCAGCCGGTTCCAGGCCTCCAGGCTTTCCGGCGCGGCCATCTGCAGCAGCTCCGGTAAGGAGAGGCATTCGCAGTCCGAAGCACTGAGCAGGTATCGGCTGTTAAATTCATATTGGGCGAAGTATCGCTCCAGCTTGAAGGGTTTCATAGACTCAGCCCATTCCAAGACATTTTATGGTCTCATCGGATACAGGTCACGCGGCAGGATAAACTCAAGGAGACCAAATTATATCCTCAACCATGCATGAAGGCACCGTAAACCAAGTTTATCCAATTGGTCTCATCTGAGGTAAAATTATCGGGTGCATTATACTATTCCCAAATTCATCCTGATTTAGAGGTAATCGAATGGTGAAGCCTGATCAAGCAGTCGTTCTTCGAAGATATCGGATGGGGAAATGGGAAACGGTACCGGCCAAAGTGATCGGTGAAGCTTCTGTGACCCTGACGGTCAACGGTGAACCCTGGTTGGGATTGATGTGCACACCGATCGACCTGGAAGCCCTCGCCGTGGGGTTCCTGGTCAACGAGGGGCTGCTCCACGAACTGGATGAAATCGTCTCCGTCCGTGTCTGCCCTACGGGGGACAATGTCGATGTCTGGCTGAATCATGCCGTTGAAAAACCGGTGAACTGGCGACGCACTTCCGGCTGCACGGGCGGCATGACCTCCATCGAGCTCCAAAACCCCTTTTCGCTGCCCGCAGCGGAGAAACCGCTCAACCCCCAAAAACTGCTGAGTTTTATGGGGATGCTGTACGAAACCCAGTCCCTGTATAAGGAGATGGGCGGTGTTCATACTTCTGCCATCTGCAACGGGGAGACGATTGTGCTCATGACGGAGGATGTTGGACGGCATAACACCCTGGACAAACTCGCCGGCCGCATGCTCCTGGAGCAAATCCGGGTAAACCCGTTGATGGTATTAACCACCGGACGGATCAGTTCGGAAATGCTGCAAAAAGCCGCCCGGTTGGGCGCGACGATCGTGGCCTCGCGTACCTCCCCCACCAGCCTGTCCGTCCAATTAGCGGAGCTCTGGAACATCACCCTGATCGGTTATGCCCGACGCGACCAGTTCACGATCTATGCCCACCCTGAAAATATTGAATTGGGAGCCGATGGCGGTTATCTATCCGTACTGGCGTCGGCCAATCTGATTGAAAACCGGACCGCAATGGGTGATTAAGGGGTTTCGGATATTTCCTCGGCCCGATGGAGTTCATCGAGCGTGTTGATGTTCATAAAGGCAATTCCCTTCGGATCGTAAACCCGCACTTCTTCAAGGCTGAGGACCTTAACTTTCACAGACGGAAACCAGGAAATCATGCGCTTTTCTCCGGCTTCCAACGCCGAGCGGATGGCAGGCAGACAGGTTTCCCTCCGATAGACGGCATGCAGCGGCTCCAACCCTTGTGCATCCTGAGGAATGACCACATCGAAAGATCCTGCTAGGGCGAGGTCCGCTTCAGCCTCCAGGAGTACCGGATTGGCAAATGGCATATCACAGGCGACCACTCCCGCCAGGGGATACCGGGCTGCGTGCACAGCGGTATATAAGCCCCCCAGGCTGCTGCGTTCGGGCCACAAATCGCTCTCCATGCGGAGATCCAGGAAATGCAGGCGCTCAGGATGGTTGGTGGTCACCAGAACCTCGGCGGCAATCGGGCTCAGGCGCTGGATGACCCGTTGGATTAACGGCTGACCCAGAAAAGGGACCACGGATTTGTCCTGTCCCATCCGGCGGGACTCGCCTCCGGCCTGGATCACAATGGAAAGCATATCGATCGGCAGCATAGTCAATCGCTTGATTATATCTTTTTTCAAGGAGGTTCAATGCCGGAGCTTGATCTCACCGCTCTGCAGAGTTTGCTCGAGGAGCATGCTTCCCAAGGCCGCACGGCCCTCCTGCCGGTACTGCATGCAGCCCAGGCCATCTATGGTTACCTCCCCGAGCCCGTTGCAGCTGAAGTCGGCCGGGGCTTGAACGTACCCCTGGCGGATGTCTACGGGGTGATCGAGTTTTACGCCCTGTTCCATGCGCAGCCTGCCGGAAAAACAACGATCCATGTCTGCACTGATCCCGCCTGCGCCATGGCGGGGTCGGACGAGCTTTTTGAATGGATGAGCCGCCGTGCCAGCCAGGACGGAGCCGCAGGCGAAGTAACGGTGGAGCGCGCCCCCTGCCTGGGGCTATGTGATTTTGCTCCAGCGGTCATGATCCAGGAAGCGCAGCGGGGTCACGTCGCCGTGGACCCGACAACGGTCCTGACCGAATCTATCGGCGAAAAGCCTCATGGCGTGATCGGCGGCGACCTCTCCCTGCTGACGGGTAACTGCGGGAAGGGCCGGCCCACGAGCCTGGCCGAGTACGAAACCGGCGGTGGATACCAAACCTTGAGGAAGGTCCTTCAGATGCCCCCGGAGGCGGTGATCGCCGAAGTCAAGGCCTCCGGTTTGGTGGGTCGAGGTGGGGCCGCTTTCCCAACCGGCCTTAAATTGGAAGGCGCAGCCCGGGCGGTCGGCGAAATCAAATATGTGGTCTGCAACGGCGACGAGGCCGAGCCGGGCACCTTCAAAGACCGGGTCCTGCTCGAAGAGGACCCTCATCGGGTGATCGAAGGCCTGATCATCAGCGCCTACGCCATCGGAGCCCAAAAAGGCTATATTTTCATCCGGGGGGAATATCCCTGGGCGTACAAGGTGATGACCTCAGCGGTCGCGGAATCCCGGACAGCCGGATATCTCGGCGACAACATCCTCGGCTCGGGCTTCAATCTCGAGATCGAGCTGCGCAAAGGCGCAGGTGCCTATATCTGTGGTGAAGAGACCGCCCTGTTCGAGGCGATCGAAGGCAAACGGGGTTTCCCAAGAGTTAAACCGCCTTTTCCCACTACCCATGGTCTTTTTGGAATGCCGACCGTAATCAACAACGTGGAAACCCTGAGCAACATTCCGTTGATCCTGATGCAGGGCGCCAACCATTACCGCCAGATCGGCACCGAGAAATCACCAGGGCCCAAGCTCTTCTGCGTTTCCGGGGATGTGGCCCGCCCCGGATTGTATGAGGTGCCCTTCGGCGTCACGATCCGCCACCTGCTGATCGATCTGGCCGGTGGGGTTCGCCACGGCCGAGCGCTGAAAGCCATCCTCTTTGGCGGCGCGGCAGGAGCTTTCGCCACGGCCAAGGACCTGGATGTGCGCCTTTCTTTTGAAGACCTGCGTAATGCTGGCCTGCCGCTGGGATCGGGGGTCGTGACGGTTTTCGATGAGACCCGCGACCTGCGGGATACGCTGCTTCGCCTGACCCGCTTTTTTGCCAACGAATCCTGCGGCAAGTGCTACCCCTGTCAGCTCGGTACCCAGCGCCAATACGAAATCCTGCAGCGCGTGGCCGCGGGAGAAGCACAAGCCGAAGATGCCGACCGCCTGACGGATGTGGGCTGGACGATGACCGATGCTTCCCTGTGTGGTCTGGGTCAGACTGCCGCTTCTGCAGTTCTCAGCGCCTTGCGTTTATGGCCCGACCTATTTAAAGGATAAACAAAATGCCTGAGCCCTTGACCATTACGATCAATGATCAGACCATCACCGTTCAGCCTGGGGGGACGATCCTCAAGGCTGCGGCCGAAGTGGGCATATCCATCCCCACGATCTGCTTTCACGATTTTTGCACCGCCAACGCCCTCTGCCGAATCTGTGTGGTCGAGGTGGAAGGGGCGCGGACCCTGGCTCCGGCCTGCGTCACCCAGGTAGCGGAGGGGATGAAGATCCATACTCAGACCGACCGGGTAAGGAGGGCACGGCGCTCCATCCTTGAAATGCTTAATGCCAGTGTCGATCTGTCCGACGCCCCGGAGATTCAAGAGATGATGCACGAATACGGCGCAAACCCGGACCGCTTCCCAGGAGCTGCCACCCACAAACAGCCGGTGATTGACGACAATCCCATGTATGTGCGCGATTACTCCAAATGCATCCTGTGCTGGCGCTGCGTCCAGGTATGCGCCAAAGATGCCCAATATACTTACGCCATTAATTTCGAGGGGCGCGGGTTTGAGACCCGAATCGGCACCTTTTTTGATCACCCCCTGCCCGAAACCAGCTGCGTCTTCTGCGGGCAGTGCGTGGGCGTCTGCCCGACCGGTGCCCTCAAACCGAAACGCCAGTGGCTGCTGGAGCAGGGTCTATCTGCCGATGAAATCGTGCAGACCACCCGCAGCGAACGGCGGCGCAAATTCCGAGGGACCCTCCGGGGGGAGTCGCCTTCGGTGCCAGGCGAAACCCAGACCAAGGTTTCAGGAGGTCAGCCATGATCCAACCTGACCGGACCGTTAGCACGACCTGCCCGTATTGTGGGGTGGGCTGCAATCTGGAACTGCACCTCAAAGGCGATTTTATCTACGGGGTGACCTCGCCTTTTTCGTCGGTGGTGAATCACGGCAACCTGTGCGTCAAAGGCCGCTTTGGATACGATTTCATTTATCACCCGTCCCGGGTGACCACGCCGATGGTCCGGAAAATTCCCCAGAGCCCGGGTGCCCGCACTCAGGCCTTTGACCTGAATGAATGGACGCCGGTTTCCTGGGACGAGGCGCTCGACCTCACCGCAGATCGCCTGGTGGAGATCTACCGGCGGGATGGTCCCCATGCCATGGCTGTCTATTGCAGCGCCAAAGCTACGAATGAGGACAACTACCTGCTCGAAAAGCTGTTCCGGGCCTTATTCCGAACCAACAACGTCGATCACTGCACCCGATTGTGCCATGCCGGTTCGGTCGTGGCCTTGCAGATGGCGGTGGGTTCCTCCGCCATGAGCAACACCGCCGCCGAGGTGATCTATAACGATGCGTTCATCGTTACCGGCTCGAATACTGCCGAAAACCACCCGATCATCGCTCTGCAGATGAAAACGGCCGTGGAAAAATACGGGGCCAAGTTGATCGTGGTCGATCCCCGCAGGGTGGAAATGGTAAATTGGGCCAAGCTCTGGCTGCCGCTTAAGCCAGGCACCGATGTGCCCGTGTTTTCCGCCATCGCCCATGTAATCCTCAAGGAAAAGCTCCATAACGAGGCCTTTATCCGGGAACGGACCGAGAATTTCGACGAGTTCGCGGCGTCCATGGAGAAATTCACCCCCGAGTATGCCGAATCGATCTCCGGGGTTGATCGGAACTTGATCGTCCAGGCCGCCCGAATGTATGGGGGTGCGCACAACGCGGCCATCTACTGGTCCCTGGGCATCCCGGAAAGCTCTCATGGCACCGATAACGCCCTCAGCCTGATCAACCTGGCCCTGTTGACCGGTCATATCGGCCGGAAGGGGAATGGCCTGAACCCCTTGCGCGGCCAGAACAATGTTCAGGGTGCCTCGGATGCGGGGGCCATGCCCTGGCATTATCCCGGTTACCAGAGGGTCGATCAGGAGGCCAACGCCGTTAAATTCGAAAAGGCCTGGTCCATCGAGCCCGGCGGGCTGGACCGTCAGCTGGGCCTGACGACGACCGAGATCCTCAGCGCGGTCGGACCCGCCGGTGTGCGCTCGCTGTTTATCATGGGTGAGAACCCGATGATGTCGGAACCCAACCTCAACCATACCCGCAAGAACATGGAGCAGCTCGAGTTCATTGTCGCCCAGGATCTGTTCTTCAATGAATCCAGCGCCTATGCGGATGTGTTCCTCCCGGCGGCCTCCTGGGCAGAGAAGGAAGGGACCTTCACCAACACCGACCGCCGCGTGCAGCGGGTGCGGCAGGCCATTCAACCCCGCGGTCAATCGCGCGCCGACTGGCAGATCCTCTGCGACCTGGCCAGGCGCATTGAAGCCCGGCTGGGACGCCCCTCCTCGGCTTACTGGGATTACCAGCATCCTGCAGAAGTGCTCGCCGAGATGGGCCGCCTGGTTCCCGAGTATGCCGGGATCCGCTACGAGCGGCTAGAAAAGGAAGGTCTGCAAACTCCGGTCCCGGATGAGCAACACCCCGGCACGCCGATCCTGTTTGAAAAGACCTTCCCGCGCGGCAGGGGAAAGTTCCACCGCCTGGACTACAACCCTTCCGCCGAACCGACCGATGACGAGTTCCCCTTGATTCTCACCACGGGACGGGTCCTGGAGCATTGGCATGGCGGCTCGATGACCCGTCGCTCCCAGCTGGATGACCTTTACCCGGAAGCGATCATGGAGATCAATTCAGCGGACGCCCTCCTTTTAGGGCTGGCCGATCTACAGGCCGTGCGGGTCACCTCCCGGCGCGGCTCGATCGTCTTGCGAGCCAGGATCACAGCCAAGGCGACCCCAGGCGTGGTTTTCATCCCCTTCCATTTCTACGAAGCGGCCGCCAATTTGCTCACCATCGATGTCCTTGACCCTCTGGCCAAGATACCGGAATACAAGGTCTGTGCAGTCCGGGTATCACCCGCCCGAGAAGACGAACTGGTCGATTCTGAGGCCCGCCAAACCCGCGGGCGTTATTAAGTATCTGTATTATGGTCTACACGAGGAGAACGAATTGATGAGTGCAAGTACGATCGTCTTTATTCATGGCATGTATATGACCCCGTTATGCTGGGAAGAATGGGCGGAACGTTTTCGGTCGAAAGGCTATCGTTGTGTTTTGCCAGCCTGGCCCGGGAGGGACAAACCGGTTGAAACTTTGCGAAAGAACCAGCCCGACCTGGAACTGGGCAGGCTTACCCTGCAAGGGATCCTGGAACACCTCGCCGTCACGATCAAAGCCCTGGACGAGAAACCGATTCTGATCGGCCATTCAATGGGCGCCCTGGCGACCCAACTCCTTCTCCAGGATGATCTGTCCAAGGCAGGCATCGCCATCGACTCGGCCCCGCCCATGGGAATCTTTACCGCCCAATGGCCATTTCTCAAGGCCAACTGGGGGCATATCACCCCCTTTGCCGCTCAAAGCTGGCCGGTCGAAATGTCCTTCGAGCGCTTCCAATATGCGTTCGTCAACACCATGCCCCTTGCTGAACAACGCGCGGCCTTTGAAAAATACGCTGTGCCGGAATCCCGCCGGGTGCCCCGCCAGTCTCTGACCTCACTTGCCAGGATCGATTTCAAGAAACCTCATGTCCCACTGCTATTGATCGCCGGATCCGTGGATCACCTCATTCCGGTCGGGTTGGTCAAGGCAAACTTTAAAAAATATCAGAACCCTTCATCGGTGACAGACTACAAGGAATTTTCCGGGCGGAATCACTTCCTGATCGGTCAGAAGAACTGGGAGGAAGTGGCGGATTACTGCATGGAATGGTTGGGCCGACAAAACCTCTGATCGGGCCTCCTAAAAGCGCCATACCGGCCCCTCGGTGAAAATGAGGAGCCGGTTGAACGAATCGATCCGTGGGCTGTTTCAAATCGGGACGGGAAAACGAATCTCCGCAGGGCAGGCGGCGGTAATCTCCACGGAAATATCAACAATTCCTAGAGGCTCGGACGTTGATACATGACCACCAATTGCAACCGGCCCAGGCGGATCTGTCCGCCGCTCTGCAAAGGATACGGCTGGTTGGGCAGCAGCAACTTATAGTTCAACCAGGTGCCGTTTGTGCTCTCCAGATCGATGACCTCATAGCCGCCATTGGCGCGGCGGATCATGGCATGCCGGCGCGACACGCCGTTCTCCATGGCGCCGAATGGGGCAAGGTCGGTGACCACCTCGCCCTGCTCTTCTGAGATCTTTCGGCCGAGAACGAATTCTTGTTCTTTCTGCACCTCGGCAGGTACAGCAAAATTCTCGACGTAAATAGCGATCCCCTCCCGGGGCGGTTTGAGAGCTCTTTGGATCGTCTCAAGGCTGATCAAAGGCGGTACATGTGATTCGGGCATCTCGCAGCTTTCGATGGGCTCTGTGGCCGCGGGGCTCACCAGTGTGTGCTCCATCGTAGTGCCGCAGTAGATGCAGAATTTAGCATTGGGTTCATTCTTTCGCTTGCAGGCCGAGCAAATTTTTCCAGCGGTAGTTCCCATAATTCCTCACCTGGCCATCGAGAACGTTAGAATAAAAAGAATGGAAAATGGCATCGATAACATCCTTCAGCTGTGTTCATCATAAGCTCGATCGGTCCAGGAAACGATATTAAACCCATAAAATTATCCTAACAAAGATAATAGCAGGCTGGATGGATTGCCCCGCTGGAACCCTGCCCTGAGCTGGATCAACTCCGGAAGCATTCCATGGCTCATTAACCCAGCTCTCTTAATGGTTTTACAACCTGCGCTTTCGAGTGGAAATGTGCGCTGACCAGTCGTATAATTACGATAAATAGGATATTGATTTGATTGATTTGGTCCCAGGGAGGCATATTGCAAGACAGGAGAAAAACACATGACAAAAATATTGAACGAAACGCGCCAACACGGAGGCCTCTGGTCATCCGGTACGAACGGAAATGACACCTTTTCGGTCTCAATCCCATCCGGTGAAGTTTTTGATTGTTGTCGCCTGACGATCCTCTCCGGTAATCAGCAGGCCGAGGCGGGGATCACGACCCAGCCTTCCCAGGGACAGATCGGGAACAACGATATCGTCGTCAACTGGAAATGTGACCTGCTTTCGGCGATGCAATATGAGCTGGAGGCCTTTTCAACCTTACCCATCCCGGCACCGGACGCCCCGTCCGTGACCAGCCAGATGACGGGCTTTATACCCAGTGTGAACGGTTTTCATTTCGACAACAGCTTTCCGGCAGTACCCGACCTAACCTTCAATACACCCCTGGGCAGCCTGAAAATAGGGGATGCGTCGAACGGATTGTGCGGTGGCATGGTATATGCGGCGCTGGATTATTTCAACGCCGGCCTGGCTATACCCTTAGATAGCTCCCCACCCGCAAGTGGAGACCTGTTCAATTACATCGTTAAGAGATTGTTCAGCAGTTTCGCTCTACCTTTTGGCGTTCTCCGTTATGTCGAACTGATGAACCCGCTGTTCCCGGATAGCCAAAACCAGTTCGTAATACCCGGGTCCGTGATGGACGGCAGGGCATGGGTCATGATACGGCAGGAATGGCCGGCGATCAAAATGAAGCTGGACACCGGACAGGGATGCCCTCTGGGACTGATCCGGGTCAAGTCGAGCAACCTGGGTCAATTGGGCCAGAATCACCAGGTCCTCGCCTACGGCTATGACCTGAAAGACGACAACCTCACTCTTTTTATTTACGATCCGAATTATCACAACGACGATAGGGTGACCCTGGGATTGAATCTCTCCGATCCGCAGCATGCCACACCGGTCACCTATTCGACCGGTGAACCGCTCTACTGTTTCTTCCATACCGACTATGAATTTTCGATGCCTCCAGGGGAGACAGCCGTCCCAGGACGAATCATCCTCTTTGAAAACAAAAATTTCGGCGGAAACCTGATCGACATCGAGAGTGCCAGCCCTGACCTGAGCACACTCCTGAAAGGAGGCTCCGGCAACCTGGGATCTTCTTTCATCATCCTGGGTGGAAACTGGAGCTTCTTCCAGGGTACCCAATTTGCGAATCCTGTCCTGCATGGCGGTGCTCCGCTGGTCCTCGGTCCAGGCTCCTACCCGGATATTCAAAGCCTGGGCATCCCAAACAGTGAAATCTTTTCACTCAAAGCGGTATCCGATCCCCCGAATTCCTAGGTCGCCCGTTTCGGATCTTCTTTTGTCGATCCAAAAGTTCGTTGCATTGACGGCCCAGGGCCCATCCTACCCATTTTTACTGGAAATCCCTAGAGACCGTCTCCACGACGCCAGGAGGGCAGCGAGAAGTGAAACCACCGCCAACCCGTTCGAGATTTCCAGCCGCGTTTCAAGGCCGGCAATCTGGGTTTGAATTGCAGGATCTCCGGCGTGGGTTGAGGCGGATTGAGACGATCGATCCTAAACCTGGCGTACAGTTCCTGGATGGCGGCCAATGATACCAAGTCAAGCAGCAGCGCAGCACGACCCCCAAGATCCCATTTTGTCTTCATCGTCTTTCCAAAAAATACGAGTGGCTAAATTTTAACTCTTCACCCGTTCTAAACGTGGATAAAAAAGGGATTATATGTTATAAATTGACCCAGGATGGATATTCAAGGTTCTATCTACCAGGTTCTTCGCCATAAAGAAAAAAAAGGAGGATTGAATGCCAAAATACAGTTACGGGTATCTTCCGGATACCAAGGACGATCGCGATTTTCTCTTTCAGAGCGTACGTCCATCACTGGCCCCACTGCCGCCTGCCGTCGATCTGCGCCATCTCTGCTCCCCGGTCCGCGACCAGGGCCAGCTTGGCTCCTGCACGGGCTTTGCCATCGCGGTCGGATTGCGCGAATTCTGGCAGATCAAGCTTGGCGCTGCCCTGGTTCCCATGGCACCCCTTTTTCTTTACTTCGAAGAGCGGCTCCTGGAACACACGGTGAACAAGGATTCAGGCGCTCAACCGCGCGACGGCATGAAGGTGCTTGCCCAGACAGGCTGCAGCCCCGAAAAGGACGATCCCTATCAGATCAACGCTTTCAAGAAAAAGCCGATCCCCTTGGCCCTGAAGGATGCCGGGAATTTCAAGATCGCCGCCTATCATCGGCTGACCTCCTTGAATGACATCCAGACCAGTCTGGCTGGAGGCGCCGGGGTTGTCCTGGGCTTTGTGGTCTACGAGAGCTTCGAATCGCAGGCCGTCGCCCAGACCGGCAAAATGCCGATGCCGGCGAGCGGGGAGACCACCGTCGGCGGACACGCCGTGTTCGCCTGCGGTTACCAGGCCGATCCGCAAACGGCGGGCGGCGGCTACCTGATCGTCAAAAACAGCTGGGGAACGACCTGGGGAGATCAAGGGTACTTCTACATGCCCTTTGCCTATGTCACACCCAAGCTGGTCACGGATGCCTGGACCGCGGTCGTTTAAGGCGATCCGCAGCTTTCCAGGTTTAAAGAATAAAATTCCCCTCGCCTTTCCGGAGGGGAATTTTTTTGGGATTCTCTCGCCCGGACTCGGAGGAACACGCGCCCTTTATTTGCTCGATCCATCCAGGGCGCGCCTCCAGAAGAACGGCCCTGCTAGAATCAACAACCCGGCCACGATCACGCCGCCGATCAAAACGGCATGGGGGGCTCCGGATATCCCGCCCAGTCCCTGGGCGACGGCGCCGCTGGCCAAAGAACCCAGAGAAGGCAGCCCGATCAGGGTGATCGTATACAAACTCATGACCCGGCCCCGTAACTCGTTCGGAGCCGCTACCTGAATGAACGTTGCGATAATGGTCCCAAATACCGTTGCGGTCACCCCACTGATGAACAAAAAGATCGACCCAAAAAGGAGGGATGGGCTGATGGCGAACAGGATGATCGAAACACTGAACGCAAGACCGCTCACGACCATTAAGGCACCGTGCCGTTCGAGCCGTCGGATATAGGCCAGACCAAACGCCCCCACCAGCGCACCGCCTCCAGCCGCTGAAAGCAGGAGACCATAGCCGAGGGGTCCACCTCGCCAGATATCGCGCCCAAAGATCGGCAACAGGTTTTGATACGACCGGCCAAAGACCGCAACCAGGGAGGATAACACCAGGAGGGCGAGAACCAGGCGTTTGCGCCAGGCGAATACCAGTCCCGCCAGCGCCGATTGACCCAGGGAAAGCTGCTTTCCTCCGCTGTGTGTGCGGACATCCCGCATGGCGAACAGGGCGATCAATACCGCCAGATAACTGACCCCGTTCAGGAAAAACAAAGCTCCTGCGCCCAGAGGACCCAGCAGGGCGCCAGCGATCGCCGGACCGAGCAGAGCCGCTCCGTTGTAGGTCGCAGCGTTCAGCGACATGGCGTTCAACAGATCGCCAGGCGGGACCAGATCGGGCACCAGGGCCTGACGGGCCGGGTTATCAAAGGCCAGGAGAGCCGCCCCGAGAAAGGAGGCGGTCAAAATATGCCAGATCCTGATCTGCCCCATCCAGGTCAGGGCAGCCAGGACAAAGGCGATCAGCATCAGACCACTTTGGGTGAAGTAGAGGAGCCGGATGCGGTGGATGCGGTCCACCACCACCCCGCCGAAGAACGGCAGCACGATCATCGGGACGGCAAAGCTCAACCCGAGCAGGCCCAGCCACAGCGGTGAATTGGTCAGCTGCAGGACCAGCCAGCCCTGGGCGACATTCTGCATCCACGTCCCGACATTGGAAACGATCAACCCGGACCAGATCAAGGCGAAGTTCCGGTGTTGCAAGGCGGCAAAACGTGGGGCTTCAGACCGGGTCGAAGACAAGCGGCCTCCACGATTCAACGATACACCATATCCCGGTATCCTCCACAGAGCCCCTCATTCCCCCCAGAATGGACCCTTTCCCCTTGAATCGCCGCCGCAGCCCGGCCGGTTGCGGTTCCCAATCCAAGGCGGATCCTTCACACATGGCCATAATAGTCGCGGTGGACCACCACCGAATAGGCATAGTCCAGCAGGGTTCCCCAGCTGAAGACCGGGATGTCGATTTCCCGCTGCAAGGCCCGGGCGAAGGGTGGCATGCCGGTGCATTCCAGCACCATCGCGCCCATTTTTGGATTTTTATGGAAAAACTCGGTCGCGACTTCCACAAATTCAGTCTCGGCCTTGTCGTAGACCGCTGACGGCGGTTCGGTGCGCAGGCCACCCGTCCATAGATGATCAAATTCCTGGCAGCGCAGGTCATCCATGGCGCCTCCGACCACATAGTTTGAACCCAGGGTGACCCCCACCGACGTCAGATGGTGGTCAGTCAGGTACTTAATATGGGCCATCATGATCCCGACCACCCTCTCGGGACCGATCAGCTGCTGGGCAAGCGGCACCTGCAGAAGGCTGGACATGAAAACGGGGACTTTCACCGCTGCGGCAACTTCGTGCTGGAAGTAGGCAAAATAGCCGCATTCCGCGGCGATCGCCCGGCAGCCCATCCATTCGAGCTTTTGAGCGGCCTTCAGGATCGGTCCGAGGCAGGGGGATTTATCCCGCTCGACCACCAGCTTATGGATATCCACCCCCTGGACAACCTCATACTGGATCGGGAAAGGGTAGGCACTGGCATTGCGCACATCTCCCGGAAAACCGGGGTAGACATCATCCAGCAGGATGATCCCCAGGCCCATTCCATAGGCACGCCGGTCGGGTCGGGCAATGATGTGTTGGATGCGAGGATCCCGGAATTGGTTTGCGGTCATGGAACACCTCCGCGCAAGATCTGGATCAACTTATCCGGGTCGATATTGCCCCCGGAAACAATGCAGGCGATCTTTCCGCCTCCGGCCATACCGGCCAGTGCAGCCGCCGTGGCGACGGCTCCTGCCCCTTCAGCGACGATATGATTGCGTTCATGCATCAAGCGGATGGCTGCGGCCACCTGGGCGATCTCGACCACCAGGGAGCCGTCCAGAAGCTGGCTGGCGAGCGGCCACATCTCCGGGAACACGAATGGCGCACCGATGCCGGACACGAAACTGGGAGTAAAGGTTACTTCCATGGGACGGCCTGCCGCCAGGGATGGCGCCAGGGGGGCTGCGCTGCGGACCTCACAGGCATACAGTTTGACTCCCGGCTTGAGGGCGCGAACGGCGGAGGCGATCCCACTGCTCAGGCCGCCCCCGCCGAAGGGGATGATGATCGCCTCCACATCCGGAAGATCCTCCAGGATCTCCAGCCCGATGGTGCCGTTGCCCGCCATGACCGCCTCGTCTCCAAAGGGATGGATGAGCAACCCCTGCATGGGTGCATAGGCATGCTCACGCTCAATGCGTTGGTACTCCGCAAAGGGGACCTGAACGATTTTGGCGTTCAAACGCCGAATCGCTGCCAGCTTGGTCTCGGGCGCATCGTCTGGAACCAACACGGCGCACGGGATTCCCAACCGGCGAGCATACCAGGCGACCCCCTGGGCCATGTTCCCGGCGCTGGCGGTCCACACACCGGCCTTAAGCCGGGCAGGGGCAATCGATAGGAGGGCATTCCCGGCCCCGCGCATTTTAAAAGAGCCGACCGGTTGCAAATTCTCCAATTTTAAATAGATCTCCGCCGGTGCATTCTCCAGGTTCAAGGGGACGAGCGGAGTGCGCACGATCGTCTTCGCGATCCGGCGGCGCGCCTTTTGAATGAGATCGACTGGAATCGTGCGGTGGGAGATCATGAGCGGTGCAGGTTCTGAGCAGACAGGAAAGCCAGGCCACGCTCGGTCAGAGCCCAGGCCGTGTGATTCAAGGCATCAAATTTGTCGTGAAAGTTCAACGTCAGGGCAGCCCAGTCGCCCGAGGCGAGGATTTCGCTCTTCTCCCGGTAGTAATCCTGGACATCAGAAGGGTGGTCCCGCGTCTGCTCGATCTCCGGCTCACCGCCCTCATGCTTGGCAGACAGATTGGCCACCCTGCCGGCCAGGTCCAGAATGTCCGGCCTGCGCTGATACGGCTGGATGACCAGCCCTTTCCAGGTCTCGGTGACATGGTGTTCAAAACGCACCAGCTCCTCCAACCCGAGGCTCTTGCGGAACTGGGCGGTGATCTCAATGGTTTCGTTGTTCACCGAATTGCTCCAGTTGAAGCCGACCAGAGGGGTCGAGCCATCCTCGCGAGCAAACAGCCTGGCGGTCATTAAAGTCCACAGCGCCGAATAGGGGTTGTCGTTCCCCAGGGTGACGGAGATCTTGAATTGGATATCCACGCCCAGGCGATGCAGAAGATAACCGATCAGGATCGTGCCGGAATTGACGTTCAGGATCTGGCGCACCCCATAGCGGGTGTAATAATCCAGATATTCGTCCAGCCAGCGCAAAGCATGATCGTTCGGCTGCCCGACCCCTCCGTAGTAACCGATGAGCGTCTCCGCGCCTCCGAGGTGAATGTTGGAGCCATCGGAGCCGCGCGTATCCGGCTGCTCAACGTAACTGGCACCGATGATCTGCATCGCCGCCGCGAACGCTGGCAGGTCGCCATCCGCTTCCTGTTCTTTCATGTTCCGAATACGGACGAAGCGCCCGGGCATGATCTCGCCGCGTTCACAAGCACGATGGGCGATCTCCATCAGCCAGGGAAAATACTGACAGGCGCTGATCTCCAGGGTCACGGCCGATTCCGGCCTGAAAATCATCCGGTCTGCCCGGTCACCCAGCACCTTGCGACGATAATCAGCGATGCGGATGAACGTGCCCCGCTCGGCTTGCTGGCGCAGCCATTCCAGGTCGGTCAGGTATTCCGGGTGGGTCCGCCTCACCTGCTCGAGCAAGGCAGGCAGGGCGCGGGCCTTTTCCGCCCTCCGGTTGATCGTCTCCGGCGAGCCATATTTTTCCACAACCGCCAGAAAATCCGTCAGGAGGCGCGAATCGCCCGTGAACAGGGCAGCATTGATCTCTTCCAGCCGCGCTGCGGACAGGCGTAGCCGGTTTAAGAGGGCTTCATTTCCAGGCATCACTGTCCCAGATAGGCGACCACGTCGATCTCGACCAGGATGCCGTTCAACTGGCTGCCGACCGTGGTGCGGACCGGCTTGGGGTCCGGAAAATAGCGCATATAAACCTGGTTGAACCGACTGAACAGGCTGAGGTCGCTGAGGTGGACGGTCGCCTTGACCACATCCGCCAGGCTGGCCCCTCCAGCGGCCAGGACTCCCTGGATATTCTCGAGGGTCCGGATGGTCTGCTCTTCGATGGTGTCCCCCACGACCTCCCGGGTCTGGGGGTGCCAGGGTCCCATCCCGGCGGTGAAGACAAAATCACCTACACGCAGTCCTTGAGAATACGCTCCACCGGGTGCCGGTGCTCTTTCGGTCTGGATCGGTTGCTTGGTCATGGCTTCCTTTCTTTAACAAGGCACCGGTCAGATCGTTGGACCGGTACCCGTCTTCGAGGGATATTTCCCGCTTCTGTGCTGCGGGTTCAGAGCTTGGCGAGCGCCTGGGCCAGATCGGCGATGATATCCTGGGGATCTTCCAGGCCGACAGACAAACGGATCAGGCCGTCATCGATCCCGGCCCGATCGCGCTCCGCCTGGGTCATATGTTCGTGGGTGATCGAGCGCGGGTGCATGCAGATCGTACGACTGGTGCCGAAGGTGACCGCGTGGATGATCAGCTTGAAATTGTCGATCACCTGGCGCACGGCGGGGATCCCGCCCGGAACAACGAATGAAAGCATGCCTCCGCCGGCTTTCATCTGGCGATGAGCCAGGGGGTATTGAGGATGGGTCTTCAAACCCGGATAGTTGACCCGGCTGACCTTGGGGTGGTCCTCGAGGAACTCGGCCACCTTCTGGGAGTTGGTGCTGTGACGGTCCATGCGCAGGGAGAGCGTTTCCAGGTACTGCAGCGTCATCCATGAATCGAACGGCTGCATGATCGACCCGATAAACTCGGTCGTGTTCCAGCGGATGTCCTCGGTCAGGTCCTCCGGTCCGACGATCGCCCCGCCGAGGACCGTGGCATTCCCAGCCAGGAACTTGGTGATGCTCAACAAGATGATGTCGGCCCCAAAGGCCATCGGCTGCTGCAGGGCGGCGGTGGCCGTGGTGTTGTCCACCATTAATGGAATCTTGTGGGAATGGGCCACATCCGCAACCGCCTGAATATCGGTCACGAACAATACCGGATTGCTGGGCGTTTCGATCCAGACCAGCCTGGTGCGTCCGTCAATCTCCTTGTCCCAGGATTTCGGGTCGGAGGGGTCCTGCACAAAACGAAACTGGACATTGCAACGTTCCGGGAAAATCGAGGCGGCCTGCTTGTACCCTTCACCGAAGATGTTCAGGGTG
>Ga0209039_10002180_pt1 | contig 16967 bp, 11 predicted proteins | sample BogFormECP12_OM1_FD_188238 | JGI IMG/M metagenome (GOLD analysis project Ga0209039, IMG submission 188238) | Bog forest soil microbial communities from Calvert Island, British Columbia, Canada - ECP12_OM1 (SPAdes) (version 2) | ecosystem: Environmental > Aquatic > Freshwater > Wetlands > Bog ... | reverse complement strand
CTTCAGGAATGCCACCCCCGCCATGATGAAGCCCGGCATGCAGAAGGCGCACTGGAAGCCTTGTTCATCGATGACGCCTTGCTGGACTGGGTGCAGCGTACCGTCGGAGCTGGCCAGCCCTTCGATGGTGAGAACTTTCTTGTCGCGCACTGTGTATGTCAGCACCGAGCACGAATAGTGCGGCACGCCGTCGATAAGAACGGTGCAGGAGCCGCATTCGGCCCGGTCGCACCCCAGCTTCGTGCCGGTAAGTCCCAGTTTGTGGCGCAGCGTCCACGCCAACGTCTCTTGCTTCATGACATCGACACGACGCTGCTGGGCGTTGATGTTGAGCGTAAGCAGGCGTTCGCCCCCACCCAACTGCTGACCATGCACGAGAGATGAGGCTCGAAACAGGTAGCCTGCTGAGGAAACTGCGGCGCCGCTGGCGATGACCCCTTTGATGAAATCGCGCCTTGAGACAGCTTTTGGCGCGTCGTGGATGATCTTGAAGTCTGCCTTGTCTGCCATGTTGCCTTACCTCTTATCGAGTGCAGCAGATGCTAGCGCTCTGTAGGATGCCTGCATGTGAACAACCAGATGCAACCGCGCGTCCTCCTCCCACGATTTTTGATGACCAACAGCTCCCTGCATCCACTAGACTTGGATCAACGCTATTCCTGATTCAGGGTCGAATTTCTTCTGGAGATGAATCGAACTCTCGGTCAAAATCAATTCGCATGTCGGACGCACGCGAGCCTCAAGGAGGTGCCCACCGTGCGCGGTCCCGTCAGAGCGTCCTACAACCACGTGCGCATGCACTTGCGGCTCTCCGTCCCTGAGGGCTATGTCGCCAATGAGCGAAAGCAGTTCCACTTGTTCGTCGAGAACGCATGCTGGATCGTACTTTTTTGTCTCCCAGTTGAACCAACCCAGCTTCGCGTGAGAAAGAGCGCCGATGGCTTTGAAGTTACTTCCCGCCAAACCCTGTCCCCTCGCGAACTCTTGCAGCACGCTTGCGATCTCGTCGCCGTTCTCGAAGATTAGAGCGAAAACCTTCGGTTCATCCTCGATTTGCTTCCACCGCATGACGTCACCCTTTCCTAAAACTATCTCAGCATTGCGGAGGTCGTCGCCAGTTGGTCTAAAGAGACGGGTTGCTTCAAATAAGAACCAACTGCGACGCTCCGTCTCGTCGATCCAATTCTCGATCAGACTGGCAGTGGCGAAGCAGAAGGCGCGGGACCTGTCCGCGCCTTCGGTTTGAGTTCAGTTCGCGCCCACCGCGCTGGTGCTGGGTGAATCGGCATTTCCCTGACCAAAGCGCAATGACCGATTGGTCCAGTCGATGGCCTCGAGAACTTTCGAGTTATTGTTTCCGTCGCTGGTCTCAACGGCTCCGTTGTATTCGGATTTGGTGTTGATCAGCGTGGCCGGAGCACTGGCGACCACATTCTTCCCCTGAAGGATGCTGGCCTCCACTGACGGTCCCGTTCCTTGCCAGACAACGTGATAGTCGCCCGGGGGAACCGCAGCTCCATTGATGGTGACAGTTTCTGTAAACGTTACGGTTGCTGAGTTCTTCGGTGCTGCCAAGAGGGCCATTGGAGCCATCAGCATGAGTGCGAAGATTGTTGTGTACTTCATTTGTTTCTCCTTAGTGTTTTGGTGTTAGTGTTTTTGTGTTCGCGCGTTTCCGGAAAACGAACTCCGCAACGCAGGACTGGTGATCGATCAAATAGAACCTTGTAGCCATAGCCCTTACTTAAGCAGCCTGCATAGCCTCCCTCGTGCCTGGTGCCATAAATTCGGGACCAACAGGATCCGTGATGGTCTGGCGAAGGATCTGGTCGATTGCCACCATGTCGGAGGCGCAGAGGCGCCAATTGGTCATGTTCTCAATCGGCGCAAGTTGCTCAACATGCCGCGCCCCCCAAAGTGCAACGCTGACCCCTGGCTGATCGAGCAACCACCGCATGGCCAGGTGTATCACTCTCTTTCCGTAATGCTCTCGTGCATAGTTATCGAGGTCGTCAACAGCCTGCAGGTACTGAGAGTATCGTGGAGGCTGAAATTTAGGATCAGTCTTACGGAGATCGTCGCCCTTGAATTGCGTTTTTGCATCCATTCTTCCGCTCAGCAAACCACGACACAGGGCACCGTATGTCAGCGTGCTGATGTTGTACTCGCGGACGTAAGGTAGAATGTCTGTTTCAATGCCGCGCTCAAATAGGTTGTAGGGCGGTTGAAGGGTATGTAGTGGGGCGACAGCGCGAAAACGGTCCATTTCTTCTGCCGAGTAGTTGCTAACACCGATGGCGCGGATCTTTCCCTGCTCATAGAAGTGCCGCATCGTCTCCGCAGTCTCCTCAACCGGAACGAGTGGATCTGGCCAATGAACCTGGTAAATATCTATATAAGTAGTCCTGAGACGGCGCAGTGAATCCTCAAGTTCCTGCGTGAGACGCTCGCGAGTGGCGTTCCGCGTCGGCTCACCGTCTCTCCAATCCAAGCCAACTTTTGTAGCGATAATCATCTTGTCGCGGTCTCCCCATTGCTCGAGAGCTTTGCCGACGATTTGCTCCGAACGTCCAAAACCGTACACCGGCGCAGTGTCAATCAGACTGATGCCTTTTTCAAAAGCAGCATGGATAGTGCGTATGGATTCATTTTCGTCGGTGCCACCCCACATCCATCCGCCCATAGCCCAAGTGCCCAGGCCTATACGCGAGCTCTTCAGATTCGTGCCGTTGATAGTGGTATATTCCAAGACGATTACCCCTTTTCTTAATTGAGTTCTCTGGTTGTAAACGCGTACGAGATCCAACCGTCATCGTGCCGCCTGAGTGACTGCAATTCCTGCCTCTTCTTCCATTCTGCGCACGATAGCCGAGAAGTCCTGCTCTTCACCCCGCGCCAACTCATCTGCATTCACGCGAAAAGCGGCCTCGGTTGCCGGCATAGGCACGTTTCCTCTCGCCGCGGTGCTCAGAATCAGCTGGAAGTCTTTGTTCATCAGCGTCAGGGGAAACTGGGGACTGTAATCGTTGCGTTCTATTCGCGCCAACTTCCCTACGTGAGCCGGCGCCACCACTGCTGTCTTGGACAAAACCTCCAGCAATAAATTGCGATTGAGGCCAGCGCTCTCGCCCAGAACTACTGCCTCAGCAATTGCTTGCATGCCAACTCCCAGGAGCGTGTTGACGACCAGCTTCATAGTTGTGCCCGCCCCGGAAGGCCCGAGATGGAAGTACTGTCGCGCGATCGCATCGAATATGGGCTGCGCAGCGTCAAACAGTTCCGCACTGCCGCCGGCCAGCAACGTAAGAGTGCCTTGCTCTGCCGCGGGAGTGCTGCCCGAAATAGCGACGTCCATCACATCGACATCAAGCCTCCCAGCCCATTTGTGCAATTCCCGCGAGGTTTCGGGAGAGACCGTGCTCATCTCCAGCACCACGGTTCCCGGACGCGCTCCCGCCAGGGCCCCCTTAGGGCCCGTATAAACGCTTTGCACGGCTTCGTCATTGGTAAGACAGGAAAGAATCACATCTGCGCTGCGTGCCAGTTCGACGATATCGTTCACAGATACAGCACCATTTGGTGCCAGAGCTTCTGCCCTAGTAGGATTCTGATCGAATACGACGAGCTTGTATCCATGGGCAAGCAAACGTTGCGCGATCCGGCTTCCCATGTTGCCCAGGCCAATGAATCCGAGTTTTACGTGTTCTGCAGCAAGATTCTTCATATCATCTCTTTTCTCCGCAGGTCTGAAAACTGACCTTACGCGCCAATCATCAGGTTGCTTTCGCTCGCCTTCGTGTTTAGCTAAAGCAAAGTGGTGGCCAAATGCTAACGAACTGAAATCGCAAGGTTTAATTCAATGCGAGGATCACGAGAATCCGGAAATTTCCGAATTCTCGCGATCGCACGAGCTTGAATCGTTGGCGTGAATTGCCCTTGCTGCCGGCTCTGCCCAGGTTGGAGCCGTCTCATTGGTGCTAAGATTTCGTCGGTGGGCCTCGCCGAGCATTTCCATGTCAGGTTCCAACCCTCATCCCGGACGAGAATTGCAGTTGATTCGGGCGTACGGAACTGCCGTTCTCTCGGTTTCGGGAGCACTGTTGATTGCACATTGGCCGGCTTTCCACCTGGGATCTGCTCCCGTGTCGCTGTTCCTTTGCGCTGTCATGTTCAGCGCGTGGTGTGGTGGCGTAGGTCCAGGATTGCTGGCTACCGTCCTCGCTGCGTTGGCTTTTTACTACAGCTTCCTGCCTCCAATTGACTTATTCGCGGCAAAACCCAGCGAGATTCCACGATTCTTGGTCTTTATCGTGTCAGCCCTGTTTGTTGGTTCGTTGAGTGCTGCGCAACGGAGGACCACTGAATCTCTCCGACGGACCCGTGACGATTTGAACGAAACAGTTCACGAGCTCAAGAAAACCAACCAAGCGCTCGGCGAGAGCGAAGCATATCTGGCCGAAGCACAGACGCTAAGTCACACCGGCAGTTTCGGCTGGAGCGTTTCCACGGGAGAACTTTTCTGGTCAGAAGAGAGCTTCCGGATCTTCGGATACGAGCAAACGCTGAGACCCACCGTGCAACTGGTGCTCGAACGGGTCCATCCCGAGGACGTTCACCTTGTGCAACAGGCCATGGCCGGCGCCTCTCAGCACGGAGGCGATCTAGATTTAGAACATCGACTATTAATGCCCGATGGGTCTATTAAGAGAGTCCACGTTTTGGGTCGTCCCTTGAATCACGAAAACGGCAAACCGTCTTTTGTCGGAGCGGTGATGGACATCACCACGATGAAGACTGCGTTTGAGGAAATTCGAATATTGAAGGACCAGTTGTACAAAGAGAACCTGGCTCTTCGCGACGAAATCGACATCACCAGAATGTTCGAAGAGATCGTAGGTTCATCTCCTGCCCTCCAAGCGGTGCTCTCGCAAGTGGCGAAAGTCGCACCCACCGACTCGACGGTTCTGATCACTGGCGAAACGGGTACGGGAAAAGAACTGATAGCTCGCGCGATTCACAAGCGGTCGCAACGGTCCTCGCGAGCCTTCGTAAGTGTCAATTGCGCGGCCATTCCGCGCGACCTAATTGCCTCGGAACTGTTTGGCCATGAAAAGGGCGCTTTCACGGGCGCGACTCAGCGACGATTGGGTCGCTTCGAGTCGGCCGAAGGTGGCACGATCTTCTTGGACGAGGTTGGTGAGCTACCGCCAGAGACGCAGATTTCTCTCTTGCGAGTACTGCAAGAACGCGAATTTCAACGTGTAGGTGGAAATGAGTCTTTTCAGATTGACGTCCGAGTAGTCGCAGCCACCAATCGTGACTTGAAGGCTGCGATGGTTGAAGGCGGATTTCGCGACGATTTGTTCTACCGCCTCAACGTCTTTCCCATTGAAGTTCCTCCCCTGCGTCAACGAAAGGAAGATATTCCTCTGCTCGTCGAGTATTTTGTCGATCGCTACGCTAGCAAAATTGGAAAGAAGATAACCGCCATCAACAAAAGAAGTTTGGAACTACTTCAGTCGTACGCCTGGCCGGGCAATATCAGGGAGCTGCAGAACGTGATTGAACGGTCTGTAATCATCTGTGATTCGGAGGACCTTTCGGTCGACGAGACTTGGATCGGTCGACGCGCACTTACCGCCAGTTCGGCGGCGCAGCCGCTTGCCGAAAGACTCACTGCCCAAGAGAAGGAGCTGATCGAGGCGGCCTTGGCCGAAAGCAACGGCAAGGTGTCAGGCCCTCTGGGAGCTGCGGCCAGGCTCGGCATTCCTCAATCGACGCTCGATTCCAGAATCAAGTCTCTGAAGATCAACAAACTGCAGTTCAGAAAGAACTAGTCAATTCTCTAGGCCCTATTCTGCCAACCGGCCCTTCCTTCTTCATTCCTGAAAGCAACTCCCAACCAAAACGGCGTCCCGATATTTCGGAAATTTCCGAGGTCTCGTGATCAACTGTCTCGACTAACAACCATGTTTTCATTTGTTTAGCACTTGGCGGTTGGGTTGCTTTAAGTCAAACGCGGAGATCCAGACGAAATGACCTTAAGAATTCAGAGATCAGTCGAACCGAGGTTAGTCGTTTTGACCCTGACTGGTCGAATTCAGGCGGAAAATGTGCCGGATCTGGAGGCTCTCTTGAAATCCGAGTCTTCAGACCACGACATCGTGCTAGATCTGAGACATGTGAGACTCGTGGATCGAGATGCTGTGCAGTTCTTGGCGGGCTGCGAAGCCGGGGGGACTGAACTGAGAAATTGCTCGGCATATATCCGAGAGTGGATTACGCAAGAAAAGAATGTGATGCAGCGAAGGCAAGCCGAAAACGAAGAAGGTTTAACAAGCTGAGGGAATATGTATGTGGATCGTTAAGCTCGCCTTAAGACGGCCTTACACGTTTGTAGTGATGGCGATACTGATCCTGATCGTGGGAATGCTCGCGATCTTTCGTACTCCCACGGACATTTTCCCGAACATTAACATCCCGGTGGTCAGCATCATTTGGAACTATAACGGACTGGTTCCTCAACAGATGAGCGACCGGATCGTCAGTGTCACCGAGCGCGCACTCACCACCACCGTCGATAACATCGAGCACGTCGAGTCGCAATCACTGTACGGGATTGCCGTCGTCAAAGTGTTCCTGCAGCCCAACGCCAACATGCAGCAGGCCATCGCGCAGATTACGGCCATTTCCCAGACGCAGCTCAGGCAGTTACCGGCGGGTACCACGCCACCGCTCGTCCTCGCCTACAGCGCGTCGAGTGTACCTGTTCTGCAATTGGCGCTCGGGGGTAAGAATCTATCCGAGCAACAACTCAACGACTACGGCCTCAACTTCATTCGTACACAACTCATCACTGTTCCTGGAGCCTCGGTTCCGTATCCATACGGAGGCAAGCAACGCCAGGTGCAGGTCGACCTGAACACAACCGCGTTGCAGTCAAAGGGTCTGGCTCCGCTCGATGTGGTCAACGCCATCAGTGCGCAGAACTTAATTCTGCCGACCGGGACCTCCAAGATCGGTACCCGGGAATACGACGTCGACATCCCAAACGCCGCACCGCAGACGATTGCCGACCTGAACCGCATCCCAATCAAGACCATCGGCACCACCACCATCTATATAAAGGATGTCGCCTGGGTGCGCGACGGATCACCTCCGCAAACCAACATCGTGCGTGTGAACGGACAGCGCTCGGTATTGTTGACAATTCAGAAAGCCGGCAATGCGTCAACACTGAACGTAATTGCAGGTATCAAGGCCCTGCTGCCTCAAATTGCAACAACCATTCCGTCGCAGCTAAAGATGACTCCCTTATCTGACCAGTCTATTTTTGTGCGAGGCGCCATCAGCGGAGTTGTCCGGGAGACGGTGATTGCGGCGTGCCTGACGGCCCTTATGATTCTCACGTTCCTGGGTAGCTGGCGAAGCACACTCATTATCGCCACCTCGATACCCCTGGCCATCCTGGTCTCGATTATCGCCTTCAGCGCCCTCGGGGAAACCATCAACATCATGACGCTGGGCGGACTCGCGCTTGCGGTTGGAATCTTGGTCGATGATGCCACGGTGGAAGTCGAGAACATAAACCGGAACCGGGCTCTCGAGCCAGACAAGGACATGGATGAAATTGTCCTGGACAGTGCAGCACAGATCGCCACTCCTGCCTTTGTGTCCACATTGTCGATCTGCATTGTGTTTGCTCCGATGTTCCTGCTGACTGGTGTGGCGCGGTATCTATTTGTCCCACTGGCTGAAGCCGTAGTGTTTGCCATGCTCGCCTCATATTTTCTGTCCCGGACAATCGTCCCGACGATGGCCAAGTATCTGTTGCGCAACGACGCACACGGCGAAGGAGACGTCTCGACTGCAAGCCGCAACCCGCTAGTTCGACTCCAGCAACGCTTTGAGGAGTGGTTCGAATCGTTTCGTCAGAAATATCGCCAGATGCTGGAGACGTGTCTGCACCATCGCCGCATTTTCCTGGTTGGTTTCTTCGTGGCGTGCCTGGGCTCATTGGCAATGCTGGTTCCCTGGCTGGGCCAGGATTTCTTTCCCAGCGTGGACAGCGGAATGTTCAAGCTGCATCTTCGCGCCCCAACGGGAATGCGCATCGAAGACACCGCCTTTGTGTGCGATATCGTTGAGCAGTCGATCCGCCGCCGGATTCCGGCGACCGAAGTCGCGAGCATCATCGATAACATTGGGCTGCCCTACAGCGGCATCAACCTCTCGTACAGCAACTCAGCTCCAGTGGGTACGTCCGATGCCGATATCCTGGTGACGCTGTCCGCCAACCATCGACCTACCGACGATTATGTTCGCCAGCTTCGCCAGGAACTGCCAAAGCAATTTCCGGGCGTAACGTTTTACTTTCTGCCCGCGGATATGGTCGGACAGATCTTGAATTTTGGCCTTCCGGCTCCGATTGACGTCCAGGTTGTGGGCCAGGACATGGAGGGAAATCGACGATTTGCAGACGCGCTACTCGCGAAAATGAGGTACGTGCCGGGAGCAGCAGACCTGCGAATTCAGCAGCCATTTGATGAGCCCTATCTGCACCTCAGGGTTGAGCGCACCAAGGCTGAGGAACTGGGCTTCACGGCACACGACATCGCGCAAAACCTTCTGGTGTCGCTGAGCGGCAGCTTCCAGACCTCCCCGACATTTTGGGTTGATCCCAAGACACACGTGAGTTATCAAATTGCGACCCAAACTCCGGAATACCGGACAAACACATTGCAGGATCTCGAGAACGTTCCAGTCACGGGAACCAATCCGGCCGCGCCGCCGTCGATCATGGCCAGCCTGGTGTCTACGCAACGTGGAACTGGGATGGCGACCATTTCTCACTACAATGTGGCCCCGGTGCTGGACATCTATGGCTCGGTGTCTGGTCGAGACTTGGGCGGAGTATCTCGCGATATCAACCAAATCATCGACGGAATGCTGAAGCAACTACCGCGTGGTTCTCATGTGGTGGTCCGTGGGCAAGTACAGACGATGCGGTCTTCTTACATCGGACTGTTAGGCGGTCTGGCTTTCTCCATCGTGCTCGTCTACTTGCTGATCGTGGTTAACTTCCAGTCCTGGCTCGATCCTTTCATCATGATTTCGGCGTTACCCGCGGCACTTGCCGGTATTGCGTGGTTCTTGTTTGTAACGCACACAAACCTGAGCGTGCCCGCGCTTATGGGAGCCATCATGTGCATGGGCGTCGCTACCTCGAACAGCATTTTGGTCGTGAGTTTCGCAACAGAACAAATGATGGAAGGCAAGAGTGCGGTCGATGCGGCCCTTGAAGCAGGTTTCACGCGCTTTCGTCCAGTGCTGATGACGGCTCTGGCGATGATCATCGGCATGGTCCCGATGGCGCTTGGCCTGGGCGATGGAGGCGAACAGAACGCTCCCCTCGGAAGGGCGGTCATCGGCGGGCTGTTATTTGCAACTGTTTCCACCTTATTGTTTGTTCCCGCGTTCTTCAGCGTGTTGCAGGGCCGACACGCCCAGCACAGCAATCTCGCAGTTAAGGATTAAGCCGGTTACTAGGAGCTACCATGCAGCATCAAGTTCAATCCGACAAGCAGATCATTGAACCACCGAGCCGCTTGCGCGACGCGGCGCAACGCACGCACCCGCGCAGGCGATGGTTGATATCGGTCCTGTCGGTCCTTATCGTGGCCACGCTTCTGATATATGGAATATGGACTCGCGTGAGAGCCAAGGCTGACCTTGCCGATGAGACCAACCAGACGGCAGTCATTGCGGTATCGGTGGTGCAGCCCCAGCGAACTGCACCGACCCAGGAAATCATTCTTCCCGGGAACGTTGAGCCGTTCGTTTCTGCCCCCATTTACTCCAGGACCAACGGGTATCTGCAGAAGTGGTATGTCGACATCGGAGATCACGTTAAACAGGGACAGTTGCTCGCCGTGATTGAAACTCCCGAAGTCGATCAGCAATTACAGCAGTCGCGCAGCAACTTGGCAACGGCCCAGGCAAATCTCAAGCTCGCGGAGATCACGGCCAACCGTTATCAGGGCTTATTGAATAGCCATGCCGTGGCCCAGCAGGACGTGGACACCGCGACTCAGTCATTCCACGCCAACCAGGCAATTGTCGAGGCCGACCAGGCGAACGTCCGCCAATTGGAGACATTGCAATCTTTTGAGAAGATCTACGCCCCTTTCGACGGCATTATCACGGCGCGCAATACCGATATTGGCAATCTTATCGACTCTGGCAGCAGTGGAGGAGTGAAGACCGATTTGTTTCACATTGCCCAGCCGGGCAAGTTGCGCGTGTACGTCGATGTACCAGAGTCTTATGCGCCGTCGGTCAAGACCGGTCTGATTGCCGACCTCTCGTTGGCGGAGTTTCCGGGACGCACCTTCCAGGGGAAGGTTGTACGCACAGCCGACGCGATCAACGTAACAACTCGCACGTTGCAAGTCGAAATAGACGTTAATAATCCTTCCGGCACCCTGCTCACGGGATCTTATGCAGAAGTGAAACTAAAACTGCCGGAAGTGAATTTCACCTATCTGCTGCCAGTCGAAACCCTGATCTTCCGTTCCCAGGACTTGCTCGTCGCCGTCGTAAAAGACGGGAAAGTGGAGCTGACGCGAATAACTCCTGGTCGCGATCTTGGCGAGAAGATCGAGGTCATCGCCGGCCTGAGTCCCGGAAACCAGGTCATCCTCAATCCGCCGGACTCGATGGTCTCTGGACAGGCAGTCCAGATTGTGCCGGCGACGCTGCCGGGAGATGGCAAATGAAGACGATGCAAAATATGTTCTCCTTCTGTAACATGTGGCAAAGGTATTGGGCGACGGGACTTCTTGCATTAGGAGTTCTTTCATTTGGCGGGTGTGTTGTTGGACCGAATTATCATCTGCCGCCGGCTCCGACTCCTCCTACATACAAAGAAGGCGGCGACTGGAAGGCTGCCGACCCCAGCGACGAGAAGCTTGCGGGAAAATGGTGGGAGATTTTTCAGGATCCCCAGCTCAACGCGTTGGAAGAGCAGATCGACGTTTCCAATCAGAATCTCAAAGCCGCCTTTGCTCAGTATCAACAATCCCGGGCCGTGCTGCGCCAATACCGGGCTGACTATTATCCGACTGTTACCGCAGCGCCTTCAGCCGGCCGCACGAGATATTCGAACAACCGCCCACCACAAAACTCGAGCTTCAACGGTATTACCTTCAACGATTTTGTCTTGCCTCTCGAACTGAGTTACGAAGTTGATCTCTGGGGTCGCATCCGTCGGACGGTCGAATCCTACCGCGATCAGGCGCAAGCCAGCGCCGCGGATCTCGCCGCAGTCAACCTCAGTATGCATGCCGACCTGGCTTTTGATTACTTTGCGGCGCGCAGCCTGGACGCCGAAGAAAAGCTTCTGCAAGATACTGTCGTCCAGTACGAGAATGCATTGAACTTGAACGAGGCTCTCTACCAGGGAGGTCTCGTCTCCGAAGTGTTCGTTCAGGAAGCCAAAACGCAATTAGAAACGACCCGTGCTCAAGCGATCGACGTCGGCGTGGCCCGGGCACAGTTTGAGCATGCTGTCGCGGTCCTGGTGGGCAAACCGCCGGCCGAGTTCACTCTGCCGCCGTTGCCCCTAACCGCTCCTCCGCCCCGCATCCCAGTCGGCCTGCCGTCCGCATTGCTGGAAAGACGGCCTGACATTGCTGGTGCCGAGCGCAGAATGGCGTCGGCAAACGCGCAGATCGGGGTTGCCAAAGCAGCCTACTATCCGTCGATTGGTTTGACGGCGTCCGGCGGACTTGAAAGCGGCAGTCTCACGTCATTGCTACAAGGCCCCAGCGGTTGGTGGTCGGTAGGAGCGTCAGCGTTGCAAACCGTCTTCGATGCCGGGCGACGCCGGGCCGTGTCCGATCAGGCGATACAGGGCTACGATTCTTCCGTCGCCTCCTATCGTCAGACAGTGCTCTCGGCGTTCCAACAGGTAGAAGACAATCTCGCCGCGTTGCGGATCTTAGAAGAAGAGGCAAGGGTGCAAGGTGCTGCGGTGCAAGCGTCGCAGAGTTCGCTCGATCTCTCCCTAATTAGGTACAAGGGCGGTGTCACCAGCTACCTTGAGGTGACCACTGCCCAAAGCGCAGCCCTGGGAAATCAGGTGACTGCAGTCAACATTCTTGGCCGACGCCTGGCAAATACCGTACTCCTGATCCAGGCTCTTGGCGGTGGCTGGGATCGATCTAACTTGCCCGAAAGGCCGGAATGCTGCGGTAAATTGGCCAGCAACATGAGTCCCAACTGATCTGGTATGCAAGGAGGGCACAAGGCCATGCGTAATCGAACGATCGAATTATTGTTGGTCGGACTTCTGACCGGTGCTGCCGTGGTGGCTTTGGCCAGGGGTGCGTCTCTGCGAGCGAGTGCGGAGCCTGCCCCCGATTCAATGTCGCAGGGACAGATGCCCCCAGGGTTCGACGCGGACGTCGCCAGAGTTGTTGCTGAACTGGATCAGATTGAGGCCGACACGCTACGGGAGATGGACAAAACCACGCTCGATCGTCAAGGACAGATCCACACCTTGGGGAAGCTGATGCTCTTCGATAAGCATCTGTCCGTCAATCAGAACGAAGCATGCAGTTTCTGCCATACGCCGGAGACAGGATTTACCGGCCCAATTCAATCTTTGAATCTAAGCACCGTGTCGTATCCGGGCTCGGTGAGAGCGCGATTCAGCCAGCGAAAGCCGCAAAGTTACATGTATGCGACCTTCGCGCCCGTGCTCCATTACAACGCGCTGCAAGGCGACTTCGTGGGTGGGAATTTCTGGGACATGCGCGCCAGCGGCTACCGCCTGCAGAGCCCCAGTGCCGAACAAGCCCAGGGCCCTCCGACCAACCCGGTTGAAATGGGCTTGCCTGACTCGGCGTGTCTCGCATACCGGCTCTCCAAGGCTCCCTATCGAAAGCTATTCGAGACGGTATGGGGATCTGACTCGTTCGCCATTCAATGGCCATCAGGTGTTGAGAAAGTTTGCACAACGCCAGGTCCCCCACCAAGTGACGATCCATTCCCGGTCCATCTCAGCGGGGCGGATCGGCAGCGTGCCAACAACGTGTACGACGCCTTCGGCCTCGCGGCTGCCGCCTACGAAGCGTCGCCGGAAGTCAGTCCATTCACTTCGAAGTACGACTACGTACAAGCCGGCAAAGACAAGTTCACTCCACAGGAAGAGCGGGGATACGCGCTTTTTCGCGGTAAAGCAGGATGCAACCAGTGCCACCGTGATGGCGGCCCCGGCGAAGAGCCGCTGTTCACGGACTTCACCGCCAGCAATCTCGGGGTGCCCAGAAATCCTGCATTGCAGTATTACTCCGAAGCCACAGCTGACAAACGTGGCTACCGCCCAAATCCAGCAGGGTCAGCCTTTGTCGACACAGGCGTCGGATCGTTCCTGCGCACGCTGCAAAGCGATAGCGGCCAGTTGAATCCAGACTCGCAATGGGTTGGCCTTGCTCCGAAATTCGACGCCAAGTTCCAGGTCCCCACGTTGCGCAATGTCGACATGCGCCCCACGCCCGACTTCGTGAAGGCTTACATGCACAACGGCTATTTCAAGAGCCTCAAAGAGGTGGTGCATTTCTACAACACCCGCGACGTGCTGCCCAAGTGCAATGCCGGAGATGCCGGTGAAAAGGTCACATGCTGGCCTTCCCCTGAAGATCCGACGAACCTCAACAAGAAGCAGCTCGGCAATCTTAAGTTGACGGACCAGGAAGAGAATGATGTCGTTGCATTCCTGAAAACCCTGACCGACGGCTACAAGGTTCCCGGCCCGCGAGCTTTGCGTCAGGTACTTAGCCCAACGGCGGCCGCGCCAACAGGAGACACCTACATTGCGAGACTTCGATAGCTTGTCCCAGAAAGAAATCCTCGCCCTGGCCATTTCGCTGGAGGAAGAGGACGAGCGCATTTACTCCGACTTTGGCGTGAGCCTCAGGGAAAATTTTCCCGGCACCGCCCAAGTGTTTGAAGAGATGCGCCAGGAAGAGATCGGCCATCGCCGCCGGCTGATCGAGTTGTACAAGCAGAAGTTCGGCGAGCACATCCCACTTATCCGCCGCCAGGATGTGCGCGGATTTGTGCAGCGCAAGCCGATCTGGCTGAACACGCCGCTTCGCCTGGAGCAGATCCGCGCCCAAGTCGGCGCGATGGAAGTGGAGACGAGGCGATTTTATGAGCGAGCAGCCGCACGCGCGCAGGATGCGAGCGTCCGCCAACTGCTTGACGACCTAGCAGCGGAAGAAGAGCTCCATGTCGAGCGCGCAGCTGAGCTGGAGAAAACCGAGCTCAAGCCCGAAGTACGCGAGGAAGAAGACAAGGCCAAACGCCGGCTCTTCGTTTTGCAGATCGTGCAGCCGGGGCTGGCCGGATTGATGGACGGTTCGGTTTCGACGCTCGCGCCCGTCTTCGCGGCGGCGTTTGCCACGAAGAACACATGGGATGCCTTTGCCGTCGGCCTCGCCGCATCGCTCGGGGCGGGCATAAGCATGGGTTTTGCCGAGGCGTTGTCTGACGATGGCAGCCTGACCGGCCGTGGCACTCCGTGGCTGCGTGGCTCAGTCTGCGGAGCGATGACCGCACTGGGTGGCATAGGCCACACGTTGCCGTATCTCATGCACAACTTTAACCTCGCGACGACGGTTGCCATCGTGGTGGTGCTTGTCGAGCTGGCAACCATCACTTGGGTACGTCACCGCTTCATGGACACGCCGCCGTTTTCAGCTGCCATGCAAGTGGCATTGGGCGGCGCCCTGGTGTTCGCGACTGGGATAATTATCGGGAACTCGTAGCTGCGATTGCCGACGGCGCGACCGCCCATCGACACGTCAGGATGCGGTCAGTTCATATTCCCACATGGCCTTTTCGGTTGAACTACACTGTGCCTAGTTTTCGGCGCAACTATGAGCACCGCAAGCCAAAGCCGCGAAGCATTGACCGCAACGCGCGATCGCAATTACCGGCCGCTGCAGTATGCCGCGGCGGTCCTACTCGCGGCGCTGACCATTCTCTACAGCGCAGCGTGGATGTACTACGTTCGCCGTCCACTGCAGGCAACGCAGGTCGAAATCGGGTTCGACGCATTCTACTCTGCCGCCGGAGTTGAGATTGACGACGTGCACCCAAACAGCCCAGCAGAAAAGGCGGGATTGAAGAGGAAAGACCTCATCGTCGCGATTAACGGAAGCAGCGCAGACTCCGCATCGGCGTGGAACCGATTGGAGAATCGCACGTGGCTGAGGTCACAACCCGGAGACAAAGTGACCCTGACCGTGCAACGGCCGGGACACTCGCAACCCTTGGTCTTCACGCCTTCGTTTCGCGCCAAACAAGGCGCTGGCGACACCAAGACCCTCGCACGCTCGATCGCGCAGGGGGCCCTGGACTCATATCCTCTCGCGTTCCTTATCGTGGGATTGGCGGTGCTGTTTCTGCGCGTGGACGATCGCAACGCATGGCTGCTGGCGCTGGTATTCGCGACCTTCATCACGGCTGCGAACATGCCAAACGAATTTGCCACCGCGCCATACAATCTTCGGACCTTTCTTCTCGCCTACCGTACCGTCGCGAACAGCCTACTTCCCGGCCTGTTCTACTTCTTCTTCGCGGTGTTCCCCACCCGCTCCCCGATTGACCGCAAAGTCCCCTGGCTGAAGTGGGTGCTGCCTGTGATCGGCCTCTGCTTAGGCCTTGGAGGTTATCGGCACGGCGACTCCGAGACATTGCCCTTTATTGCTGCAGTTATGCCTTATCGGATCGCGCGGAACGCGAATATGATCACTGGTTACGGAGCCTTGTTGCTCGGCGTGTTCTCTCTGGTGTTGAATGCGCTGAGCGCTTCCAACGCCGCCGACCGCCGCAAACTCAAAGTGATTCTCTGGGGCACTGCAGTGGGGGTCACTCCGGTCGTAGCCATGCGGGCCGCCGAGGACAGCCTTCACTACATTGTTCCCTTCTGGCTTACTTTCCTGTGTGTATTCCTGCTTCTTCTGTTTCCCCTCTCTTTCGCCTACGCGGTGGTGAAGCATCGTGTAATGGACGTTCCGGTACTGCTGAAACGGAGCGCAAGATACTTTGTTGTGGAGCGCGGATTCGTCTTCCTGATTCTTGCTGTTTCAGTGGGTCTGACGTTATGGTTCGGGCAGGCGTTCTCGCGCCTCTTCTCCGCCGGATCGAGGGCAGCGATACCCGCGGGCGCAGCCTTCGGCGTCTTGCTGATCTCTGCCGCGACACAAGTCCATCGTCGCGTGCGGACGCGGCTCGACCGAGCATTCTTCCGCAGTTCCTACGACGCGCAGCAAATACTGGAGAACCTGGCCGCGAAGACCCTGAATGTCAGCAGCCGCGAAGGGCTGGCAGAACTTCTCCAGCAGAACATCGGGGACGCATTGCATCCGCGTTCGATGTTCGTTTACCTGGAAGCCGGCAACGGGCAGCTCGTCGGTTACGCCGGAAATCCGCCGCCGGAAGCGATGACGCTCTCCAATTCGTTGCCCGAAATTGCGGACTTGGCGGAACGCGGCGGGCCGCTGGAGCTGATGCCGGAGGAAATGTATGGGACCCGGCTTGCACCGCTGGATCCGGAATGTCTGGTACCGATCGGCGGTTCCAGCAATGGGCAATTGCAAGGGCTGGCTGTGCTCGGACCGCGGCTCTCGGAAGAGTCATATTCCGCGATGGACAGGCGGTTGCTCGCGTCGGTCGCCAGCCAGGCAGGCATTGCCATGCGCAGCATCACGCTGGCGGAGAAGATGGCCCAAACCATGGAGGCGGAGCGTCGCAGCGAGCAGGAAATGCAATTCGCGCGCCAGGTGCAAAGCCGGCTCTTGCCGCAGCAGGCGCCTTCGCTGAAGACGCTGGACTGCGCCGGCAAATGCATTCAGACGCGCGCCGTCGGCGGCGACTACTACGACTTCCTCGATTTT
>Ga0209039_10002179_pt1 | contig 16970 bp, 17 predicted proteins | sample BogFormECP12_OM1_FD_188238 | JGI IMG/M metagenome (GOLD analysis project Ga0209039, IMG submission 188238) | Bog forest soil microbial communities from Calvert Island, British Columbia, Canada - ECP12_OM1 (SPAdes) (version 2) | ecosystem: Environmental > Aquatic > Freshwater > Wetlands > Bog ... | reverse complement strand
CGCAAACTTGATGCTCTCCGCCGTGCAGGCTGGGTATTTTCTGGGTCCGGTGGTAGGCGGCGCACTGGTGGCCCTTGGGGACTATCATGTATACTTCCTTCCAAGCAGCGGGATGGCGGGTGTGTCTGCGGCTTTGAGCATGGTGTGGGTCACATCTGCCTCCTGTAGGCCGGTGCAGGAATGAGTGTACGATGAGGCACCGAAAAGGGGCCAAAAAAGTGCCAAAAGGTTTTGACCTCGCCGGCCTCCTACCTTCCACCCCACTCCATCGCAAACCTCTCCTGGCAACACTCCCCCAACTTTCGCTTCCGATGGACACCATTTGGACAGCAAGTTAGAGTGGCGTAATCAGCCACGAGATAGGTTAAGGAGCCAAGTTGGGACCCCCTTGAAGATAACCGAGGGGCCAATCGCCATAGACAGTCGGTCGGCAGATGGTCTATTACCAGGGACAGAACAATGTGTTTGACTCTATGAAGACGAACCGTTATGTTCGTTGAATACGCGTTAATGGGTAATCCCTACTGACTAGGGATAGAGGGAAAACGGTGAAAATCCGTTACGGACCCGCCGCTGTGACCGGGGACTAAAGCCGAATAACCACTGTCATTCATTGATGGGAAGGTCGGCGAATAGGACGAACCGGAAGTCAGAAAACCTGCCCATAACGAAAAAAGTGTCGGCTCTTCGCGGATTAGGAGCTTGGCAACCAGGGATAAAAAACGGTGTCCCCGAGTCGTGTGTACTCGGGGATTTTTTATTTGCCTGCCAGCGATAAGTTCCAAAATGTGAGGATCCGGACAAAACTCAGGGGAGACGACTATGAACAAACGTGTGGGAATCGGAGGTTTTGTCTTTTTGCTGACCGTGCTTGGGTTGGATTCTCAACCGGCACACGCGATGCACATCTCGGAGGGTATTTTGCCTCCCCAGTGGTCTGCCTTGTGGTTTGCTTTGGCTATACCTTTCATAGCCTGGGGACTCCGCAATCTCCGGATTCGGAGCAAGGAAGAGCCACACCTGAAGGCTATGGTAGGGCTGGTGGGCGCCGCGGTGTTCGTGATCTCCTGTATGCCGATCCCGGTTCCCACCGCCGGGACGTGCTCTCACCCTTGCGGCACCGGTATAGCCGCGATTCTTATCGGACCCACATTGACGGTTGTTGTGGCAAGTATTGCTCTTGTGCTCCAAGCGCTGTTTCTGGCCCATGGCGGGCTCACGACCCTGGGAGCGAACATCGTGTCCATGGGGGTGATGGGAGCGTTTACAGGATACGGGATCTTTATTGTTGCCAGGCGATGCGGCGCTCCGTGGGTGGTGGCCGCTTTCCTGGCCGGCCTGCTGTCCGACTGGGTGGTGTACGCGGGAACGTCTTTCTTCCTTACCACGGCCCTGCACGGTGAGGGTTCGTTTGGAACCATGTTTCTGACCATACTTGTGGCTTTCGTCCCCACCCAGGTTCCTCTGGGGATTCTGGAAGGCATCCTTTCCGCGGGGTGTTATTCGTTCATTCATGCGAGGCGTCCCGAATTTCTCAGCATGCTCAATAGAGGAGGCGCATTATGAGAAGGCTGCTCATCTGCGGATTGCTTGTGCTTGTTATCGGAATCGTTATCGGCGGCATCGCACGTGCCGACGAGCCATGGCCCGGAGTTGACGATGCTGTGGTGGGCAAATTGGCCACCGAGGCCGGAAGGCCTCCCAGGGAGCCGTATATAAACACGGGGCAGGGAGACCTCCAGCTTTTCTGTTTTCTCATGGCCGGAATCATCGGCGGATTCATCATCGGGTACCAGTATCGCGAGTTGTTTTCGCCAAAGGCCAAGTAACTGGGTAATTCCTCTCTCGCCGACGATGGCGTCGGCGTGGTAACGAAGCCCGGTTTGTCCATTCCTCCTACGGAATCGGCCATAAACCCAGTACCAAGGCACATGATACTGGAAGCAGTCCGGGAAGTGACCCCTCAGGCCCTCTGGGTGACCGTGCGGGGGCCTTTTCGGGACCGAGAAACCATCCTTCAAACGGTCACTGGCCCAAACACCCCCAAAATGCCAAGACCGCCGCATAAATCAGGCTTGTGCAAGTGACAAACATGAACGCAGTCAGAAAGGGAACGATCGTGAAAACCATAACGAAAGGCTATATCTGTATCGCCCTGGGGGCACTGTCGTGGGACATCTTTGTAACTGAAATGGCTCCAGAGCTATCCCGAATTGGCAGCTGGGTTTGCTATGCTACTGGTATGGCAGGAGTGATACTGCTTTCGATGGGGGCGCATGCGCTCTTTGAGGATTTGCTTTTTTACAAAGGTGATGCTCAAGATGGGCCGGATTCGTGAAGCAGCGTCCCAAAATAATATGATCGCAGCGGGCAGCGCCATAACTGTGAACAATACTGGTGACACACCAATGAGATGGTAAACAAGGCGCCCTGGGCTAGACATAAAGGGATTAATGCCGGCCGCGAATATGCACCATAAGAGAGCCCCAGGAGCACCTTGCATCCATTTTTTCAGTGTGGATCCCCTCTTACGGCAGTCATGTTGAGGTTGACGGCAGACATCTCTGGGGTCTTTTTTCTCCTAAATGTAGCCACTATCGCAGCGCGTAAGGCAGTCTAGGCAGAGTTAACGGGGCTTTGATGGAGGACAACAAAGAACTTCCGCTTGCCCGACTCGTCCGTGACGTAGGACCAGGCATAGCAGCAGGTAGCCGTCGGGTGGTCAGAGATGTTGAAAACCTGGACTCGCCCTTCCTAGACAGCTTCACCTTGAAAGGTTTCCTTTGACGGGTGGCCGTAGCCTTGAAAGGGCGATCGGCTGGTCGCCCCGAGCCAAAAGTTCCCCCGCCGGTTCCGCGTCCTCTCGCGCCATCAGGAAGCGTGCCTGTAATCTTGCCCCCGGCAAGACCTGTTGCATGTATTCTCCCTGAACGACGTACGGTACCTCGAAGCCGGTCAGCAAGGATTCCACCACTGCGGGGAGCCCGGAGTCGCTGCGCTTCAACGCCTCGACTAGGTTGCTCCCTTGCTGCTCTTCGTTTTCTCGGGCATTGGGACGTCTGCTTTGCCCATGAGTTCCTTTTCCGCAATGAGGTCTTCCAGATGCTCTTTCTCCCGTACGAGTTCCTCCAGGGACAACTTGGACACGGCCGCACCCTGACTGCCGGGGATCTCTATCCCCTGGGACCGCAGAAATTCCTCTACTTGGGTCTGGTTCTTCTTATACAAGTAGAAACCGACAACGCTGAATCCAAATCCCGCCATGAAACCGATGACATGGTCTTTCGTGATGCCCAACATGTTGTATCCTCCGTGAGATTCCGCACATCACAATACGGTTAATCGTCAATATTTGCGCCCCGGATTCAATCGTACGTGAAGCGAATCGGCACGCCGTGATCCACCCGTCCAAGGCCTTCCAACACTTCATTGTGCACTCGGGCAACGTCGGTGATGTCTCGCAACAGGCTGTTGTTCTCGCTGCGCGAAGCCCCTATGAGCGCATACTGGATGAGGGCAGGAACGGCACGCAACAGATCAGCAGTCGTCTGGTCGGTGTTGTCGGGCCGCACGACGATTCCATACCCTTCCTCAGCACTGCACGTGTCCCCCGCGTGGGTAACCCGGAGCAACACCCCTCTCGCGGGAGGTTGGAACAAATGCCGACCGAAGGAGGTGAGCCAAGCCACCAATGCCGATGACAGGATCCGCCCGCGCAGGAACGCCGACGCCAAATAGACTACCGAAAGTACCTCGGGATGAAAGTATCCGATGCGCCTCAGCTCCTGATACCCATGGGCCACGATCGCTGCCGCGGTGCCCAAGCCCGCAACCCAGTCCAAGAGTAACATTCTCCTCGGTCCGAATCCCATCGGTCGCGCCATCAATGCCGCAGCTATAGCCAGCGCAGAATAGAACGACGACTCGCTCAACTCGCGCAGCTCAGGTTCCGCGAGCGCCCTCACGGGAACGCAGCCGTGATCGAGAGACAAAGACGTGGCAACGCGAATGATGATTTCCTCGGCAGTGACCTGGTGCGAATTGAAGACCACCAGGAGCGATGCCGAAACCTTTGTCGCATGCATGGACAGTATCCCGGGGTGCTCCCGGACCATGGTGATGGTTTTATCCATGTCCGCGGGCCAGTGGGACAGTCGCAGCCGTATTCGACCCGGAAGCCGATGCACGATGGTGATGACGGGAATCTGCGCCATAGTCATTTGCCTTTGTTCATATCGTGAAAAAGGAGTCGCGACGAATTGAGCACCACCGCAACCGTACAGGCATTGTGCAGCACCGCACCCCAGAATACTGGGAGCACTCCTGTGGAGGCCAGCACCAGGCCGATGGAATTCACTCCTATGGCGACCGCGAAGTTTTCCCGCACGATCCCCATGGTTTTGTCGGCAAGGTTGATCACCGCAGGAATCATGAGCGGGTCGTCTCCCGCGATGGTGATGTCCGCAGCCTCCATGGCAATGTCCGTCCGCGTACCGCCCATGGCGACGCCGACGTCGGCATACGCCAAAGCGGGGGCGTCGTTGACGCCGTCACCCACCATGACGACTCGCACGCCCTTGGACTGCAATTGGAGCACCGTCTCCGCCTTATCTTCGGGCAAGACTTCAGCCCGGTACCGGTCCATGGCCATGCGCGTCGCTACGATCTCGGCGTGCTGCTCTACATCGCCGGTTAGCAGGATGATGTCGTCCATCCCGGAATTTCGGAGCCGGTTCAACGCTTTCTTCATGTTTTCTCTCAGAGCGTCCTGAACTCCGACGATGCCCACAAGCGACCCGTCTCGAGCGACATACATGATGTTCTCGCCTCTGCGTACCAGCTTGGAAACCGCTTCCTCACTTCCGTGAAGGTCCACCCCACTCTCCTGCATGAACCGCCTGCTGCCGACCCTGACCATATTGCCGTTGACACGGGTCTCTACCCCTCGGGCCACATGCACCATCGTTTCACTGTGTTGAGGGATGCGGCGGCCTGTGCGCCTCACCTTTTCCTGAATGGCCACTGCCATGGGATGGGTCGACGTCTCCTCAGCTGCGGCAGCGTACTCGATGACCTCATCCGGTTGAGTACCCGGCAACAGCGGAATGATGCTCGTCACCTGGGGCCGACCCTCGGTCAAGGTGCCGGTCTTGTCCAGGATCAGCGTATCCACTTCGGAGAGCATCTCGATGTAATTGCCCCCCTTGATCAGTACCCGATTGCGGGCCGCGTTACAGATGGTGGCGGACAGAGCAGTGGCGGTGGACAACCGGACGCCGCACGAGTAGTCGATGATAAGCATGTTGAGCGCACGGGTGAAACTCTTGGTAATGGCATAGACGAGGACCGCCAAGGCAAAGTTGAGCGGGATGAATTGAGCGGAGAATTTGTCCGCGTATGCCTGAATGGGAGCCTTCCGGTGCGCCGCTTCTTCCACGAGATGGACTATCCTGGCCACAGCGGTCTGGTCACCGACCTTTTCCGCTCGAATGACTATGCGGCCGCTCTTGACCACGGTGCCGGCGAACACCTCGTTGCTCGCTGACTTCGCCATGGGCATGAATTCACCGGTGATGGACGCCTGGTCTACCGCCGCCTCGCCGGACTCCACCACGCCGTCGACGCTGATCTTTTCGCCCGCACCCACCATGATACGGTCGTTCGGCCGGAGTTCTTCCAAGCGGACCTTCTCTTCGGTGCCGTCCGCTCTGATCCGCCAAACATGTTCCTCGCCGACACTGAGCATGTCACGAATAGCGCGTCGCGTGCGGTCCATGGTATACGCGGTGAGCAGTTCAGCGATGTCGGCCAGCCAAATGATAGTGAGGGCCGCGACGTCTCGGCCTCCAATGAGACTGGCCAGGATTGCCGTGGCACTCAACGTGTCGGCATTGGGCCTAAGATTGCTGCGAAGTGACTCAAAGCCGCTCTTGAAGATAGGAATTGCCAAGGAGACAGTCGTCAATGCCGGAACGGTAAGGAATCGACCGATGAAGGATGTCGGTGGGGTCCCTGCCCCGCGCCTGATCCAGATCCACAGGATCGTCGCGCTCGTGGCGACCACCCGCCCCAGCATTTCGGAAATCGGGGCCTCCTGAATGCGCCGTTCGTTCACGGTAAGATTGTATTCCTGCTGCCTGTGCGCCTTATAGGCGACAAGTGAATAGGTGGAGATCACCGACTCCGCCAGTTCCACTACGTCGCTCTCGGCTATTCTCGTCATATCGTAGTATATGAGAGCGTTCCCAGTAATGGGAGTGACCCGCGCCGACAAGATAGCGTCCGAAGCCGCAAGGCGCTCCTCGATCTCACCGCCCTGATCGGGCAGAAACGGAAGGGCTCTACAGCCGATGCGCACGCGGCCGGGCAGCGTATGGAGGATTTGACACGCCAGCAGCGGTGTGGATTTACGACCAAACATCGTCTGATATTACAACCTCCTTTAAGCAAGTATGAGAGGCTGTGTCACCGTTGTTCAATAACTCCTGCAACCTGGCGAGCACACGGGGTAGATTTTCGGCATTCACCAAGGCCATTTTGTCCCGATACCTAACGATCAGGCTCACCACGCCGTCAATATGCTCCAGTATATGCGCCTCGGTAGTCACATGGCGATCGTATTCCAGTAGCACATTCCCGGTGATGAAAGACGGCTCCAAGGATTTGAGGCCCTGAGGCTGCGGAATGGCCTTGATAAGCCTGTGCACCAGGTTGCGGTTTTCTTGCGGTATTCTCCTCAAAGCCGGTATTTCTACTCGTACCCTGCCCGGGAGCCGATGCAGCACACGAGACCTCAATCCGACCCTCAACAACAGTTCACGAAAATCCATTCCTCTCACTTTCTCCGGGGCACCGGCCCGCGACTCCTCAGGCAAGACCGATATACGCCCACCACAGGAGCGCCACGGGGCTGGGGATGCTTGCAAAGCCCTGTTGCCTCAACTTGTACGCCCCAACTGCGAAGAAACCCACCATCAGCAGGGTCTTCAGATCTGCCAACCCACCAGTGAGATCGTACACTGCACGATTGACACTCTGCCCGACGTCCCTCAGTTCTCGGGCTAAGAGCGGAGGCGGCGGGTTCAGGAAGGCTTCCTCCAGGTCCAAGAGCTTCAGGAGGGCCACGAACAGAACGTCCGGCGTGATCGTTTCCGGGTTGTACCGTATGAGCACACTGCCGCTCGTGACATTGACTTCGACGGACCGTACGCCCTGAATCCGGGGCAAAGTGTCGGAGAGGGTTGCCTTGACAGTCTCATTGCTTACGACCACCTGCGAGCGAAATCTCACCCGACCGGGCAGATTGCTTAGCGTGACAATGGGCCCGGCGAAGCTCAGGAGGGAACTTCCTGCCCTGCCCCCTAGAAGATCCGTCATCCGTCCTAGGATGCCTCCGGAAGCACAGCCGACTCCTCCACTACACGTTCGCGGCTTCATTGCACGCTCCTCGATTCTACCCAAGAGCATCAGATATGTTAACAGGGGCTACCCGAAATTCCAACTCGCTGTGTACCCCCCGATGTCGATGACTCAAGGTAAGTTTACTCTCCAGTCTCCCCGTCAACAGGGAGCGCCGGGGAGGGGTTCTGCTGAAGTCAACTGCATTGCCTTGAACCTCGGGGAGACCTCGCCACTAGGAATCCTCCATCACCTGTAGACCAGCGCCCTCCTACGTGAGGACCTTGGCATCCCGATTCGTCGTGTCAACGGCTATCTTGACCTCGCGATCCCACAGTTTTGTCAACATGTTAGAGGCGTCTTTATAGAGCATGCGCAACGGATTACGGTGTGCTGCCACAAGAAGCCCGACCACGATCACCGTGGGGACCGCCGTGCTGTGGAAAGGAAAGTATTTCTCCGGAATACGGTGCAGGGCAATCATGCCCGTCAATCCGCCAAAAGCCAATAATCGAGTCAGGGTTTTCGGCTTCACGGTACCTCCGAGAGAAACGCTTCCACCCCCAGGCTAATCACAGTCTATCCACTATGGGCACGCGTGGCAACCATTTATCACACAGGAAGCGATGGGAAAGGGCAAGCCGGCTGGCACGGGGCAAAACGTGGCAAGCTGGCCACGGTGAGCCCAAGGAAGCGCCAACTTAGTTAGACTAATAACCCCGATTCGAATGATTCCGGAGAGTTCCGCTCATCCTATGTCTGCTTGGTCCTGCTCCGAAGACAGCGGCATATCATTGATACCGGACTGAATTGTCCAGAGTGATTGTACCAGAAACGCAGATTCGATGACACTACCCCAACGTCCCCATGACAGGCTTCCTTTTGAGTGGTTTATTCTTAGCGAACTGGAACAGCAATAGATGTGGAATGCACTTTCAGTGTTATCAACAAAAAGAACACGTGCAAACATTTATATACATATATACAAGTAGATATCCGTCTCTGTGTTATCGGAAAAGCGTAGCAGCCGGATTACCCTAAAGCGAGCAGAGATAAGGCTCTATCTGATGGCCATTTTAAGGGGGTCCATGCGGAGCACTCACCAATCAATCAGTCTCCTCGGATGAGCTGAACCGATCCGTCAAGTCCGGCTGGTATGACAAGAGACGGCTGGAATTTGCTGATATCACCAGCGAGTGTCCGATATGCGCAGCACCACTCAGGACCGGAGGAAGCATCCCGGTTATGGCAAGAACGGCTCCGAACAGGTCTGTGACTATAGCAAACCAGTAGTTCTGCTCGATCACTCGAAGAGTCTGACGACTCAGATTACGAACAAATACGATACGTTCCAATCGGCTGTCGACAAGGGCCGCATCAGCGGCTTCGAGAGCGGTTTCCACTCTCCCGGTACCCATAGCTATTCCCACATCGGCCTGAGCAAGAGCGGGAGCGTCATTGACGCCATCTCCCACCATAGCCACGACGAAGCCTTTTGCTTGAAGCTCGGCTACGTACTGGGCTTTGTCACCAGGTAGCAGGCCTCCTTTGGAGTTCGTAAGGTTCAGATTGTGAGCCACTCGGGTCACCACAGCCTCGGCGTCACCGCTGAGGAGGTGCAGTTCTGAGACTCCGTCCCGGCGCAGGTCTTGCAGCACCTCATCAGACCGAGACCTCATGGTGTTACTCATCCCGATGAGTCCTTGGGCCTTACCGTTACGCGCCACGTAGACCGTTGTGCATCCCGCTTCTTCCAGCCGAGTGGAAGCACTCTTGAAGTGCCTGACATTGACGCCTTCTTCTTCCATGAATGCACGATCGCCTACTGTGACAAAGTAATCTCCGAGCTGAGTTTTCACTCCGCGGCCTAAAACCGTTCGGCACTCAGTTGCCTCGGTTGCGAGCTGCTCTCCGGGAGGAACAGATCCAGCAAGGGCCTTCGCTATTGGGTGAGTGCTGTGGCATTGCGCTCGGGCAGCCATAGCGAGCACGTGTCCCGCTTCAATCAGAGGCGTCCTGGGGACCACCTCGACAACGGTCGGAAGCTCGCTCGTCAGGGTGCCAGTCTTGTCAAAGCAGACGCAGTCGACAGAGGCAAGACGTTCAAGGTAATAACCGCCCTTGATGAGCACCTGATGACGAGCAGCTGCGGCCAAGGCTGCAGTTACAGCCGTAGAAGCAGCCAATACCGTCGCACATGGACTGGCAAGCGCAATCAGGACAGACAGTGTCTTGCTGAGGCTTCGCGTCAGAGCAAACGTGCCGACGCTTACAACCATTCCCAAGGTAGTCAGCCGCGCCGCCAACCTGTCTGCCCGGTGCTCGACCGGGGCTCGGTTGGCCAAGGATTCCTCGACCGTTCGCACGACCTGAGACAAATAAGTCTCTGCACCCACCTTTTCTGCCGTTATGTGCAGGAGCCCTTCTGCTACGGTCGTCCCCGCAAAGACCGTGTCGCCGATAACCCGAAACGCGGGCTCGGCATGTCCGGTCATGTGCGATTCGTCCACCAATCCTTCGCCGTAAACCACTACGCCATCAACAGGAATCCTATCGGACCCTCGGACGACCAGTCTGTCTCCAGCCCGAATGTCCGCGACATGGGTCTCCACTTCGGTACCTTGGGCGAGGACATATGCCGTCTTGGGCGTAGCGAGCACGACCTCACGAATGGCTCTGTAAGACCGGTCTCGGATGTAGTCCTCCAGAAGCCGACCCACCTCTTGAATCCAGAGAACTTCCAGGGCTGCCGCGGACTCGCGCATCGCTATTGCGAGCAACGCAGCCGCTGACAGAAAAGTGTTCACGCTCAGGACTTTGCCCCTCGCTGCGTCGGACAGAGCCCTGCGAAAAAGGGGTAGACCGCCAAGGATAGTCCCCGCGGCCAACAATCCGGGACTCAGAGGAGATTTGAATACGAACGCCCTCGCCAAATGGTAGATGGTGAATGCCGACAGAGCGAGCACCTTGACAAGCCCGGAAATCAGGGAATCCGTGAATTCCATTCTCGCGTCGCTCATACCGGCTTGAGCTGCCGAGTCCGCCCTATAGAGCCCAGGAGGCCCCAGTTCAGATAAGGCCTCCCGAAGAACGTCTAGCACTTGCTGGTAAGCAACTTCCTGCGGATCGAAATACAGGACTATGCTTCCCGTAATGGTCCGGATGCTGGTTGATTTCACGCGCTCATCTCGAGACAAAAGCCGCACGAGCGCAGAAGCCCACGCCTCTGAAACGCGGGCGGAGGGAAGCCGGACCCTAAGTCGTCCCGCCGTTTGGTGCCGCACCACCACGTTGTCTTGGGCGGCCGCGTTCATATGATTCCTCCCATTCGGTGAAACGAGTATGTCTCTATTGGCACCATTCAGCTTCGCCTGCCTCCACGTCCCCCTTCTCTGCAGCCTTGACAGCTCGCTCATACCAGGGAAGTGCAGCCTCGAATTAGCGCAGAGAGTGCAGGCACCACCTTTACAATATTCTCCTCCGCGATTTTCTCACTGTTTTCACTTCATCTCTCGAATATCCTGCTTCTTCTGCTCTAGAAACTGCTTCAGGTCTGTTTTCAACTGGTTTTTCTTCTGTTCCAATTCCAGCTTTGTTTTTTTTCCGAGGGCAGCCTTCTTATGTTCCAATTGCTTTTCCATCTTCTCCTGGTTATGTGGAATCTCGGCTTTGAGCTTCTCTTCAAATTCCTGAAGTTCCTTTTTCCTGCTCTCCATTAGCTGCTTCTTGAACTGCTCGAATTCCTTTTTCTTCTGGTCCTTAAGCTGTTGCAGGGATTGTACGGCCTGCTGTTTTGAAAATCCCGTTCCCTGCTTTCCCTGTGATTCAGCTCCAAGGGTGAATGAAGGAATAGACATTGCCAAAATAAGCGCTAGCAAACAACTAAGTCTTCTCATAGCCTTCTCCTTTTGCCATCTCCGGCCCGTCAATTGCGGAAATTTATTAGCTCAAAACATGCGGAACATTAGTTGAAATTCTCTCCGCCACAGGCTCTCCAAACGGGAAGCGCACCGCTAGCCAGTCCCTTTATCAAGACTCTTTGAATTTGTAACCGACGCCCCTTACGGTTTGTATACACTCGCCTGCCGGGCCGAGTTTCTTTCGTAGGCCCACGATCTGAACATCAACAGATCGGTCCGTAACCTCATGGTCTCCCCCGTTGACGGCATTAATTATCTTTTCACGGCTGAAGACCCATCCCGGGCGTTGGGCCAGAAGGTGCAAGATCCGGAACTCCGCTACAGTCAGGTTGATAGGGACACCTTTTAGCAGTACCTCATGGCGGGTCGGATATATGCAGAGATCATGTATTCTGATTGACGCGTCGTCAGCCTCTTCATGTCCCCTTCTCCTGAGAACAGCCTTAATTCGTGCCAGCAAGACCCGAGGAATGAACGGCTTTACAATGTAATCATCAGCGCCCAACTCCAATCCTACGACGATGTCCTCCTCCTCACCTTTGGCACTGAGCATGATTATAGGAGTACCGCGGGTTAAGGGATCGCGTTTCAGTTCCCGGAAGACAGCCAGTCCATCAAGACCGGGACGCATGTGATCCATCAGAATTAGGTCTGGGTGCTCCTGTAGTGCCTTGTCCAACGCAATCTCACCGGAAAGGGCACTGGTTACATGATATCGTTCTCTTGAGAGGTTATACCTTACCAATTCAAGGATATCTTCCTCGTCGTCAACCACAAGAATCTTCTCTCCGGCCATAATCGTTCCTCGTCTGTTCGATGGTCACGCGTCTCTCAGCTCTGCCAGTTCTTCTGACCCGGAATTATGCCGCGATCTTGCCATATCGTGAGTGTCTTGGTAAAAGACCAGTCACGAGATGGTTACCGTGGTCCCAACCATGCTACCGCATGGTCCCACCCTTAAAGACTACTGTCCGATTAATATCATCTCGTGAGCTTTTGGTTAAAAGACGGTTATGATTCCGAAGTGCCTCAATAGGGTGCAGGGATGTCAAGGACAAGAAATTCCAGTGAAGGTTGAGAAGCTCCTGGATTAGTTTCGTTTTGAGAAATTTCCAGTGCACAACGGCTGGGGGTTAGGGGTGGAGGGACAGGTGTGCACTGGATCAACTTGTAACGTGGATGCGTACAAATTAGACAATGAACCCGCCCCCCAAAACCCCCAAGATGGCAGGTGAGCGGCATAATTCTGGCTCGCCTGTCATTTGCAAAATGAGACAGTTTCTGATCCCTGTCCACCACTTCTACCCGAAACATGTCATCGAATTTGTGAAGAAGAGCAATACGGCAACGACCCCGCGATATCTTGTGAGAACCGTGAAGGCCCTTTGTTTTTCCGGACAGAACTTTGGTCTTCTTCCATTTTTGTCCGTAACCACTTTATAACATAGAACTAACTCGTCCATAACCTTGCCGTAACGTATTCCTAACATTCTCCTCACAACCTTTTAATTAATGGGGCTTATTCTGAGATAACCCTTACCAGCATACTCTATCTGTAAGCTATGGAAATGGTCCAAAGAAAGGAGACGCGTATGAAGGCCGGAAGTACAAGGATCTCGGGCTGCTCAATGGTTGCGGCGCTGGCAGTCGCCACGTTCCTGCTGATCCCTGCTCTAGGCTGCACCTGCAAAGCCGCAGACACGGTTACGATTAACGGAGCCGGGGCGACTTTCCCGTACCCGGTTTATGGGGCGTGGGCTCACAAGTACCAAGAGGAAACGGGAGTGCAGATGAACTATCAGTCCATAGGGTCCGGTGGCGGCATCGCCCAGATCAAGGCAAAAACCGTCAGCTTCGGAGCCTCGGACGAACCGCTCAAGAAAGATGAGCTTGATAAGATCGGGCTGATACAATTTCCGATGGTAATGGGAGGGGTTGTCCCAGTCATCAATATTAAAGGAATCGAAAAAGGGAAACTCAAACTGAGCCCGGAGTTGTTGAGCGAAATCTTTCTTGGAAAGATAACGAATTGGAAAGATGAGAAGATTAAGAAAGCAAATCCTGATCTTCAGCTACCTGATCAGGCTATTGTGGTGGTTCATCGGTCGGACGGTTCGGGGACGACCTGGATTTTTACAAGTTACTTAAGCGCGATTTCAAAAGAGTGGACGGAGAAAGTCGGCGCTGACAAGTCAGTTTCATGGCCCACGGGGATCGGCGGCAAGGGCAATGAGGGAGTTTCCGCTTTCGTCCAGCGCACCAACGGTGCAATCGGCTACGTTGAGTTTGCTTATGCTCTGCAAAACAATCTTGTCTACACCCAGTTGCAGAATAAGGCGGGCAAATTCGTAGAGCCCACTATTGACACGTTCAAATCTGCGGCTGCCAATGCGGACTGGAAAAATGCCCCGATGTTTTATATCGTCCTCGTAGATCAACCCGGTGAAAAGAGCTGGCCGATAGTCGGCGCTACTTACATCCTGGTCTATAAGGACCAAGCGGACGCAGCTACAGCGGAGGCGGTGTTGAAATTCTTTTCCTGGGGTTACGACAAGGGTGATGAGATGGCGGCAAAACTTCTCTACATCCCGATGCCGAAAAACGTGGTGGATCTTGTCAAGAACACATGGAAGTCCGACGTAAAATCAGGTGGCAAGCCGGTCTGGAAATAAGCATCTGATAATATGAAATCGAGGGAGCCCCTGCCTCCCTCGATTTAGGGACAAAGTGACACGGATAAGAACGAATGGTCCCACAGAAAAACAAAATCAACAGCCAGGGAGACACTATATTTCGCCTGATCGCTGCCTCCTGTGCAGCCGTTCTCGTGCTAAGTATGGTAGGCATCATGATCCAGCTCATCCGATACAGCGGGTTGTCGCTGCATCGTTTCGGACTTGGCTTCCTGGTATCCGACGCATGGAACCCCGTCACCGGAAACTTCGGGGCAGCCAGCAGCATCCTTGGGACCCTGGCTTCTACCGCGATTGCGATGATCCTTGCGTTGCCGATAAGTCTTTTCATCGCGTTGTTCCTTGCTGAGCTTGCTCCCCCCTTCATAAGTAAACCGGTGGGATATGCTATTGAGCTGCTGGCGGCAATCCCCAGCATCATTTACGGCATGTGGGGTCTGTTCGTTTTTGCTCCCTTCATGGCGGACCACGTGCAGCCGTTCTTGGCAGGGTACTTTGGTTTCGTGCCTCTATTTCAAGGACCGCCGATGGGAATCGGAATGCTTAGCGCCGGAATTATACTTGCCCTTATGATTCTGCCCTTTATCAGCGCGGTCATGAGAGACGTTTTCACGATGGTTCCGACCGTAGTTAAGGAAGCAGGTTACGGCGTCGGGAGCAGCACGTGGGAGGTAACGCGACACGTGACCATACCGTACGGGTTTTCAGGAATGATCGGAGCCTCGTTCCTGGGACTTGGTAGGGCTCTAGGCGAAACAATGGCGGTGACCTTTGTCATAGGCAATAACCATTCGTTTTCGCTCTCCCTCTTTTCGGCGGGCAACACAATAGCCTCTACAATGGCCAACGAGTTCACAGAGGCATCGGATCCGCTTTACGTAAGCAGTCTTGTTGAATTGGGTCTCATATTGTTCGCAATAACTCTGGTGATACAGGTTCTAGCCCATTTTTGGCTCAAACAAATTCGTGGTTCGATTGGGGTAGGACTTTGATCCACCGCTCTTCAAAAATTCGCAATCTTAAGAATTTTACCGCCAAGATTGTTGCCACCTTGTGTGCGCTTCTCGGCATCTTCTTTTTGGGATGGGTCCTCATCGAGGTTGTCCAGAAAGGCTGGCACGCCATCAACTGGTCTTTCTTCACGACGCTTCCTCCTCCGCCCGGAAGCGAGACCGGCGGAGTGGCCAACGCCATTTTAGGCACGCTGGCGATTACTCTTCTAGCCACGATCATGGCCGTCCCCATTGGGCTGCTTGCCGGAACATACTTGTCGGAGTTCGGACAGAAAACCGCATTGGCAGCAGCAGCTCGCTTTGTTGCCAATTCCTTGATAGGGATTCCGTCGATAATTGTAGGGCTTTTCGTTTATGCCTCGGTCGTCGTGCCGATGGGCCAATTCTCAGGCTACGCCGGTGCAATATCCTTGGCCATCATAATGTTTCCGGTTGTGGTCGGCACATCGGAGGCCATGCTCAACCTGGTGCCCAACGAACTGCGCGAATCTGCCATCGCCCTGGGAGCGCCCAGATGGAAGATAACTTTCGAGATCGTTTTTGGAGCGGCAAAGGCGGGCATAGTCACGGGCATAATTCTTTCAGTGGCCAGAGTGAGCGGTGAAACCGCACCGCTGTTGTTCACCGCTCTCAATAGTCCTTATTGGCCGAATTCGTTGGCAAAACCTACTGCAAACCTGACTGTGACTATCTTCAATTTTGCAATGTCGCCTTATGCTTACTGGCAGCAGATTGCATGGGGAGCTTCGCTCTTGATCATGACTGCGGTGCTGGCCCTGACAATATTGGCACGTTCGTTTTTCACGGAGTCTCGACGATGAAAATCGCCACTGCTTTCCCTCATTCTGCGGAATCGGAACGGGTCAGGGAAATGCCCAAATCACAGGACAAAGACTTGGAAACTCGGATCAAAGTTTCGGTGAGAAACCTCGACTTCTTCTATGGCAATCATCAGGCCCTTCATTCCAATAAACTGGATATCATATCCAATAAGGTCACGGCGATCATTGGACCCTCCGGATGCGGCAAGTCCACCCATATACGTATCTATAACAGGATTTTCGAACTCTACCGCGATCAAAGAGCCTCCGGTGAGGTTCTCATGGATGGTGTCAACATCTTGTCGCCTTCCGTTGACATCCTTGAGCTGCGACGAAAGATAGGGATGATATTCCAGAAACCTACCCCGTTTCCAATGACCGTGTTCGACAATATAGCTTGGGGACTGAAGCTGCATTATAAGCTATCCCATCGCGACCTTTCGGAACGAGTTGAACAGGCTTTGCATGGAGCCGCGCTTCTGGACGAAGTGAAGGATAAGCTCCACTTTCCCGGGACTGCGCTCTCCGGCGGGCAGCAGCAACGACTCTGCATAGCCAGGGCCATTGCTGTCCAGCCAGAGGTCCTATTGATGGATGAACCCACATCCGCAATCGACCCAAGGGCCACCAACAAAATAGAAGAGTTAGTCGAATCCTTGAAGGAGAATTTCACCATCGTCATCGTTACCCACAACATGCAACAAGCTGCCCGCATCTCAGACCACACGGCATTCTTTTTTGAGGGACGAATAATTGAAGTAGGCCCCACCAGTCAGGTGTTCACGAACCCTCGCAATCCACAGACCGAAGGGTACATAACAGGACGGTTTGGTTAGAGCTGGTTTCGCAGTCGGGATTATTCACTTGAAAGAGAATTCGGTTGTGGTTCCGACGAAGCAAGCCCGAAGTAGGGGATTACTTTCCCGCGTTCCTCGGGTATTCACTCCTCGCAATGCCAGGGTGAGCAGATCGGACAGAAAATTGGGCAGCCGATAAACTGGTTAATGCGGCTCATCCGGACCGGCTGAGCGAAACCAACTAGCGCTACCTCGCACGACAACAGCCCCTCGGTGCCGGTGGATCTCACCGGTGATCATATATATCACGTCTTCTGCAATATTGGTG
>Ga0209039_10002178_pt1 | contig 16982 bp, 15 predicted proteins | sample BogFormECP12_OM1_FD_188238 | JGI IMG/M metagenome (GOLD analysis project Ga0209039, IMG submission 188238) | Bog forest soil microbial communities from Calvert Island, British Columbia, Canada - ECP12_OM1 (SPAdes) (version 2) | ecosystem: Environmental > Aquatic > Freshwater > Wetlands > Bog ... | reverse complement strand
CGCTCAGACTGGAGGCGTTGTGCATGTGAATCCTGGTGGCCCCGAATCCGGCGGCATCCAGCCCCTGGCGCAGCGCCGGCGCCATCTTCCGCCAGTTCTCCGGCGACTGCGTCACTTCGTTCTGAATGCCGACGATCTCCGGCCCCTGCCCGGTCTTGTCGCGCAAAACCTGGCAATACCGCACCATGGCCTTCACATAGGCGTCGATCCCGGGAGCGTCCGCAAGTTTGCCCGCCGCGTCCCGCACCCTCGCCCACGGCGGCAGTTCCCAAAACTCGAAGATCACCTTCCCGCCCGCGCGCCGCACGTTCCGCATGTAGGCGAAGTCGCTGGTCTCGCAGTTCGGGAAGTTGTCGCCGTAGTAGTGCGGCGCGGCATCTTCCGGGCGGTCCCAGTTAGTCATCTCCGGGTTGAGCATGGCGCCGGTGGGATACTCGCGATGCAGCAGCAGGTTGTACTCCGCCAGAATCCGCCACCACTCCCGCACGCCCTCCGGGCTCAACTCCGCGAAGGCTGGAGGCGTGGTTGTGCCGCCCCATCCGAGCATCTCCTGGAACCGAACCGACTCGTCCACGTCCACCGCCGTGGCTTCCGTGGCCGGCGGCAGCAACCGCCCGCGCACGCGTCCATCCTCTCCCGCGAAGGCCAGTTGGTGCCGGTTCACGTCCAGAGGCGCGCGCGAAGAGAGCGCCTCTTTTCCGTTCAATAGGACCCGCACCGTCAGCCGGTAGTCGGCCACCACCGTGATGGCCTTCAGGTCTCCGGCATACTCGATGGCGGACTCCTCCCACAGCCCTTCCGGATGGCGCCCCGGGCGCGCCTGCACGGGAGGGACCTTGCTCAGCCCCGGCGAGTCGTAATATCGCACCGCCAGCCGCACCTTGCCGCCGCCCGCTTCCACCGTGAAGCCGCCCGATGGCCCGGTGAAAATCCATCGCAACTGCGCCTTCCCGCCGCTCCACTCCTCGATTTCGAGCGTTCGTTCAAACAGCGCCGGCAGCCATTCGAGAAAGTACTTTCGCGGCGCGAAAGACACGGACCACTTGGTGCGCGGCGACGGCTTGTTGGGAAGATCGAACCCGTCGCCGCCCACCGGAGACGGCTTCCACGAGGGCAGATCCACTTTGGCCGGGGCCGCCGGGTTCGCCCCGGTGCCGCCCTCCTGCGCCGCCAACGCCGTGGCCGACAGCACCGCTCCCGAAAACACCCGCCGCGAAACCTTTTCCATGGAAAGACCCCCTCTGCCCGGAGATGCGTAACTCACAATTGTACTTTCTTTCCGGTTCCACCGAACCCGGACTCGCGTCCGATTCGCTGAGATGCGCGGGGTTCTCGACCGTGTGGCGCTCCTTAACCAGGATGGCATCCGCGGCGGCCGCCGGAGGCTTACCGGAACGCGTCGCGCAGCCACTCGATGCGCACCGGGTGCTGCAGCACCACCGACACGATGTCGAACCGCGTCTTGTCCCACTCCACCCCGCTGCGCCGCGCGTACTCGCGCGCGGTGCGCTCGATGGCCATCCGCTTTTCGGCATCCACCGCCGCTTCCGGCGCCCCGCACACTTCGCTCGACCGGGTCTTCACCTCCACGAACGCCAGCGCCGCGCCGTCCCAGGCCACCAGGTCGATCTCCCCCGCCCCGCTCCGCGAGCGAAAATTCCGCGCCACCACCTTGCAGCCCTTCCGCCGCAGGAAGCGGTGGGCCAGGTCTTCGCCCACGCGCCCGTGGTCGTCCGCGTACAACCTCCGCCGGATGGCGCCGGCCGCGCGATAGAGAAGTCCGATCACTTGATCGCCTGAAACTCGAACTCCATCGCCTTGCCGCGCACCACATAGCACAGGTAGTACTCCCAGAAGCGGCGGTAGCGCGGAAAGCGGTTGACCAGAAACTCGAAGCCCAGCCATCTCCAGAATGCCAGTAGCTTCACCCGCACGGAAATCTCACGGAATTTCGCTTTCGAGTAGTACCCGAACCCTCCGTGGTTCTCCCCGAAATAGCGGAAGCTGAAGCTGTTGAGGTGGCTCTTGTGAGTGGGATCGCACCACGAGCTGAAGTCGGTGTAGTGCGGCGTTTCGATGCGCACCGTCCCGCCGGCGCGCACCAGCCGGTGGAACTCCTCCATGGCGCGGATCGGGTCGGAGAGGTGCTCGATCACGTGAATCGCCGTCAATCGGTCGAACGAGCCGCCGGCGAAGGGATACGGGAACCGGTCGAGGTCCGCCAGCACGTCGGCGCGGCTGGCGGGATTGCGGTCGAGCCCGATAGATCCGGGTTGCTTGCGTATCCCGCAGCCCACGTCGAGTATCTTCATCCTTCCCCCATGGCCGCCGGCGCCGCTCCCCCGCTAGCGGCTGACCCCCAGCCCACCGATCCAGAACCTGTTCGGCCCGCCACCGGCGCCCTGCATATCGAGGATGGCGATGGTGCGCCAGCGCGCCGGATCGAACTCGCCCGTTCCCTGGAAATCCTCCAGTTTCAGATCCACGTGAAAGACCTCCCGCCCTCCCGGCGGATAGACCGGCATGGTGAAGCGCGGCCCCGTGCCGCCGCCCGGCTGGGTCATTTCCAGCACCACCAGCAGCGTGGTTTCGCGCTCCGCGGCGACGTCGAACACCAGCCGTTTCGCCGGCGCCAGTTGCGCGTTCGCCACCCGCCGCACCAGAAGCTCGAACCGGCCCTCGGCCGCCTGGTAGGACGCCTGGAGCGCGCCCGCGCCCAGCGGACCGTCGGCTCCGCTCACCTTCAGATTCATCTCGCCCGGCGTGATCCATTGCAGAAAGCCGCGGCCCGGCGGGTCGATCGGCCCCGCCCCCGCCGCCACTCCGGCGCGCTGCGGCGCTTCGCCGGACACTTCGAAACTGTCCAGCAGCAGGCTGTGGCGTCCGGACTGCGCCGCCACGCTCAGAGGCAACGGGCCGTCGGGCGTCCACTGCGAAAAGTACTGCGCCAGATCGAAAATCGCGATGCCTTCCACCTGGTCGAGATCCAGCTTTCCGTCCGGGTCCACGGGATCGTTCGGGCCGTCGGCGACGGTGAAATCCGCGGGCGTCAGTTCGATCGCCTGCCAGGTGTCCGCCGGCGCCCAGAACCACGCCGCGTAGTTGGCCCCGCCGGGTTTCTTTTCGCTGAGCAGGACTCCCAGCCCGGTGTTGTGATCGCTGCGCGCCCAGAACCGCAGGCTCCGCATCCGGCCAATGGATTCGGGAGCGCCCAGCACCGCGCCCGTGAACCGCTTGGGCGCGATCTCGTAGCTGAACTCCAGCGCGGCGTGCCCAGCGCGAACACGGGTGGCGTCGCGCGCGATCCGCACCTGCGCCCCATCCCCCATGGCGGTCCACCCGGAGGCGTCCTTCTCGAACGTCTGGAGAAGGAGAGCGTTCGATTCCTTCTGAGCGAAAGCCGCAACCGCGGCAAAACAGACCAGCCAGACTGTGCGCATGGACCCACTAGCGATCATATCGCGCCGCGGCTGCGCGCGTGGTTGGCATGGCTGACGCCCAGCGGCGGGCCGGCAACCCGCCGGACGGCGCCGTATAGCGGCTGGCCCGCCGCCTGGGTTTACGCCGCCCGGTCCGGCTCCGGCGCCCCGGCGGGCGCATTCGCGGGGGCCAGGTTCCCCGGGAAGCTGTCGAGCAGCGCGTAGAGTTCTTCGCTCCGTATCGGTTTGGCGAGGTAGCCATCCATGCCGGCATCCAGACAGCGGCGGTCGTCGCCTTTCATGGCGTGCGCCGTCATGGCGATGACCGGCAGGTGCTTGCCCGTCGTGCGCTCGCGCTGGCGGATCGCCGCCGTGGTTTCGAAGCCGTCCAGATCGGGCATCTGGATGTCCATCAGCACCAGGTCGTACACGTTCTCATTGAGCGCCGCCAGCGCCTCCCGTCCGCTGCCCGCCACGGCGATCTGGTGCCCGCGCTTTTCGAGCATCCTCACCGCCAGCTTCTGGTTTACCGGATTGTCCTCGGCCAGCAGGATCTTCAGGCTGCCCCGGGCGTGTTTCTCGTGAATCGCGTGGCGGGTGATGAGCCTGCCGGCGGGGAGATCCGAGGCCGCGCGGTCGAGCAGCATGAAGATCACCTCGCGCAGTTCGGACTGGCTGGCCGGCTTGGTCAGATACGCGGATATACCCATCTCCCGGCACAGCGCCGCGTCGCCGCGTTGCCCGGCCGAGGTGAGCATGAGGATGGGAGTGCCGGCCAGTTTCGCGTCGCCCTTCACCTGTTCGGCGAGCGAGAAACCGTCCATCTCCGGCATGTGAGCGTCGGTCACCAGCAGCGTCACCGGCTTTCCGGCGTCGGCCCGCTCGCGCATCACAGCCAGCGCGCCAACGGCGCTCTCGGCCACCAGAACCTCCACACCGTACTTGCCGAGGGTATCGCGCAGGATGCGCCGGTTGGTCTGGTTGTCGTCCACCACCAGGAACTGCGCGTCCTCGGGCATGTGCGGGCAGACCGGCCTGGCCGAGCGCGTCAGCCTGGAGATGCCCATGCGCGCCGTGAAGTGGAAGCAACTGCCGCGGCCGGGCTGGCTTTCCACCCACATCTGGCCCCCCATCAGCTTCACCAGGCGCAGGGAAACGGTGAGCCCCAGGCCGGTGCCGCCGTACTTGCGGGTGGTCGAGCCGTCGGCCTGCGAGAAGGCTTCGAAAATCTTCGCCTGCTGCTCCGCCGGGATGCCGATGCCGGTGTCGCGCACGGTGAAGTGCAGCATGGACGCGTCGTCCTGGCTGCTTTCCAGCGCCGCCCGCACCACGATTTCGCCGCGCTCGGTGAACTTGAGCGCGTTGCCCACCAGGTTGTTTATGATCTGGCGGAGCCGGGTTGGATCGCCCACCAGCATGGCGGGGACTCCCTCGGCCACCTCGCAGGCCAGCTCCAGGCTCTTCTGGGCGGCGCGCAGGCTGAAGGTCTTCATGATCTGGTCCAGCGCATCGGAGAGCGCGAAGTCCACCTGGTCCAGGTCCAGCTTGCCCGCCTCGATCTTGGAGAAATCCAGTATGTCGTTGACCACGGTCAGCAAGGCTTCCGCCGAGTTGCGCACCATGTCCAGATAGTCGCGCTGTTCGGCGTTGACCTCGGTATCGAGCAGTAGTTCGGTCATGCCCAGCACGCCGTTCATGGGCGTGCGGATTTCGTGGCTCATGTTGGCCACGAATTCGCTCTTGGCGCGGCTGGCTGCCTCGGCCGCTTCCCGCAGACGCGCCTCCTGGTCCAACTGCCGCCGGATGACGCCGGTCTGCCGCTGCACTCTCTTGCGCAAGAGCAGAATCCATGCCGCCGAGCACAGGATCAGGCCGCCCATGGCCGCCAGCACTTCCAGGGCGCGTTCCCCGTTCAGCCAGGGAGCGGCGCGCACCACGTCGATATCGCCCGCCGACCGCAGGTACAGGTCGAAGGCGGTCGGCACCATACGCGCCTTGTCCTCCATGCGCACCGAACAAACCCCCGTGAGCCGCAGCCGGGCGCCGTTGCCGGGCCAGTCCATGGCTTTGCGCTCGTAAGGCAGGCGCGCGTTGAACAGCACGTCTCCGGCCTGCATCACCAGCCTCTGATCGGCCAGCGTCGAGAAGTGGTCCAATACCGTGGCTTCGATGCGCGCCAACTGGGAATCGCAAACGCCGGCCAGCGCGTCTTCGGCAGACACGTCCGGCGGAACGATCGGCGCGGCGCGTCCCAATCGCCGCATCACGGCATGTTTCAGCACCACCGAAAGCGCGCCCGGAACCGGCGTTCCGATGGATTCCACCTCATCGCCGGGGCGAACGCCCGCGGGCAGAGCCGCCTGAACCTGCAGCCCCGCCGTCGAGTCCTCCACAAATGCCGTGCCGCTCGAATCCACCAGGGTCAGCGTGCCGCGAACGCGCACGCGATGCAGCTCCTCGGGCGAGTATCGCAGCAGGTTGGAGATGCGCGTCTCGGGGATATCCTCCGGGTTCGCGGCACCCGGCTTGAGGATGGCGATGTACCTCCAGCTCGGCACCAGCATGGTTATGCCGATCAGTTGGTGCCGGTTGTTGAAGCGCGTGGCGCAAACGCCTTCCAGGCGCACCCGGGAATCCAGCAGGCGGTCGGCCAGGCGGCTGTGGTCGGCCACGTACGCCACGAAGGTGTGCACCCCCTCCACCATGGTGAGCTGCAGCGCATCGCCCGACTCCCCGACTGCCGCTACGTAGCCTTCGGCCTGCACGAAGTCGCTGTCCTGGCTCCCCGTGAAAAGCGTGTCCAGGCTCGCCGGGCTGGGCTGGGGCATTTCCCCCGGTCCGATTCTGCGGACATCGCTGCTCGCCACGATCGGAGCGAAGTCTCCGGAACCCGTAACCCCCGCGATCTCCACCAGGTCCCCGGCCCCGAACCCGGAATGGTCTGGGAGCAGGTGTTGCAGGTAGATTCCACCCGTTGCATCCTGGACGAAAATGGTCCCGTTCTTCTGGAAGTAAGTCACCACGGCCTGGAGCTTCACCGGCAGCGAGCGCCGCGCTTCCTTTGCCGGCAGGGCGTGAACCTGGGCGACGGTGGTGAGCACGCCGTGCGCGGCGGGCACATCCGGACGCGTGGACAACGGTCCTTCCAGCACCACCGCGCCACTACCCGTTTGCACCGGGAACGCGGCGATCTCAGCGCCGTCGGTTTCCGGGAAGATCCACTCCTGCAACGCCAGGCGCAGTTCACCGGTGGAATCGCGGAACCACTGCTCGCTTCCGGCGCCTTTGGCCTCGATGCTTCCGCGTAGCCGGACCCGTGCCCGCGGAAGCGCTCCGGCCATCTTGACCGCCTCCGCCGCCGTGACTACGGGCAGCGACGCCACGGGCGCTTGCGGCGAGGACTCCACCAGGTACTTTACGCCCGGGCAAAACATCACCAAGTCCTCGCTCCCGGAATGGATCGAGGTCCGGCTGGCCACGCCCAGCGCCCGGACTTTCGCGCCCATCAGGTTGGCGAGCGACGGGTGGTTCTCGCTCCAGGAAATCCGCACGCGCACCCGCCGGCCATCCACCACCATGTACACGGTCATGGAGTTGAACCGGTCGACCGTAACCGCCTCGGCCATCCCCTCCACTTCGATGAACTGCCAGTCCACCTTCCCCTGGAGCCACTCCCCGGAGGTGGTTGGCCGGGCGGCCGGAAGTTCGGCCGGGCTCAGCATCTTGACACCCGGCCGGGCCAGCGTCATGCCGCTCTGCGCGCGCCGCGTTTCGCCGCAGACCTCGACCCGCTGTCCATCCGGCGGCTCCGGTGCGTTGGCCTTCTCGAACTTGATGGCGCCCGCCCGGTCCTGTACCACCAGACTCCCGGCGTCCGGATCATAGTAGGTGGCCACTCCGGTCACGCACACTTCCACCGCCGGCGGCACTGTGCCGGCGCGCAGATCGGCCGTCGTCACTCGCCCGCCCGGAGGGATGTGCGAACGCGAGCAGGCGCCCAGACAGACCAGCAGCCCGCCCGCCAACGCGGCGATTCCAGGTCGCGAAGAACTCACGCCTCTCTTATCGGCGCTCGCGCCAGAAGCTTGAATCGCGGCCACTTCCGGCTCCGGCTGCTCACTCCGGCAGCGGTTTCCCCTGGGTCTCGGGCGCCATCGGCAGCGCCGCCAGGCCCACCACAAACACCAGGCACATCGCCACCCCCGCGTAGCGCATCGGCTCGGCGTGTCCGGCGAATACCTTGCCGGTCAACATGCCCAGCGTGAAGGGGCCGGCGGCGGCGGCGAAACGGCCCACGTTGTAACAGAAGCTGGTCCCCGTCGAGCGCAGCCGCGTGGGGAACAACTCCGGCAGGTAGATGGCATAGCCGCCGAACAGCGCCAGTTGCGTGAAACCCATCAGCGGGATCATCCAGAAGATGTCCACAATGTCCTTCAGGTTCCAGAAGGTATAGGCGGTCATGCCCATGGCGGCCAGGAAACTGGCGGCGAAGGCCTTCTTGCGGCCGGTGTATTGCGTCAGGTAAGTGAAGGCGTGGACGCCGAAGAAGCCGCCCAGGTTCTGCAGGAGCGAGGTAACCCCGATCCACATGGTCACGCGGCCGGCCAGATCGGCCCCCGCCAGTCCCTGCGCGCGGAAGGTCTTCTCCAGCGCCGGGCGCAGCAGATCGTAGCTGAAGAATCCGATGCCCCACAACCCCACCACGCCGGCGAAGGCCAGCAGCAGCCCGGCGGTGGCGTTGCGGCGCCAGCGCGGGTCGCCCAGCAGTTCTCCGTAGGAACCCATCCGCGTTCTGGCGGCGCGCGCCTTGAGCCACTCGTCGGGCTCTTTGAGCTTGCGGAACACCACCAGCGCCAGCGGCGCCGGCACGGCCCCCGCCAGAAACGTGTAGCGCCAGGCGGCGTGGATGACGCCGGCCTGCTCCAGTCTGCCCAGCCCGATCACCGTCAGCGCCGCGATCATGTTGCCCACGGTGGAGAACGCCTGCACCATCCCCAGCGCGTAGGGCCGCGTGGAGGCGGGCACCACTTCGGCCACCAAAGCCACGCCCACCGAGAACTGGCCCCCCACGCCCAGCCCGCACAGGAAGCGGTAGGCGTCGAAATCCCACACCCCGGCCGCGAGCACGCTCAAACCGGTGAAGACCGTGTAGCACAGGATGGTCATCATCATGGTCCGGGCGCGGCCGATGCGGTCTCCCAGGACGCCAAACAGCACGCCTCCCACGGCCCAGCCCACCATGAAGACGGCCGTTGCGATGGCGCCCTGTTCGTCCACCGCCGCCCCGGAGGCATGGCCGCCCAGCAGGTCGCGGAGGGCCGGCTTGCGGGCCAGGTTGAAAAGCTGCTGCGCCATGGAGTCGAACATCCAGCCCAGGCACGCCACCGCCAGCACGAACCAGTGATAGCGGTTCAACTCGCGGTACCAGGCGCGGCGCGGGGCGGCGGCGGGGGATGACATGAAGGCTCATTCTATAGCACGGCGGGCGGGGCTGGTCGAGCAGCCGGAGCGGCGGCGGACATCGTTGACGCCCCCGTCGATATTTGTGCGCAGAGGGCGGGCAAGCCGTCGTCACCAGCGACGCCTGCGACCTCAGGCGGCCGGATCGTTGGCCGCGGGAACCGCCCTCCGGCTTGCCAAACCGTCCGCTGCCATGCAAGCTGATAGACATGCCCGAGCTGCCGGACATCGCGGCCTATATCACCGCTCTCGAACCGCGCATCCTGGGGCAGCCACTTGAACGTGTCCGCATCGCCAGCCCGTTTCTCCTTCGCACCACGGCGCCGGCGCTCGCTGCATCCGAGGGAAGAGCGGTGCGCGAGTTGCGGCGCGTCGGCAAGCGCATCGCGATCGGCCTGGATGACGGCCTCTGGCTGGTGCTGCACCTGATGATCGCCGGCCGTCTCCATTGGAAGCCCGCCCGCGCGGCCATCGGGGGCCGCCAGAACCTGGCGGCATTCGATTTCCCGGCGGGCTCGCTCACGCTCACGGAAGCCGGCGCCAGGCGCAGGGCATCGCTCCACGTGGTGGCCGGCGAGGCCGGCCTGCTGGCGATGGACCCGGGCGGCATAGAAGTGCTATCGGCCGATCTGGAAGCCTTCCGCGCAGCGCTGACCCGCGAAAACCGGACTCTGAAGCGGGCGTTGACGGATCCCCGCATCGCGAGCGGAGTGGGGAACGCGTACTCGGATGAGATTCTCCATGCCGCGCGGCTCTCGCCCCTGGCTCTGACCCGCAAGTTGACGCCGGAGGAATGGGACCGGCTCTTCGCCGCGGCGCGCTCCACGCTCGAACTCTGGCTCGGGCGCCTGCGCGCCGAGGCGCGTGAGCGGTTCCCGGAGAAGGTCACTGCGTTTCGCCAAGGCATGGCGGTTCACGGACGCTACCGAAAACCGTGTCCCCGATGCGGCGCGGAAATTCAGCGCATCCGTTACGCGGACAATGAAACCAACTACTGCGCCAGTTGCCAGACCGGCGGCCGGGTGCTCGCCGACCGCGGCCTGTCCCGGCTCTTGGGCGCCGACTGGCCGCGCACGCTGGATGAACTGGAGGATCTGCGGCGCCACTGAATCGCCGGGTCTACCACATCGGCGTCACGCGGTCGCCTGGTTTGAGCTCCCTTTCGGTGGGCAGCGCCACCGCGTCGCCCTCCGCCAGACCGCCGGCAATCTGCATCAGCGTCACCGTGGAATTGCCGGTCTTGACCGCGCGCCGCGCGATCGCGTTTCCCTCCAGCGCGAGGACGAAGTCCCCGGCGGCATCGCGGTGCAGCGTCTCCTTGGGGATGACCAGAGCGCTATCCACCACGGCGGTGCGGATTTCGGCATCCACGTTGGCGCCGGGAACCAGGTCGCGGCCGGGGTTCTCGATGGCGCACAGCACCTCGCCAACCGACCGCGATCCTAGCGCCTGGATGGCCGCGGGCTTGCGATCCACGCGTCCTTGCCACTCCTTGCCCGCCAGCGCTTCCCAGCGGATGGCCACCGGCTGGCCCACCGCCACGCGGCCCAGCAACGGCTCGTCCACGTAGACCCGCACCCGCAGGCGTTCCGTCCGGCCGACTCTGGCCACTTCGTCGCCGGCGTTCAAGTACCCGCCGGCGCGCACCGCCAGCGCGTAGACCACCCCCGCCAAGGGCGCCCGCACCACGGTTTGCCCGCCCCGCTTGCGCACCTGCTCCAGACCGGCTTCGGCTGCGCGCAGGCGCGCCCGCGCGGCATCCGCCTCGCTGGCCGATACCAAGGCGCCCCGGCGCTTCTCCAGGCCGGCGATTTCGGCTTCCAGGCGCGCCACTTTATCGGTCTGCTCCTGGACCTCCATGGGGGTCGCGGCCTGGTGCTGCAACAGGCGCTGGCGGGCCTCCAGTTCCCTCCGCTCGCGGGCCAGGTCGGCGCGGGCGCGAGTCAGGCTGTTGGCGATCTCTACCGCTTCGGCGGGGCGACCGCCGTTTTCAATCGCGGCCAGGTTGGCGAGCGCTTCGGTCACATGGGCCTCCGCAGACTGCGTGTCGGTGGCCAGCGCGGCGTCGCCAATCCCGGCCAGTTCGGCGCCCGCGGCCACGTACTGTCCTTCCTGGACGGGCACCCGGACCGCCAGGCCGGAGACCTCCGCGCGCGCCGCCTGCCATTCGATGGGTTCCACCTTGCCGTTGGTGGGCAGCGTGCTCACCAGGGTCTGCCGCCTGGCGCGCGCGAATTTCACCTCCGGGGGCGCGCTGCGGCGGATGATTCCCCACACCACGGCGGCTGCCACGAGGACCAGCAACAGGAACAGGAGCTTTTTCAATATGGGGTCTCCACCACTATATTAACCGCCGCGGGTGGCTTGGGCCGGGATGGGGCGTGCGCCAAACCGTTACGCCAGGGCTTTGCGGGGGCGCGGCGCTTCGGCGATATTGACCACGGATTTGCCGAAGATGGTCATGTCCTGCACCATGCGCTCCACGTCGGCGCTGTCGTCGACCGCGATTTCGTGCTCGATCCAGTCCGAAAGCGGGATGTTGCGGAAGTACATGCGCTCCTGCAGGACCAGGCTCTTGCGGTTCTGCAGCAGCATGCGGTTCTCGCGCATGTAGTGGCGCTGTTCGACGGAAAGCTCGTTCAGAAAATTGTCGAACGACTGGCGCCGGGCGGATTCCTCGGCGGCCCGCACGGCCAGCGGAAGGGTTGCCTGAATGGCCTTTTTCTCGGCGTCCAGTGCGCCGCGGGCCTCCGCCAGGTCGGCGCGCTGCTCGGCCAGCTTGACCTCCATACGCGACTGCATGACGATCCAGGCCAGCACCCCGGAGGCCGCGGCGAAGAATCCCGAAAGCCCAACGAACCACACCACTTCCGTCATCAGCACAATGGTACTGGCGATGCCCGGTCCCGGGCTAGATGACAAAGGTTATTACCGGACACTAACTTAGGGCTACCCGCTCCCCCCGCCGCCCCTCAGCGGCCTCCCGGCGTATGTGGAGTGGCACGCACGGCCCGCTCGAAAGCCCACGCCCGGATGTGGTTAATCTGTTCCTTCATAGTCTGCGACAGCGGAACGGTCCTGGCCGCAATGCCCACCAGGTCGCTATCGGCCACCTCCCGTTCTTCCAGGCGCGCCTTGGTAATGGCCGAAATCACGCACTGCTCGATCTCGGCCCCGGTGAACCCATTTGTAAACTCCATCAACTGCTGGATGTTGTAGCGGCCCGGGTCCACTCCGCGGCGGCCCAGGTGGATCTTGAAGATCTCCAGCCGCTCGCGCTCCGTCGGCAGGTCCACGAAAAACACCTCGTCGAAGCGGCCCTTGCGGATCATCTCGGCGGGCAGCAGGTCGATGCGGTTGGCGGTGGCCGCCACGAACAGGCCGGGCGTCTTCTCCTGCATCCAGGTGAGGAAAAACGCGAAGATGCGTCCCTGTTCTCCGCTGGTTTCGGTGGAGGTGATGCCCATTTCGATTTCGTCGAACCACAGCACCGCCGGCACCATGTCTTCCAGCATCCGGCAGGCCGCCACGAACGCGCCCTCGGGCTTGCCGTGGCGTCCCGAGAAGATCTCGATCATGTCCACGCGGTAGAGCGGAAGCTGGAAATCGTTGGCGATGGCTTTCACCGCCAGGCTTTTCCCGCAGCCCGGGATCCCCATCATCAGCAGCCCCTTGGGGACAATTTCGGCGCTCAGGCTGTCGCGCATCTGGAACAGCTTGCGCCGCTCCGCCAGCCACTTCTTGAGGCCTTCCAGCCCCCCGATTTCGCCCATGCCGGTAGGGCTGGTGATGAACTCGATCACCCCTCCGCGGTTCACCAGCAGCCGCTTCTCTTCGAGCAGCGCCGCGAGCGACTGGGGTCCCAGCGGCCGCCCGCCGGCCAGGGCGCGGCGCATGGCGTAGCGTGCTTCGTCCAGAGTCAGGCCCTGCAGCGCGCGCGCCACCTGGTACAAAACGTCGTCACCCGGCGTGCCCGCGGGAGAATCCGCCGTCTCCTGGCGCACGAAGGCCAGCAATTCCACCGCGTCCGGCGGCCGCAGGTCCAGGAACAGCACATTGCGCTCGATTCCTTCCGGTATGAAGCGGACCGGCGAGGTGATGACCACGAACTTCCGCCGGTCCAGGCAGGCGTCGTAAACGTCCCGGAAGCGCCGCCGGACCTCCGCCGATTCGCGCAGCGGGTCGTGGAAGTCCTTGAGGTGGAAAATGGCTGCGCTGGGGTAATCGACGATGAAATCCAGCGCCCCGCGCGCCGTTCCCGTTCCGGCCTCGGCGTCCAGTCCGCCGCGCCGCATTCCGGCGGTGAGGCTCCAGGTGAAGACCGGCGTCTCGCCACCGGCCAGGAGCACCGGGCTCAACTCGGCCAGCACGCCCGCGACGCGCTGTTCCTCGGCCGAGTGGATATATGTGATGGGGCGTCCCGATTCGAACGCCTCGCGGATCATCCTGGCCGCGCGGGTCCCGGCAATTTTGGGGGTGCTGTCTATGACCGCCATCCGGCGCACTCTCCTGTGACTCTTCCATTATGGACGCGCCGCGCGGCCAAAAAGTCCACGGGACTCAGCATTCGCCATGACCCAGCGATGCGGCGGCTTCCCGCGCCGTGACGATGCGCGTGTTCCCGTGCCGGCGCAGACTCAGCATGTGCCTGCCGTCGCCGGTGACCAGAAGGCCGGCCTTCCCGGCCACCGCCATGGCCAGCAGGACGTTGTTCGCGGGGTCGGGGCTGACATCCAGTTGCGACAACGGGCCGGTGAGTACAGCCAGCGCGCGGACCTCATTCACCATGGTTCCGGCGGTGGCCGGGCTGAGGAACCGCTCCAATCGCGGGTACCGGGTGACCCGCCGGAACTCCTCCAGTTGTTCCTCGCTGGAGATCAGCGTGAAACGGTTCCTTCGCCAGCATTGATACAGATAGCTGGGCGCGCCCCGCGGCACAATCAGGACGCGGATCGGGATGTCGGTGTCGAGGATGACCCGCAAGCGCGCCTACGAGCCGGCGCCGGCGCCGCGGACGGCTTCGACAGCCTCGGAGATGGCGGCCTCGATCTCCGCGGGCGGCACATTGGCGGCTTTGGCTTCCGCTACGGTCAGATCCAGAACCCGCCAGTGCACGGCGTCTTCCACGAATTTCGAAAGGTCGCCCTTGCGCATGCCATGGCGTCCCAGGTAGGTCCGCAGCGCCATGTCAGTCTCCTTCGAAATCACCAAAGACCAGCGAATTCGCTCAATCATATACCGTCAGATAAACATACAAGTGTCTATATGCTTATGAGCCTACCACGATTATCCCGCAGTTTCCAAACACATTTTTGGGCCACCAAGAACACCGGTGAACACAGATAAGCCGTTTGTTTTCAATCGGTGTTCATCTGTGTTCATCGGTGGCTAACCTGCTGTCGCCACCCCTACATCTGCGTCCCGTCGATCTTTTGCCCCGCCAGCGTGTTCTTGAACTCTCCGAAGCGGAAGCCCACCAGCGGCCCGAAAATGGCGCCCAGCCGCGCCAGCATGCCTGCGCCGAAGCCCTGGTACTTCCCCAGGTAGGCGGCACGCGCCAGCAGGAAATCGGCGCGTTCTTCGGCGGTGTAGCCCGGTGCGCCATGGTGCCGCACCTTAACATCCGGCAGCAGCAGCACTTTCTTGGACGCGCGGCGGAAATTCGCCGCCAGATCGGCATCCGCCCCGAACTGCCCGAACCGCTCGTCGATCTGGCGCACCGCGCGGATCAGCGCCACCCGCGTCATTAGGGCCGCGCCGCGCGGGTATTCCACCGTCATCGGGCCACTCCCCGAAGGCTCCGCCGGACGCCACTCGCCGTCCGGCGGCAGCTTGCCCAGTTGCGGAGCCGGGCGGCCTTCGCCATCCACCAGCAGCGGGCAAACCGCGGCCACCTCGGGGTTGGCCTCCAGCGCGCTCGCCAGGCGCAGCACCGCGCCGGACTCTACCTCCGTATCGTCGTGCAGGAAGAGCACCAGCTCCGCGTCGGCGGCGCGCCATCCCAGGTTCATGGCCTTGGTCAGGCCGAAGTTCTTGGGCAAGCCGATCCACTGCACGCGCGGGAACTGTTCGTCCAACCCGGCCGCGCCGTCGTGCGAGCCGTTTTCCACCACGATGATCTGCAAATCCTCGCGGCCCTCGGACTTTTCGAGCGAAGCCAGACACGCTTCGAGCAGCGGTTTCCGGTTGCGCGAAACCACCACCACCGAGGCCCGCAATGGGCGTTTTTCCCCTTCCGGGTTCCGATGCGGTGTCAAGCCAATAGCATACCGTGTTACCGTGGGTTCTGATGACGTCCAAAGAAATTCTGACATGGATCACCGGGGTCGGAATCGTCCCCGTCGTCCGCGCCTCCAGCGCCGAGGCAGCCATCCACGCCGTCGAGGCCCTGCACGATGGCGGCATCACCGTGGCCGAAATCACCATGACCGTTCCGGGCGCCGTAAAGGCTCTGGAAAAGCTGGCGGACCGGTTCGGCGGCAAGGTGCTGCTGGGCGCGGGGACGGTGCTGGACCCCGAGTCCGCGCGCATCTGCATGCTGGCCGGAGCGGAGTTCCTGGTCTCGCCCAGCCTGCGGCTTTCGGTAATCGAGATCGCCCGGCGCTACGCCAAGCCCAGCTTCCCCGGCGCGCTCACCCCCACCGAGGTGCTGACCGCGTGGGAAGCCGGCGCCGACGCGGTGAAGGTTTTCCCCTGCGGCAACGTGGGCGGCGCCAAGTACATCAAGGCGCTGAAGGGACCGTTCCCGCAGATCGAGATGGTTCCCACCGGCGGCGTAAACCTGGAGACCGCGGCCGACTTCCTCAAGGCCGGAGCCTGCGCCCTGGGCATAGGCGGCGAGCTGGTGGATGCCAAGTCCGTCAAGGAAGGCAAGTTCGAAGTGATCGCCGAGCGCGCCCGGCAGTACCTGGCCGTGGTGGCCAAGACGCGCGCGGAAATGGGCGCCTGAGGGGCGGCGGTATCCGCGTGGCGCGACCCCTTGCCTGCGGTGCCGCCCCATGTCTTTTGACTTGGGAAGATGGGCGGCGGTAGGGTTATCATGGGGGCGCCCATGACGATCACCATTGACATCAATCCCGAGGTTCAGGCCGAGCTCGCCCGTCAGGCTGCATCCCGCGGAAGTGCGCTCGAGGACTACGCCACGCGCTTGCTTGAAGCGGCCGCCCATCTTCCAGCCGCGAAGCGAATACCGGAGGGAAGAAAGAGCCTCGTAGAAGTGTGTGCGATGGTGAGAGGTCTGACGGACGACGCGGACTTCAGCCGCAATCCCTCCACGGGCCGCCCGGTAAACTTGTAAAGGGCCACCGTCTTCTTGACCGGGTCCATAGCTTGAAGTAGCGTAGAAGTGCATGGAGTTCACCGTCCAGGTTCCCGACGATCTTGCCGGCCGCATTGTGGCATCCGGTGGCGATCTGCCGCGCCGCGCTCTTGAGGCCCTGGCACTCGATGAATTCAAGTGCGGCCGCATCACCAAGCCCGAGCTGCGCCGGGCGCTCGGCTTTGCGACCGGGCATCAGCTCGATGGGTTCCTCAAGGCCCATGGGGTGTACGAAGACTACACCATGGAAGATCTGGAACAGGAACTCGAAGGCTTGAAGCGCTTGGGAATTTGATGCTCCTCGTCGTCGCCGATACCCTCCCGATCCGCTACCTGGTAGAAATCGGCCACATCGACATTCTGCCCAGGCTGTTCGAGTGCATCTTCATCCCTTCGCTGGTCTGCGCCGAACTGTGCCACCCTCCCGCGCCCGTGCGGGCTTGGGTGATCGCTCCGCCCACCTGGCTGGAAGTACTGCCGGTTACTGCGATCGACGATCCGGCGTTTCGGACCTTGGACGACGGCGAGAAGTCGGCTCTGACCCTGGGGATGACTCTCGGAGCCGGCCTCATTCTCATCGAGGACCGCAAAGGCCCCGCCGTGGCACGGCAAAAAGGGTTCGAGATCACCGGAACCCTGGGCCTACTTACGCGCTCGGCGCAGCGCGGCATGCTTGACCTTGCCGATGCGCTGGCGCGTCTCCAGCGGACGAACTTCCACTACCGGCAGGAACTGTTCGACGAGGTTCTGAAGAAGTACGGAGAGCCTGGCGGAGCGGACGGTAG
>Ga0209039_10002177_pt1 | contig 16983 bp, 14 predicted proteins | sample BogFormECP12_OM1_FD_188238 | JGI IMG/M metagenome (GOLD analysis project Ga0209039, IMG submission 188238) | Bog forest soil microbial communities from Calvert Island, British Columbia, Canada - ECP12_OM1 (SPAdes) (version 2) | ecosystem: Environmental > Aquatic > Freshwater > Wetlands > Bog ... | reverse complement strand
CTTCGGAAGTGCCGCCCGCCGTGTAGCCGCCGCCATAAATCCAGAACATCACCGGCAGCCTGACGGCGTCCGGCGCCTGGCCGGCGAAGGCGGACTCGGGAGCCCAGACGTTCAACGTGAGGCAGTCCTCGCTGGGGCCGTCATCGTGGAACACCATGTCGACGTAAATCCTGTCCTGGGTGCAGCGCGGGCCGAATTCGACGGCCTTCCGCACGCCCGTCCACGCCGGCGCCGGCTACGGCGCCTTCCACCGCAACGCGCCGACGGGCGGCGCGGCGAAGGGAACGCCCTTGAAGGAGCGCACCGTGCCGTCGGCGTTGACAGTGCCTTCCAGGACGCCGTTGGGCGTGCGCACCTGGACCGGGCGCGGCTGCTGGCCGGAAGCGGCGTGGGCCGCCAGCAGGATGGCGAAAAGAGCGAGTGAGTGGCGATTCATGGTTGGCTCGATGTTCCCATGATAGACCCGCGCGCAGTCCTGGCTTACTGCTGCTGTTGCTGCTGTTCGGCGATGGCGGCGTCGGCCTCGGTCTCCAGGCGTTCGTTCTGCAGAACCGACGACCAGTCCTCGGACTCCATGGCGGTCTCCGGAGGCGGCGGCTTGTCGGAAGGCGCCACGCGCACGGCCACGGTCAGCTCGCTGGATGCCCCGCCCTTGAAGACGCCGCGCGTGGGGGGAACATCGGCGTAATCCCGGCCGACGGCGGTGCGCACGTGGCTCTCGCCGGCGACCACGTTGTTAGTGGGGTCCAGACCGACCCAACCGAGCTCCGGCAGGTAGGCTTCCACCCAGGCGTGGGTGGCGCCTTCGCTTGACCGGGTCCGGGCTTCCTTGCGGTGGAACAGGTACCCGCTCACGTACCGGCACGGAATGCCCAGGCGCCGCACCAGCGCAATCATGATGTGCGCATAGTCCTGGCACACGCCCTGGCGGCTCCGCAGCGCGTCGTCGACGGGTGAATCCACGCGGGTGCTTTTGGGGACGTACGCAATCGCCTGGTAGACCGCGGAGTTGATCGTCAGCAGCACTTCCAGCGGATCGCGCCCGCGGACTTCGCAGCCCGTGGGCAGGGCGAGTTCGCGCGCGAAGTCTTCGATGCCCGCGGTCCATTGCGAAAACTGGCTGGGCGCCAGCATTTCCCAGAAATCGCGGGCCCCGACGTCGGCGTCGAGCCGCTCCCATACATCCGGCCCAAGGTTGGCCGGGAGCGGCGGTTGCGCGGCCACATCCACCATGGTCTCGGCGACGATGGTCAACTGGCGGTGCGCGCTGGGAACGTCGAAATGGTGCACGACGTTGCCCAGGTAGTCGCGATAGGAGCGCACACCGGCACGCGGCGTCACGGTCACCTGGAAGTTCATGCAGCGCTGCGGACCTTCCGAGCGCGGGTGCATGCGCAACTGCATGACGCTCTCGCTCACCGCGGCCGAGTAGCGGAATTTTGTGAGATGCCGGATGGAATAAAACATTATGCCTCCAGTGCCGCCTCAATCGGATAGGTGATGTACACCTGGTAGACGCCGGCGTGAATCTGCCCGCACATGCGCCGGATGCCGGTGGAGAACTCGTGCAGATTGCTCATGATCTCCTCGATGGGCGTGTAGCTCAGCGCGGCCGAGAGCCGGCCGGCCAGTTTGCCCAGGCGGTCGGATTTCCGCGAGGCGGTGGCCTCGTGCACGCCCTCGAGCGAACGCCGCAGACGCTCCACGCCGAAACGGACGCTGTGCGGAAATTCGGCGTTGAGCAGGAGGAACTCGGCCACGCGCTCGGGCCGCATCTCGGCGGTGTAAACCTTGCAGTAAGCCTCGAACGAGCTGCACGAGCGCAGCAGGCCGATCCATTCCATGTGCCCGGAGACGCTCATGGGATCGATGCCCGCGTGGTAAAAGGCGCTGAAGTGCGTGTCCAGCAGACGGACGGTTTCCTGTACGCGTTCCATGGAACGGCCCACCTGGATGAATTGCCAGCCTTCGCCGTGCAGCATGGTGGTATCCGTGATGCCCTGGAAGAGGCGCGAACTGCGCACCACCGCCAGAACCGAGTCCTGCGCGCCGCTGTCGAAGGGCTCTGGCGCGGCGATGCGCTTCGACTCGTGGTACAGCCGGTTGAGCTCCTCCCACATCTCGGAGCTGATCTGCTCGCGCACCTGGCGCGCATTCTCACGGGCGGAGGCGATGGAGGTGGCAATCTGGTCCAGGGCGAAGTTCTGCGCCAGGGAGAACACGTCGCCCCTCACTTCCTCCTTGAAACCGAGAGCGGCCAGCACATGCCGCCAGCGCGGGCCCGCGGCGCGCCCGGCGTCGAGTTCCAGCATCAGATTCCAATGCACGCCCATGACGCGCGCCGTGTGTTCGGCGCGCTCCATGTAGCGGCTCATCCAGTAAAGGCTGTCGGCGACTCGCGAAAGCATCCGTCCCCCCTTCAGTTCAGCACCCAGGTATCCTTGCTTCCCCCGCCTTGCGATGAGTTCACCACCAGCGAGCCCTTGCGCAGGGCCACGCGGGTCAACCCGCCGGGCACGATGGTCAGCTTTTCCCCATTGATGATGTAGGGCCGCAGATCCACGTGGCGGGGCTCCACGCTGCCGTCCAGAAAGCAGGGCGCGCGCGAAAGCTGAATGGTGGGCTGCGCGATGTAATTCCGCGGGTCGGCCAGGATGCGCTGGCGGAACTCCTCGCGCTCGGCCACCGTGCTGGCGGGGCCGATCAGCATTCCGTAGCCGCCCGATTCGCCCACGGCTTTGACCACGTACTGGTCGAGGCGCTCCAGCACGTGCGCGCGCTGTGCGGAATCGCTGCACAGGTAGGTTTCCACGTTATCGAGAATCGCGTCCTCGCCCAGGAAGTAGCGGATGATGGCGGGAACGTAGGCGTACAGCGCCTTGTCGTCGGCCACGCCAGTGCCGAGCGCGTTGGAGAGCGTCACGTTGCCGGCGCGGTAAGCGCTGAACAGGCCCGCCACGCCCAGCGAGGAGTCCGGGCGGAAAGCCAGGGGATCGATGAAATCGTCGTCCACGCGGCGGTAGATCACGTCCACCCGCCGCAGGCCGGCGGTGGTGCGCATGTAGACTATGTTGTCGTGGACGGCAAGGTCGCGCCCCTCAACCAGTTCGATGCCCATCTGGCGCGCCAGAAACGCGTGCTCGAAGTAAGCCGAGTTGTAGACGCCGGGAGTGAGCAACACTATGTTCGGGTCGGGCCGGCCTTCGGGCGCCAGCGCCCGCAAGGTGGCCAGCAGAGTTTCGCTGTAGTGATCGATGGGCCGCACGCCGGCGGTGCGGAACAATTCCGGGAAGACGCGCTTCATTACGGACCGCGACGTCAGCATGTACGACACGCCGCTGGGCACGCGGAGGTTGTCCTCAAGCACCACGAAGCGGCCGTCGGGCAGGCGGATGAGGTCGGTGCCCACGACGGTGATGTAAGTATTCCGCGGCACGGTGAATTCCCGCATCTGGCGGCGGAAATGTTTGCAGGAGTAAACTATTTCGCGCGGCACGACTCCGTCGTCCAGCGAGCGGCCTTCGTTGTAGATGTCGCGCAGAAACAGGTTCAGCGCGGTGATGCGTTGAGCCAGACCGCGCTCGATGGTTTCCCACTCCTTGCTGGTGATGATGCGTGGCAGCAGGTCGTGGGGGAAGATGCGTTCGGTGCCTTCCTCGCGGCCGTAGACGGTGAAGGTGATGCCCTGGTGCAGGAAGGAAGTGTCGGCGGACTGCTTGCGGCGCCGCATCTCGGAAAGCGGCAGTTCGCGGAGCAGATCGTGCAAGCCGCGGTAATGCGCGCGCGGCTCGCCATCGGCCTGGAACATCTCGTCGTAGGCGCCGTCGAGCCAATAGTCTTGAAATCGGGTGTGTTCGGTGTCCGCGTCGAATCTGGCTGTCGCCATGAGATCCCCCTCTGCGGCGTGGAAGTCTTCAACGTGGAATTGAATGTTAGTGTAACATGGGCGGGGATGCGGCCGCGCGACACGGGAGCCACCCTGTGATACGCTGCCAAACGTGACCCGCGCCATCTTACTCGTACTTCTCGCGCTGCCCCTGGGGGCGCAGGAGCAGCCGCTCGCTTCCCTGCCCTACACCCCCAGCCTGGAGCCCGCGTTTCTCGACCGCTCCGTGGATCCGTGCGTGGACTTCTACCAGTTCGCCTGCGGAAACTGGAACAAACTCAACCCGATTCCCCCCGACCAGCCGCGCTGGGAGGTCTACGGCAAACTGCAGAACGACAACCGGCGTTACCTGTGGGGCATCCTGCAGGAGGTCTCCAAGCCGTCGCCCAACCGCACGCCCAACGAGCAGAAGATCGGAGACTACTTCGCCGCCTGCATGGACGAGGCCGCCGTGGAGAAGGCCGGCGCCACGCCGCTCGGCCCGCGCCTCGGCGAGATCGCCGCGCTCAAAACCGTCGCCGCCCTGGCGCCGCTGCTGGCTCGCCTGCACCTGGAGTCGTCCGGCGACGGCATGCTCTTCGGCTTCGGATCGGCGCAGGATTACGCGGATTCCAGCCGCGTCATCGCCTTCGCTTCCGACGGCGGCCTGGGCCTGCCGGATCGCGACTACTACCTCAAGTCCGACGCGAAAAACGTCGAGACCCGCGCCCGCTATCTGGCCCATGTAGCCCGCATGCTGACCCTGCTGGGCGACGATGCGGCTGCCGCCGGCGCCGAAGCACGCGTAGTGATGGAGATCGAAACCGAGCTGGCCAAGGCTTCGCTCACGCGCGTCGACAAACGCGATCCGCACAAACTCTTCCACAAGATGCCACTCGCCGAATTCCGGAAGATCGTGCCCTCGTTCGGCTGGCCCGCGTATTTCGACGCGCTGGGAATCCCCGCGCCACCAGTGGTCAACGTGACCGAGCCGGCGTTCTACCGGGAAGTGGAAGCCCTGCTGAAGACGCGAAGCCTGGACGACTGGAAGACCTACCTGCGCTGGCACCTGGTGGACGCCAAGGCCCGCTACCTGTCTTCGGTCTTCGTGCAGGCCGACTACGAGTTCAACCGCAAGTACCTGCGCGGCACCAAGGAATTAGCGCCGCGCTGGAAACGCTGCGTCGGCCGCCTGGACTACGACCTGGGCGAGGCCATCGGCCAGGTCTTCGTGGAGCGCACCTTCAGTCCGGAGACCAAGGCGCGGACGCTGGCCATGGTCAAGGAAATCGAACGGGCCATGGAGGACGACCTTAACCAGGTCACCTGGATGGGCAACGCCACCCGCCAGCGCGCTCTGGCCAAGCTCCACGCCGTGGTCAACCGCATCGGCTACCCGGACCACTGGCGGGACTACAGCACGGTGCGCATCGAGCCGGGCGACCTGGTGGGCAACGTGGACCGCTGTACCGTGTTCGAGTCCCGGCGGCAGCTCGCCAAAATCGGCAAGCCCGTGGACCGCACCGAATGGGAGATCTCTCCCACTACGGTGGACGCTTACTACGATCCGCAGCTCAACGACATCAACTTCCCCGCCGGAGTACTGCAGCCGCCGTTGTTCGACCCGAAGATGGACGATGCGCCCAACTACGGCAATACCGGCGCCACCATCGGCCACGAACTGACCCACGCTTTCGACGACGAAGGCCGCCAGTTCGATTTCGCCGGCAACCTCAAGGACTGGTGGACCAAGAAGGACGCCGCCGAGTTCGAGCGGCGCGCCGCCTGCGTGGTGGATCAGTATTCGGGATACACCGCCGTCGACGAGATCAAGGTTGATGGCAAGCTGACCCTGGGAGAAAACGTGGCCGACCTGGGCGGCACGATCCTGGCCTATATGGCATGGAAACACGCCACGCGCGGCCAGGACCTGAAGCCCGAAGGCGGGTTCACCCCCGACCAGCGTTTCTTCGTGGGCATGGCGCAGTGGGCCTGCGGCGAGGAGCGGCCGGAGAGCAAGCGGCTGAGCGCGCAGACCGACGAACATGCGCCCGACCAGTACCGCATCAACGGCGTGGTGTCTAACATGCCGGAATTCGCCAGGGCGTTCTCGTGCAAGGCCGGCCAGCCCATGCTGCGGCAGCCGGTTTGCCGGGTGTGGTGAGCCCCTGCGCCGCGCCGGCGCGCGCGTGATATGCTTTTGGTGCTGTGTCTCCGATGCCGCCGTCACCGCCGCAGCCTCCGGCATGCGCCGAATGCCAGACCACCACGCAGTATGCGCAGGGCGGCGCTGGGCAGCAGTCGGCCTCGCGCATGATCCGCTCGAGCGACGGGAAGATGCGCATCGACACCGGCGCAACGTCGGTCATCACCGATCCCCGGGCACAGCAGGCCATGGTGCTCGACCACGCCCAGAAGACCGCCACGATTGTGCCGATGCAGCCGTCGCCGCCGCAGTTCGCCATGCCCCAACCGGGCGCCGCCGCGCCGTCCCTGCAGCCTCCCGGCATGCCCTCCGTGGGCGTCCAGGACCTGGGGAAGGGTCTCATCGACGGCCATCCGGTGGATGGCAAACGGTACATCGTGCAGCCGCCATCGCCGCCATCGCCGCCCCAACCACCACAGGCGCCCCAGGCGCCCGGCATGCCGTCTCCGCCCCAACTTCCTCAGAAACCGCCCGTGCCGACCGTCGCCGATGTATGGACCAGCACCTCGCTCGGCCTGCCGGTGCTCACCAAGGTGAGTGGCCCTTTTGGAGAGCAAACCACTTATTGCAAGACCGCGCCCAGCGGGGAACCGCATCCCGCGCTGTTCCAGATTCCGCCCGGCTACAAGCCGGTTGTGCCGCCGCCGCCCACCGCGCCGAAGTAAGATCGCACCCCGGCGCCCAGACTCGCCCGCCATTCGCTACCATCAAGATTGGGATCAACCATTACTTCCGCTCCGGCGTCTAATACTCTTGCGTACCCTGCGATGAGCCTGCGTGTGCCTCCATCGATAGTTGTTGCCGCCGCCCTGCTCCTGGCGGGGTGCAGCCGCGTGTCGCCACCCGTGGCGCAAGCCAAGTCCCAACCGCCACCCGCCGAAGCCCGCGTCAAGCGGGAGATTCGCATCACCGGGATTGTCCAAGCCGTCCACTCCTCGAAGGTCCAGGTGCCCCAGATACAGGGGAATCTCGGCAGCGTGACCCTCACCCACTTCATCCCCAATGGGTCCACCGTGCACGAAGGCGACGTCATCGCGACCTTCGATCCCACCACCCAGATGGACGCCGTCCGCGACGCCACCGGCCGCTACGGCGATCTCAGCCACCAGGTGGATCAGAAGCGCGCCCAGAACCGAGCCGACGCCGAGAGCCGCATCTCCAGCCTGCGCCAAGCCGAAGCCGACCTCGCCAAGGCCGAAATCGAGCTGCGCAAGGGCCCCATTCTCAGCGAAATCGACCGCCTGGAGAACCAGCAGAGGGAGGACATCGCCCGCCGGCATTGCGAAAGCCTGCGCGCCTCCAACGCCCTCCACGACCGGGCCGACGCCGCCGCCCTGCGATACCTCGAACTGCAGCGGGACCGCCAGAAAGTCGCCATGGAACGCGCCCAAACCAACCTCGACAAGATGACCCTCAAGGCCCCCCTGGCCGGCATGATCGCCCAACTGAATGTGTTCCGCTCCAACACCATGGGACACGCCCAGGAAGGCGACCAACTGTACCGCGCCCAGCCCCTGGTGAGCATCTTCGATCCCACCGAGATGCAGGTGCGCTGCCAGGTGGGCGAACCGGACACCGCCGCCCTGGCCCCCGGCGCGCACGGAATGGTGTATCTGGACGCCTACACCGACATCTCGCTTCCCGCCCACCTTGAGTTCGCGAGCCCGGTGGCTGCCGCCGGCGCGGACAGCCCTATCAAGACCTTCACCGCGGTCTTCCGCATCGACAAGACGGACCCGCACCTGCTGCCCGATCTCTCCGCCGCCGTGGTGATTCAGCTCGATCCAGCCGGGCCCGCCGCCGAAGGAGGTGCCAGGTGAGCGCCCGTGGCAAGCGCATTCGCGGTTGGGCCATCTTCCTCACCGTTCTGCTGGCTATCGGCGGCGCCTCCGCCGGCGTCTACCGCATGCGGCAGGCCAACTCCGTGGTCTCCTTTCCCGTCGCCCCCGCCCGAAAAGGGGACTTCCTGGTGATCATCCGCGCCCGCGGCGAGTTGAAAGCGGCCCGCTCGGTTCAGGTTTACGCACCCGTGGTTCCACAGCTCCGCATCGCCTGGCTGGCCCCCTCCGGCGCCGTGATCCACCAGGGCGACGTGATGATCAGGTTCGATTCCAGCGCCGCCGAACAGCAGCTCCAGCAGAAGGAAGCCGCCCTGCAGCAAGCCCAGGCATCGCTCGACCAGGCCGTCGCCCAGTCGAAGATCACCGCCGATCAGGACAAGAGCGACCTCGCCGACGCCCAGTTCAACGTGGAAAAGGCCACGCTCGAAGTTTCCAAGCAGGAGATCGTGGGCGAGATCCAGGCCGCCGAGAGCCGTATCGCCCTGGGGCTGTGCCAGCAGAAGCTCAAGGTGGCCCAGGCCACCGCGGACCTGCACGCCGCCTCCGACCGCTCCCGCATCGGCTCCCTCACCCGCGTCCGCGACAACAACCTGAACGACGTCAACATCACCAAGGCGCGCATCGCACAGATGGTGATCAACGCGCCCATCACCGGGTTCCTCAATTTCTCCATCAACTATATGCAGGGTTGGATGAACGCCAAGCCATACAAGATTGGCGACAGCGTCTTTTCGGGCATGATCCTGGCCGAAATCCCCGACCTGGATACCCTGGAAATGGAGGGTAAGATCGAGGAAATCGACCGCGGCCGAATTTCCGTGGGACAGGACGTGCAGGTTCACGTCGATTCGCTTCCCGAACTCCCCATCGCCGCCAAGATCGGCCAGATCTCTCCGCTCGCCGAAGCCGGCTACGAGTACCCGCCCACGCGCAGTTTCAAAGCCTGGGCGCCGATTTCGCATCCCGATTCGCGCCTCCGAACGGGCATGAACAGCGGCATGGATATCGTGGTCAATCGCGTTCCCAACGCCATCAGCATCCCCGCCAAGGCCCTCTTCACGCGCAACGGCAAGCCGGTGGTGTTCGTGGCCAGCGGCGGCCACTACCGCCCGGTCCAGGTGGAGCTGCTGGCGCGCAATCCCGATGAAGTCGCCGTCTCGGGCCTCTCCGCCGGAGCGATGGTTACGCTGGTGGACATCGAGAAGAAAGAGAACCAGCGATGAAGCTCCGCCTCCTGGTGCTCGCGATCGTGCTCGCGGTGGTAGGCGCCGGCGCCTGGGCCACCATCCGGCTGGTCCGCGCCGCCACCGCCTCCGCTCTCGCCGAAACGCCCACTACGCGCGTGAAGCGCGGCAAGGTAGTCATCTCCGTGGCCGCCCGCGGCGAACTCCAGGGCGGCAACTCGGAAATGCTGATCGCGCCCATGACCGGCGCCGACAGCATGGCCATCACCTTCCTGCGCGAACCGGGCGAACTCGTCCAGGCCGGCGATGTCATCGTTCAATTCGACACCACCCAGCAGGAGTACAATCTCCGCGAAGCCGAGGCCGACCTCGCCGAGGCCGAGCAGCAGGTCATCCAGGCCAAGTCCATCGCCGAATCCACCGCCGAGGAAAGCGCCTATACCCTGGCTTCCGCCGAATCCGATGTCAAGCTGGCCGAGTTCGAGGTCCGCAAGAATCCCATTCTTCCCAGCATCAACGCCCGCCAGAACCTCATCGCCCTGGAGCAGGCCCAGAACCGCCGCCGCCAGGCCGAACAGGACGTGAAGAACAAGAAAACCACCCAGTTGGCCGCCGTGGCCATCCAGGAAGCCGCTCTCAACAAGGCCAAGGTGACGGCGGAGACGGCCCGCAAGGTGATCGAGAGCATGACCTTGCGATGCAAGAACCCCGGCTATGTGAACATCCAGAGCAACACTTCCAACATGTTTTATTACTCCGGGATGCAGATCCAGGCATTCCAAGTGGGCGATACCTCGCGCCCCGGCCTGGCCGTGGCGCAAATTCCCGACCTGAAATCCTGGGAGGTCAGCGCCCAGATCGGCGAGTTGGACCGCGGCCACCTGAGTATAGGGCAGCCCGTCTCCATCAGCGTGGTCGCCCTGCCCGGCAAGTCGTTCCCCGGCCACATCAAGCTGATCGGGGGCACCACCGGCATGCCCTGGAACCGCCGCTTCGAATGCCGCATCACCCTGGACCGCCCCTCGCCCGAACTCCGCCCCGGCGAGACCTCCAACATGGTGATCACCGTCGAGACCCTCAACAACGTCACCTGGATTCCCTCCCAGGCCCTCTTCGAAAGCGATAGCCGTAAGTTCGTCTACCTGCGCACGCCCAAGGGCTTCCTGCCCCACGACGTCACTCTCGTCCGCACCAGCGAAAGCCAGGCCGTCATCACCGGCATAGACGAAGGGGCCGTGGTCGCCATGTCCAATCCCGACCAGCAGAACAAGTCCGCAAACCAGAGCGGCGGCGCCATGAAAGCCCTGCAAAAATGATCTTCATAATACTGATCGCCCTCGCCGCGGTCCTGGGACCCATCGGTTTCATCTGCCGCCTAGACATCAGCCAGGCTTTTGCCAATCTGCGGGCCCAGAAAACGCGCACCATGCTCACCGCCCTGGGCATCGTCTTCGGCGTGGGATCGGTCATCGGCATGCTGGCCATTGGCTCGGGAGCGAAAGAGGAATCCCTGCGCTTCATCGAACAACTCGGCGTGCGCAACGTCCTCATCGACTCCCGCCCCGCCACCAGCGAGCAGGAAATGCAGCAGCGCCGGCGTTCCTCTCCCGGCCTGACCCGCCGCGACGTCCGCATCCTTCAGGCCAACGTGGAAGCGCTCGAAACGCTCTCCGCGCGCCGCACGCTCCATCCCGCGACCGTGCTTCCCAAGCCGGCCCGCGAGATCCCCGAGCTCTATGGCGTGAATCCTTCCTATAGCGCCATCCACAGCCTGCGCCTGGTCGAAGGCAAATTCTTCGACGAATCCGACGACGCCTCTAGCGCCACCGTCTGCGTTCTGGGCGAGGGCGCCAAGATCAACCTGCTGGGTTACGGCCCCGCCGTCGGCAAGTTCGTCAAGGTGAACGATGCGTGGCTGGAAGTGGTGGGCGTCCTCGCCGGGCAGCTCATGGCCGGTTCCACCAGCACCGGCGGCGCCATGCAGGACCTCGATAACATCGTCTACATCCCGCTGAACGCCTTCGAATACCGCTTCTACGACGACAGCAGCGACATGAAGGACGACCTGGACGGTATCGAGATCCGCCTCAAGCCCGATGCCGATTCCATCGAAGTCGCCAAGGTGGTCACCGCCATCCTCAACAGCACCCACCACAACAGCCAGGACTTCACCGTTACCATCCCGGCCGCCCTGCTGGCCCAGCAGCAGCGCACCCAGACGATTTTCACTTACGTGATGGTGGCCATCGCCGCCATCTCGCTGCTGGTGGGCGGCATCGGGATCATGAACATCGTGCTGGCCACGGTGCTCGAGCGCACCCGCGAAATCGGCATCCGCCGCTCTATCGGCGCGCGGCGTCTCGACATCGTCCGCCAGTTTCTCACCGAGTCGGTGCTCATCTCCGTGGCCGGCGGCCTGCTCGGCATCGGCTTCGGGTTCTTCCTGGCCTGGCTCATCGCCCGCACCGCCGATTGGAAGACCATTGTCACCACCGCTTCGGTGGTGATCGCCTTCGGCGTCTCGGTCGCCGTGGGCGTGGTTTTCGGGATCTACCCCGCCATGAAGGCGGCGCGCATCAACCCCATCGACGCGCTGAGATACGAATAGCCCGGCCTCAGCGGACCGCCGCAGCCGGAGCGCGAAGATCGAAGCGGAACAAATCGACCTCGTTGCGGCCGTCTCCAAACGAGGCCACCCGCTGAAAAACCGGATCGTGGTACATGTCAACCACCTGGCTCGGGTCCTGGACGCTCAGATTGTTATTGCCTCCCAGGCCCGCCGGGTTTCCCCCAGTGGCGCAGGCAAAACCCGCAAAGCCCTGGAGTTGCTCACGCTTGCCCCACCAGACGATGTATCTCCGTCCATCGAATGCCGATCCGGGAACGGGGACATCCCTCGACCGCATCCACGCGTAGAAAACATCCGGGTTGAAGCAGGAGTAACTCAGCGCGACAGTCGCGTCCGCGGGGGTCTGGTCCTTGATCCAGTCCGTGGCTTCGGATACGTGCACCAGCCGCACTTGCGTCGATCTCGCGTATGCCGCGGCATCGCGAGGGCCGTTTGTGAGTTGCAGCGCGACAGCCGCGAACAGCACCGCCGAAGCGCCCACCGCAGCCAGCCGCCAACCCTGGTGGATGGCGGCGCGGCCGGCGAGAATGGAGTACAACTCCGCCGCGGGAAACGCGCAAAGCACGGCTACATACGGAAGCCAGAGCAGCGTATGGTGAGGAGCGGCTCTCAGGTTGAGAGGTTTGGATACGAAAAACAAAAAAAGGACGAATACATACGGCAACAGCCGCCGGTTGCGGGAGATTGCGATCCAAATAATCGAAGTCAGTAACAAGGTGACCACGATGGTGTCTGGGGCGAATGCCTTCAGATAGAATTCAATGTGCCACCGGATATTGGTCCACAAAGGCCAGTTGGTCCTCTGCCAATCGACATAACTTCCGCTGTACATGTCGATACTTGCCAGAAAGTAGCGGTATTGTGGAATGACGGTGAAGTTTGCCAGCAGAAAACCGCCAACACAACCCATCGCGACCTTGATGGCCTCGGGACCCGCGACGCGGAGAAGCATGGCGCGTGTGCGGCTGAAGCGGTACAGCAGCACGGCGGCAACCGGCGTCCCGGCGATGGCAATTCCGGCCTTGGCCAACAGCGGCGCGGCGTGCGGAAACTCGCCGGCCACCTGGCTCCGGGCCCACCAATAGCACAGGGCGCCCGCCACGAACATCGGTGGCAACAGGTATCGGGCGGTCGAGATCGTCCAGCGCGGGTATTGCGGGCGGCGCGGAGTCCGTTCGTCGAGCGCCAGAATCAGGAAGATCAGCGGCAGGGTGGCCGTAATCGAGTGCAGCCGGGCGGCGGCGGCGACTCCCGCGAGGATGCCGGCGAGTATCGTCGGGTCCCGCCACGAGGGGCGCGCTCCCATCCGGGACGCCTGCTTCTCCAGGGCGCGGTACGTGACCAGTAGGGCGGAAAGAGCCAGACAAATGGCCATGGACTCCACCCGGCAAAACGAGCTGTAGTTCGCATAAATCGGCGACATCATCAGCAGGAGACAAGCCAGACAGGCTCCTGCGCGGTTCAGCAGCCGACGGGCAAGCGGAAAGAGAAGGACGAGCGAAAGCGCGTAGAAGAGGATCGTGCAGCTCCGCAGGAGAGTGAAGAACCAGTCCAGGCGATGGTAAGTGAAAGAAGTGATGTCGGGAATCGTGGAGTCCGGGCTGAGCCACATCGCGAGCGGATAGAAGATGGCCCACAAAGCCGCCGATAACATCATGAAAGGCGTGCCGGGCATGTCGAAGAACTGCTGCCGCGGATCGAGATTGAAAAATCGAATGACCTCGCCGGCAATGACATACTCGTCGGAGGAATAAAACCAGCTACGCGATAGAGAGACCAGCAGGTAACTGAGAGAGAACGCCAGGAGAATGGCGAGATACAGCCCGGAGATGGCCGTGGAATGGCGCTGCATGCGGTCGAGCAGCGCCACCGCGCGGTCCAGCAGTGTTGCGTGCCCCACCGGTTGCGGCCCCGGAGGAACGCTCGCGGCGGAGCGTGGCTCCGGACTGTTGGGGAGTCTGGTGGTGCGCTGCGGGGCGCTCTTCCCAGGACGGCGGTTCCGAGGCATAGTCATGGCGGATCGGAAGAGAATGCAATGTCTGCTGTCTTGTGCGGCCGGCTCCTCGACCAGTGTATACCACACCCTTCGAAGCCGCCGCGGCGCTGCTGCCCTGCCATCCCCCGAATCGCCGTAGAATGGAATGATCCGTATGAATGACGCGCTCTTCCTCCATCGCATTCATTTCGCTTTCACCGTCACCTACCACTACATCTTTCCCCAACTCACCATGGGCCTCGCCCCGCTCATCGTGGTCCTCAAAACGCTCCACCTGCGGACGGGGAATCCGGCTTACAACCAGGCGGCGCGCTTCTGGACCAAGGTCTTCGGCATCAATTTCCTGGCCGGCGTGGTCACCGGCATTCCCATGGAGTTCCAGTTCGGCACCAACTGGTCGCACTTCTCGCAGATCACCGGGGGCGTCATCGCCCTGCCATTGGCCATGGAGGGCGTCTTCTCGTTTTTCCTCGAATCCGCGTTCCTCGGCCTGTTCCTGTTCGGTGAAAAACGCCTCAGTCCCAGGGGCCACTGGTGGGCCGCGTTTCTGGTGTTTCTCGGATCGTGGCTGTCGGGATTCTTCATCGTGGCGGCCGACGGCTGGATGCAGCATCCCGTCGCCTACCAGCGCCTGGCGGATGGATCGTTCCAGTTGACCAGCTTCTGGGGCGTGCTGGCGAATCCCTGGACCCTGATCCAATACGCCCACACCATGAGCGGCGCCGTCATCACCGGCGCTTTCGTCATGGCCGCGGTGGGAGCATTCTACCTGCTCGGGAACCGCAACCTCGAATGCGGCCGCATCTTCGTCCGCGTGGGCGTGATCGCGGGCATCGCCGCCAGCATCTTTCAGATCTTCCCCTCGGGCGATCTGCACGGGAAGTACATGGCCGCTCACCAGCCCGCCACCACCGCCGCCATGGAGGCGCTGTTCCACTCGACCGCCGGGGCTCCCATGGTGATCCTGGGCCAGCCCGACGTCGAAAAGAAAACCATCGACAACCCCATCGTGGTCGACAAGGCCCTGAGCTTCCTGATCTACGGCACCACCCGCGCGGAAGTGAAGGGCCTGGACCAGTTTCCACCCCAGGACTGGCCCACCAACATCCCGCTTCTGTACTTCTCCTATCACGTCATGGCGGGACTGGGAACCTTGTTCGTGGCCGTCATGGCCGCCGCCGCCCTGCTGCTGTGGAGAGGCGCGCTGTTCGGCGCGCGCTGGATGCTGTGGATCCTGATGCTGGCCTTCCCGTTCCCCTACATCGCCAACACCGCCGGCTGGTTCACCGCCGAAGTGGGACGGCAGCCCTGGCTGGTCTATGGACTGCTGCGCACGGAGCTGGGCTCCTCCGCCAACGTCTCCGCCGCCAACACGCTCTTCACGCTGCTCGGGTTCATGGGGATGTACGCCCTGCTTTCGATCTTCCTCCTGTTCCTCTTGACCCGCCTGATCGGCCACGGTCCCGAGGACGGCGCGCCCGCGCACGCCCCGGCAACGCTCTCGGGAGGCGAGGTATAGCGCCATGGGAACCATCTGGTTTTGGCTCGTCGCAGTTATGCTGGCCGGCTACGTCGTGCTCGACGGGTTCGACCTGGGAGCCGGCGCGCTCCACCTGATCGCCGCGCGCACCGGCGCCGAGCGCCGCGCGGTGCTGGAATCCATCGGCCCCGTCTGGGACGGCAACGAAGTGTGGCTGCTGGCCGCCGGTGGCACGCTCTTCTACGCTTTCCCGCTGCTCTACGCCTCCAGCTTCAGCGGCTTCTACCTGGCGCTGAACATCGTGCTGTGGCTGCTGGTGTTTCGCGCCCTGGGCATCGAATTCCGCATGCACCTGGCGCATCCCCTGTGGTGCGCCTTCTTCGACGGCGCGTTTTCCGTGGCCAGCATCCTGCTGATCGTTTTCTTCGGCGCCGCCCTGGGCAACGTGCTGCGCGGCGTCCCGCTCGCGGGCGACCACTACTTCTTCGCGCCGCTATGGACCGATTTCCGTCCCGGACCGAACCCCGGCATCCTCGACTGGTACACGGTTCTGTGCGCCGTGCTGGCACTGGTGGCCGTCGCCGTGCACGGCGCGCTGTATCTGATCCTGAAAACCGAAGGCGAGTTGAACGCCCGCTTGCGCGTCTGGGTGAAGCGCCTCTGGCCGGCGCTGGTAGCTTTCTCCGCCATCGCGCTGGCCGCCACCATTTTCGTGCGGCCCCAGCTTCTGGATAACTACCGCGCCGCGCCGGCGGCATGGCTCGTCCCCGTGCTGGTGGCCGCCGGGCTGGCCGGTATCTTCTGGTTCACGCGCACCGGCAGCGAGCGCAACGCGTTCCTCTCCTCCTGCGTATACATCGTGGCGACGCTGGTAGGCGCGGCCGTGGGCCTGTATCCAGCGCTGTTGCCCTCCTCCGCCGGCCCGGCCAATAGCATCACCATCGCCAACGCCGCTGCGGGCGAAGCCTCGCTGTCGATCGGCTTGATCTGGTGGGGCATAGGCATGGCCGTCGCGCTGGGTTACACGGTGGTGGTCTACACCATGTTCAAGGGCAAGGTTCGCCCCGGGTCCGCCGGCGAGTGAGCCGGGAGCCAGCCATCATGAGCGATCCGAAGAAGACGCCGTGGCTTTTGGCGGCCATTTCTGCCGTGGGAGCGGGAATTCTACTTTGGGCGATGGTCACCCGTTGCGCCCACATCGGTGGCGAGGGGGCCGACTTCTGGGGCTATGTTTTCTTGGTGACTGAGGGGCCTGGATCACTCATCGCCGAGGAGATGTTTGGATCCGCCAGCCCCATGGTTCCGATTCTCGGCGGCGTTTCCGGAGCCGTCGAGTGCTTCGCGGTCTTCTGGATTGGCATCGCGCTCTTCAGAGGGATGTCGCGGCGCTCCGAGGCGTGACGAAGGGCCGGGGCCGGCTCATCGCCAGATTGTCCCACCCCTTGGGCTGCCGCAAGTGGAATCGCCGGCGGGCAGGAGACTAAAATGGAAATCCTGGTTGAAACGTGAGACTCCTGCGCCATCTCTTCTGGATTGCCATCGCCATTGCCGCCGCCGTGTGCCTGGGCGGAGTCGCCCTGTATCGCGGGGAACACATCAACAGCATCTGGCTGGTGCTGGCGGCCGCTTGCACGTTCGCCACGGCGTACCGCTTCTATGGCAAGTGGCTGGCGGCGCGCGTCGCGGTGCTGGACGACCGGCGGGCCGGGGCGACCGACCACGACGAGGCGCGGCGCGGGCTGCGGGAGCAGGTCGACCTGCTGTGGCGGACATCACAGCTGC